>Ga0208510_100004_pt1 | contig 385413 bp, 359 predicted proteins | sample LakWasMet33_HOW6_2_FD_183875 | JGI IMG/M metagenome (GOLD analysis project Ga0208510, IMG submission 183875) | Freshwater sediment methanotrophic microbial communities from Lake Washington under simulated oxygen tension - Sediment Metagenome... | ecosystem: Environmental > Aquatic > Freshwater...
ACTATGAAAAGCGTGGCACTTAGTTAAGCGCGCCATTTTTTGTTAAAACCCGCTTCGCAGATCGTTACATAGTAGTTCTATGCTGCCTCCTGCTCATTGGGTTTTGCCTCAAAATTGCTGCACTATGAAAAGCGTGGCACTTAGTTAAGCGCGCCATTTTTTTGTTAAAGCTTGCTTTACAGATCGTTACATAGTAGTTCTATGCTGCCTCCTGCTCATTAGGTTGGCTTTAAGTCTAATCTGGATCCTGACGAGCTTTGCTGTCAGGATGACTCGATACTCTAAGCTTGTTATATTCATGGCTCCTGCTATAGTTTGAAAACAAGTATTTTGTGGGGGTAATTATGGCTCTTAATCGTCGATTTACGGTGCTAACTTTAATTCTGATCAGTGTAAATGGCACTATTGGTTCAGCCTGGCTATTTGCGCCTCTCTATGCGGCGAGAATTGCAGGTACAGCTGCTATAGCCTCATGGGTTTTGGGCGGCTTGATCACAATTTTAATTGCCTTAACTTTTGCTGAACTCTCAGCATTTTTACCTATTGCAGGCGGCAGCGCTCGCTTTCCACAATTAACCCATGGCGGTTTTACTAACTTTGTTATGACCTGGTTAACGTGGATATCTTATGTCACCATGCCGCCAATTGAGGTCCAGGCTACATTGCAATATGCCGCAACATACTTTCCAAGCTTGGTTGAGGCTAATAATAATGTGATTTCATTGTCGCATTTTGGCTTAGTCTGGGCGGTAATTTTGATGGCTTTATTTTCATTATTCAACATCAGCAGCTACAAAGGCTTGGTCCGATTTAATTCTGTATTATTCACCTTTAAAATTGCCGTAATCATAATGGCTATATTTGCGATTATTCATACCCACTTTATTGTCAGTAATTTCGGTGGCTTGGGCCAAACATTGGCGTCACCTGGTAGTTGGCCTGCTATTCTATCGGCCTTAGCGAGTGGCGGGGTGGTATTTGCTTTCACAGGATTTAAGCATGGGGTCGAATTGGCTGGCGAAACGCGTAACCCTAAATTTGCGGTACCAGCTGCAATTGTAGGTTCAATTTTAATTTGTTTAGTCTTATATATTGGTTTGCAAATTGCATTTATTGGTTCATTAGACGGCACTATGTTGATGGATGGGTGGGAGAAATTATCCTTTCCAGGCGATACTGGCCCACTTGTAGGGATTGCTGGAGTATTAGGTTTATCCTGGCTAGTAAAATTACTCTATGCCGACGCTGTAGTATCCCCTGCTGGAGCGGGTTTCATTTACGCTACGTCAACTGCCAGAATAGTGTACGGCATGAGTAAGAACGGAGAATTTCCTAGCCTATTTGCCAAAACCAATGCCGAAGGCTTTCCATATTGGGCGGTATTATTAAACTTTGCACTTGGTATGATGTTATTTTTACCTTTTCCAGGATGGCAGCAGATGGTGGAATTTTTAGTGTCGGCCGCAGTCATTGCTTATGCTATGGGACCTATTTCCTTGCTTTGCTTGCGTAAACAATTACCTAATGCAGAACGACCCTTCCGTTTGAAAGCCGCTGGTTTTTTGTCTGCGCTAGCGTTTTATTTCTGTAACTTATTGGATTATTGGATTGGTTGGGCCACTATGTCTAAATTAGGTATTGCTATCGCTATAGGCTTTGTATATTTAATTATTCGCCACTGCCTTAATAAAGTGGAACAAGCCAGTTTTAATTTCAAAGCGATTTTATGGGTAGGTCCTTATTTAGGTGGTTTAGTCTTGTTGTCATATTGTAGTTCATTCGGAGGCAAGGGCATTATTCCATTTGGTTGGGATTTCTTAGTGGTGGCTATATTTAGCTTGTTAATTTTATGGCTAGCGTTGATAACTCGGCTTTCCAATGTGCACAAACAGTTTGGAGCATATCAAGCTGAACATGGTTAACTCTGACGGGCAAGCTTTGAATCAACTAATAAGCCCCTGGCTTTGGCATTTCGCCCATTGCCGTAGAACTATGAGTTATGGTGGGGGCGCAATGATATATGTCTGGTGCTGGTAAAGCTGACATGGGTACAAACATTCCAGATAATAAGATTGCTCTAAGCGCTTGGACGTTGGCGCCATGAATACCCGATTCATTTAACAAAGTGGCTGCTATGCTACGCACGCTATCCATGCTGGCTTTAAGTTCTGTAAATTTATCTTCGGCCATTTTAGCTCTAAGCTCAGCTTGCGTGGTTTTTTCAGCGGCTTCCCCCAGCTTTTTAAGCATCTGATCTTGCTTGTCTAATAATATAGCCCAGGGTGTAGCACTTACTTTACCTGTAAGCTCGTCAATTTCTGCTTTGAGTTTGGTAATTTGCTCGGCAAGGCGCAGCTTTTCATCTAAGCTTGCAGCATATTTGGGTTCAAGCTCATGTAATGTATGAGTCAACTCGCTGTTTTTAAGTTGTGAGGCTTTTAATGCCTTGATAGTTTCATCAAGTTTGGTTCGGCTATTTACAAGCGCAAGGCTTTTTTCAGTTATTTCAATTTCTAAGGCGGCTATTTTTTCCTCTAAGATTTTATTGTGCGCTTCAAGTTCTTTGATCTGTTGTTTGTATTTGCTGCTATCAATAGTTAAAGCTGCGCTAGTGGATTTGCTATGGCCCGATTTTTTAGGATCTATTTTAGGTTCTACCATCCTTAATAATTCTGCAGCATGGAAATCTGTTAACATTGTTTCTTTAACAAGACATTCTGCTCTAAGAGAGGCATTTTCAAGGCTAATCCTTTTTACAATATCACTCATGCAAGCCAGTTCTTTGGCTAAATTATCGCGCTGGGTGGTAAGGCTCCCCATATGACATAGTAAATTGCCCGCATTAAGGTGTATTCTCTCTAATAAGATCGCCCAATCTTTTTTGCCGATAAGGCCTGATTCAAAATCTGATTTCAATTTAGCAGTATCTAGCATAAGGCCGCCAAATACGAGGCGAGCTTGAGTCGCTTCCAAGCTGCTATCAAATTCGGTTATGGACGGTATTTCGGTAGAATGTGCGGTAATATTCTGGCCAGCTTTTGTTCCAAGCATAGCGATCTCCCTGAGTTTGTTTAAATATATTAATGGGGTATTTTATGGGTCGATTAAAAACCTCATTACAAGGCTAAATTGACGTTTACTTTTGCCAAAACCTGAGTATAATAAGCCACCTTGAAAGTGAATATACCTTAAGTGGAGTAGTTGAAACAATGGTCGTAATTCGTTTATCCAGATCCGGCGCTAAAAAGCGTCCATTTTATAATGTAGTCGTGGCTGATCAAAGATCTCCACGTGGGGGACGTTATATAGAGAAAGTGGGTTATTTTAACCCTGTAGCATCAGGCCAAGATGTTAAGCTTCAGCTTGAAATTGAGCGAGTGAACCATTGGATTTCCCAAGGTGCTCAGCCATCTGATCGCGTAGCGAGCTTAATGAAACAGCATCAAAACGGGCAAGCTGCTTAGTATTATATGGCTTCTGTTGTCCCAGGGATTAAGCCAGAAAAGTTAATTGTAGTGGCGCGCATCGGTGCGCCACACGGTGTACGGGGCGATCTTAAACTTCAAGTCTTTACTGAATCTTGTGATATTTTTGATTTTCAAAATTGGCATATTCGCCTTAACAATACCTGGCAGCCTATGTCAGGCTATACCATCAAAACTTTAGGCAATCATTATCTTATTCATTTTGAGCATTGCCAAGATCGAGATTTAGCTAAACGCTATGTCAATGCTGAGTTAGCTGTGCCTCGTAAAGAATTTCCTGAGCCTGAGTCAGGCTTTTATTGGTCCGATTTAGAAGGACTGAAGGTTTTTAATTCTCAGAATATGGAATATGGTACAGTTGACTACATCCTAGAAACTGGCGCCAACGCAGTGTTAGTGGTCAAAGGTGAGACTGAGCGATTAATTCCATTTGTGAAGCATGTGATCAAACAAGTTGATCTGGCTTCAGGGGTGATTATTGTGGATTGGGAACCAGATTACTAATGATAAGTTTTGGCATAATAAGCTTGTTTCCCGAAATGTTTGATATTTTATTTGACTATGGTGTAGTAGGAAGAGCTAAGCAAAAGGGCTTGATATCTGCACAGTATTGGAACCCACGTAGTTATACTAAGGATACGCATCATACGGTAGATGATCGTCCTTATGGTGGTGGCCCAGGCATGGTCATGTTGGCAGAGCCTTTGTTTCAAGCCATTTCAGATGCTAAACAAGCCTTAGGCCCGGATACAAAAGTATGTTATTTATCTCCGCAAGGCCCTAGGTTGAGCCAAATCAAGGCCCAAGAAATTTCTGAACGTAAAAGCTTGATTTTATTAGCAGGGCGCTACGAAGGAGTGGATGAGCGTTTGCTTGAAGAAGTTGTTGATGAAGAGCTTTCTATAGGGGACTATGTATTAAGTGGCGGAGAATTACCCGCTATGGTATTAATAGATGCTGTTTCGCGCTTAATCCCAGGTGTGTTACACGATGAGCAGTCCGCGGCCCAAGATTCGTTTGTTAATGGTCTGTTAGATCATCCGCATTATACTCGGCCTGAAATTTGGCATGGAAAAGCCGTGCCTCAGGAATTGCTGAGTGGGAATCATGCCGAGATTAAAAAGTGGCGCTTAAAGCAGGCTTTGATTAGAACGGAACTAAGAAGACCCGATTTGCTGAAAAAAAAGCTACCGGATTAGGCAAAATTGATGTACAATCTCGCCCGATTAAGATTTGTTGCTATGTGGAGATAGGAAATGCAAAAAATTATTCAAGAATTTGAAAAAGCGAGCATGAAAACCGACGTGCCTGATTTTAGGGCCGGCGACACCTTGTTAGTACAGGTTCGCGTTAGAGAAGGAAATAACGAGCGTCTACAAGCATTTGAAGGCGTGGTAATTGCTAAACGTAACCGTGGTTTAAACTCAGCTTTTACCGTGCGTAAAATTTCTCATGGTGAAGGTGTGGAGCGAGTGTTTCAAACCCATAGCCCATTGATTGCGAGCATCACCGTTAAGCGTCGTGGTGATATTCGTAAAGCTAAACTTTACTATATTCGTGCGCTTTCTGGTAAAGCGGCCCGTATTAAAGAAAAACTCGGGTTCAAAGATACTAATGCTGAAGTAGTTGCGGATAGTGAAGCTGGCGAATAAGCTAATTTAAGTTCGATTAAAGGGGCCTGGTGCCCCTTTTTTATTGCCTATCATTTTTGAGTATATGCAAGTGTGGTTCGACAAGTCTGCCACGAACGGTTATATTTATTGCTGATGATTCCATGGGATTCTTCTTAGCCTACAGCTTATGACCGACTTTATTGAAACTATAATTTGAGGTGATTATGAATTTAGAGTTAGCAGCCAAAATAATTTCATTAATGGATTTAACTTCTCTAGATCAGAATGATACCGCCGATAAAATCCGTACTTTATGTGAGCATGGGGTCACGCCTTATGGGGCAGTAGCTGCAGTTTGCGTATATCCTGAGTTTGTTGAAACCGCTAGCTCCACATTAGCAGGAACAAAAGTTAGCGTTGCGACAGTAGCAAATTTCCCCTATGGAAATGATGAGTTGCCAGAAGTTATTAATTCAATTAACCAGGCCATAGAGCAGGGGGCCGATGAAATTGATGTGGTTATCCCGGTTCAGCAATACCTACAAGGCGATCGTACTAGTACTCAAAACTTGATTAAAGCTTGCAAAGAAGCTTGCCAAGGAACTTTGTTAAAAATCATTTTGGAAACAGGCGTGCTTCAAAAGCCAGAGCTTATTGCTATGGCGAGCCGTGATGCTTTAGAAGCCGGGGCTGATTTTCTGAAAACCTCAACTGGTAAGGTATCAATTGGTGCTACCTTGGAAGCCGCCGAAGTGATGTTGCGCGAAATTCAGCAACATTTTCAATTAACTGGGAAATTAGTAGGATTTAAAGCTTCTGGTGGAGTGAAAACTGTAGAGCAGGCATGCGAGTATCTTGAGCTTGCCAAGCATATAATGGGGCCAGAATATTTGACAGCAAAGCACTTTCGTTTTGGGGCGAGTAGTTTATTGCAAAATGTCTTACAAACCATTGATAGATAATTTCCAAATTAGCATTTCTGTATATTGAAAACACAATTGATCCAGGGTTTATAAAGCGTATTATATTTACTAAATTCAGTACACTTAAGGACTGATTATGATTAGCACCTTGTTACTTTCACGCATTCAATTTGCTTTTACCATTAGTATGCATATTTTATTTCCAGCCTTTAGTATTGGTTTAGCTACTTTTCTCGCAGTGATGGAAGGTTTATGGTTAAAGACCAAAAACCCCGTATATCTTGGCATTTGCAAGTTTTGGATGAAGATTTTTGCCTTAACCTTTGGTATGGGGGTAGTATCAGGGATCGTGATGGAGTTTCAGTTTGGTACTAACTGGGCTGGATTTGCTAGCAAAATAGGAGACGTGTTAGGTAGCTTATTTGTCTATGAGGTTTTAACTGCCTTTTTTATTGAGGCAGGATTTTTAGGAGTGATGATTTTCGGCTGGAATAAAGTTGGGCCTAAACTGCATTACCTTGCTACCTTATTAGTGGCTATTGGAGTAACTTTATCCACTTTTTGGATTATGTCAGCTAACTCCTGGATGCAACATCCAACGGGTTTTGAAATTGTGAATGGTCGTTATGTTGTAACTGATTGGTTTGATGTGGTATTTAATCCCTTAATGCTGCCTCGTTTTACTCATATGCTATTAGCAGCTTATGTTACTACTTTGTTTGTGATAGCTGGAGTCGCAGCCTATTACCTTTTGAAAAAATTGCATATTGATTTTGCTAAAAAATGTTTATCGTTTGCCATGGGGCTTTTAATCATTCTTATGCCCTTGCAAATTATTATGGGAGATGCCGTTGGAGTAGCAGTTCATGAATACCAACCGCTCAAAACCGCTGCAATGGAAGCTGTCTGGAATACCCAAAATGGCGCGCCTTTAGTGCTATTTGGCTACCCTGATATGGCGCAACAGAAGAACCTGTTTGCCATTAGCATTCCTTATGGCGCTAGTTTATTTAATACTCATAGCCTTCATGGTCAATTAATTGGGCTTAAAACAGTGGCCCCTGCCGATCAACCATATGTGCCTTTAGTTTTTTATAGCTTTAGAATAATGGTGGGGGCGGGATTATTAATGCTGGCTTTAGCTGTTATAGGTCTGATTCTAAGGTGGCGTAAAAAGCTGTATGAAAGTTCTTGGTTCTTGAAAGCCTGTGTCTTATCCTCACCTTTAGGATTTATAGCATTGTGGACGGGTTGGGTTACTGCAGAAGTAGGGCGCCAGCCTTGGGTTGTCTACGGTTATATTCGTACCTCCGATGCTGTTTCAAATGTGTCGGTTAATGATGTCATTATTTCATTGGGACTGCTTATTGTCGTTTATGGCTTGATTTTTGGGATATTTTATTTCCGCTATCTCGGCAAAATATTGCATCATGGCCCAGATTCCCCTAATGCCACAATAACTGGAAATGCGCCATTTCAGTATCTTGCGGGTCAAATTTCGGAGAAACAGTAATGAGTTACCTCATTTTAGCTTGGGTTGCGATCATAGCATTTATTTTTTTGATGTACGTTATATTAGACGGGTTTACCTTAGGGACCGGCATCGTTTTTCCATTTGTTTCTGCAAGAGATAAAGATTTATTAATTTCTATGATTCTACCGACTTGGGACGGGAACCAGACTTGGCTAGTATTTGGAGGTGCTTCCTTGTATGGGGCTTTTCCTTTGGCTTTTAGCACAATTCTACCCATTTTTTATTTGCCCATTTTGATATTAGTTATTTCATTATTATTTCGTGGGGTATCATTTGAATTTCGTTTGAAATCAGAAAAAGGTAAGCGCTTTTGGGATGCTTTATTTGTTCTTGGATCAATTAGTGCCACTTTTATTCAAGGAGTCATGCTAGGTGCTTTTATTCAAGGATTTAGCCTAAACTCAACTGAAAATTATCATTGGCTAACCGCTTTTACTGTTATAACCGGCATTAGCTTGGTATTTGGATACGCCTTATTAGGAGCCACGCGATTAATAGTTAAAACCAGTGATCAATTGAAACTAAAAATGATTAAGATAGCCAAGATTGCATCCATTGGGGTGGCAGTGGGTTTTTTGATCGTGACTATATGGACGCCCTATGTAAATAGCGTGATTGCAATTCGTTGGGCAACCCCACTTGAGGCATTCTATTTATCAGCTCTACCAACTCTCACCATTATTTCATATGCCATATTATGGGGGGCTTTAGCCAAGCAACATGATTGGTTGCCATATTGGATGAGTATTGCCATTTTTATGACTGGGTATCTAGGCTTCGCTTTAAGTTTATGGCCCTATATTGTACCTAATTCAATTACGGTAATTCAGGCAGCGGCACCAGAAAGTTCATTGAAATTTCTATTGGTTGGTGCCAGCATTATGATACCAATTTTACTGCTCTATACAGGATACGCCTATAAAATTTTTAAAGGAAAGGTGACGGATGTCATTTACTATTAATCCTAGGCCCCCAACTCCTGAGGAAAATGCTCGGCCTTGGTGGAAAAAATTAACCTGGTTCGTCGGGCTATATCTAATTTCAATTATCGCCGTTGGCGGATTTGTCTATGGCATGCGCATTATTTTAGGCATGCATGGCTAGGGGCTTAATTTGGTTTCGCACGGACCTTCGAGTTCATGATAATCCTGCTCTATTTTCGGCTAGCAAAGATAGTAAAGATGGCTTATTAGCAGTATATTGTCTTACCCCGAAAACCTGGGCTGAGCACAATGAGGCAGCATGTAAAATTGATTTTATTTTACGTAATCTTGAAGTTCTTTTTGCTCAACTCATGCAATTTAATATTCCATTAATCATTCTTGAATGCGACTCCTATTCTAAGTGCCCACAGGCTTTAATAGACATTGCTCATGCTTATAAAATTAATGCGCTATATTACAATAAGCAATATGAATTAAATGAGCTCCAGCGTGACGATAAGGTAAATCGATTATTTAAGTCCCATGAACTAAAAGTATACAGCTATGATGATCAATTAATACTCTCGCCTGGCAGAATTTTAAATCAAAGCCAGCAAGCCTTTAAAGTTTTTAGTCCATTCAAACGCAAATGGTGGCAAGCTCTCAGTATGCATGATTTACAACTAACACCTTTGCCTAAGAAGTTAGCCACGCGATTAACTGATCCGAGTACTGTGCCAAAGTGTGTTAAGGGGTTTAGTAGTAAGGTAGATCCTGCTCTATGGCCAGCAGGTGAAGGCTATGCTAAAAAACGATTAAAATATTTTTGTGAAGCCGGAGTATTCGAATATCATATTAAGCGCAATTTCCCTGCGGTGGATGGGACTAGTCGCTTATCTCCTTACCTTGCTCAGGGCATTCTATCCGCAAAACAATGTTTAAACGAGCTTATGACTGTTTTAAGCATTCAAAATCCGCTAGAGATATTACATCACCAAGGCCCTAGTGTTTGGGTCGATGAAATAATTTGGCGCGAATTTTATAAGTTGATTCTAATATATTATCCTAGGGTGAGTAAAAATTTGCCGTTTAAAACCAAGGCCCAAAATCTGGTTTGGCAAAATAATGAGGCCTATTTTAAATTATGGTGTGAAGGTAAAACTGGTTTTCCTATCGTAGACGCCGCTATGCGACAAATGCATGCTACAGGCTGGATGCATAACCGATTACGGATGATCACTGCTATGTTTTTGTCTAAAATTTTGCTGATAAATTGGCAGTGGGGGGAGCGCTATTTTATGCAGCATTTGATTGATGGTGATTTGGCTGCCAATAATGGGGGATGGCAATGGTCTGCTTCTACGGGTACTGATTCAGTGCCTTATTTTCGAATATTCAATCCCATGACCCAAAGTATGAAGTTTGATCCTGATGGAGAGTTTATTAAACAATTTTGTCCTGAGCTCAAATCCTTAGATAAAAAGTCTATTCATCAACCTTACAAAAATCATCCTGAGCGAATTACTAAGCTTGACTATCCTAGACCTATTGTAGATTACAAAGCGATGCGACAACTAGCTTTGGCGACTTATAAATCGCTGTAATGTATTGACTGCAGCTATAATTTAATTGACATTCAAATACTTATCTAAAAGTTTAGGTTGTTTGTTAACGAAATAAACTGGCATAATAAGATTGTGGCATTATATCAGTTATGTTTTATTTATTATCGCATGAATTAACGGACATTTATCAGCTTCAGGAAGGAGAGTGGGATGTTTGGTTGTATTTGCCGAAGAAGAAAACCTGTTTCTACGCATACTAGTTCAGACTTGACAGCAGATGCCCAGAGTAACAGAGAGCCATTGGTTTCTGACGAGCATCGCGCCGAAGCACATCGAGAAGTAAGGGCTGAAGAAGGATTTAATCTATCGAACTCCATTGCCCATGCCCTTAATTGGATTAGCAAAAAAAGTGATGATATATTGTCAACCGATATGGCTTATCATGGTTTAAGAAGAGCACATGCTTTAATCACAGGCATAAAAGATGCTTCTACCGCGGGATTTGGCTTTGCTCAATCTTATCTTAATTCAGGGGTCATTCTATTTGAAAGAACCAGCCCGGCAATGCTTCAGGACATGGGTAAGCATATAATCACTCTATTTACGGGTATTTCTACCGGGATGTTTTTTAATAACTCATTGGCTGAAGTATATAACCCATCACCGCCCTTGATAGCAGAAACTATTTCTACAGCCCCTTCCCATGAAGCCACTAGGCAAGCCTCCCTTGAAATGAGCCAAATTTACGATGTAAAGGACCTTATTCGGTTGACTAAAGATAGGCATAATTGGCTGGGTTGGGTAGGTATGCTGTTAAAAATTAAGCAGACGGCTGAATTATTATTTCCAGTGTTTGATGCTACATTTGCCGCGTCTACCTTGGCGGATTGGGTTGCTGCCACATCGAAATCCGATGATAATAAAAATGAAATTCACACTAAAAGTTATCTAACATTTGTGACTGTAGGATTTGTCGCCTTAGCATTACGCTATTTACTAGTCAAATCCATGCGATTGCGGTATGGCCAGGTGCCTGATGAGCAATTAAAAGCATACAAAGGCTTAAAGTTAAACGAAGTGAGGAAAGTCAGGCTAATTGTGCCTTCTATTATTGGAGCGCTTTCAGGTTTTACTACAGGAATTTATTGGGCGATGTTTGCTATCCCCAAAATGTATGGTTCAGAGGCCAATGTAGGAACGCAGGAATTTAAATTTCTAACATTCTACACTGGCGCCTTATCTGGTATGGGATATGCTATCGGCAGTGTTCTTTCAGACCTTACTTATCAGCTTTTAATCGATCCCATATTATCGGATTATCGAGGGCTTTTTCAGCAGTTAAATGATAAACAACCCAATCTTGTAAGAACGCTCATTCAACCTCCTTCAGAAGGGGATAATAAATTAGCCTCGCATGATTATTGGCCAAATACCTGGAAAATATGGAAACAAATCGGCTGGGGGGCATTATCTTCCATATTTCATGCTATGACCATAAATAACCTATGTCGAGCCTTATTATTTGAGAAGGCTGATTCAACTCCATCTGATAATGATATTAAGATTTTATCGGGGGCGATTATAGGCGCATTGGTATTAAATGCTTATAATCATTATCTTATCGCTATACGTGATCGCCATGCGCAAACCTATCGGGATGAAATTAAAACCATTATGGGTATCCTTAAACGAATCAATGCTGCTCCTGAAGAGGAAAAGCAATATGTTATAAAAAACATTATAAAAGAAAGAAATGCTTTGCCTGCTAGACCAAGAGAAATAAGAAGTCTTTATCCTGATCAATCAGTCGTTAATCCACTGGCCCAAGTGGCTGAAGTTTCGGAACCAATTTTGCCCATAGCTTTTTTAACTGGAGCAGTTGCTCCTCGAGGTGAGCTAGTTGCAAGAGCCGATTCAGCCAGTGTAAATTATGCACCAGCACAACAAGCTGCTGATGGGATGGGTGAGCCTCCAGCAGCTGAAACAGGAATCGCGGTAGCAGGAGAGGCGCAAGAGCTTATGAATGGGGTGCCAGCAGAAGCTGATATTCTCGTGGATGCAGGCTCTGCACCCGCTGGGCCATAATGATATAGGCCAATACTCATTAATTATTATTTATCGAGGATGATATGAAAATCAGTTCCACATTTGATGGTGGGAATATTGAAGTAGTTGAAGCTAATGGTCCTTCTAATATTCGTCTAAAAATTCGTAATGACAGTAATGCCGATTTTAAACAATGGTTTTACTTTCGCTTGCATGGGGCCGAGGGTCAAAATTGCCATATTCAGATTATCAATGCAGCTGAGGCTTCATACCAGCCAGGATGGGAGCAATATCAAGCTGTAGCGTCCTATGATCGAGAAACGTGGTTTCGAGTGCCTACATATTTTCAAAACGGAGTGCTGAGTATCCAGCATGTACCTGATTTTGACGAAGTATATTATGCCTATTTTGAACCTTACAGTTATGAGCGGCATTTAGATTTAATAGCCTATGCTCAGCAATCGCCGCTTTGCCGTGTGATCGATTTAGGCTCCACTTTAGATGGGCGAGATATCACTATGCTAAGAATAGGTGAGCCCATGGCAGATAAACTTTCTTTGTGGATGATTGCTAGGCAGCATTCTGGCGAAACCATGGCAGAGTGGTTTATGGAAGGTTTTTTAAACCGCTTATTAGACCCAAGCGACGCGGTGGCAAAAACGCTGTTAGATAAAGCGGTATTTTATATTGTGCCTAATATGAATCTTGATGGTAGTGTAAGAGGTAATTTACGAGCGAATGCAGCAGGAAAAGATTTAAATAGACAATGGCAGCAGCCAAGCCCTGAACACAGCCCAGAGGTGTATTTTGTTAGACAAAAAATGCATGAAACTGGAGTGGATTTTTTTCTTGATGTGCATGGCGATGAGGGTTTGCCTTATGTCTTTTTGGCAGGCTGCGAAGGCATTCCATCTTATGATAAAAGACATCAGGGCTTAGAAAACATTTTTAAACAGGCTTTTATGCAGGCAAGCCCTGAGTTACAGGACCACTTTGGTTACGAAAAAGATAAGCCTGGTGAAGCTAATTTAGCTCTTGCCAATAAGTATGTGGGCGAGACCTTTAAATGCTTATCTTATGTATTAGAAATGCCCTTTAAAGATAATAGTAATTTGCCAGACTGTGATTATGGTTGGTCTTCCACGAGATCGATGCAATTAGCTGAGTCGGCTTTAGTAGCGATCAAAGTGGTGCTCAATTCCTTGCGTTAGTGTTAACGATGGATACCATCATGGAGTCTGGCAGAGAGGGCTTGGCTCAAGCTAAAGCCACAGTCTGCGCAGCGCACCACTAATGAAAATAGCTCATTTAAATTCATTTCCATAAAAGGTGGTTCAAGTTGTATTTTAGGGCGTTTGCCATTTAAGCATTGCTCTTGAAATACTATGGCTGTCTTTATTAAGCCTAATTCATGTTCAGAAATTTGTGGCATTCTTCCCCGAAATAGACGAGTCACAGTGGACATATAAGCAATTAAATCACTAGGCTGGCATGCGATATTCATTAAATCTCCTTTTGTTTTTATTTTATATTATAGAGAACAAAAGGAGAAAGCTCAAGTTAAAAAAAGTGGCCTTTTCATCGGCCACTGACTTTATTTGGCAGCTCCCGTTTCATATTTTGGGTGGCCTTTTGGATATTTTCCAGCCCTAGCTTGAGCTAGGATGGCATCGCTAAGAACACAGCAATTTTTAGTTCCTTTTAACCCACCATGTATTTTACTTTGGCAAGGTTTGGGTGGGCAGCACGAACGTCGGTCCCAAGCAGCAAGAATTTCAGGGTCTAAGGGCTCAAATTCTAGAGTAACTTCTTTTGCCGCACCTATGCTGTTTCCAGCAGCTATACTAGCAGGTGTGAAGCGAGCGGCTGATTTATTATGGGCCGCAAGCAATGGAGTTGAAGAAGTGGCGTGGACAGTTGGACTAAGTGCAATGTTTTTGCCTGCTGCTTGTCTTGCTCTTGTTGGAACTACATCGGCGTCTTCATCAGTATCATTAATAAAAGTATCGCCTCGTAATAAAGACGAGGTGGCGCCAAACGCAGATAAACTTGATGGGACTCTAGGATTGGCGCCAGTACCAACGGGAAGTGGAGGAGAGTCTGTGCTATCAGTAACTAGACTTGAAGGCGCTGCTGGCTGGCTCTTTGTTTCCTCTTCAGGCTTAATTGATGAAATTGATACTCGAGGAGGTGGGGTGCGTCTTATTGTTCCCGGGCTTTTAGACCCTGGCGTAGAAGCAAGCGCTATTCCTCCTGAAGCTCTTCGAGGACCTTTAGCTAATTCGGCCTTAATTTTGGCAATTTCAGCCTGTTCTAATTGGGCTTTTTCAGCAGCCGCTTGATTTTCTAAATGTACTCTATGGCCAGTCTCTATTGTAGTCAGCCACTCTTTAGCATTTGATCCCAATAATTTTCTTAAATCTTCTTTTTTTGTCATATGCAGCTCGTAATAAGCTTCCGCAATGATTTGTCTTTCAGTGGGTTTGGGATTATCAGCCAGGTGTCTAATTCTAGCCGCAGTTTTAGCATCTTGAATAATCTCAAGTGCTTGTACGAATTTAGTTTTTTCAGTAGTGGCTGATTCTATATGTGCCTTAGCAGTGACAATCATGCGAGCTTGATCTAAAGCCTCATAACGCTTTTTAGATAGCATTTTTCCCTGAGCAACCGCGGCTTTTTCTTCTTTGCTGATGGCTTTAACGTCATCTCGCTCATAAATAGACTTTATTAATACTTCAAGGTGCTCAGGCGAAAGCACAGGCTCACTTTCTCTTAACCACTTAACTTGCCCCATATCTACATCTTTAAAAATCAAAAAAACATTTCCGATTTTATCAGGATCATATACTCCAGCTACAGTCGGGTAATCGACAAACACTACGCCATAGCAATATTCATCTTTTTTTATCTCTTTCTCAACTTTTATATCTTTTATTTTAAAAGGTCTTTCCTGACTTATTGCGGGAATAAACTCGGCTGCTTGAATTAACTCATGGGGGAGGGTGGTGGCAGCGGCTTCTATTTTAGGATCTGCTAAGGTATGAGATGGAAATGAAAATACTATTAATTTATTTCGATCATTTTTTGTATTAGAGAAAGTTGCTAGTTCAAGCTTGGGTTCTTTCAAATTGCCAAAGGCTCTCACATAACTAAAGCGACAGGTAGATATCATTTTAAGTTGATCGCTGTTAAGTCCGCAATAGCTTATATCTAAGCTTAATAATTTTGTCTCTCTATCTATCGGATTGCTAAGAGCAGCTAAGCTTTTAATAAATTTTTCGAAAGTTGAAGCGAGTTCATCCGACCCGGCACCAGCTGAGGGCTGCGCTGGAAAATCAATTCCTGCAGCATTAATTCGCACAGTTTGAATGGTGCTCAGTCTAATCCCCATTAATATAAGCTCAAGCCAGGTATCAGGTATCTTGTGATTTAAAACTCCCTTAACTAGGGAATCAGTTAAGTGAGTTGGTTTATCTAAAAGAAATCGCATAGATTTAGAATCTAAATTAATAACAATATGACTATGTGGATACTTTGCACGTACATCTAGCTTGCGTGTAATATCGCTGATGCTTGGGTCCCACTTTTCTTCAGTTTTAATTAGCTCATAAAACAATTTGAAAAGATCTGCTCTTCTCTCTATGTCTCTATCAGTAATACCTTCTTCCTTAAAAAGATGCATTTCTACTGGATTTTCTATGGTATCCGCTTTGGCTGTAAGATTAAATTTATTTACTGCGAGCTGTTTATAGCGTGATACCAAAATATCATGATCATGTGAAGATTTTTTTTCTGGGCTACTTAAATACATAATAGTTTCCTTGTATTAGTACTCGATTTCTATTTATTAAATCAAAAACTGGGCATATCATATAATTTAAATTGCTGGCACAAAATATAAATTAAGGGACAATTTGCCTAAAGTTTTTGCTAAGGTTTTTTTTCAAGGTTTTCGCAGCTTTTATCTGAACCTTTGGTGCTAAGATAAAGCAGCTCTCCAAGTTGGTTTAGGTAGCCTTGCTCGATTAACTGGCTTAAGGCAGCCTTAACTTCCAATTCGGTATAGCTTGGGTGATGGAGAAAGTGTTTTTGAAATCCCTGATGTTTATTAATATGAATATATTTCACCAAGTTTTGTTTGAAAAACTTAAGTAATTCCAGTTCTAATGATTCTTGATTTGAAGACATCCTCAGCCTCTTTTATAATCATGTCAGCTTAGGAGCCAGACATGTTGCAGCAATGCTTACCATATTTTAAAGATTGTAACCGATATTATTTAGCGGTTGCTGATCTCAATTTGCCCGTATTATTAAATAGCCAAGGGGCGGGGCGCTATGACATAGTGGTGGCACAGCCTTTTTATCAGCTTAGTGCTTATGGTGAATGCACTATGATAACGGAGCCTGGATTGAATGACCAGAACTCCCAGCAGGATTTTTGGCATTTATTGACACAGGCCTTATCTTCACGACAGCCTTCTTGTGGAGATGGCGTTTTTTGTGGTGGGGCTGTAGGGTTTTTGGGCTATGGTTTAGGCAAAATCCAATCAAATGAATATGCTTGCCCAGATGCGATGGTGGGTATATATGATTGGGCATTGGTGCTGGATCATAAAAAGCAAACAGCAAATTTATACTCGGCTTGTCAACATCAATCCACCGCTGATATTTGGCAAGATTTGATTTGTCGCTTTAGCCATTTACCAAATTTACCTGCAGAGCCATTTTCACTTTGCCAAGCCACTACCAATTTATCTTTTACAGAGTATCAAGCTTGTTTCAATAAAGTTAAAGATTACATAGTGGCTGGTGACTGCTATCAAGTGAATTTAGCCCAGCGCTTGAGATTTAAATTTTTGGGCTCCAGTTTTGCCGCTTATCATAAGTTGCAAACTTCTAAGGCTGCCTTTGGCGCTTATTTAAAAGGCCAAAATTATGAGATATTAAGTTTTTCGCCAGAACGATTTTTGAAGGTGGTTTATCCATTGGTCGAAACTAGACCAATTAAGGGCACTCGGCCTCGAGCTTTGAACCCAATGCAAGATCAAGCATTAATAGATGAGCTGCAAACAAGCCCAAAAGATCAGGCTGAAAATCTGATGATAGTGGATTTACTGCGCAATGACTTAAGCAAGGTCTGTGAGCCTCATTCTGTCAAGGTGCCAAAGTTGTTTGAGGTGGAAAGCTTGCCTGCTGTGCATCATTTAGTAAGCACGGTGACGGGTAAACTAAAGCCTGGGGTAAGCCCAGTAGCATTATTGCAAGCTTGCTTTCCCGGCGGTTCTATCACCGGCGCGCCAAAGATTCGAGCCATGGAAGTTATTGATGAACTAGAGCCTAATCAACGTGGGCCTTATTGTGGCAGTATTTTTTACATAGGCTGGGACTGGTCTATGGACAGTAATATTGCTATTCGGACGCTATTACGAGAAAAAGATAATTTATATTGCTGGGCTGGCGGTGGGGTGGTTTATGATTCAGATGCCCTATCTGAATATCAAGAAACCCAAGATAAAATAGCTTGGATTTTAAAGATGCTTGAAATAAACTTTCCCAACACTCCAAGCTAAGTTAATATAGCAAGAATTTTAAACGGGATGATCACCATGCATTCAAATGAAATTACCAATCGTCACACGACAAATTTAATTAAAGCATCTTTGGTCGTTTTTATTACCTCACTATTTTTCTTTTATGAGCTTGGCTTATTTAATATATTTGACTCATTGGAAAGTTACATAGCTACTGAATATCACTTATCTCCTACTTCAATGGGTTTTGTTTCAAGCTTGGACTTTTATACCAATATTTTATTTCTCATTCCAGCCGGAGCATTATTAGATCGTTATTCGCCTCGATGGTTAATTACTGTAGCCATGTTTGGTTGTGCAAGTGGCGTGCTTATGATTGCCTTATCTCATAGTCTTAGCATTATGGTCATTGCTAGATTGCTTATGGGAATAGGTGGTGGATTTTGTTTTATTGGAAATGTGCGAATTGCTGCTAACTGGTTTGATACTCATCACATGGCAAGAGCGACGGGTTTTATTGTCGCAATGGGTATGTTTGGCGGTTTTATGGCGCAGGCTCCCATGACGATGCTAATTGATCATATTGGCTGGCGCGATGCCCTAAGTGCGGTTGGCTTAATTGGTTATGCCATTATGATTTTAATCGCTGTGTTAGTGAGAGACATGCCAAGCAACCGTGCTCAAGCTAATGCAGATCGAGTAGAACATTTGCATCAACTCGGTGTTTGGAAAAGTTTAAGATTAGCTTTAGCGAGCCGCCAAAACTGGTTTTGTGGGCTTTATACCGGATTAATGAATCTACCTATTTTTATGTTAGGGGCGTTGTGGGGAATTCCTTACTTAATGCAAGTGGATGGTTTAAGTAATACTTTGGCGGCTAATATCGCTGGCATGTTGTTTTTAGGCAGTATCATCGGTTCACCCTTAGCAGGGTGGGTTTCAGATAGCTTAGGCCGTCGTCGGATGCCAATGTTAATTGCCGCTATCCTGGCCATTTTGTTAATTGAAATGATTATGCATGCTGATATGACCAGTAATGTATCGCTAATGATTTTATTTTTCCTATTAGGCCTTATTACCAGTGCTCAAGTGATTAGCTATCCAGTCGTAGTTGAAAGTAATTCTAATATGGTTACCAGCGTGGCTACTTCTTGTATTTCCATGTCATGCTTGGGTGGCGGCGCCATTATCCAGCCATTATTTGGTTACTTGTTAACGATGCATGGTGGTGGTCATTTGGTAAATGGCGTGATGTCGTATCCTGCCTCTAACTATAGTTTTGCTATCAATGCCTTACCTATTGCGTTTATAGTCGCCTTTATTTTGGCGTACTTCGTGCGTGAAACCTTCTGTGAGAAGATAGTAAGCGATTAATTAATAATCCCGCCGCCCAGGCAGATATCGTCGTGATAAAACACGATTGATTGGCCTGGGGTGATGGCGCGTTGTGGCTCATTAAATTCAACCAAAGCAATATCCTTATCTAGAGTAACCTTGCAGGCTTGGTCAGTTTGGCGGTATCGAATTTTAGCTGTACAGCCAAAGTTTTGGCCAGGTGCTTGGCCTGTAATCCAATGCAGTTGCGAGGCCTGTAATTGTTGTTTATATAACAGTGGATCATCGCCTTGTACCGCGATTAACACGTTGCTTGATAAATCTTTGTCTGCCACATACCAGGGCTCTCCAGAGGAATTTTGGGTGCCACCAATGCCTATGCCTTGGCGTTGCCCAATGGTGTAATACATTAAGCCATCGTGTTGACCTATAGTTTTGCCTTCTGGGGTTTGGATCATTCCAGGCTTGGCAGGTAAATATTGATTAAGAAACTCTTTGAATTTGCGCTCGCCAATAAAGCAGATTCCGGTGGAGTCTTTTTTATTAAAAGTCACAAGGCCATGTGCTTCAGCAATTTTGCGCACTTCAGGTTTGGGTAAATGTCCAACTGGGAATAAGGTTTTAGCTAATTGCTGCTGATTAAGTAAGTGTAAGAAATAACTTTGATCTTTATTGGGGTCTAAGCCTTTCTTTAGGTAAAAGATACCATCGCGTTCTTGTTTTTGCGCATAATGACCGGTGGCAATGTAGTCAGCACCTAAGGATGTGGCATAGTCCAAAAAGGCTTTGAATTTGATTTCTTTATTGCAAAGCACATCGGGATTTGGGGTGCGACCAGCAGAGTATTCCTGTAAAAAATAAGCAAATACTCGGTCCCAGTATTCTTGAGAAAAGTTTACTGATTGAAACGAAATGCCAATTTTGTCACAGACAGCCATGGCATCTTCTTGATCAACCATAGCCGGGCAATCTCCACCTGTATCATCTTCCTGCCAGTTTTTCATGAATATGCCGGAAACCTCATAAGCTTGCTGTTTTAGCAATAAAGCAGAGACGGAGGAGTCAACTCCACCAGAGATTCCAACGATAATACGAGATAGTTTAGTCATAATGAGCCTACTAAGTTTGGAGAAATTTTACCATAGCAATCGGCTAGCATATAGTCTTGATGAAGTAGTTTATGCTAGAATCTGGCCACTTTTTATCATTAAGGAGAATCTCATGGCTTATAACAAAATCAAGGTGCCAGCTTCTGGCGAAAAAATTACCGTCAATAAAGATGGCTCATTGAACGTGCCTAATAACCCTATTATTCCGTTTATTGAAGGTGATGGCACTGGGGTTGATATTACTCCTGTTATGATTAAAGTTGTTGATGCCGCCGTGAAAAAGGCTTATGCCGGTAAGCGTAATATCGAGTGGATGGAAGTTTACTGTGGTGAAAAATCGACCCATATTTATGATAAAGACACGTGGTTGCCTGAAGAAACTTTGGCTGCAATTCGTGAGTTTATTGTATCCATTAAAGGCCCATTAACTACCCCAGTATCAGGTGGGATTCGTTCATTGAATGTGGCTTTGCGTCAAATGCTGGACCTTTATATTTGCTTGCGTCCAGTACGATATTTCAAGGGTGTGCCAAGTCCAGTGAAGGCGCCACAAGATGTCGATATGGTTATTTTTCGTGAGAACTCAGAAGACATTTATGCAGGTATTGAGTGGAAGGCGGATTCTGCTGAAGCAAGCAAAGTAATTCACTTTTTGGAAACTGAAATGGGCGTGAAAAAAATTCGGTTCTCAGAGCATTGTGGAATTGGTATTAAACCCGTTTCCAAAGAAGGATCACAGCGATTAGTCCGTGCGGCTATTCAATATGCTATCGACAATGATAAAGATTCCGTTACCCTGGTTCATAAAGGTAACATCATGAAATTTACTGAGGGTGGATTTAAAGATTGGGGTTATGAGGTAGCGCTACAAGAATTTGGTGCGCAGTTAATTGACCAAGGCCCTTGGTGCCAATTTAAAAATCCTAAAACCGGTAAAAACATTGTAGTCAAAGATGCCATTGCCGATGCTTTCTTGCAGCAAATTTTATTAAGACCTAAAGAATACAGCGTAATTGCAACCTTAAATTTAAATGGTGACTATATTTCTGATGCATTAGCCGCCCAAGTTGGTGGAATCGGAATCGCTCCAGGGGCTAATATTGGTTATGAATCGGCTATTTTTGAGGCTACTCATGGTACGGCTCCTAAATACGCAGGCCAAGATAAAGTTAACCCAGGTTCCTTGATTTTGTCTGCGGAAATGATGTTACGACACATGGGCTGGATTGAAGCGGCAGATTTAATTATTGAATCCATGGAAAAAACCATCGCTGCTAAAACTGTAACTTATGACTTTGAGCGGTTAATGGAAGGCGCGAAGTTGTTGTCATGTTCAGAATTTGGCGATGCCATGATTCAAAATATGTAATTATTTAAACTATGTTCCTGACAGTGCCATTGGCAATTGTCAGGAATGAGATCTATGACTGTCATAGATTGTTATGGCTGTTTTACCGTAAGCTAGATATTGCAGGCAGTGAGGGTGTTTCACCATGATATACAATCATGCTGAAGAACGATGCATGCTTGCAATATATTAAGTAATTGATAACAGAGCTCTAATCTACAGCTCGGTCTGAATCATAAATATTAAGCATTAGCTCAATTCTTTCTTGTAATGAAATTAAATTCTCAGAATTGATAGGGCAAGACTCTTCTTGACACAATGCGGCAGAGAATAAATTGAGCAATTCCATCGTATCCACACTTCCATCGGTATAAATGGACAATGCGTTAGCAAGATCCAATGGGACTTCTAATAAAAGGGCTTTATCTTTGCCTTCACCTATTTTGGATATTACGCGCATATGCTTTGCCATAAGGTTCTCAAAATCGCTGCTCATAGTAATAAGATTAGATGCCGACATGAGCTTTGACAATTTATTTATGCAGAAAATAAAGAGAAAATTAATTTGCAGTCTATTTTGTTGAAAAATATGCGTTTTAGCAGATTTATCCTAGTTTGGATAGTCTAGAAAAAATACTAGAGCAATTTATTTGGATGTTAAAATTCAAACAGATTCACCTTGACTAACTGGAGTTAATAAGTGAACTATGATATGTATTAAAAAAATTTATTGGTTGGTATAGATGGTTATAAAGACTGCAAGCAAAGTTAAGACCAAAGCTAAAGTTAAGTCCAAGGCTAAAGCTAAGGCGATGCCTGTTAAAAATCCGGCATTATATCAGGTGGTTTTATTTAATGATGATTACACTCCGATGGAATTTGTTGTAAATCTATTAACAGGGATTTTTAGTATGCCTCCTACTAAAGCAAACCATGTCATGCTACAAATCCATCATGAAGGTAAGGGCATTTGTGGGATTTATACTCGCGATGTGGCAGAAACTAAAGTAATGCAGGTTATCAGTAGTGCTAGGGCACATGGACATCCATTGATGTGTCAGTTAGAAAAAATTTAATAAGTCTTGCCTTGATTTATTAAATATTACCTTCATTTAACTAATAGGTGATATGGCAAGTTGAAAAATTGATGAACTGTGTCTACGCTTAAGGCTACAGACCAGAACAATAATAAAGGCTCAATTATGTTAAGCAAAGATCTAGAAGTTACATTAAATAAGGCTTTCAAAGAAGCTCGTGCTAAAAGGCATGAGTATTTAACCGTTGAGCATTTATTACTTGCCTTATTAGATAACTATTCCGCTATGGAAGTGTTAACCGCTTGTGGCGCTAAAATTGAGTCACTTCGTAATGAGCTAGTAAGCTTTTTGGATAGCACTACCCCGAGAATTCCTAATAATGAAACCGATCGTGATACTCAGCCAACTTTAGGGTTTCAGCGAGTATTACAGCGTGCCGTGTTTCATGTGCAGTCCTCCGGCCGCACAGAGGTAACAGGTGCCAACGTATTAGTAGCAATATTTAGTGAGCAAGACAGCCAAGCTGTGTATTTCCTAAAACAGCAAGGCATTTCGCGCTTGGATATCGTTAATTACATTTCTCATGGGGTGTTAAAAGGCGATAACCAAAAAATGGACGAAGAGGGCGGTCAGGACTATCCTGAATCCGAACATGAAGGCCAATCTAATAAATCTCCATTAGATCTGTATTCAATCAACCTGAATGAAAAAGCCAAATTGGGTAAAATTGATCCACTTATTGGGCGTGAGCATGAAGTTGAGCGCGTAATTCAAATTATTTGCCGCCGTCGTAAAAATAATCCCTTATTAGTGGGGGAGGCCGGCGTAGGTAAAACGGCTATAGCAGAAGGCTTGGCAAAAAAAATAGTAGATAAAGAAGTTCCTTCGGTGATTGCCAATTCTGTAGTGTATTCTCTAGACCTTGGTGCGCTATTGGCCGGCACGAAATATCGTGGAGATTTTGAGAAGCGCTTAAAATCCGTGCTTAAGCAATTGCAATCTGAAGATGGTGCAGTTTTATTTATTGATGAAATTCATACCATCATCGGCGCAGGTGCAGCCTCCGGCGGAGTCATGGATGCTTCAAATTTGATTAAACCTTTGCTATCAAGTGGAGAACTACGTTGCATAGGCTCCACGACTTATCATGAATATCACACCATTTTCGAAAAGGACCATGCTCTAGCTCGACGTTTCCAAAAAGTCGATGTTGAAGAACCTACAGTAGACCAAACCTTTGAAATTTTGAAAGGCTTGAAGCCTTATTTTGAAAAACATCACCAAGTAAAATACTCTATAGAAGCATTAAGAGCGGCTGCAGATCTTTCTGCTAAACATTTAACTGAGCGGTTCTTGCCAGATAAAGCCATCGACGTTATAGATGAAGTAGGCGCGCATCAACGTTTGTCCCCAGAAGGGAAAAAGAAAAAACAAATCAATGTAAGTGATATTGAGCAAATTATTGCCGATATGGCACGTATTCCTGCTAAGACCGTATCAGCTTCTGATAAAGAATCTTTACAAAATCTTGAGCGTGATTTGAAAATGTTGGTATACGGCCAAGATGAAGCTATTACTATGTTGGTGACTAATATCAAACTGGCACGTGCTGGATTGCGAGATGCTAATAAGCCTTGGGGCTCATTCTTATTCGCAGGCCCAACTGGTGTGGGTAAAACAGAAGTTACTCAGCAATTAGCTAAATTATTAGGTGTTGAATTATTGCGTTTTGATATGTCAGAGTATATGGAGCAGCATAGTGTAGCAAGATTGATTGGTGCGCCTCCAGGGTATGTTGGCTTTGATCAGGGCGGTTTATTAACCGATGCTGTTACTAAACATCCATACGCAGTTTTATTAATGGATGAAATGGAAAAAGCCCATCCCGATGTTTTTAACCTTTTACTTCAGGTTATGGATAATGGTACTTTGACGGATAGTAATGGCCGTAAAGCAGATTTCCGTCATGTTATTATCGTAATGACCAGTAACGTTGGCGCTTTCGAAGGCAGTAAAAGTAGTATCGGCTTCACGGAGCAAGATCGATCACATGATAGCTTAGATGTCCTAAAACGGGTGTTTTCACCTGAGTTTCGTAACCGACTTGATGCCATTGTTCAGTTCAAGCCGCTATCTCAAGACAATGTTCGTAATGTGGTGGATAAATTTATTGCTCAACTTCAAGGCCAGCTTGATGACAAAGGTGTTTCACTTGAGGTGGAAATGGAAGTGCGTAACTGGCTTGCGGAGCATGGCTATGATGTTAAGATGGGCGCTAGACCTATGTCTCGGTTAATCCAAGAGAAAGTTAAAAAGCCGCTGGCTGAGGAAATTTTATTTGGTAGGTTGGCGAATGGTGGCAGAGTTCATGTCAGCATTCAAAATGATGAGCCTGGTTTTGAGTTTATTGCCAAGTCAGATGAAGTCAGTGAGAAAAAACCAGCTCATAGCAATAAATTATAAATATCTTCAATCCTACCATAGTGATTTTATGGATCCTGTGGTTTAGCTCACGCTAATCACAGGATGACAAAGTATTGAATCCGCTCTCCCTAAGCTTGTTGAAGGGTAGTCTCGTTAATAGATATTAATATAACTCATATTTCCGTCATTCTGTGATTGCAAAGCAAGCCACAGAATCTAGAGATCCTGACGATTGCTAATGGCAATATCAGGATGATGATTTTCTAAGTGGCTATGCCACTAAGATTTATTGCCGTCATTCTGTGATTGCAAAGCAAGCCACAGAATCTAGAGATCCTGACGATTGCTAATGGCAATATCAGGATGATGATTTTCTAAGTGGCATAGCCACTAAGAAAATCTATCACTTGTTTCTAAATTTGATACGACCTTTGTTAAGATCATAGGGGGTCATTTCTACTGTAACTCTATCGCCGGTTAGAATTCGAATATAGTTTTTGCGCATTTTGCCAGAAATATGAGCAGTTATAACATGGCCATTGTCTAGCTGTACTCTAAACATGGTATTAGGAAGCGTATCAATTACGGTGCCTTCTAATTCAATCTGATCTTCTTTAGCCATGGGGTATTAATATCCTTTAAGTTCATAAGATTGAAAATTCTGCGCTAGAATGGCCATAATTTCAAGTTAATTTGGCAAATTTAAGTTTGCCATTGCCAAAAATCAATGTGTTTTAGGGCTTGTTTGCTAGCTAAAGCCACATGATAATGTTGTTGGTAAGGTAGGACCTTCATAAACCATTCCCTGGCTGGGCCATCTATATCTTGGCAAAAGATTAATTTACCTCCATCTTCGGGTAAAACTGCAAATTGATCTAAGGCTTGAAATAAACCAGTGCCTATGGCTTTAATAAAAGCTTCTTTAAGGGTCCAAATTTGAAAAAATTGTTGTCTTCTTTTGTCAACTGATAACTCAAGCAAGCGCTCATACTCAGGTTTGGCAAAAAAACGTTTAGCAAGCTCAATTTCATCGCAGGGTTTTAAATGCTCAATATCAATTCCAATCGCATGGTTCAAAGTGAGAGCATAAACTGCCATAGATCCGCTATGAGACAAATTAAAATGCAATGGAAGGTCAATAATATGATTAAGTTCAGGCTTGCCATGATTTTGATATTTAAAGCTAATATCCTCAGCTGGGATCGAGGTATATTTAGCTAACAACAGCCTTAAAATACCTCTAGCCATGATAAAATGATTACGATGTATTGCAAATCGGAACTGATTGGCCCTGGCCTTTTCGTCCTGAGATAATATGTCCCAATAAGAGGAGGTTATAGCAGGATTTTCTGAAAGTTCAGCAATTATCACATGGGCCGTATGGACTTGTAATTTAATCTGATGAAATGGTTGCCAGTCAATTGTCATATTAGGGTAGTCCTGGCATAAGATGCTGTAATTTGCGTAATGTTTGGCGTTGAATCTGCCAGTCAGCCATAACCTGATCCATTAAGGCATAAAATCTTTGACTATGATTCAATTCTTTTAAGTGACATAATTCATGGAAAATGACGTAATCAATACAGTCCAAAGGATATTGGATTAATTCCACATTCAAACTTATATTGTGTTTTGAGCTGCAACTGCCCCAGCGACTTTTAAGTGACCTGATTTTTATAGTTTTTGGAAAAGGAATGGCTAAATGCTGCATGCTGTTATAACAGGCCTCTAAACGTTGAGCAAAAAGATCTTTAGCTTGATTATGATACCAGTTTTTAAGGGCTAAAATTTTTGAGTCTAAATGAGTATAGTGCAAAACCATGTTGTTGCTCTTAAGCACTATTGCATCATATTCGGCTGCAATAGGCTCTAAAGTATAGGCTTTTCCTAAATAATAGCAGGTGCTTCCTGGCTCATATCGGTTGTTAGTTATTTCAACTTTATTAAATATGATGGCTTGTTGTGCCTTTATCCATTGTGCTTTTTTCAGAATGAAATTGCATATAAATTCATGGGAAACAGAAGGGGGGGCCTTAATCAATAGGCTCATGTCGGGCATAACCCGTAACATAATGCTTTTGCGACGAGCTATATGAAGTCTATAAGTGAATTCATAAGGCCCTTGGCTGAATTTAAATTCTGGCATGGCATTGTCATAGTCGTAAATTCGTAATTATGCCTGGAGTTTAGGGAAATTGAAATGCCATGGCACAAAGTTAGACCTTAATCCCTAGGCATTCAAAATTTGCTCATTTTAGTTCATAGTAAAAAAGCCATTCAGTTCGCTACTCACTAGTTTACTATATTTTCCACTTCCTTAAGGCGTTGCTATATGGATTGCTTCACTCTATGATAGTGAATTATCCCAATTGAAGCTGTTTATATGCTTGAAGAAGCTGAAAAAATCTTGCCAATTGAATTATCGCCTCAATTATCGCTTGGGCTAGAGCTTTCTCACGCCTTAACTTTTGATAACTTTTATCCCGGCAAAAACCAACAGCTCATCCAAACCCTTCAGGACTTTGCCAACAATGAAGGTGATAAGTTTATGTACTTATGGGGAACAGAGGGAGTGGGTAAAACTCACTTGCTTCAAGCTGTTTGCCACCATGCTTTAGAGTGTCAGCAAAGCGCAATTTATGTATCACTTAGCCAACTGCATCAATATGCTGAGGCAATTTTGGATAACTTACATAATTTATCACTAGTCTGTATCGATGATATCCAATATGCGGCTAAGCAAGACTTGTGGGAAGAACGCTTATTTGTTTTATTTAATGAAATTTATAGCCACAAAGGCCGTTTATTGATAGCTGCAGACAAAGTTCCTAATCAACTAGGCATGGGGCTAAAAGACCTGGTATCTCGCTTAAATTGGGGGCTTACCTTTAAAGTACAGCCATTAGATGATGCCGAAAAAATAGCCGCTTTAAAGCAACAGGCCCATCAAACTGGCCTGATTTTATCGGATGAAGTTGCACAATTCTTAATTGCTAGGGTCAAGCGAGATATGGGGTCATTGTTAGAGGCCTTTACTATTCTTAACCAGGCCTCAATAACTGAAAAGCACCGATTAACGGTGCCTTTCATTAAGAAAATATTGAATCTTTAATTATTCTTCTTCAGAACGGTCTGGTTTGAATTTGTTTTTCGGATGATGGTCTTGAAGCTTGCTTTTTAATTTATGAATTTGCGCATCTAATTTATCAACCATCGCATCTATAGCTTGGTATAAGTCATGAGATTCACATTTAGCAAATACTTCATGGCCAAATATATGCATTTTACTTTCAGCAAAGTGCACTCCCTTATCTACTGAAAGCACGACTACGGGATGGCTAAATTTTTCATCATAGCGATCCAATTTACTGAATTTATCAATAACATGTTGGCGAATTCCGTCAGTAGCTTCGATATGGCGAACGGTAATTTGGATTTCTGACATTTTGTCCCTCGCTTGTTTATGATTTATTCTACTATAGCTTAAGCTTAGCATGATTTTTTTAAAAATTGTACAACGTATCGTGGGTTTAAAGCCTAAACTCATTTCCAAGGTAAACTTGTTTTACTTGCTCATTATTTAAGACTTCATTTGGTGAGCCTTGAGCAATAATTTCACCTGCATTCGCAATATAAGCGCGCTCGCAAATATCAAGGGTTTCTCTAACGTTATGGTCAGTAATTAATATTCCAATATTCTTTTGTTTTAGATGCATAATAATGCGTTTGATATCTATCACCGAAATAGGGTCCACTCCTGCAAATGGCTCATCTAATAAAATAAATTGTGGGGAGGTGGCAAGTGCTCTAGCGATTTCAACTCTTCGTCTTTCTCCGCCTGATAAACTCAATCCTAGAGTTTTTCGTATATGGCTAATATGAAGTTCTTCAAGTAGATATTCGAGTTTGTCTTGGCGCTCTTCTGCTGTTAGGTGCAGTTGAGTTTCCAAGATAGCCATAATGTTATCCTCTACAGACAACTTGCGAAAGACGGAAGGCTCTTGAGGTAAATAGCCGATGCCTTTATGGGCCCTGCGATGGATGGGCAAACTCGTGATATTCTCATGATCTAATAAAATTTTTCCGCTGCTGGCTTTAACTAAGCCAACAATCATATAAAAGCCGGTGGTTTTACCCGCCCCATTTGGGCCTAGTAACCCTACAATCTCACCGCTGTTTACTTCGATCGACATATCTTTTACGACCCAGCGGTTTTTGTATTTTTTGCCTAAATTTAATGCTTGTAAAGTGTGTTTAGTCATGAGGTGGTTTTTCTTGGTTATAAGGTGGAAGGATAATAGTGGTGGGTTGAAGTTGATTGGTTGGGCTATGTACCACTTTAGAAGTGGTATTATAAATAATCAGTGGACCAGTGAAAACATTATTATTTTGCTCTAGGCGTGCATCATTTTGGAACTTAAAGATATGGCTAGTGAATTCATAGGTAATCATTTTGGCCTGGCCACGAGCAAGCTTAGATTCAACAGTTGGCTGATATTGGGCTTTTGCTGGATTTCCATAGGCTGTGACATCTTGGGCCCCACCAGTTTTGGCTTTATTTACCTTGAGTTTATTTCCGGTGAGCTGCCGCGTGCCCTGGTTGGCTAACACATTGCCTATATATGACACCGTACCTGTTTGAAAATCGATAGTCGCCTGGTTGCTTGAGATATGTAGGAGCTGATTATTATCCGAGTTAAGTCCCCAGCATGCTGTGGCGCTGGTTATGATGACTAAAGCTATACATTTAATGGTGCAGGTAAGGTTCATAAGTGCTTATCACTTGTGATAAAAGGCTGACTTGTTGGGTTTTAAAATTAGCATTTGCGCCGACTGCGGTAGTGACATTTTTGGTTCCAGGCTCATAAATCTTTATAGGGTAGGTAGTTTGAGCATAGTTTTCTTGTGAGTAAATCGTAGCGGATTGAGTTTCTACTCGAATAGCAGATGCTTTGGCTGTAGCCTCACGAAATAATACCACATTGCCAGCCAGCACAATTTGATTGTTGTTATCAAGTGTTTGACCATTTGGGGCAATAAGGTGCCATGGCGGGTCATTATTTTGATTATAGGCTGTAGCGTTTAAATTCATGAAATTATTGTTGCCATTACTAAATTGAGTAATGCTGTCTATAGTGGCGGAATAAGCCAGTTGCCCGAGTTGATTAGTTTGGTTTAAGCTCAAGTTTTGCACAACCCCGGTTTGCGTCACAATTCCAGTTTCTGGTGGAATCTCACTATTTTTAATGGCCATCCAGCTGGTAATTGTTACTAATGCGCTTAGAGCTATAATGGATAGCGTGGCCTCACGACTAATCATTTAGCCGGCCTCTTTAGGAGAATGTAAGAGTGAGCCATCTTTTAAAAAAGACTCTTGTATTTTGAGTAAATTATCTTGGGCATCCATAATCAATTCACATATTTCTCTGGCAGCTCCGTTACCACCTTTGGCGTGGGTGCGATAGTGAGCATGAGGGACAATAAAGGGCACAGCATCTGCCACCACGGCGGCAAGACCAACTTTAAGAAGTAGGGGGAGATCAGGTAAATCGTCACCTAAATAAGCCACGTTCTCGGGTTGCAGGTTCAATTTTTTTATTAAATCCATAAAGGCTGGGACTTTATTGGGCTGGCCTTGATATACATATTTAATATCTAGCTCTTGGGCCCTTCTTTGAACGATAGTAGATTGTTTCCCCGTTATAATCGCAAGCTCTACTCCAGTTTTTTGCAGTAAGCGAATGCCTAAGCCATCTTTTACGTTAAAAGCTTTAAATTCTTCTCGCTCATTACCTATAATAAGTTGGCCATCGGTGAGGACTCCATCGACATCAAGAATCAATAATTTAACATTTCTTGCGCGATCTCGAATTTCTGTTTGCATAAGCACCTCTATATTCCAGCTTCTAGCAAATCATGCATATGAAGTATGCCAGCCACCCTATGGGCTTCGTCTGTCACTACAAGCGAAGTGATTTTGTATTGTTCCATAATGTTAAGCGCTTCAATAGCTAAATGGTCTGGTAGAATGGTTTTTGGTGATTTGGTCATAACATCAGATACTGGTGTCGTTTTGATATCAGCACCTTTTTCAAATGCTCGTCTTAAATCTCCATCGGTAAATATGCCAAGCAGTTTACCATCATTATCAATTACTGTAGTCATACCTAGCTTTTTGCGAGTCACTTCAAGAATAGTGTCCTGTATGCTGGCTTCTGGAGTCACCTTAGGGGTTTTATTTTTGTCATGCATTACATCTCTAGCGGTAAGTAAAAGTCGCTTACCTAACGCACCACCAGGATGAGAAAAGGCAAACTCTTTTTCCGTAAATCCCTTGGCTTCTAATAGGGCGACAGCAATAGCATCACCCATTACTAAGGTAGCTGTTGTGCTAGCTGTAGGAGCCAATCCTAATGGACAAGCTTCTTTATCTACGCTCACATCCAAGTTTACAGTAGCCGCTTTAGCTAGAGGGGAATCGGGTGAACCCGTTATACTGATTACCGGTATGTCCAATTGTTTCATTAACGGTAATAAGCTTAAAACTTCTGCAGTTTTACCTGAATAAGATATGGCAATAATGACATCTTGGTGGGTAATCATGCCAAAATCTCCATGGCTTGCCTCAGCTGCGTGAATAGAAAAGGCTGGGCTCCCTGTGCTGGCTAAAGTAGCCGCAATTTTATTGCCAATATGACCCGATTTTCCCATGCCTAAAACCACGATTCTACCAGTGCAGGCTTTTAAAATATGGCAAGCTGTATCAAAGGTCTCGTTAATTTTGCTATGAAGCCTTTGGATCGCTTCAAGCTCAATTCTGATGACTTCTTGCGCTCTGGCCTGAAAGCTCATATAGTTACCTCAAGAGGTTGTTTGTATAAAATGCTAATTTTAGCATAAAGGATAGTATAACTTGCAGCAAATTAAAGAAGATAATATTGTTACTATAGAACATTTGACCTTTAATCGTGGGCCAAGAAAGATATTTAACGATATTAGTTGTAGCTTTGAACGTGGAAAAGTAACCGCCATATTGGGGCCAAGTGGCACAGGAAAAACAACTTTATTACATCTTATTGGGGGCTTATTAAAGCCAGAACGGGGTAGCCTTAAGGTCCTTGATCAAGAAGTCCCTATGCTATCTACTGGTCGCTTATTTGAATTACGTAAACGCATGGGCATGTTATTTCAAAGCGGGGCGCTTTTTACTGATTTGACTGTATATGATAATGTGGCTTTTCCTATTCGCCAGCATACTAACCTTCCGGAAAGTTTAATCCATGATATTGTTTTGATGAAGCTTGAGGCCGTGGGTTTAAGGGGAGCTAAAAAGCTAAAGCCCGCTGAATTATCAGGTGGTATGGCTCATCGAGTTGCTTTGGCGCGCGCAATTGCGCTTGATCCTGAGATTTTATTGTATGATGAGCCCTTTACAGGTCAAGACCCTATCTCAATGGGGGTTTTAGTTAAGCTTATCCGAACTTTGAATGATTCATTAAAACTGACTTCTATTATTGTGTCTCATGACGTAAATGAAGTATTAAGCATTGCCGATTATGTCTATATAATATCTGGTGGCAAAGTAATAGGCCGTGGTACTCCTGAAGAAATAGTAAATGAACGAGACCAAAGGGTGGATCAATTTGTTCATGGTAGGCCTGATGGTCCGGTGCCATTTCATTATCCTGCTAAATCATTACGCCAAGACTTTATTGAAGGGTAAAATGCTATGATTAATTTTTTGATTCGCCTAGGGCAGTGGGGAGTTGATTTTGCCAAAGATTTTGGCCAATCCTGCTTATTCTTCTTTAGAATTATTTTCGGTCGAGTCCCAGTTCGTCAATTGATAGTGCAAATTTATGCTGTTGGCGTGATGTCACTGGCGATTATTGTGGTGTCCGGGCTTTTTATTGGTTTTGTCTTAGGACTTCAAGGCTATAACACGCTATCGAAATTTAGTGCTGATGGCTCCTTGGGTCAGCTTTTGGCTTTGAGTATTGTTAGAGAGCTTGGGCCAGTGGTGACAGCACTGTTATATGCTGGGCGAGCGGGGAGTGCTTTAACCTCCGAAATTGGATTGATGAAAACCACAGAGCAATTAGCTTCCATGCAAATGATGGGGGTGGACCCTATTCGAAGGGTGGTGGCTACTCGATTTTGGGCAGGAACCATTTCCATGCCAATTCTTATGCTGATATTTAGCGCCGTGGCGATTATCGGTGGCTACTGGGTTGGGGTGTCTTGGCTTGGTGTGGATGCGGGCGCATTTTGGAACAATATGCAAGGTTCGGTGAGCTTCCAAGAAGATATCTTGAATGGTATTATTAAAAGCTTGGTTTTTGGTATTGTTGTAACCTGGATTGCAGTGTATGAAGGGTATTTCTGTGCGCCTACATCAGAAGGTATTGCAAGGGCTACAACTAAGACCGTTGTTTATTCATCATTAGCAGTGCTAGGGCTGGATTTCTTTTTAACTGCTATCATGTTCAAGTAAGAAGAATCACAATAAAGGAAACGCCATGATTCAAAAAAAGTTAGAAGTTTGGGTAGGTTTATTAATGTTAATGGGGGCGCTGGCTTTAGCATTTATGGCGCTTAAAGTAAGCGGTCTTGCCTTAGATAATGATCTTTTAGGTAACACAAGCTACCAAGTAACAGCTGTATTCACCGACATTGGAGGCTTAAAAGTTCGAGCGCCAGTGAGAATAGCCGGGGTCCAGATCGGTACAGTGACCGGCATATCGCTTGACCCTCAAACTTATCAAGCTCAAGTAACCATCAGTATTTATAACACAATTAATAACTTGCCTAGTGATACCAGTGCAAGCGTAACCTCATCTGGAATTTTAGGTGATAACTATATGAGTTTGAGCCCAGGGTATAGTTCAAGTTATTTAAAGCAAGGCAGCCGTATTATCACCACATACCCTGCTACCAATTTACAATCATTAATCTCTACTTTTATGAGCAACAACAATGCTGGAGGTAAGAAATCATGAGTAAGTTAATTAAGCTTTTAAGCACCGTATTTTGTGGTTTTTTATTGTTAAGCGCTACTCAAGCTTTAGCAGAACCAGTACAGAATCCTGTCACCATGATTCAAAATGTGGTGAATAAATTGCAGGCCAAGATTTCTCAAAATCGTGCCAGCCTATCACAAAATCCCCAGCAGTTGTTTGCCGTAGTTAAAGCCACTGTTATGCCCGATGTGGATGTCAATCAAATGGCTGCCATGGCTTTAGGGCCAAAATGGCGTACTGCAACCCCTGCAGAAAGGCAAGAATTTATTGATCAATTTGGCTTGCTGTTAACCAAAACCTATGCCAATGCCTTATTAACCGTAACGGATTATGATGTGACTGTGTTTCCAATACGCGGTAATTCTTGGCAAACAGCGCAAAATGTAAGTGTAAATGGGGTTGTGGCGCCTAAAAATGGTGGGCAAAGCTCATCAGTAACTTATTACCTTGAGCGCTCTGGCAACAGCTGGAAAATTTATGATATGGCAGTGGAGGGGGTAAGCTTTATGAAAAACTTCCAATCCCAATTCCAATCATTTGCTGATATGTCGAGTTTATTAGACCGTATCACCACGCTTAATAACAGCCAATCCTAATGAAAAAGAAAACTAAACTTATATTGTCGGCGACCACGCCTAACCAATGGATGCTCAAAGATGAGCTTACCATGATGTCTTTGTCTGAAAATTGGCGGGCCTTGGATAAGGCTAGACCTACAATTGGTGCGTGGCAAATTAATTTTTCAGATATAAAACGAATGGATAGCGCCGGTGTGGCTTTCCTTTTAGGTTGTATACGCTACTCAGAATCACATAAAATAGCGCTGCAATTTTTAAACCTTTCATCTGAAGTGACTGAACTTATTGAGGCACAGGGTGTAATGAGTTTGATTCAGCCCTATTTTAAGGATCAAAATGCGTCTCGATGAAATTGAAAAATTAATTGAAACTAATCTTCCTAATGTAAAAGCAATTGTCAGTAGTGAAGACAATGTGCATTTTTCAGCTATAGTAATAGGAGAAATATTTAAAGGCCAAAGCAGAGTAAAACAACAACAAATGGTTTATGCAGCTTTGGGAGATAAAATTACATCTGGTGAAATTCATGCCTTAGCATTGAAAACTTTAACACCAGATCAGTGGGATGAAGAGTAGTAATATGACAGATAAATTAGTCATCCATGGCGGTAATCCGCTGATGGGGAATGTGCCTATTTCAGGTGCGAAGAATGCCGCGTTGAAAATTTTAGCCGCTAGTTTATTGGCTGACGAGCCGGTAAAAATCGGTAATTTGCCACATTTACATGATCTGACTACCATGGTAGAGCTATTATGTGAATTAGGCTGCAAAATTACCTTTAATGATAAGCTGATTGCGGAAATTGATCCCACCACCGTGCATAATCTGGTTGTGCCCTATGATTTGGTAAAAGCTATGCGAGCTTCTATCGTTGTGCTTGGCCCATTATTGGCTAAATATAAGCAAGTTAGCGTGGCGCTCCCAGGTGGTTGTGCAATTGGCTCAAGGCCAATTGATATTCACCTCGATGGTTTGCGCACTATGGGGGCTGAAATTGAGGTGACTGAAGGCTTTGTTAAAGCCAAAATAAACGGTCGTTTAAAAGGTACTAATGTTAAAATGCATACTGTGACCGTAACGGGAACAGAAAATTTAATGATGGCTGCAACCTTGGCTGAAGGCGTAACGACTTTACATAATGCCGCAGCAGAGCCTGAAATTGTCGATTTAGCAAATTTCTTGCGTAAAATGGGTGCAAAAATTAGTGGGGATGGAACTACTAAGATAATGATTGAAGGAGTTGAGCGTTTACATGGCGCCTCTCATCAAGTAATGCCAGATCGAATTGAAGCTGGAACTTATCTGGTTGCAGCTGCTATGACTAAAGGCCATGTAACTCTGCAAAATATTGATCTTGAAAGTATGCGTAACATAATTGATAAGCTTGAAGAAGCTGGGGCGAAAGTTAGCACTACGCCTAATACTATTACGCTTGATATGCGTGGGCGTGAGCTTTTAGCGGTCAATATCGAGACAGCGCCATATCCTGGATTTGCCACTGACATGCAGGCCCAATTTTTAGCTTTAAATACTGTGGCTAGAGGCGTGTCAGAAATTACTGAAAACATATTTGAAAATCGCTTTATGCATGTTCCTGAACTTCAACGTTTAGGGGCTGATATTAAAGTGAAAGGTAATAAAGCTGTTGTGATTGGGGTGCCTAAGTTAGTTGGGGCGCCAGTAATGGCTCGTGACTTACGCGCTTCTGCAAGCTTAGTATTAGCCGGTTTAGTAGCGGAAGGGGAAACCATATTAGAAGGTGTGCACCATATGGACCGTGGCTATGAATACTTGGAAGAAAAATTTACCCGACTAGGCGCCAATATTCATCGAGTGCAAGATTAATAAAAAAATCGCAAATTAGCCTTGCAATCATGTTTCAGTTAGGTATAATTTGCGCCTGTTGCGAGCTTGTTTTGAATAACAAGCATGCAACAAATAATAGTTGTTTTTAATGTTGTGTTGGGTATAATCCCACACCTTGAGCGGGTCGTTAGCTCAGTTGGGTGAGGCGGGTAAAATCAAAGCATTGCTTTGATCCGACGAACGCCTTGATGCCTCTGGCATCTTGGCCGGAAGAGCAGTAGATTTTTAATTTTAAAAGTCTGTTGCAAATAACGATATGATGAGTATCATTAAATACTCTTGAGCGGGTCGTTAGCTCAGTTGGGTGAGGCGGGTAAAATCAAAGCATTGCTTTGATCCGACGAACGCCTTGATGCCTCTGGCATCTTGGCCGGAAGAGCAGTAGATTTTTAATTTTAAAAGTCTGTTGCAAATAACGATATGATGAGTATCATTAAATACTCTTGAGCGGGTCGTTAGCTCAGTTGGTAGAGCAGTAGACTTTTAATCTATTGGTCGATGGTTCGAATCCATCACGACCCACCATCTTTTGATGAAAGCCTTCTGTAATTCCATTGTTCTTGGTAAATCTCTAAATTTAAACAATTTCTTCACGCCAGTTATAAGATATCTTGCCCAGGGTCTGTAATACCTTATGCTGCAATCTTTGTCTTATGTTTATATTTCTGACTCGCATGCCATAAATCCCAATTAAGCTGTAAATTAAGCCAAAATTGAGGATCAATACCAAAAGCATCCCCTAAGCCTAGCGCAGTTTCAGCAGTAATGCCTCTTTTGCTATGAACAATTTCATTTACTTTTGCATATGTCCAATTTAAATGGTCAGCAAGTTGCTTTTGGGTAATGCCCATAGGTTCTAAAAATTCTTTCAAAAGCATCTCACCTGGTGAGGTAGGGGCTCTATGTGTTGGTAATTTCATTGTGATCGGTCTCCGAGATATTATATTTCTTATTCTTTAGTTAATTTATTAATGATAATCAACAATTTCTACATCATAAGCGTTTCCATTATCCCATTTAAAACAAATTCGCCATTTTTCATTAATCCTTATGCTCCATGTATTTGAGCGTTTTCCTGTTAGCATTTTTAAATGATTACTTGGTGGCAATCTTAATTTTTCAACTTCTGTAATTGAGTTAATCAAATCAAGTTTTCGTCTAGTTATCTCATGTAAGTTTTTGTCAAATTTTCCCGTTTCCTTGCGTTCAACTCCGTTGAACAAATGCTCCGTAAACTTGTTTTTAAAGTTAATGATCATTGAGATACCTATGTGTATTTCAATTAGATGAAATTATCATATACCGATAATCGATAATTGTAAAGTTGTATCAATTATATATATATTTTCTTTGCCTGACTTTTGCGTAGCGCAACTATGTGATTCTATACATAAATGAGCGATATGGTTGGCATTCAGCTAAGTATTAATTTATGTTTATCAGACAGTTAAAAATATTCTGTTCTTCTTTTATTTTATTGGTCGATGGTTCGAATCCATCACGACCCACCATCTTTTGATGAAAGCCTTCTGTTATGTCTTAGTAATATGTTCCGTAAACTTATCATATTTTATTTCAATAATAATTGGATTGTTCTCACTTTAATTTCATTGCGACCGCAATCAGCTGTGAATTTAAAGTATAACTATCTGCAATGCGAAATTGATAATGAGAAGCTAAAGCTCGTCGTTTGTGTAAGTTAAAGGAACTTTTCAATGCCCTCATTGTTTAAAATTATGGCGGCTTGTTTATACCAGGGATCATTTAACTCAAACTTGGCAACATTCTTAATATATAATTGTTCAGAGCTATTGAATTGCATAAAAAACTTCTTATTTTTGCAAAGTTGCCATGCGAAGGCATAGTGTATTTCCCCGCTCGGTAAAATTTTAAAGCAGATTATGCCTGGGCCGATAATGGCTTTAATATGACAGCTGAAGGATTTATGCATAATAAACTCGGTTTTGACAACTATCTGTTTTTTATAAATAGGGATTTAATCTTAAATGTTTAAAAAAATCAAGTAAATTAGATTAATATAAGTTTTTTGTGATAAATATAAAAAATTACTTGAAATGTTTTGATTTTTTGATTACTTTAGGTTAATTTGGCTGCTTTGATATGGATGGTAGAAAATGAACAAAAAAGTTGCGGAAAAAGACTTAAATAATCTATCTAAGCGCTTAAAGTTTTTGATGGATACTGCAGGTGTAAAGCAAGTGCATCTTGCCTCAAAGCTTGGGGTCACTCCACAGGCAATAAATTATTTGTGTAATGGAAATACAAAATCTTCTAAGCATACCAAAGAGCTGGCTAAACTTTTAAATGCTAATGAAAGATGGTTGGCATTTGGTGATGGCGGGCCTTTTGCAGACCAAGCAAGTGATGAAATTCATATCAGCGGCCATCGTGCACCAATATTTTTTTTGGATCAGTTGAAAAAAATCAATATTAAAACTGATTTTAACAAACTCAATCCTGTCGAATTTCACTGGTGTAGTGATAATAGCCCAGGGGCTTTTGGAGTCTATGTTAATGACAACAAATTAGCTCCCCGGTTTGAAAAGGATGATATTGTTATATTGCAAGGCAACTTGGACATAAAGAATGGAAAACTTGCTTTAGTTTATTCTAATGAACTTAAAGAGCTGTTGTTATGTTATTTGTATAAAAGTAAAGATGAAAAGATCCTTTGTGGATTTCTTCCTCATGATAACGTTGGAGTTTTTTTCATTACAAAAGACGATTTCATTTATGGTACTTTTCAAGAGTCATTCAAAAAAGCTTAAGCTTAAGGAAAAAAATATGGCCAAAACAATTGCTAGAATTGTGCATGATTTAAAGCCCTCGGTAGAAACCGCTAACGAGCTTGTAATTGTTTTAGAAGAAATTGCCAGCCATGATCCTAATGAGGAATTATTAAGCCAGCTTAAAGAGGGCTTACAAAAGTTAAATCAGCTAATCGAAACTGTTAAAAAGTATATGATTGAGCTTGATGATGAGGCAAAATCCAGTGGAATAATGAAATAATATAGATTTATTTTTTTAGCAAAACTTTTGCCATAGGTTATTTCATTAACAACTGTAAAATTCAAAGGAAGCTGATGCGTCAAGCTTTATTGTCATATCGATCAATTGCCACTTTCACCCTGGGTATCTCGGTTTTTTTAATTATAGGGCTTTTGTTGCGTTCAAATTCGCTTAGTATCTTGTGCGTAACAAGCCTGGTTCAAATTACTTTCTATATTTTGTCTTTATATCTATTAATTCGAATTTCGAGCGGGGTCAATAGATATGAAAAGATTGTATTACGGATCCTTTTTGTGGCAATAATCTTTATTATATTAAAAGATATCATGGGAGACTATCTTGAAATTGTTTTGCAGCAAGCTCAAGTGTTTGCTATTACTCCGTCCCCTTTTCAGAAAGATGTTATTCGTGAAACTTATCTATCGATTCGAGCTTTAGATTTACTTGTTTATTTATCATTACTGGTTTTTTTATTTGGCTTTATCAAAAAGTTTTTTTGGCAAAAATTTGTTCAGCTTAGAGCTAAAATATTTTTTGTATTCATGTTTTCACTTTTGCTCATGCTTTTTAATTACAGTCAGCCTCACAAACTAGACCTAAGTAATTTCTTTTCAATATACAATTACTTTTCAACAATGTTAAAACTTACTTTGTTTGCCATAGTAATGTACATTCTTATGCATAGTAAAAGCCGTAGCCTAAATTTGCTTTCAAGCGGCATTATAATGTTAATAGCCGCACAGTTTGTAGCATATTTTTACTATGCTTATAATGTGTTAATCAATATCGAATCATTACCTGATGTCACGTGGTTTTTATCTTCCATGCTCACATTTTTGGGTTTTTATCACATGTGGCGAAATAAAGATTACACATTTGAGAATTGGTTTGTAGAAACCAATTCGTTGGAAGCTCAACTTGCATTTAGAACTTTAGTAATTTTTTGCTTGAGTTTGATATTGTTTTTCATTCTGGCTTATACCTTTGAGTTGATAAATGGGCGTAAACTTTTGTGGTTATTCCTCTTGGTTATGGGCTATTGCTTGATAGCCGTCATTGCTTCTAAGCATATGGCAAGGTCATTTGCTAAACCATTTACTCAGCTTCAGGCTAATATGGAAAAGCTTATAGCCGAGACAAAAGTTCTTAAAAGGCCGAGACCATTTGAGCTGGGCGAGTTTAATTTTTTGCAGAATTTCATTTATGACCGATTTGTTGAAAGAGTTGAGCAATCACGTAAAATTGAAAATATGGCAAAAACAGCCATACAAGTTGCACACGATATACGTTCGCCAGCCGCTGCAATTATGATGCTTGTAAAAGAAGGGCTTAATCTTCCTGAGGAACAACGTATTTTTTTAAGAGAAACAGCTAGCCGAGTGCAAGATATTGCTAATAATCTACTAACTGAATATCAAGAAAGTGAGAGAAATAATAGCTTAAGTTTAGTCATGATTTATCCTGTCATTTCCTCACTAATTTCTGAAAAACGTGTGCAATATCGAGATCGCTTGGTTTCATTTGTAATAGAGGCTGAAGCTTTATATTTTGCGCATATCCGAGTGAATGGCCAAGAATTTAGACGGCTTTTATCCAATTTGATCAATAACTCTATTGAGGCGACGTCTATTAATAACAAGTCGAATATAGTGATTAGACTGAGTTTAGATAATGGTTTTATATGTTTAAGTATTACGGATAATGGGCCTGGAATACCGAAAGAAGTACTCAAGAAATTGCAAATGGGGAAAATGCATTCCACTAAACCAGGTGGATTTGGGCTAGGACTCAAACAAGCTCGTGAATTTATGATAAAGCACCAGGGTAAATTTAAGATTGAATCTGAACTTGGGCTTGGAACCACCATACATTTACAATTTGAATTGGGCGCTACCCCGTGTTGGCTTGCTGAATCAATTGTTTTTTTTCCAGAAGGGCAAATTATAGTATTAGATGATGAGGTAACTATTCATACTGCTTGGGCTAAACGATTTAGCTCTTGGATTAAGCGCTACCCTAAACTGAAAATTAACTATTTTCACAATGCAAACCATTGCATGCAATATATTAACGATCTTTCTGTTGATGAGCGTAAAAGTCTGCTGCTTCTCAGTGATTACGAGTTATATGGTCAGGAAGTTACAGGCCTAGATCTTATTGAAAGCCTTCAGGTAGGTAAGTCTATTCTTGTAACCAGTTATTATGATCAGCTAGAAATTGTTAAAAGAGCAATTTTGGGCAATGTAAAGATTTTACCGAAAACCTTAGCCTCAGAGATCACATTTTTACCACTTGATAGAGAAAGCCCTGCATATTTAGGCTCAAGCATTGACTTAATTTTATTAGATGATAAGCAAGAATTAACCAATGTTATTCATTTTTTAGCAAAAAATAAAAATAAGAACTTGGCTATTTTTTCGAACCCAATTGATTTGTTCGAAAATATCGTAGCTTACCCTAAATCTCTCCCCATTTGTTTGGATTATGATCTTAACTTGCCAGTAACTGGAATTGAGGTTGCAGCAAGGCTGCACACTTTGGGTTTTACTAAACTATACTTATCATCAGGCTTTGCTTTAGAGCAAAGTAAACTGCCAGAATATTTAAAAATCTTGCCTGACAAAATGTCTATTTTAACCCTATTGAAAGATTGAGTCTAAATTAACGCTTATAGCAGTAACATTGAAAAGACTTATATGGTTTTGCTTGACGCGCTAAATTACCTTTCTAGTAAATTCTAAGCCCTAGGATTTAATTAATTGTATCTAGCACATAAAACAGGCATTATGGTTAAATTGTATAACCCTGGGTTAGGTATATTTAGGATGTCTCAATGAACTATATTGAATACAAAGATGGCAGATTTGTTGCCACAGGGAAGCGTCCTGGCAATCAAAATACGCCAGAAGTTTTGGCGAAAATTAAGAGGCGATTAGAAGATTATTTTATAGAACCGGATTTTGTAATCGATGAGATGGGCAATAAAATTTACTTTTACACACTTTCAAAAGAAGAGAAAAAAAAATATAGGGCTACAAAAGTCCAAGCATTGTTTATGGAAATATGTGATGAAACAGGCCACTATGTAGAAGAAGGCCATGGTTTAAAAGATAAAGGGATTGATACTGCGCACAATGTGGCAATTAGTAGTATTATCCAGGTATTTGTTGATGGGTTGAATCAACCTGAAACTTTAAATTTAATACGTTTTGTAAGGTTTGCTAAAGCCATAAATTCTACAGGTAATACCAGAGGTATTGATGAATTTACTCGGCTTTGGCTAAAAGTAATAAATAAAGATCTTAGGCCAGAACTAGCTAGAGATCGGGCTAATAAAATTATTGATAACTTGAATATGGCTTCTAGAAACTTGATGCCAGGCTGGGCTTCGAGCAACAGAGGAATTTCTAATAATCGCGATCCTCATTTATTAGGGGAGGGTGATGGTTATACTGAGCCGCCTAAGGCACGAGAAATTGCCGATAGTTTTACCGCACTTAAACCAGGATATGGTCCAAGAACTTATCATGAAGATGGAGTATGGAAAATAGCCTCGTCTTCTGCAGATAATGGTTGGGTTGTGACAGTTGATACTCCTTCAGCAGAGGTTTCGGCGAGTGGGGAAGCGAGCACAACAAGTCCAGAGCCAAAAATCGTGAAATATAGCGATACTGAGCCTGTAAGGTCCATTACTAGGCAAATGGCGCGCCAATTAGCTAAAACCCAGCAATTAAGTACTTCATCAGGGGCTGAAACAGTAGCTTCGGTAAATCCAGGCTCGCCTATTTCTGGCATCAAACGCAAGAGAGCGGGAAATGCTGCTGTGGCTGAAACTCAGAGAAGAAGTAGGAGGCGAATGGGCCTTGAGCCCGTAGAGGCGTCAACTTCTAAAGTTTCTACCTCTTTAGTTTTTGCTAATGCTGGAGCGGGCGCTGGTGCTGATGTAGCAGATTATGTTGCTGAATAAAGGACAGTAAAGGTTAAGAATGATGGAATATATTAAATTTGAAGCTGGCAAATTTGTGGCACTAAAAGGTAAGCGTCCTTCAAACCAAAGTGATAAAGGGGTGTTGGCAAAAGTGCGTGCTCGTTTAGTAAGATATTTTGAGTCCCCAACTATGTGCGTAGTCACAATGGCTGGTCGAGGAGTTGAATACAAGCCTAAAAGTATCCAAAGCTTATTTATGAGCATTTATAAAGTTACTGGGTCACCTGTAAGTAGAGATAAAACTTTATCAACGTGCAAAATAAATATGGCACACAACATAGCATTTAGTGCCATCAAGCAGTTCTTTGTAGAAAGTTTAAATGCAAAAACCGAGATTAATTTAGCAAAGTTGGAGCGGTTTGGGGAGGCTATGCATTCCACCGATGATCATAGGCGAAAAAATTGGTTTAAACGCTTCTGGCAGGATGTAAAAAATAGCACGCTTTCTGGAGAAAAAGCGGCTGATGAAGCCAATAAAATACTCCATTATCTCAATTGCGTATCTCGTAATTTGGCACCAGGACATGCTTCAGTTAATCAATCAATACATGACAATCGTGACCCATTTTTAGTCTTAGATGCTACAAGCTCACTTCATGTTCAGCCAGCAAAGCCAACTGCAATTGCCGACACATTCACGGAGCTTCGCCCTGGTTATGCGCCAAAACTTCGTGATCTAGGTACGGGGCCAGAAATGCAATCTTCATCGATTGAGGGAGGGTGGATCTCTACATCTGGAGTAAAACGCTCCAGAGCAACTGCATTTGGGCCAAGTGCGCCAGTAAGGCGTAGCGAAAGATTAGCCAAAAAAAGTAGCCCAAGCTTATCTGGATCAGCTTTACCCAGTACCATGCCTTTTGCTGGAGCTGCACTTCATGCGCATGCGTTAGCTCATTCTACTGCTTTAGTTATAAGTTAATAAAATCAATTATGAAAGTCTCGAATCTATAAGCCTGGTAAGTTGCGAAGATATAAAAGATTTTAGCCGAAAGTGTACGCTAGTCGCATATTTTCACTGCTTGGGTATAATTATTTTAATAGTATTTCTTGCTAGTTCTTTTAGCACCAATAGTTTGTGACGTAAGTTTAACTTTACTTTTTCAACCACAACTAAAAGGAGCTTATTATGAACATTATTGACATCTGCCAAACTAAAGTTGCCACCATTGATCAAGATGCTTATATTCAAGAAGCAGCTAAAATTTTAAAATCTGCTGATGTCGGCAGCCTAGTTGTCGTGGAAAATGACAAACCAGTGGGAATTATTACGGACCGTGACATTGTCATTAAAATTATTGCTAAGGGATACGACTGCAGTGACGCCAGAGTTTGTGAATACATGACTCGGGATGTCATCACTGTCGATAAAAACTCGGAAATTGATGAAGTAATGTCGATTATGAGTAATAGAGGTATTCGGCGAATCCCAGTGGTAGACATGCATGGAAAATTATCGGGAATAATAAGTTTGGATGACCTTTGTCTATTTGTAGAAAAAGAACAAGATGAAATCGCTAACATTATTCGTAATCAAATAAAACCTAATCAAGTTATGGCTAAAAAAATCAATGAACCTGAGCTAGAAATAATTTAATTGTTAATGCCATGGTAAAAAGGCTAATGTTTACAGTTATTATGTCTTAATCTAATGTTAGCCTTGTGTTATTTAAGTCGGTTTGAATAGGGTATTTATGGTCGGTTTAGAGCAGTTAGGTAACAAAATTTGCATTATCGGTTGTACCAGTAGCGGTAAATCGACCCTAGCCAAAGCGCTATCTCAAAAGCTTAATATTCCAGCCTATCATTTGGATTTATTCGCTCATAAGCCTCATTCTAAATGGTTGAGAGTGCCTGATAATGAATTGATCAATAGCCAAAATAAAATTTTATCGCAAGATTGTTGGATAATCGAAGGCAATTACTCCATTTGCATGAAGGAGCGTTTTGACCAGGCGACTTCTATTATTTGGCTGAACCCTAATGTCATAATTTCTGTGCTTCGCTATATTTGGCGAAGCTTCAAAAATAGCCCAGATAGGCCAGGAAGGCTTTTAGGGGCTAAAACTGAATTTCAGTTTTGGCTAGTTAAGCATATCCTTTTTGTGTATCCCAAAAACCGAATGAAATACCGACAATTATTAGAGGGTTACCCGCATTTACCCACCCTTGAATTGAATTCTATGACAGTACTTAACCAATACTATACTTATTGGGACCTATGAAAAATTCTAAATGATCATAAATTAATTATGCTTAATTATGCCAATGCCTTAATATCAAACATTGTATCAGATGCTTGGTTTTAGCAAAGTTTTGATAAAGCGAAAGCAGTAGAATTAGCTGCTGCCATAAATTAATCAAAGGTAAAGTATTGTTTTTGTGACGATTGCACAGTATTAAGCATGATATCGATAGTTTTAGGGTATATCTGCTAGTTCCAGTTGGTTTTGATTATCAGGGTTAAGAGGTTGTTTAAGGCTATTTAAAGAGAATGCATATGCAGCATTTGTTTTAGGTTTGCAATAAGGTGTATTTTTGCAAACCACATAGCTTGTCATTAATGCAAGGCCAATACCCATTGCCGTAATGTTGGCATAGTTACCTACTGAAATAGGATCTTTACTCTCTTCATAAACATTACATAAACCAAGTTTAAGTAAAGAAATAAATATCACTATTAGTGAAGGCCAATTGGTATCAAAACAATCTATCAAGGTACTATATAGTATGCCGGTTAAACTTGAGAGCATGGTTTGGCCCATTATTAAGGCTACGTTTTCTTTCACTAAATCTGCGGTTAAGTTTTTATTGCCTGAAATGGTTGAGGCCATTTTATCGGGAAAAATAAAGCCTGCAGCCATAACTGCCATGCATGGTAATAATGGAATGGACGCTAATAAGCTTTGTTTAAGAATGGCGTGACGTTTTATTATACCTGTAGATTCAGCAATTACTGGTGATAAGGTAATTAACATTAAAGCTGTAAAGTTATTACAAGCAGTTTGTAAGACGCCAATAGCCTTTTGAAAACCAACCGAACTAAATTTAAGTGTGATAAATGTCCCTATAGCGTTATTAGTTAAGGTTGATAACCAAGGCAAAGTGCCGTATTTTAGTATTTTTTTACTAATGTCTCCCCAGTGTTCTCTAGAGTTTGCGCTAACTTCGAATAATTTAAATTCTTCCATACTAGGGAAATAGGATTTTAAGCAAGAAGGAATGCAGCCTGTCTGGATCAATTTATTGATCAATAAACCAAAAAATATGGACTCAAAACTCGCAATAGCAATAGCATTTAAGCCTCCATTAGTTAGATGAAAAGCGCCATAAGTAACTAATACTTCCAAAGCCTCAACACAAAAAATTGATAGAGCCGCACTAGCTAAATTTCTGTTTTGAAAAAATAATATAAGATCTGCCGTGTAGATAGCGTTTAGCGGAATATTCACATAATCATAATGTAAACATGACTCAATGCTTGAAATATCATCTTGGCTTAAGCTGTTAGTTTCAAACAACGGGGATTGTAAAATAGGCCTGGCTGAAGTTAGTAGGCCATAGGTAAATAAGCTAAAAGCTAAACTATATAATAAATTAACTTGATAAATAGGGCCAATTTTACTTGGATCAAAATTTGCTTCATGGCGACCCTTGAATACATCTGATAGCATGATATTGAAAATACCTATTCCAGTGGGAATTGTTCCCCCTGAAATCATTGCGCGTATAGAGCTTAAGGTGCTAGCTTTTGAGCTACTTTTTGCTATGATTATTTGTTGGATTATACTGCCAGCTGACAAGCTACCAAATGCAATGACAACTGGCAGGTTTCCATAAACCCATTTGCTTAAGCAAGACCGTTTAATCGAATGTTCTTCTTGATGCTCTGCATCTTCTGTATCAGCAATGTCTATGTTATGACGTCCTTCCATGCCACGACTCCTCGCTATTTTTCAATAGGATAAAAAATTTATATTGGAGCTTGTCATAGAATTGTCCATTAATTGTAAAAAAGTGTAAACCAAGCACATGTGCTCAGGTCGTATCTTTTTTATTCAAACGTTATAATTAAAACCACTATAACAATGAAAATCTTATAGGAGGAAATATGTCTCAAGGTGATAAGTCCAAATATACCGATAAACAAAAACGTAAAGCTGATCATATAGAAAAGGGCTATGAAAAGCATGGGGTGTCTAAATCTGAGGCTGAAAAACGTGCTTGGGCCACTGTCAATAAGCAAGATGGGGGCGGTAAAAAAGGTGGAAGACAGGCTCGTTAACTTCACTATTAAGGGGAGCGGATATGGCGGTAATTAAACGGTTATTGGGGATCAAACAATCAAAAGCCAAAGAAAAAGAAGGGCGAAAATTAGGCGCAGCCGGAGGCGAGGCCTATTTTGATGCTGGGCTCACCGACATGGAGTCTGGGCCTGAAAATAGAGCGACTAAGCCTTCTTCTTCTGAACGTAAGGAATTTCTTGAGGGTAAAGGCAAGGCACCTTATGAACTTGAAGACCTTTAATTTTTATTGTCGGCACAACCTAATGTTATTTGGAACAAAATTGCTATCAGTGCTGCGATAGGGATTGATATCAATTCCTCCACGCCGAGTGTAATAGGCGCATACGCTTAAGCTCTCTGGTTGGCACTGACGTATAATGTCCACAAAAATTCGCTCCACACATTGTTCATGGAATTCAATGTGATGGCGAAATGAAACGATATAGCGTAATAGCCCTTCACGATCGATCGATTTGCCTGTATAGGTAATTTCTACAGTTCCCCAATCTGGTTGACCTGTAACCAGGCAATTAGAGCGTAATAAGTTAGAGTGAAGGGTTTCTTGCACAATTTGATTAGAACCAGTTTTTAAAAAATTGGGCTCAGTTTGGTAGGTGTTACAGCTTATATCAAGTAGGTCAATGCAAAAGCTAGGCAATGGCTTTATTACTAAATCTGGGTAGTGTTCTAGTTCCCATAATTCTATATGCACTTTAGCTTGTGCTGCCTGGCTTAAATCATTTTGTATGATGGCTAGTACTTCAGCTCTATTGTTGAAAGTGGTTTGATTGAAGGAGTTGAAATAAAGCTTTAGGGATTTTGATTCAATAATATTAGAACTGGTGCACGGTACTGTAATTTTTGCTAAACCGACTATGGGTTTGCCTTTGGCATTTAACCAAGACAATTCATAAGCATTCCAGATATCTGCTCCATGAAAAGGCAAGTCATTGCCAATACCAATTTCCTCGCGTTTGCCTTGGCGTGGGATAGGAAACAATAAGTCTGGGGAATAAGTCCGTCGATACTCTGTGGTTTTGCCTAAGGGAGAGTGATTATAGTTGACCATATTCCTAATCTTTCTATTTTTTTAATAGGCTTTAGCAAATACAATTTTTTTCATTGTGGATTTACCCGTGAAAATACACTTACCTTGTTTGCCGTCTTGCGCTAATGGTATGCATCGAGCCGTAACTTTTAGCGGTTTGAGGTATTCTTCTATAGCCGGATCATCAATTGCATAGCACACGGCAAATCCGCCGTGGATTTCGCGGTCCTCTGAGGCGGTAGCGAAGAAAGCTTTGAAAGCTTCTAAATTATCAAATTCATGAGTATGCTCAGTTCGATATTGCATAGCTCGCTTAAACAAATTAGCCTGAATTTCAGCTAAAATAGTAGTGGCATTAGTAATAAATTCATCTTTGCTTAGACTTTGCTTATCTTTTACGCCTAAATCACGTCTACCCATAAATACGCTATTATTGGCCATATCTCGTGGGCCAATTTCAAGACGGATGGGCACGCCTTTTTTGATCCAATGCCAGGTCTTTTCACCGCCATTCATGTCCCGGTCATCTATTTTTACTCGAATCGGTTGATTTGCATAGTTTTGATTGAGCAATGCTGTTTGCAATTCTTTACAATAAGCGAGTACGGATTTGCGATCTTCCTCATTGCGGTAAATTGGCATGATTATTATTTGTTCAGGAGCGATGCGAGGTGGCAAAACAAGGCCATTATCATCGCTGTGAGTCATAACAACACAGCCAATTAATCGGGTAGTCATACCCCAAGAGGTGGTCCAGACATATTTTTGTTGACCGTCTTGGTCGAGGAACTTAATGTTAGAAGATTTGGCAAAATTCTGGCCTAAAAAGTGAGAGGTCCCAGCTTGGATTGCTTTGCGATCTTGCATCATAGCTTCGATACAGTATGTATTGATTGCACCTGGAAAGCGCTCAGTTACTGTTTTTTCACCTTTGATAACAGGCACAGCTAATACTTCTTGTACGAAGTCAGCATATACATCGAGCATTTTAAGGGTTTCTTCGACCGCTTCTTCAGATGTGGCATGGGCTGTATGGCCTTCCTGCCATAAAAACTCAGAGGTGCGCAAAAATAATCGGGTACGCATTTCCCAGCGCATTACATTGGCCCATTGGTTAATCAAAACTGGGAGGTCACGATAGGACTGCACCCAGCGGGAATACATTTCTCCTATGATGGTTTCACTGGTGGGGCGAATGACATAAGGCTCTTCTAATTCACCATCAGGAATAAGTTTTCCTGAGCCATTGTCCTTTAAACGATGATGAGTGACGACCGCACATTCTTTAGCAAAGCCTTCCACATGATCGGCTTCTTTTTGCAAATAGCTTAATGGGATTAATAAAGGAAAGTAAGCGTTGACATGGCCCGTAGCTTTAAAACGGCGATCAAGGTCTTGTTGGATGCCTTCCCAAATAGCATAACCCCAGGGTTTTATAACCATGCAGCCTCGTACGGGCGAGTTTTCAGCTAAATCCGCCGCATTGATAACTTGTTGGTACCACTCAGGGTAATCTTGAGCCCTAGTGGGAGTAATGGCTGTTTTTTCCATGATCTTACTTACGTTTTAGTGAATCTTGTGATGTATTGTACATGAGCAAGCTGTTGGTGCAAGCGTCAATATTAGAGGTAAGAAGAACTATAGCGAATATCTTACACAACTTTACTGAGCTTGCTTAATATCACAGCAGTGATTGAAGTGTATAGTAGCCCTATAAAGCTCAAAGGGACTGAGGATTTATATGGATAGCAGAATAGATAGCATGGAAAGGGAATTTGCCACTTGCATTAAATTTCTCAATGCTGAGATGAAAAGAGATGGATACGAAACTCAACCTTCAATTACTGAAGTGATTACCCAGGCGCAAAAAGAATATACATGGTTTTTGCATAATTATTTTGCTGGCCCCTTAAGCGAGCGAGAAGAGCTTATTTATTACAAAGTAGCTTTCTATAAAGCAGTTGAGGCTATGTATTTGCCAGAATATGTAATCAAGAAAGAAGAATGGATACGCCCCGAAGATGAGCAAGTTTTTGATGCGGTATCGCCCGCAAGTCAGGCACGGCAAAAATTATTGAGTGAATATACCAATCTATATGCCGCTCTTAAAGTTATTGAAGACAAAGCAGAGGCCCTATATTTCAGACATGATGGAGTGCAAAGTTCAAGCTATAGAGACTATGAAACCATTATGAATACCCATGTGGAAGTATTAGCCGAAGTTAAGTTTTATTATAAAAGACAGGCACTGGAAATAACTCGAACTGGTGAGATGGATCCTGTTATAGCGGCAGAAACGAAAGGAAAATGTGTACAAGCAATTTACCAGGCGGTTAATAATGTCCAAGAAAAAACTCCTGGCTGGAAAGCTTTATTAACTGAAGTAGCAGTGGCTATTAGCAGCCTTGGGATTGCGAACATAGTCAATAAAGCTTTTACCGGAAGTTGGACTTTTTTTAATACCCAACATGCAGCCGCAAAATTGAACCAGGCTCAGTTAAAAATTCATCAAAGTATAGAAGCGCATAAATCCACCTGATAAAAAAGACAATGCCCACTCAATGAATGAACTGGGTGGGCATTGGGCCAGCCAAAAGACCGGCCAACTTATATTTTTTAAATTTTATTGGTTCCGACCGCTGCCGCTTTTTCTTCCGCCGCCATGAGAGTTTTGTCCGCCTTTACGGCCCATTTCTACAAAACTGTCATGGCCGCGGGTTTCTGCAGCTTTGCGTGATGCTTCTGATTTTTTTTCAGGATTACTGTTGAGGGCTTGCGCCCCTTTTTTGCCAGCCTCAGATCTTGACATGGTCATGATAGATCTCCTTAATGTGAGTTATTGATTAGAAATAAACTCCAGAGTTGTTTTCCCGTGCACATGACTAAGCTAACATAGTGAAAAACCGCATACAAGCCTGTTATTCATATTGGTTAAAATTTGCTAAGCCTTGGTATTAAAGGGCTTGGGGCTTGTATGCTTATTCAATATTGATGAGGTTGTGCATGGCTGCCTTCAAGATATCTTTCCGCATCTAGCGCAGCCATGCATCCGGTTCCAGCTGAGGTAATGGCTTGTCGATATACATGGTCCATTACATCACCCGCTGCAAATACACCAGGGACGCTGGTTTGAGTAGCATTGCCAATAGTGCCACTCTGAACTTTAAGATAGCCATCATGCATGTCTAATTGACCTTGGAAAATATCAGTATTAGGTTTATGGCCAATGGCAATAAAAATGCCATGAACATCAAGAGATTTGTCCTGTCCTGTTTGCGCGTTTTTAAGTCGAGCTCCAGTGACTCCAGTATTATCTCCCAGTACTTCATCGAGAGTGTGGTTCCACTCAATGCTGATTTTACCTTGATTTACTTTATCCATTAATTTATCGATCATGATTTTTTCGGCACGAAATTTATCACGGCGATGAACCATGGTGACATGAGAGGCAATATTGGATAAATAAAGGGCTTCTTCTACTGCCGTATTACCACCGCCAACCACCATCACGTTTTTACCGCGATAGAAAAAGCCATCACATGTAGCGCAGGCTGAAACACCTTTGCCTGCAAACGTTTTTTCCGATGGAATGCCAAGATATTTTGCAGACGCTCCGGTACAAATAATCAAAGCATCGCATGTATACTGGCCAGCATCTCCAATTAAGGTAAATGGACGCTTGCTAAAATCAACTTTATTAATATGATCATAAATGATTTGAGTGTTAAATCGTTCAGCATGTTTTTGCATGCGCTCCATTAGAGCAGGGCCTTGTAGACCCTCGACATCTCCTGGCCAGTTATCGACATCAGTTGTTGTCATAAGTTGTCCACCAGCTTGTAAACCAGTAATAATTAATGGATTAAGATTGGCGCGAGCGGCATAAACCGCAGCAGTATACCCGGCAGGACCAGAGCCTAAAATGATTAAACGATGATGTTGTGAGTGGTTCATAGTAACTCCAAGCAATAAAAGTGTGTATTAATAGTACGTGATGGCTGAAGCGTTGACAATCAGCAAAGCATAGATTAGTTTAGCCCGTATCTTCAGGGCAGGGTGAAATTCCCTACCGGCGGTAGTTTACTAATTTATGTAATGAGCCCGCGAGCGCTTTCAAATTGAAAGGTCAGCAGATCTGGTGAAGCCAGAGCCGACGGTATAGTCCGGATGAAAGAAGGTGGCAAATTATTTCTGGCTTTCTAGCTGGAATTATCTTTTTGCTTGCCCTGTATATTAGGACATGGGTATGGCAGATTCACTTTATTACATGCAAGAAGCAATAAAACTGGCTAAACAGGGGCGTTATACGGTTGCGCCTAACCCTATGGTCGGTTGCGTCATTGTTAAAGACAGCCAAATTATTGGCAGAGGCTGGCATGAGAGGCCAGGCGGGCCGCATGCAGAAGTGAATGCGCTCAAAGAAGCTAAAGATAATGCTCAAGGTTCAATAGTCTATGTAAGCCTGGAGCCTTGCTCGCATTATGGACGAACTCCTCCCTGTGTTGAGGCTTTAATCCATGCAAAAGTGTCAGAGGTGCACTTTCCCTTTATTGATCCCAATCCAAAAGTTAGTGGCCAGGGATTATCAAGACTCAAATCCGCGGGAATTAAAGTCATAATTGGTGAATGCGAAGCAGAAGCTAGAAAGCTTAATGAAATTTTTTTGCATTATATTAAACACAAGCAGCCATTTGTAATTGCTAAATGGGCCATATCTTTAGATGGGAAAATGGTCACTCAAGCCTTTGATAACAGACAAATCACTGGTCTTGAAGCCCAAAAGCATTTACATGATATTCGCCAAGCACTTAGCGCAATTTTAGTAGGGTCAACAACTGCTTTATATGATAACCCTATGCTTACTTCACGTTTAGCCCATGCAAAAAACCAACCTCTACGCATCATCCTAAATGCCTCGGGAAATTTACCGCTTCATCTCAAAGTATTTGATCAAAGTCTACCTGGCAAGACCTTGGTTGCTACCACAAAACAGGCGCCTAAAATTTGGTGTGAGGAATTATTGAAGCGAGGAGTAGAGGTCCTTACCCTTCCCACTCATAACAATAAAATTGATTTGTTAGCATTATTAGATGAGTTGGGTCGGCGTGAAATATCTAGCCTGTTAGTAGAAGGTGGCCAATCTGTGTTGAATAGTTTCTTTAGTCAGGGTTTAGTAAATCAGGTTTATGCTTACCTTGCACCATGCATTATAAGTGAATTGCCTAATAAACTAAAATTAGCCTGGCAAAATATAGAGCAGTGCGGAGAGGATTATTTTTTCTCTGCTTCATTAAATAAGGAATAAAAATGTTTACGGGAATCATAGAAGAAATAGGGCTGGTAGAGCAATTACTCATGACCTTATTAGGGATGAAATTATTTATCAAAGCTAAAATCGTGATAACTGATATGAAGCTTGGTGATAGTATCGCCGTGAATGGAATTTGTTTAACAGTTATAGAAATCACTAGTCATGGTTTTTGGGTGGAAGCGGTAGCTGAAACCTTAAGGCTCACTAATTTAACTGCATTAAAGCAGGGTGACGACGTTAATTTAGAGCGGGCCTTAACTCCACAAACTCGCATGGGTGGGCATTATGTACAAGGCCATATTGATGGAGTAGCAGAAATTGTTGCTATTACCCATGAAGGAGAAGCTTGGCTAGTAAAATTTAAAACTTCAGATGAATTGATTAGATACATGGTCAAAAAAGGCTATGTTGCTATTGATGGGATGAGTATTACCTTAACTCAAGTGGTTGGGCAAGAGTTCAGTGTAAGCTTTATCCCGCACACCAGAGAAGTCACTTGTGTTAAACACTATAAATTAACCACTAGGGTTAATGTTGAAGTAGATATTTTGGCTAAATATGCCGAAAGATTTATGCAAGCGGTGGCTATATGACTAAAAAATTAGTCACTGCTGTTTCAAGTGCTACCCTGCCTCTGCCTCAAGGCGAGTTTCAAATAACCGTGTTTTTAGAGCATTCAACCGGTTTAGAGCATGTTGTGCTACAAGCAGGGAAGTTTGATCATGCTCAGCCTGTTCTTGTACGCTTACACTCTAGTTGTCTAACAGGTGATGTATTTGGCTCACTACGATGTGACTGCGGCAATCAGCTTGAAGCCGCTTTGGGTCAAATAGCTAAACAAGGCGGCTTATTGCTTTATCTACAACAAGAAGGTCGTGGTATAGGCTTAGGGAATAAAGTTAAAGCTTATGCATTACAAGAAACCGGATTAGATACAGTGCAAGCCAATCAGCATCTGGGTTTTGCAGATGACTTACGTAATTACCAAGCCGCGGCAGATATACTTAATCAGCTTGAAATTAGACAAATTCGATTGCTTACTAACAATCCTAAAAAGCTTCAAAGCCTGCAAGACGAAGGAATTGAAATTATGAGTCGAGAGCCAATTGTTATACAATCACATGCTTTTAATCATCACTATCTTAATACCAAGCGAGATAAGCTGGGCCATTTGTTGCCTAAGGAAAAAAATGAAAGTCATTAAAGCCACATCAATTGTCGATGCCAAAATTGCTATAGTAGTAAGTGAATTTAACCATGAAATTACTGAAGCTTTATTAAATGGGGCAACAAGTAAATTGCAGCTAGTTGGAATACATGACTATGTGGTAGTTGAAGTTCCTGGGGCCGTTGAAATTCCTTTGATTGTTCAGCAATTAGCAAAAACACAACAGTATGAGGCGATTATTACCCTTGGAGCAGTGATTCGAGGAGAAACTAGCCATTATGACTATGTGTGTGAGCAAGTCAGTCAAGGATGCCAAAGAGTAATGTTAGAGCAAAATTTGCCAGTAGTCTTTGGTATATTAACCACTGAGAATGAGGCACAAGCATGGGATAGGTTGGGTGGTAAGCATGGTCATAAAGGTGTTGAAGCTGCGGAAGTGAGCTTAGCTATGGTCTCTTTAATGAGGCAAATAAGTCAAATATTTAAGGATGACTATGCTGGGGATGAGTTTAAAAATTTGTGAGCAAGAATATGCCAGGATTATCGAGTCTATTAAACCTGCAGAGGTGCCTGATAATCTCAAATTGACATGGAACTTACTTAATACTCAATTTAATTTAGTTAATAAAGACATAAGCCATGAGGAATTTTGTAATTTCTGTTTAATTCATATTATGGAATTCAATGCTTTGTCTTATATCCATGAACTGCTCTATGTGGTTAGTGTCGTTAAGGCAATATTAGAAATGCCCGAAGTTTATGAATATTGTTTCACTCAACTGTTTTTAAAAGACGAAGAATTTGAGGCAAAAGAACTGCCGGATGACCTCCGTGCTAAATTAAAATCATCGAGTAAAGAGTTATCAAGGGATGACTTTGAACTATTGAATATATTTTGTCAGCATCATTTTGCAGGTCATCAATTTATTGCAGCAATTATTAATCATTTAGAACTAGCTCTTGGCGTTGAGGTTAATGCGGTGGCAGATCTGGCTCCAGCCAGACCAAAAATGGATAGGGCCCAAAAGATGCCTCGCCCCTCATCAGCGCCAATGCCAATGCTTAAAAATACTTTTATTCTACCGTCTATTCCAGAGGAAACTGAAGTTGATATACCCACATACTAAGCCATGGATTCGATTTTTACAGCTCACTTTACTGGCCTATTTTATTTTGCTAGTCGCCAGCTGTTTTTTTGTGACTCCTTATGATGATACACTTTATTATTATGAGTGGAGCCAGCATTTATCGCTTTCATATTTTGATGGCCCACCTTTAATTGCATACGTAATTAGGCTATTTACTTTAGCATTTGGTCATACCCTTTTTGCCTTGAATTTAGTCGGGGTAATGACGGTTTCTCTCACCTGTGTTTTCGTTTATAAAACCGTAACATTATTGGCAGATGAGGAGAGTGGATGGTTGGCTGCGGCATTGTGGCTAATTAACCCCTTAGTAAATCAAGAGCTATTACTAAAAGTTACTTATGACAATGTGGAAAATCTATGTTGGGTAGCATGTTTGTATTATGTTATTCGATATTTTACCCGACAAAAAAACCTTGAGATTTATAAGTTTGCCATATGGGCAGGCTTGCTTTTGCTATCAAAATACACCGGCGTCCTGCTGTTGATAGCAACTTTGGTTTATTTTATATCGGTCCCTGGCTGCCGCGCTATTTTTAGGAACCGCCATTTTTATTACGCCATGACTGTAGTGCTTGGCATTTTTAGCCCAGTTATTATCTGGAATGCAAACCACAATTGGATTTCTTTTGCCTACCAGCTTAATGTGCATAAAGCGGGCGTATATGCTTATAATCAGGTGGATAATGTTATAAATTATGCAAGTAGTACCATAAATTATTCTTCTCGGATAGGTAATATTCTTCACTATGTGAATTCCATTATATCAAGCTTGAATATTATGCTCATTATCTTAATAGTGAACTGGTTAAAACAAAAAGACCAGCATTTGCTCCACTTGGGCTATATAAAATGGCTAATACTATTTGTAACGGGGTATTGGTTATTTGCCTCGTTTTTTGCTAACGTCGCTCAAAATTATCTGGTGCCATTACTTTCAATGGTTATTTTGCTAGCTTCCATTTATTTGATTCGACTGCATTGGCAGAAATTAGCAACTTGGATAATTGGAATTGGTTTATTGGTTGATATTTTAATGATTATGGCCCATGTAGTAGGCTCGCCATTGAATACTCGGGAAATGGACTACTTATTAGTACTTAAAGCAAATTCATTAATCCCTGATAATTCGCAGCCCATTATTGCTCCGCATTACGTAGCAGCGGAAAGAATTGGATATTGGTTAAAAGCTAAACCCCAGGTTTATGTCTTATCTTGTGGTTTAGGTGCTAATCAATATAGTTTATGGCAACAAGATTTTATGAAAAAATTGAATCAAGGCCAGGTTAAAACTGCCTTGTTCATGGATTATATGAATGAGCCTTATTGCATAAAGCCGTATTTTAAGCAATGTACAGAATTACCCGTTATCACTGTTGAAAAACATAATTCATTTACGCACAAAATTACCACAAATCAATTGTACATATATCGCTGTAACAATTAAGTTAAGGGTTATTTAAGGCCGGAATGAACTTTGTGAATAAGTCCAAATAATTGGTGTTTTTCATCTTGAGATAAGGGCTTAAGTAATTGCTCATTAAAGGCGAAGGCAATTTGGTATATTTCTGTTCGGAGGTTTTGCGATAATTCACTTGGTTTTATCAAGCGGCTTCGACGATCTTTTTTGTCGATAATTCTTTCAATAAAGTTCTTTTTTTCAAGCTTATCAAGCACCTTTGTTAAGTAGCTATTGTCTACTCCCAAATAATCTCTGATCACGGCTTGTGAAATAGGATCTTTATTGTTTTCTAGAACTAATAAGCTAAGCCACTCATAGCGAGTAAGATCAAATTTTTGAAGTTTTTTATCTAATATTTGCCTTGCGTCTTTTTGTAAGTTAGCAATTAAATACATGAACATGCGATGCATAAATTATTAGCCTTCAAGCAAAGTAAGTGTCCATTATATATAGTAAAAATAAAAATAAAAGGGCTCCTGATACAGGCCATGTTAACAAGATGTATTCTTTAAACTTATTTATCATATCAGCGATGCAGGTACTATTTTAAGCAGCCAAGAGGGTGGCACGCCTAATTTCGCTAATTTAACACAAATTTATATCAGGAATGATGCCCAAATTTATATTTAAGTATTCATTTCACCAGAAGTATAATAGGATTTTACCATATTGGCAATTTGCCAGTAAAATTTCTTAAAGAGTCATTGAATTAATTTGCTACAATTAGCCTGTATTGAAGGAGAATAAAATGCATTACGATTTGCGAGTAGTGGGTAATCCTATAGCACATAGTAAGTCACCCATTCTGCATCAAGAGTTTGCAAAGCAAGCAGGGCTTTCCATCACTTATGAAAAAGTACTAGCGTCTATGGAACCAGATGGCTTTGCCAAAGCCATTCAACAGTTTATTAATGAGGGAGTGGTGGGGTGTAATGTCACGCTTCCGTTTAAGGAGTTAGCTTATGGGCTGGCGACTACTTGTTCGCCTAGAGCTGCTCGAGCTAAAGCTGCAAATACTTATTTGTTTAAACCTGGAAATGAAATCTATGCTGACAATACGGATGGGATAGGCTTGATTCATGATATACAAAATAATCTAGGTTATCAGCTAAAAGATAAGCGCATCCTAATCTGCGGGGCCGGTGGGGCGGTGCGAGGAATTTTGTTTTCAATTATAGAGCAGCAGCCACTAACTATAACAATTGTTAATCGCAGCCAAGAAAAAGCTTTAAATATAGCGGCTGAATTTGCTGATATGATGCCGATTCAAGCTTTCAGTTATCATGATTTAGTTAATCAGGAATTTGATGTGATTATCGATGGCACCTCGTTTTCACCAGAAGCACTGCCTTTATCCGTATCCTTAAGACTGTCCGCTAATAGCTTATGTTATGACTTAAAGTACAATAATAATCATCTTGATGATACCTTGTTTATGGCCTGGGCTAAATCACGAGGGGCTCGTAAGGTCAGTGATGGATTAGGAATGTTGGTTGAACAGGCGGCAGAATCATTTAGTCTTTGGACTGGATTTAAGCCTAATACTCAATTGCTTATCCCATTCCTTTAAACATAAATACTAAATATATTATCCTGGTTATTATGATCGTAGCTCAACTTAAGCATTTATATGGCAGATATTAGTAGAAATAGTGTAATGCCCATAGCCAAGCCTTAAGTTGCTGCGGTAGAATGCAGTTAAAAAACAGGTGCCTATAATGAAGCCGAATAAATTTAAAATTGTAGAAAGTTGGTATAAAGGATCTTTACTATTGTACCTCTTAAGGCCCTTATCAACATTGTTTATGGTGATAGCCAAAATACGCCGCAAAATTCTACAAAGCCAAGGCCAAAAGCTTAATTTTAAAGTTCCCATTATTGTTGTGGGTAATCTTACCGTGGGCGGCTCAGGTAAAACGCCTTTGGTAATTTGGTTGGCTAAAACCTTAAAGCAACATGGTTTTAATCCAGGAATTGTGAGTAGAGGCTATGGTGGGGATTCTAAAGAATATCCTATATACGTATCCGCCGAGAGTTCAGCAGATAAAATCGGTGATGAGCCTTTATTAATTTCTAAGCATGCACAATGCCCAGTGGTAGTCGATCCAAAACGAGTTCGAGCTGTCCAGTATCTTCTAGCCCAATATCATTGTGACGTGGTCATAAGTGATGATGGCTTACAACATTACGCCTTACCTCGTAATATTGAGATTATAGTCGTGGATGGTGAGCGACGATTTGGAAATGGTTGGTGTTTACCAGCAGGGCCATTGCGTGAACCTGTCGAGCGTTTAAAAGAAGCAGATTATGTTGTTTGTAATGGCATAGGCCGACGCAATGAAATTTCCATGACCCTTGTCCCAATTGATTTAATAAACATCAAGCAGCCAAGCGTACAGTATTCTTTGCAAAAACTAGAAGGACAAAAATTTCATGCGGTAGCGGGAATTGGCAATCCTAAGCGATTTTTTAATTTATTAGAGCGCTTTGGCGCTAAAATTGAAAAGCGAATTTTTGCAGATCATCATTTGTATCAAGTTAGCGATTTAGAGGATTTAGTGGATAAACCCGTAATCATGACTGAAAAAGATGCGGTTAAATGTCGTGAATTTGCTGGTGAAAATTGGTGGTATTTGCCAGTTCAAGCCAAATTGCCTGAGTCATTTGCAGACGCATTTGTTAAGAGGCTTCGACAAGTCATTACGGTGAAAGCCTATTTGGCAGAAGGAGAGGGAAATGGATAAAAAAATTCTTGAAATATTAGTATGCCCGGCGTGCAAAGGCCCATTAATTTATGAGCCAGCAAAAAGTGAGCTCTGGTGCCGAGCTGAAAAAATGGCTTTTCCTGTTCGCAATGACATTCCAGTAATGTTAGTTGATGAAGCTCGTCAGATTAATCTTGAGGAATTAGATTAGGATGGCTAAGCGTCGAATTATAATCCCCGCTCGATATGCTTCTTCTCGGTTGCCTGGCAAACCATTGGCGGATATTGGTGGCAAGCCTATGATCCAGCATGTTTATGAGCTTGCTTTACGCTGTCAGTTTGATAGCGTTGTAATTGCGACTGATGACCAACGGATTTATGACGTAGCCCAAAAGTTAGGGGCGGCAGTCTGTATGACTGATCCTAATCATCCTTCTGGAACAGACCGAGCTGCCGAAGTGCTAGAACAACTCGGATATGATGATGAAGATATAATCGTGGGTTTGCAAGGCGATGAGCCACTTACTCCTATTGCTAATGTCATTCAAGTTGCTAATAACTTAGAAAGCAATCCTAAGGCAAATATGGCAACCTTATGTGAGCGAATGTGGGGCCTTAAAGAAATTATGAACCCAAACTTCGTTAAGGTGGTATTTGATATTCATGGCTATGCTATGTATTTTAGCCGGGCCCCAATCCCTTATGCCCGTGAAAGTTTTCCTCATGAGTTGCCAGCCAATCCAGAGTGTTTCCTTCATGTAGGCATCTATGCCTATCGAGGTGAGTTTTTAAGGCATTACAGTGAGCTTGCCCCAGCGCCTATCGAGGACTGTGAAAAGCTGGAACAATTACGGGTAATGTGGCATGGTGGGAAAATCCATGTCGATATTGCTAAAGAGCATAATGCAATAGGCGTAAATACGGTTGAAGATTTAGAAGTAGTGAGAAAGCTTATTTTAGAAAAATAAGTCATTCAAATCTAACCCAGACGGCTTATTGACCGCCTGGATAGATAACTTATGCAGGTTTCTTGCCAATCACTGCAACTTCTGTATTCAAATTATGTTGTTGTTGTACATAATCTGAGTTTTGATGAGTTTCAATGCGTTTAGCCTGGATATTGTTGCTTTGTGCCACAATAGCTTTAGCTTGTTCAAGAGACAGGGTCGTCGTAGAAACAACTTCTTCTTTTACCAATTTTACTGGAATGGCGGCTTTATTCTCTGCCACAGTTTCAGTTTGTTTTGCATTTTGATCGCTTAAGACAGTGCTTTTTGACAAAATTTCCTGCACTGTTGGGCCACTTGCTATGGGTTTGCTTGCTAGCACAGCGGGCTCAATCTTAGGAGTGGGTTGAATGGCAGGAGCGGGGTTACTAGCGCGTTCAACAACTTGACCTGAAATCATCGGTTCAGCAACAGGCTTATTACGTGGATTTTGGCTTTGAGTTCTAGGACCTTTATTTTGGCGAGGGTTTTGACCTGACTTTTGAGGCTCTGGACGACGGTTTGGGGTATCAGTGCTCGCCTCAGGTTTATTACTAGGCTTTCTTCTATTGTTAGCATTTTTATTGGTATTAGAAGTGCTGCTGCTATCAGTTTGCTCTTTTCTATCTTGACGATTGTTAATATTGCGTCCCCTGTTGTTGCCAGAACGATTATTAGCATTTCGAGCTCGATTATTTGAGTTAGTTCTCACCGGAGTATTAGCTGCGGCTTTAGGTGCTTGATCGGCACCAAATAAACTGTGATATAACTTGCTGATCGAACTTAAGAATGAGCGTTTAGTCTGAGGAGCGGCAATAATATCAATAGTGCGAATTGCAGGTTGCTCTATTTGTAATGGCTTTGTTGTGGCAGTGTGCTCTTGCTCTTGAATCGGCTTATTGAGCATGTAGCTTGTAACTGAGCTTTCACCTAATCTTGTGGTACGGCTCATCTCATAATGAGGAGTTTCTAAAGAAGGGTTAGGTAACAATACAATACGAATTTTATTTTGTGATTCAATATTTGCTAACAAATGACGCTTTTCATTGAGGAGGAAGGTCGCTACAGAGATAGGCAACTGAACTTGCACTTCCAGCGTATCGGGGCGTAAGGCTTCTTCTTTGATCAAGCGAATGATCGATAAGGACAGTGACTCAACCCCGCGGATAGTGCCTTGGCCGCTACAACGTGGGCATACATAGCTGCTGGACTCATCTAATGATGGGCGTAAGCGTTGACGTGACATTTCTAGTAAGCCAAAACGGGAAATTTTACCAATTTGAATACGAGCCCGGTCAGATTTTACCGCTTCGCTCAAGCGATTTTCTACTTCACGTTGATTGCGTGAGGCAGACATATCGATAAAGTCGATTACAATTAATCCTCCTAAGTCACGAAGTTTCAATTGGCGCGCAATCTCTACTGACGCTTCTAGGTTGGTTTGTAAGGCAGTTTCTTCAATGTCGCCACCTTTTGTAGCGCGAGCAGAGTTAATGTCAATTGAAGTTAGAGCTTCGGTGTAATCAATAACAATAGATCCGCCAGAAGGTAGAGTGATTTCACGCTGATAGGCAGTTTCAATTTGGCTTTCAATGCCGTAATGACTAAACAAGCTAATGTCTTTGTCATATTGCTTCATGCGATTCAAAAAGTCTGGTCTTAAGCGTTTAACGTATTCTAGTACCCGGTTATAGGTTTCTTTATCATCCACGATAATTTCATCAATGTCTTGACGTAAATAATCACGCACAGAGCGTAAAATTACATCGCTTTCTTGATAGATTAAGAATGGGGCAGCTTGCTTGTCAGCTTCAATTTTAACTGTGTCCCAAAGCTTCAATAGGGCGTCTAAATCCCATTGTAGCTCTTCTTGAGTACGACCTAATCCTGCGGTACGAGCAATTACGCCCATATGTTCAGGCAGTACCAAGTTATTCATCGCAGACTTAAGTTGTTGACGGTCATCACCTTCGATGCGTCGTGATACTCCCCCAGCTTTTTGATTATTCGGCATAAGTACTAAGTAACAGCCTGCTAAGGTAATATAAGTTGTGACAGCCGCACCTTTATTGCCTCGTTCTTCTTTATCAATCTGAATAATGATTTCTTGGCCTTCTTTCAGGGCTGATCTGATGTCGGCATTGCTTTCGATCGGCTTACTGAAATATTCAGGTGCAATTTCTTTAACGGGCAAAAAGCCATGTCTTTCCGCGCCATAATCCACGAAAACCGCATTCAAGCTTGGTTCGATTCGAGAAATTTTGGCTTTATAAATATTGGCTTTCTTTTGCAGTTTATGGCTGGATTGAATGTCGAGATCAAATAATTTGTTATCATCGACAATGGCTACTCTAATTTCTTCGACTTGAGTAGCATTTATAAGCATTCTACGTTTAGTTAACATAATTTTCTTCCACTGTTTGGTGTAAGCAGCTATTTTGCTGGCGTAGCCTTAACAGTTTCAGATGTAATAACAGCAGCTAAAATAGGTGCCGTTTATCGTGGAGGGTTACTTCGATTAATAATTAAAAATCTTTTATTCGCTTTACTCATGATGCCGTGTCCTATTTACCCGGTGAGTGAATGCTTCCCATACCAATCAATTTGTTATTACTTCAATTCTGTTAATGGCGGCGCTATTTTTTAGCTACGGCACATTTAAATTCGTTTTTCATTGCGCGTGATTTACAGCATTATCTGGCCGAAAGGCTCTGTTGCTTTTATCACCGCATTAGCATGATATCAGGGTTTTAGCTTAATAGCAATTTATGATCAATTAAGAAATTCCTATATAAAGCAATGGCTTAATAAAATTTACTCATTAAATCCACATGATCGGAAAACACACTTTGCACCCCCCAATTGAATAAATTTTCAGCACGATCACGTTTGTTCACTGTATAACAGGCAATTTGGTCTGCAAAATCAAGGATTCTAATTCGATCTTTAGTAAGAATATCTTGATTGATATTGAGTGAGCAGCAATTAAGTTTATGATACATGGTTTTTATATCAGCTAAATGCTTGATAAAGTGATGCCAGCGAGTGACCTCAAGCAGCATGGCTAAAGGTATGGTGGGTAGCTTTTGGTGTACAATTTGCAAAGCTTCAAAGGAAAAGCTAGATACCAAAAGCCTAATCGGCAAATCCTTAGGTAAGTTAGTTAAAAACTCACAAACCTTTAATGCCAATTTAGAATCATAATCAACATCTCCACAGGATTTGATTTCAATATTAGCATTAAGCTTAAGGCTAATTAAGCAGTCCATGGTTTCAGAAAAACTAGGAACGGTTTCGCCGGCAAATTTTTCGCTAAACCAGCCACCAGCATCTAGTTGTTTTAATTCAGTTAGGGTCATACTTTTTGCAAGACCTTTTACCAGAGTGGTGCGGCGTAGGTCATCATCATGAAAAATAAATAGCTGATTGTCAGCGCTAAGTTGCACATCAAATTCCACCCAAGTTGCGCCTTTATCTTTGGCAATTTTAAATGCACTTAGAGTATTTTCAGGAGCGTAGGTTTTGGCGCCTCGATGGGCTATAACTTTAGGGAGGGAAAGAGTTTTGCTCATATTATGCTCCAGGCTTTTGTTCAAATTCATTTAGGATTTGATTTACCATAGTAATCCTAGAATGAGCATCTTTAAATTCACCCTTAAATAAGAATTTAGTCGGGCCATTAAGTTGATATTTGCCGGAATGCTTTTGTACCATCCTGATAATAGTCATGGGGTCAATATTGGGCAGCTCCATAAATTCAAATTTACCGCCGGTCGCATGAGCTTCAATTTTTTTAATGCCAAGTGTTTGCGATCGCAAACGAATTTCAGCGCAGGAAATTAAATGTTTGGCGGGCTCAGGGAGCAAGCCAAATCTATCAATAAGCTCTACTTGAACATCTTGCAGTTGTGCCTCAGTCAAGGCATTATTTATTCGTTTATAAAAAGTTAATCGGCGATGGACATCAGGTACATAATCTTCTGGGATAAGAGCGCTGATGCGTAAATCTACTTCGGCCCCTAAAGGTTTTACCACTTCATCCATATTAGCAAGCTTGCCTGACTTCATCGATTTAACAGTGCGGTCTAATAATTCCATATATAAACCAATGCCGATATCTTCAATATTGCCGCTTTGCTCTTCGCCTAATAATTCACCTGCTCCGCGAATTTCAAGATCATGGCTTGCTAAACTAAATCCAGCGCCTAATTCATCAATCACTGCAATTGCCTCAAGGCGTTTTTGTGCATCCTTGCTTAGGGTTTTAATAGGAGGAGCAAGCAAATACGCATAGGCTTGATGATGTGAGCGACCGACACGGCCACGGAGTTGATGTAGTTGAGCTAAGCCAAATTTATCCGCTCTTTCGATGATAATAGTATTAGCATTGGGGACATCAATACCTGTTTCAATAATGGTGGTACAAACAAGGACTTGGAATCGATTATGATAAAAATCCACCATAACCTGTTCAAGCTCACGTTCGCGCATTTGGCCGTGGCCAAGGGCAATTTTAACGCCAGGCAAAGCGGCTTGTAAATTATCGACGGTATGTTGGATAGTTTGGACATCATTATGTAAATAATAAACCTGACCACCTCGTAAAATTTCCCGCAAAATCGCTTCTTTAATCAGTTGAGGTTGCGTTTCTTTCACGAAGGTTTTAACCGATAAGCGTTTGGCAGGAGGGGTGGCAATAATCGATAAATCACGTATCTCAGCTAATGCCATATTTAAGGTGCGCGGAATCGGCGTGGCCGTCATAGAGAGAATATCGACATTGGCTCGTAGTGATTTTAGCTTTTCTTTATGGCGTACTCCAAAGCGATGTTCCTCATCGATAATTAACAGCCCTAAGTTTTTGAACTGAACATCAGGGTTCAATAAGCGATGGGTTCCAATAACTATATCCACCGTCCCGGATTTGAGTTGCTCCACAATCTTATTTTGCTCGCTGCTGCTTCGAAAACGTGAAAGGCTGTCAATTTTCACTAGCCACTTAGCAAAACGAGAGCAAAAGTTTTCATAATGTTGCTGAGCTAATAAGGTGGTGGGGACCAAAATTGCTACTTGCTTGCCATTTTGTACCGCTAAGTAAGCCGCGCGCATAGCCACTTCGGTTTTGCCAAATCCTACGTCACCACAGAGTAATCTATCCATAGGTCTTAGTGAGACCATGTCATGAATGACCGCTTGAATGGCTCGAGCCTGGTCGGGAGTTTCTTCAAAAGGAAAGCTATCAACTAAACTTTGGTAATGCTCATCAGGGGGCTCACAAGCAAAGCCTTTTTCAGCTGCGCGCTTAGCATAGACTTCCAGTAATTCAGCGGCGACATCTCGAATACGTTTGGCAGCTTTATCCAGGGATTTAGCCCATTTATCTGTGCCAAGTTTATTTAAATTAACCGCCACATTTTCTGTAAACCGATAATGACGGATGAGATGCAAGGAGTTTATCGGTACATAGAGTTTGTCATTATTTGCATAGGCTAGGCTTAAAAATTCACCGCTATAACCACCTAAATCCAAGGTAATTAAGCCTTCATATCGGCCTATGCCATGTTCAATATGGACAACAGGGTCGCCGATATTAAGTTCCGATAGGTCGCGAATTGCAATGCCTTGCTGATCTTCTGTGGCCGGACTTTGTCGTCTTCTAGGTTGTGCTACGCGTTGGGTAAATAATTGGCTTTCAGTGAATACATTCACCTGTAAGGTTTGATCAGTAAAGCTATCTTGTAATGGAGCAACTGCTAGGGCTATAGGATTTGAGCTATGTAAAAATTCTTGCCATGAATCGACTCGGCTAGCTTGTGCCCCAATCCGATTGAAATGTTCGAGTAATATTTCACGACGTCCTGCGCTATCAGCACAAAACAAACTGCGAAAAGCTGTTTTCTCTAGGAAGGTTTGCAATTTTGCTAATGGCTTGTTTATTTCAGCGCTAACCGCTATATCAGCTAACTTTACATTAGGCATATTGATGCGACCTGGGCCTATTTTATTTAATGCTAGCGAAGAGATAAATACCTGTGGAAAAGCTTTGCAGCGCTCAAACCAGCGTGTGGGCTCAATAAATACTTCAGTTGGGGCCAATAAAGGTTGCTCTGGGTCATGGCGATATTGTTCATAGCGATCTTTTATATCTCGCCACATTTGCTCCGCGGCTTCAAAAGTATTATCAATATTCATCACCACGCTATTCGCGGGTAAGTAATCTAAAAGAGCACTGGTCTTATCAAAGAATAAAGGCAAATAATATTCAATTCCTGGTGCGCTTTTATAATGACTGACTGCATATAAAATTGGAGAGTCTTGATAGCGAGGAAAATGTTTTTGCCAAGCGTGCTTAAAATGATCCACAGCTTGAGGTGTAAGCGGGAATTCACGAGCTGGTAATAGGTCAATAGTTTCAATTTTGCTACTTGAGCGCTGCGTTTCAGGGTCAAATAATCGAATTGAATCAACTTCATTATCCAACAGATCAATACGAAAAGGCGCTTCTGCACCCATTGGAAAAATATCGAAGATAGCTCCTCGAACGGCAAATTCGCCGCGGGACATAACTTGGCTAACACAGTTGTAACCCGCTTGTTCTAGACGTTGGCGATAGTCATCAATATTAAATACATCACCAAGCTTTAAGACTAAGCTGTGGGCGTGAATATAACTTTCTGGTGGTAATGGTGACAATAAACTACGAATATTTGCTAGCACCACGCCTTTTTTCATTGAGGGTAAGCGATTAAGCAGGCTTAGGCGACTTGAGATAATATCTTGATGAGGCGAAAAGCGATCATAAGGTAGGGTTTCCCAATCAGGAAATACCATAATGTCATCGTGTTTGCCTTGGAAAAATGCAATATCCTCAGCTAATTGTTCCGCTATCTGAGTGCTGGGGGTGATGATCAATACTAAGCCTGAATGCTTATCAATAGCATTAGCCAACTGTAAAGCCAAGCGGCTTCCAGTTAAATTGCCATAATATAATTTATCCTGTGCTTGTGGTAATTGCAGGGGAAGCATGGTCATCACTACGTTAAAAACTGGTATTATTAAACCATTTTTTTGCTTGGTCTGCTAATTTTTTATTATTATTAAATCATTTTGGGTTATGATACGCGCAACAGGAGAATAGAATGAAAAAAGTCACCAAAAGTGGAAAGTTATTAAGGACGTATGGAATAAGTTTGCTACAAGTTTTTGGTGTAGTCATAGTGGTTGGGATATTGATTACTTTGGCGCATCATTATTTATAGTAGCCATTCGCCTAGAGTCTATTGATGGGCGGGTATGTTTTGAGCATCCTAAGCTTGTCAAAGAGCACTAACGAATTTTCAGTGCTTGTTTTACTACCATTCTACCTAAGCTTATCGAAAGCTGATTGGTAATAGAATCGGGATAGTCTAGCCGTCATTCTTGTATTTGTTTACTAATTCGTTAACAGATTATTTTTTGTTAGGGATTTTGTGGCTTAGCTCTCGCTAATCACAGAATGATGAAAGTATAGATTCTGAAATTCAACTGATTAAAGATTTATTTCCCTGCTTTTGTCATCGCCACAAAAGTAGGCAAAAATGCTAGCCCGAGCTGTCATTGTGATGTTACTAAGCAGGCTTCAGAATCCTGGTTTTATTCTTATTATAAATTTTGTGGCTTAGCTCCGGCAAATCACAACATAAGAATGCTATAGGTTATGAGGGGCGACTAGCTTGCTGCGACTTTTTGCTATTAGTAAGTCCGAATTGCCTTCGCATATAAAACAAAGCCGTCCAATGGACCAGCTTCATAGGTCCGGCCAACCATAGTAACCACTAATCCATTAGCACCGACTGTAGAAGCGAGCTCCTGGGCTAATTTTACGTTGGCATTTTGATTGCTTATGTCTGAGGCTTGTGATATCGAATCAAAATGTTTAGTGGCATGCACGGTGCCTAAAATAATGGCTCGTTTAGGCATGTCTTGATAAAGTTGAATAGAGTTTGGATCAGTGGGGGCGTAGGTTTTTCCCCCGCTTGGCAATAGAATGCCGTGTGAATCTTGACCAACCGATGGGCTAATGCAATAAAAAAAAACCGCTATTACAAGCGTGATAGAGGCGTAGAGTAAGTTTTGTTTCGCATAGCTATTCATTGGTATGGCTCATTTGGCAATAAATAATCGCCAAGTATAGTGCCCCCGAGTCCAACATTCCATAAATTTTCTTCTATAATACTTATTCAACATTAAATTATTTGATAGGGGAACGTCGATGAGCCGCAATAAAGAACCTGATTTAGAACAGGAAGAAGTGGACCTAGAAGACGGCGAGCCCACGGATGAGGTGCTCGATTTGCTAGGTGAAGAGGATGAAGAGCAGTTGTTGGAAGACAGTGATGAAAAGCTTGAAGAAGTAGCGCGATTTGATCCCGGCGAATCAGGCAATGATGCTACCACTTTGTATCTAAAAGAAATTGGTTATGTGCCTTTATTTACTCGTAAAGAAGAACTTTATTTCGCCCGCTTGGCTGCAAAGGGCGATGAGGATGCTAAATCTAGAATGGTACAGGGTAACTTACGTTTGGTGGTAAAGATTGCTAAACGATATATTAATCGCGGCCTACCATTACTCGATCTAATAGAAGAAGGTAACTTAGGCTTAATGCATGCCTTAGATAAGTTTGACCCTGAGCGTGGATTTCGATTTTCTACTTATGCTAGCTGGTGGATAAAACAAAATATTGAGCGCGCTTTATTGAATCAAACTCACACCATACGAGTCCCAGTTTATGTATTAAAAGAATTAAATTTTTATTTACGAGCGGCAAGAAAGTTATCACAGTCTCTAGATCATGAACCAAGCGCTGAAGAGTTAGCTGAGTTTTTAGACCGGCCAGTAAAAGAAATTAAGAAAATACTTTCAGCTACCACAGCCGTGGACTCAATCGATGCCCTGTTTGATGAGTCTTCACGCTCGGTGTCTGAAACAATATCAGACCAAACAGGCACACTTGACCAACAATTTGCTAATAAAGATTTTTATAAGAACTTGCATATATGGATACTAAAGCTTGAAGAAAGAGAGCAGCAAGTTTTGAGTATGCGTTATGGATTGGGGAGTTATGAGCCCATGACTTTAGAAGAAGCCGGGCAGGCTTTAGAGTTAACCCGAGAAAGGGTGCGCCAAATCCAGTTTGAGGCGCTAAGAAAACTTAAGACAATGATGGGTGATCATACTCTTACCCGTGAAATGTTATTGTCAGACTGGCAGCCTTAATTTTATGAGAGCTGATTGTTTTTTCGGCTCTTTTGACAATATTTTTGGCTAGTATCGATAATTACGTTGCCGCTTAAAAATTCTTTGCCTAGCAGCATACGATAGTTAAGTAATGAGCGATTAGTCAAAGTTAGCTGAGTCAAATATTCATGATTGCCTAATACTAAATTAGTACTAATAACAAAGCGTTTTTCATGTTGACCATTTGAGCTTCGAATTATGCGATGATCAATTACAGGCGCGATACATAAGATGCTAAAACTATTGTTAAATCTTATCGGGTTACACTCAAACTGTACATGAGCTTGGCCTCGATCAGTAAAGGGCTTAATATTAATGGCATGTAAAGCTGAAGTATCAGCCCCTGTGTCCACTTTGGCAATAATCCTGCGGATGTTCAAGTCAGGAAGTGAGCACTGTTCTTTCCAGCCGATTAGAATCTTTTCTAAATGAATGGCCATGCTTATCCCTGGTAATTGCCCTTCTTACTGATAGGTTTAGCATGTTTTTCCAGATAGGCAATAATAACTCCTGCGACATCTTTACCGGTGGCAGCTTCTATACCTTGCAAGCCCGGAGATGAGTTGACTTCCATCACTAGCGGCCCTCGATGCGAGCGCAACAAATCTACTCCTGCCATATGTAGGCCCATGACTTTAGCAGCCTTTAGCGCCATTTCACGCTCTTTTTTAGAAATGCTCACGAGTTCAGATTTTCCACCTCGATGTAAATTTGAGCGAAACTCACCAGGTGCAGCTTGACGTTTCATGGCAGCAACTACTTTATTGCCTACCACTAAGCAACGTATGTCTGCGCCATTAGCTTCCTTGATATATTCTTGGACCAAGATATTGGCTTTTAAGCCATAAAATGCTTCTATTACACTTTCTGCAGCCTTATTGGTTTCAGCTAAAACTACTCCAATGCCTTGGGTACCTTCTAGTAATTTGATCACCAGGGGAGCGCCACCTACGAGTTTAATTAGTCCAGGTACGTCATTGGTAAAGTTAGCAAAACTACTGATAGGCATATCTATGCGTTTACGAGCCATTAGCTGTAAGGCGCGTAATTTATCTCTAGAGCGGGTAATAGCAATAGAAGAATTAATGCTAAATACTCCCATAAGCTCGAATTGCCTCACAATCGAACAGCCATAAAATGTTGCTGAGGCACCAATTCTTGGAATGATGGCATCATATTTAGGCAGTTTTTTGCCTTTATAGTATATAGCAGGTTCTTCAGAGGTGATGTTCATATAGCAAAGCAGCACATCAATAACATCTACTTGATGGCCTCTTTTTTTAGCAGCTTCAACTAATCGTGCTGTAGAATAGCAACGTGGAGAGCGAGATAAAACAGCTAATCGCATATCGACATCCATAATTACAATATTTATAACTTCGTTTATAAGATGAGTAGTGTTAGCTTGCAAGTACTTTCTTTTTAAAAAAATCACTGTATTAGGCTTGATTGGTTAAAATATAATCTTTAGCATAAGTAATTATACAAAATAATATCAGGAGCAAAGTATGAAACTTAACAAAGCTTTATTATCGATAAGTTTTTGTATCGCCTATATGACCAGTTTTGCTTCCATGCAATCAGAATTAGTTTCTCTATCACCTAAAATTGCCAATTGGTCAGGGCAGGCCGCCATTCAAAATGAATTAGATCAAGCAAATATAAAGCATGCAAAGTTAACTAAATCACAAATCCGTAGCTTGAATCAACAATGGAAGCAAGAAATAAACCACCCAAATAAGCCAACAATTAGTAAAATTATGAATAATGGCCTTTCAAGTTTGCTGCAGCAAGTAGAAGAGCAAAGCAACGGTCTTTATTTAGGCATATTGATTACAGACCAATATGGCTTAAATGTGGGGCAAACTTATGTCAGCCCCAATTACGATCAAAGTCATCAAAGTATTTGGAAAAAAGGCTTCGCTGCAAGCGTGGCCAAACCTTATATTTATTTGGGGAATAATAAAAAAGCTAAATCATCTCCACCGGTTATAGCTATGCCAATTTTAGATTCCAATGGTAAAAAGGCGGGGCTAATAGAAGTGAATATAAATAAAGCGAAGCTTGGTTCATAATTAAGTGCATGCTAAGCAGTGGTAATAGATTGGCCTTTTGCTACATTTTCTGCCACGTTCTTGGGTAGTTTATAAAATATCAAACTGGCTAATAATGCAACGAAGCCAATGCTGATCAAGGTATATTGAAAAGCATGGACTGAAAATAAATGACTGATATCACGAGATTGTAGGAAATATTCCAAAATGATGGCGGTAATAGCAATGCCAAAGCAAGTTGAAATTTGTTGGTTGGCACTAATGATGCTTGAGCCGTTGCTAAGTTGATCTTCAGGAATTTGAGAATAAAGTAAAGTGTTCATGGCACTAAATTGTAGGGAAACAAATAAACCATAACATAATATTAAGCTCACAATAGCCCAAACTGGCAAGCCAAACGCAATCCAGCTTAATTGCATGAGCGTTAATCCCACAAACCAAGAATTGACTACTAAGACCTTTTTAAAGCCATAGTGTTTTAAAATAGCTTTGATTTGGCTCTTCATAATCAGCATGCCAATAGCCATGGGGGCGACCAATAACCCTGAGCATAATGGAGTATAATCAAAGCCTAGTTGAAACATAAGTGGTAAAATAAAAGGCACCCCACCGGTCCCCATGCGAAAAATGGCCATGCCAATAATTCCTAGGCTAAAATTCTTGGACTTGAATATGCTAGTGCTAACTACCGGGTTACGGCGATAGCGTGCATAGAGTGAGTAAATATATAAAAGCCCTGAAGATGACAATAAAGTTAACATTGTCATATGCCAAGACATAATGGGGTCTGTAATTGAGTCGAGCCCAACTAATATACCTGCCAAGCCACTGCCCAAAATGATAAAACCCCATAAATCAAAAGGCTTAGGCTCGCTGATTTTATCATTGTTAATAAATTTAAATACGCAATAACATCCCAGTAGTCCTAAGGGAATGTTAATAAAAAAAATAAATCGCCATGATAAGAAGCTAGTAATGGCCCCTCCAATAACTGGACCTAAAGTAGGGGCTACTAAAGTAACCATCGTCAGGCGGCTTGTAACATGTACTAGCTGAGTTTTAGGGAAGGTTTTTAGCATGACTAAACGGCCAACAGGTGTCATCATGGCGCCGCCAATTCCTTGCAAAATTCTGGAAGCTACTAAGAAAGATAGGCTTGAGGAAAAACCACAGGCTATGGAACCTAGAAGAAATGTGATCATGGCCGTGCCAAATGTGTTACGAGTGCCAAAGCGGTCTGCTATCCAGCCGCTTACTGGTATAAATACTCCAAGGCTAAGTAGGTAGCAGGTTAGGGCGACTTTTAAATCAATGGGGTTTTGGTGCAAACTTTCAGCGATTTTAGGTACGGCGGTGTTAAGCGCAGTGCTATCGAGCATTTCCATAAAAAAAGCACAGCCCACTGCCCAAAGAATGATTGTTTTAGGATCTGGCATGAAACGATGCATATCCGACCTTTGTCAAAGGAGTGATATGCATAAGTGTAATAGAACTCAATGTACCCAGCCAATAGCTATCACAATTTCTAAAATGAGAAGAGTAACTCCTAGAGCTAAGCCTAGGCCTAATATAAGATTGTCTACTTTTACTTTATAAACTTGTGGCTTATTTTGTCGACGAAGTGCATACACCATTAGGATTGGAATAATTATCAGTAAAACTACTACAAACAAGCTGGCATAATTAAGCGCTAGAATAAAACCTTGGGGATAAAATAAGGCAAAGCAAATAGGCAGGACAAAGGTCAATAATGTGGCCAAGGTTTTACCTTTAACAGAGGATTTATTCAGTTTGAAGCCATCGATTACAAAATCATAAAGACCCAAAGCGACACCTAAAAAAGAGGTGGTGATGGCGATATCGCTAAACGCATTAGCACTAGCTGTTACTATTTTGTAATGCAGCAATTCTTGTAATACCGATAACATTCCCCCTATTGAGGAGTGCTCATCTTGAATACCGGCAAAGCTCAAGGGGCCTTGAGTAGGTATCACTCCTAAAATGCTTACATCCCATAATAAATAAATCATCAAAGGCAGGCTGCTACCAATCAAAATCACGCGTCGTAACAATACTGGGTCTGGGCCTAAGTATTGGCGAATACTGGGAATCACTATATGAAAGCCAAATGAAGTTATTAAAATTGGGATAGCAATCAATATATAATGATCACCTTGTGAAGGAGTTAATAATAAATTTATATTAACATGCGGCATTAATACGATCAGCAAAAGTAATAAGGTTAAGCTTTTTAAACTCATGAGTAAGCGATTTAAATAATCTACGGCATGGGTGCCCAAAATAACAAAGCTTCCTAAGCTAACCGTAAATAATAGGCTATTCACCCACGCAGGGATATGAGGGGCGTGAATGAGTTTAAACACATAGCCAAGCAATGAAGTTCCACCAGTGATATAAGCTGCTGTTAACGCATAGAGTAGTAATAAAAAAGAAGCCCAGGTCAGCCATTGCCCAAACTTACCAAGAGTTTGATAAGACATAAAACTAAAGCTGGCTTTTTGTTCGTAGGCTAAATTAACTTCCAAAATTAGAAGTGCGGTAAAGGTCATAATCGCCCAGCAGCCAAATAATAATAGGGCGGTATAGCGGTAACCCACTTCTGCTGTTACCAAGGGAATGGCAAGCATGCCAGCACCAATAGCGGTGCCAGTAACAATTAAAATGCTCCCGAGGATTTTATTGAAACTTGGCTTCATAAATCACACTCTCATGCGCCAATAATTTGGCAAAGAGTTAAGCCTACCATACAATATGCCATAAAAACAAAATGATGCTTGCTATAATAATAGAATTAGAACAGTTTAGGAATAACGATGATTAAGCTGAAGCCAAACCCTTCTCGCGTTTTACCCTGGATAATATGGGGGCTAAGCGCTGCCTTTGTACTATTTCAGTTTTTGTTACAGTCTTCAGTGAGCGTAATGATCCCAGAGCTAATGCGAGATTTGAAAATTAATATCCTTGATGTGGGCGTTTTATCATCCAGCTTCTTTTATCCCTATGTGCTTTTACAAATTCCGGCTGGAATACTAGTTGATCGATTTGGGGCGCGCATTTTATTAACAATATCAATTTTGGTTTGTGGATTGGCCACACTTATTTTTGCTATATCCCACGATATGGCGATGGCTGGTTTTTGTCGAATTTTAATGGGTATGGCAAGTGCTCCTTCAGTTGTTTGTGGCATGTATTTGGCTTGTCGATGGTTTGATAAAGAGAAATTTGCTTTAATAGCCGGGATGATAGAAATGATTGGCATCCTAGGGGGTGCCATTGGACAAGTTTTTCTTGGCTATTTAGTCACGATCATGGGCTGGAGAAATGCTTTATTTTTTTGTGCGGCTATAGCTTTTATCATGCTATTGCTATGCGTGATATTTGTTCATAATCATTCACCCTATAAACCTAAGGCAGTTTGTGAAAAAATTCAGATAGGGACTTTGCTCAAAAAATTTGCTGAGGTGATAAATATCCCTCAAGTCTGGGTGTCATGTATATACAGCGGGCTAATGTTTAGTATTATTACAGGTTTTGCAGGTTTATGGTCTATCCCATTTCTACAGGCTTGCTATGACATTTCAGCCAATAGGGCGGCTGAGGCTAGTGCTTTAATTTTTGTTGGCGCTGCTATCGGTACAGGCTTTATTGGATGGTTGGCCTGTGTTATGGGTAAACTCAAAATCATTATGACCACGGCGGCTTTACTAAGTTTTATCACTATGATTGCTATCGTTTTTATCACTATGCCGATAGGTTTAATGTGGCTAGCACTTTTATTTATTGGGTTTTGTAGTGGTTCCTATGTTTTGGCTTTTGCTATAGTGAAAAAAAATACCTGCCAGGAAGTTAACGCAACTGCTATGGGCTTTACAAATATGGTATGTATTATATTAGGGGCCCCGGTCTTACAGCCTCTTATAGGATGGTTGTTAAACCGCTTCGCAGCAACAAAGCCCGGGATAAATACAGAAGATTTTCGCCTTGCCATGGCCCCAATAATTATATTTCTCTTATTGGCTTTTCTGGTAGGGTTACTGATTAAAGACAAGGAATGTGAGCCCGAATAACAAAATTACTTATAGCGAAACTGGATTTTTTCGTTAAAATACTCAAAAGCAATTGAGCGAGAGCAACTATGTCAGGAACTATCAATTCAAATCAGGCTAAGAAAGAAGAGCATATTATTAACGCGGCAGATTTGCCTTTATCTTGTCCTACTCCAGAGATGACATTGTGGAATGCTCATCCTCGAGTTTTTCTCCCTATAGAGCGGGAAGGCAAAGTAGTCTGTCCATATTGTGGTACCTGTTATGTGTTAAAGGATAAAACCTAGCGTGAAAAAAAATGGCAGCGGTCTTCGTTGGGTCATTATAAATATACTTAGCGGCTTAGCTGTTTTTATCAGTTCACAAGTAACTTATGCACAATTGTTAAGCATATCCACCCCCCAAGATATCCATAAAATTATCAATTCACAAACCAGTAATCAGCGGATTATTTCAGTATTAGCTCAGTCTGCCTATAGTAAGCATTACATCAAGCATTTATTTATTCCTTGGACTAAAGCTGGGGGAATTCGTTTTGGTATGTTCTCAAACCAAAAGTTAAATATACTTCACCTGCAAAAGATGCAGATTAGTTATTTATTGAGTAGCCCTGGTTGGGACCAGTATGGGCATAGAAATAGTTTAGCTTGGGCCCGCAATATTGCTAAAAATATGATGCTAGGTCATTATTCTAATACAGACGAAATGGGTATTGCGGTTGAAAATACCTATTTGCGTCAGTTTCCTACCATGGGGCCGCGATTAAATACTAAGAGCTCAGGGCCGAACTATCATTTTGATACTTTCCAGATTTCTTCTGTATGGGTTGGCACCCCTGTGCATGTACTTCAAGTTAGTCAGGACCAGCAATGGGCATTGATTAAGACGGTTTGGATGGTCGGTTGGGTACCATTTGATGCCGTTGGAATCGTAGATGATGCCTTTAAACAGCAATGGGAAACTGGAGACTATGTCGCAGTAGTTAAAAACAAATCCACAATTAGCCCTGAAGAAGATTCTAGTGAAGCTTATACAGCTTTTATTGGTTCTGTTTTGCCTTATGATAAAACCATGGGGAATGATTATGAGGTTTTAGTGCCTGTAATGGGGAATAACCATCAAGCTAAAATTGATCATGCAGAGGTAAATAATACTATAGTAAACCAATTCCCCATAGCGGCTACCACTAATAACTTTGCTAGGATTATCCAGCAAATGATGGGTGAGCCCTATGATTGGGGCGGCTTGCATCATAATAGTGATTGTTCGGGTATGATGATGAAAATATTTACCCCATTTGGCATTTGGCTGCCTAGGTCATCTATTGCTCAGGCTAGTACAGGACACTATGTTCCTTTGCGCCGCCAAACTGTGCATCAGCGAGAGCAATATCTACTGAAATATGGCAAACCATTTATGACTTTGGTTTATATCAATGGTCATATAATGTTGTATGTAGGTAAATATCATGGTCAGCCTATCATATTTCATAATCTATGGGGCTTGGCTCTGCCTCATCATGGTTTTGCCTATGCGGGGAAAGCAGTGCTTACCCCAGTCAATGTGGGCGCCAATCAGCGGGCCTATACCATAGTTCAGCGTAAAACATTTGGTATTAGTACACTAGGTGGTTAATCCATTGCACATTTCTTGAGGGTATAAAGTAAATCCAATGCTTGCTTTGGGCTTAATTCATCTGGATTAAGTTGTTTAAGTTTTTCTATAGCTGGGTGAGGCGATGGCATCGAAAACAGGTCAGCTTGGACAATTTCCAGCGGCTTTATAGCGATAGGTTTGGCTTGAACTAGGTTTTGTGATTCTAATTGTTTCAAATGGGTTTTTGCGCATTGGATTACTTGATTAGGCACCCCAGCTAATTGAGCAACTTGTAAGCCATAGCTTTGGCTTGCGGGCCCATTTTTCACTTCATGTAAAAACACAATATGGTCTTGATGTTCAACGGCATGCAAATGTACATTGCGTATGCTAGAGATCTGCTCTTCAAGCTGGGTAAGTTCAAAATAATGAGTGGCAAATAAGGTAAAGGCTTTTAGCTGCTTGGCTAAGTATTCCGCGCTAGCCCAAGCCAATGATAAGCCATCAAAGGTGCTTGTGCCACGGCCGACCTCATCCATTAACACTAAGCTATTTTCAGTGGCATGATGCAAAATATTAGCGGTCTCAGTCATTTCAACCATAAAGGTCGAGCGGCCGCTGGCTAAGTCATCAGAGGCGCCTATTCGAGTAAAGATACGATCAATTTTGCCAATGCGGGCTTCATGAGCCGGGACAAAACTACCGGTAAAGGCCAATAATACAATTAATGCGGTTTGACGCATATAAGTAGATTTACCCCCCATGTTTGGGCCGGTAATAAGCAGCATGCGCTTATTTTTGTCTAACATAGTATCATTTGGAATAAAGCCTTGTTGAATCACTTGTTCTATTACCGGGTGGCGTCCAGCTTTAATGCTGATCTCAGAGAGTTCGCTAAGCTCGGGTTTGACGAGTTTTAGTGTTTGCGCACGCTCTGCTAAATTAACTAACACATCTAATTCAGCCAAGCCTTCAGCCATTAACTGTAAAGGTGTTAATTGTTCGAGTAGGTGGTCTAGAATCCCGTCATATAGTGCTTTTTCACGCACCAGTGCTCGCTCTTTACTGGTTAGAACTTTTTCTTCGAATTGTTTTAATTCAGGCGTAATAAAGCGCTCTGAATTTTTAATGGTTTGGCGGCGGATATAATTGGCCGGAGCCTGTTCAGCCTGAGTTTTACTTAATTCGATATAATAGCCATGGACTCGATTGTAGCCGACTTTTAAGGTGGAAAGGTTGGTGCGGGCTTTTTCCTGAATTTCTAAATCGATGAGAAATTGGCTAGCATTATTACTTAAATTACGCAGTTCATCTAACTCTGAATCATAACCTGGGGCAATGACTCCGCCTTCTCTAATAATCACGGGTGGGTTTTCGATGATGGCATTTTTTAATAAGGTGAAAGTGGAGGGGTGTTCGCCAATTTTAGCCACTAGGCTTTGAATTAATGTGCTTGAAAGCGCTTTAAGCTTAACTTGCAATTCTGGAAGTATGGATAAACATAAGCGTAACTGGGTAAGGTCTCTTGGCCTTGCGGTTTTTAACGCAATTCTCGCGACAATGCGTTCGATATCATTGATGGGGCTTAAGCTTGTTTGAATATCAGAAAAAGTTTGAGTTGATAGTAATTCTTCGATTGTGGCTTGTCGCTGCTTGATAATATCTAGATTGCGAAGTGGACGATTAAACCAACGTTTAAGTAAACGGCTACCCATTGGCGTGACCGTGTGGTCAAATACTTCACATAAGGTATAGCTTTGTCCGCCTTGCAAATTAATATCAATCTCTAAATTACGACGAGTATTAGCATCTAATATTAGCGCTTCATCGCGACGTTCTACTTGAATGGAGCGAATATGTGGTAGTGTGGTTTTCTGAGTTTGTTTAACATATTGCATCAAGGCCCCGGCAGCAATGAGTCCAAGTGGACAGTCATTGCACTCAAATGCAGCCAAATCATGGGTTTGAAATTGTTTAATTAAAACTCTTTTAGCGATATCTAGATCAAATTCCCAATCTGGACGACGTTTAGGCGTAATGCTAAATTCTATAGAGTTAGCAAATAAATTTGATTCAGCAACTAACAACTCTCGAGCCTGTAAGCGTTCAAGTTCAGCTAATAAAGCTTCTTGAGTATCAACCTGCATAATAAAAAAGCGTCCGCTAGTGATATCAAGATTGGCAATGCCAAACTTCTTATCATGCTCAAAGATGGCAACGATTAAATTATCCTGGCGTTGCGGTAATAAACTTTCATCACTAATGGTGCCGGGAGTCACAATTCGAACGACTTCACGCTTAACCGGGCCTTTGCTGGTGGCGACATCTCCAGTTTGCTCACAAATAGCAATGGATTCGCCAGCTTGAAGTAATTTAGCAAGATAGCCTTCACAGGCATGATAAGGTATGCCTGCCATAGGAATTGGAGTGCCGTTGGATTTGCCGCGATGAGTTAGGGTGATATCCAACAATTTCGCTGCTTTCAGTGCATCGTTGTAAAACAATTCATAAAAATCACCCATGCGATAAAATAACAAGGTATCGGCATGCTCGGCTTTTATTTTCATATACTGCTGCATCATTGGGGTGTGCAGGCTTAAATTATCATCCGCTTCTTTAAAAGCAGCTACTTCAGCTGTCATATTATGCCTCAACTACTTCTTGTAGAAGTTGCTGTTGGCTTTTAAATAGCACTTGGTCGACTTGGCTTTTATCAGGAGGTATGCCGAGAATATGCATGGATTGTTCGGCAATTTTTGCAAACACCGGTGCGGCAGAGACACCACCATAACTGTTAAAATGGCCTTGTGGGTTATCAATTCTTATTGCGATTACTAAGCGTGGATGATCAGCTGGAACCATGCCTACAAATAAAGTGTTATATCGATTCTTATAATATCCACCTTGTGGTGCTGCTTGGTGCGCCGTACCGGTTTTGCCTGCCACCATATAGCCTGGGATATTAGCAAGGATACCTGTGCCTCCAGGCCCTACAACAGTTTGCAACATTTGAATCAAGGTGTGGGCCGTTTCGGATCCCATTACTCGAGTGCCAGCAGGGGGAGAATCGATTTTTAAGAAAGTTGCGGGTAAAATTATGCCATCATTCGCTATGGCAGCATATACCCGAGCCAATTGTAATAAGGAGACCGTTACTGAATATCCAAAAGTCATGGTGGCAAATTGGAAGTCGCCAAGTGAATCTTGTGGGTAAATAAAACCAGAAGCTTCTCCTGGAAACATTCCGCTTGGGCTACTTCCTATTCCTAAATTAATAAATTTGTTATAAACAGTAGAGCGTGGCAAGGAGAGGGCGATTTTAGAAATACCTACGTTACTAGATTTAGTTAATACACCCGTGGTATCAATCAAGCCGTAGTTGCCGTCATCTCGAATTTTATTACCATTTATAAAAAAGAAACCTGGGTTGGTATCAATCGGGGTATGAGCTGAATATTTGCCACTATCCAAAGCGGCCGCCAAAGTAATGACCTTCATGGTAGAGCCAGGTTCAAATGTGTCGGTAATGGCTCGATCTTTAACATTGGTGCCAGCTCGATCAGTATAGGAATTTGGATTAAAGCTAGGGTAGCTCACAGCTGCCAACACTTCACCTGTTTGCGGGTCTAACACCACGGCGGAACCGCTGGTTGCTTGGGTACTAGTTACTTCCTCTTGCAGGGCTTGATAAGCCATATATTGAATTCGGCTATCAATGCTTAGTGTGAGGTTTTTGCCATCTGTGGGAGATTTTGCCATGGAATCGATTGTTAAAATTTGGCCAATAGCATTTTCGGTGACCAATTCTCTGCCATTAATAGCTCTTAGCCCTTTATTATAAGCGAGTTCTAAGCCATCTTGACCTGAATCATTATAATCAGTGAAACCTATGAGTTGCGCAGTTGCAGGGCCATATGGGTAAAAACTTTCATGTTTCTTTTCTACATACACGCCAGGAATTTGCATGGCGGCGATTTCTTGGGCCACATTGGGAGGCAAATTACGCTTAGCGACAAAATATTGCGAATTGGCATGGGTGGTCACCATGGACTTGATCTGGGCAAAGCTTAAGCCTAGGCCTGGGCTGCTTGCTAATTGCTCCCAGCTGCCTGGAGACTGAATTAATACTTTTGGGTCAAATACAATATTATCTATAGGGGCGCTAATTGCTACCGGGATGCCGTTTCTATCTAAAATAAGTCCACGGTAAGCGGGAACTACTATTGGGTGATCAGCTTCTGCCATGCCTTTACTACGCAAGAAGCTTTTTTCAATGCCAACGAGATAGAATAATCGCCCAACCACAATGCCTACTATCAATAATAAAATAATCAGAATAGTAATAAAGCGATAGCGTGAGAATGCTGATTGAGGTTGATTAGGATCATTTGTCATAAGGGTCATACCGCGGTTATAGCTAGAGTGTTCATTTTAACAAAGTTTACTTAAAGCGCTAGAAATTATTTTAATTCTATTGACAGCTCCCTTTATAATAGCTAATATCGCCAACTGTTCTAAGTGTACGGGGTATAGCGCAGTCTGGTAGCGCGCTTGCTTTGGGAGCAAGATGTCGGGGGTTCAAATCCCTCTACCCCGACCATTATTCATTTGAGTAATGGTTGGCTTAAAGCGCTCGTAGCTCATCTGGATAGAGCATCGGCCTTCTAAGCCGAGGGTAGCAGGTTCGAATCCTGCCGGGCGCGCCAATTTGGTGCTTGTACTTAGGCTGTAAGTTTCTTATGTTCCTATGGTGGACGTAGCTCAGTTGGTAGAGCCCCGGATTGTGATTCCGGTTGTCGTGGGTTCGAGCCCCATCGTTCACCCCAATTCTATGATAAGCCATAAGCCCTTCGACAAGCTCAGGGCGAACGGACTTATATGTTATTTAATCATTCATATTAATATGTAGCTCAGTTGGGTGAGGCGGAAATAATCGAAGCACAGCTTCGATCCGACGAACGCCCGAAGCACGGAGCGTAGGGCCGGAAGAGCCCCGGATTGTGATTCCGGTTGTCGTGGGTTCGAGCCCCATCGTTCACCCCAATTCTATGATAAGCCATAAGCCCTTCGACAAGCTCAGGGCGAACGGACTTATATGTTATTTAATCAGTTATAAGGTCTTTCCCAATTTAAGGGGCGCTTCCTTCATCCACATAACACTCTAAGCCTTAATGGATAATTTTCAGAGCTTCTAAACCCATAAGCTCGCCAAAGTGCCATTTTATTTGAGGTGGAGCCAAATACTGTACTAAAAATGTGGTTTGCAATCGGTCATTAGCACTACATGAACTTCCTCTTATATGTATGCATAATTATTTTATTTTTGTTGTTGGCATTGCGAAATTGCCCCTACAAGTTTGAATGCTCAGGTTTACAGAGTTCTCATTTAATTTATAATAGTTTATGTGAAAATGCTGAGGTAAATGGCTATGAAGCTTTGCTGAAGTGTTTTTCATTTTTTCTGTTTATGACCTACTTTATCTCTTTTTAGATCAATTTTTTCATCGCAAATGATTGATTTATTGATAGCGACAAGCCTTTGATTACGGGTATCATCCAAGTTATTAAATCCTTCTAGCTCAATAGAAGTGAATATTTTAAAGAATTGGCCGCATATTATTCTTATATTGCTTGGAATGCTTGTAGATCCAAAACTTTTATCAGGGAATGCGGGTTTTATTAAGCATCTAGGGTCCAATTTTTAGTTAGAGACTTTGCATAATTCCCAGGCTTGGTTGAGAAGAAATAAAAATAAGTTTTGATTCGTTACTACTAAACTTAAGGAGGAATAAAATGAATAAACTACTTGTGGTAATTTTTGATAATGAAGCAGCTGCATACAAAGGGCTTAATGCGCTTAGAGATATTCATAATAGTGGCGACATAACGTTATATGCCGCTGCTGTCATTGTAAAAGATTCATCAGGCGCAGTCAGTACAAAAGAAACATTGGATGAAGGTCCTGTGGAAACAGCATTAGGCATTTTGACGGGGAGTATCATTGGTTTGTTGGGTGGCCCAACTGGCTTACTTGTAGGAGCTTCCTTGGGTGGTTTAACTGGTGCACTTTTTGATTTGAATGAGGCGGGAATTGATATTGATTTTGTTGATGAGATATCAAGCGTCTTAACACTCGGTAAAGCAGCTGTGATTGCGGATGTTGAAGAAACATGGACTGTTCCTGTTAATGCCAAGATAGAGGAACTAGGAGGTCATGTATATCGTCGGCTGCGCTCTGACGTATTTGAGGATCAATTGGTGCGGGAGCAGGTTATTCTCAATTCAGAATTAGATCAACTTGAAACAGAATTGCAGCAAGCACATGCCGACCATAAGGCCACAATACAAAAACAGATCGATTCAATTAAGAAAAAAATGAAGACAATTGAAGATCAAGTAAAATCAAGAATAGCAAAACTTAAAACAAATACAGAGACAAAAATTGCTGCATTAAAAGAGCAGATGGAACAAGCCAAAGAAAGTCAAAAGGAAAAAATAGAAAAACGCATTGCTCATGTCAAAGCTGAATACCAAGTGCGTAACGACAAACTTAAACAAGCCAACGTGCTTATCAAGCAGGCAGTTTTCGGTTAAATCAGCCACCTGCAGTGAAAAGCTTTACGCATTCTTAGCCTAAGGATAGGCTTCTAATTTCAATTGAGTGATAAGGTATACTTATGCAAGTATGGGTAAGATTTTGTTTAGGGCTTTGCTTCATCTTGTTAGCAGCTTGCGCTTCAAATGATTATGTATCGCAAAAAATACAAATTGCTAAACACGTACAAGCAATTAAAGTATATAACGATAAAAATCAACCCATTCAGCCTTATCAAGTGATTGGGAAAGTATCCACCCCTAACCAGATTTGCTTGGTTGTTGAAGAGTATTCCTCTCAAGAAATTATAGCCCAATTAAAAGGACGGGCGTATAGGTTTGGCGGCACAGGCATTGCCAATATCAAAAGAGTGGCGGGAAAAACTACTGCTGATGTCATAAAAGAAAAATAATTAAATTGTAAATTATCAGATATCTAAGTTATGTGGAAAACCTGAAAAATATTCTTCATCCTCATCGTATATAATTTTTTAAATCCTTTGCTATACTCAAATTAAATCATCTTGCGGGAATTTCAAATGACAGATTGGGTAGTGTGGCCGATTTTTTTACTCCAGTTTATCGCTTTTGCTTTATTGTTATTCAAAAATAAATCCATTCTATTGGTTCGATTAAAAACCTGGTCACTGATTCTCATGGTAGTGGTTTGTCTAGCTATCATAGCCTCACTCTGGCATGACAGTACCGACCAAATCCAATTATTTTTTTGAGGTGAAGTATGATTCGTAGCGCTAATATCCAAAAAATTATCAATGAGGTTGAGTTCATCGATAGTATTGTAGGTCTTATTGGAGTAGCCATAATTTTATGCGCGGCTTTGTTGGTGCAATTTTTTATGAAAGAAACACCATGCCCTTTATGTGAATTGCAACGTGCTGCTTTTATAAATATTGGCTTGGCTTTGATAATGAATGTGCGTTATGGCAATAAAGCTTCACATTGGGGAATGCTAATACTAAGCGCCACCGTGGGTAGCGCTGTGAGCATCCGACAAATATGTCTTCATATCACTACTCCCGAAGGCTTTGGAAGTGCATTTTTAGGGCTGCACATGTATTCATGGTGCTTCATAGGTTTTGTATTAGCTATAGCGGGTTCTGCAATAATGTTATTAATTTATCCCGAAAAAAAACCAACTTCTAACTTAGTGTAGAAGTTGGCTCTTAGTATGTTAGTGGTTATATAGAAATGCTTTCATTTTGGCGTTTTGTTGCCCAAGGTTTAGTTTGTAAAACTTGTTCAATATAACGCAGGTGACGCTGTTCATCGGCATAATTTTGCTGCACCAGTTGTAAAATATGGGGTGGCAAATCAGATTCAACAGCTTCTTGATAGACTCGATTGGTTAATTTTTCGTTGCCTTGCATTGCTTTTAGGGCGCCTTCTATTCCTGTAACGCTTCGCAATGCGGTAAAGCCTTCAATCAAATAACCTTTAATATCTTGTTTATAATCTGGAATTTTTCCACCTAGTTCTTGAATTGCAGCGGAAAGATTATCAATGTGACGAAGATGGTCTTCGCGGAATTGACAAATCGAAGTATGAATGCCTGCGTGATTTATTTTTTGAAGAGCTTGTTTGTAAGCTTCAGAGGCATCAATATCAATTTGGATAAGTTTTGATAGCTTGTTAATTACGTCTTGATTTTTCATATTAGTCTCCCTAGAGGTTGATAACATGTGAACCAGCGAAATTCACAAAAGTGGCGAATATTTAGAATATTATTGTTATTTTGACTCCTTATAAATTAGCTATAAGATATCTTGATATATACTCCCAACCCAATAGAATTGCAACTGAGCACACTCTGTGACTATAAATGAAATTATTTTTTATAAAATTCTTCTAACAAGATAAATAGTTGTTTTTCGTGTAAATTTAAGTAAGGATGGGTGGAGCCAGATAATTTTTTGGCAAGTAGTAAATATTCCTCACTATTACCATTTTCGATTGCGCTTATGACAGCAGGGTGAATATAGTATTTGCGACAAATGGTTTCAGTGTTACCCAGAACATTAGCTACATGTTTGACTACGCAATGGATTAAACTTTTTCTTGGATTATCTTCAACCTCTTGTTGGGCAGTCTTCATAAATTCTAAGGCGGAAACACTGCCTCCCCAAGTCCTAAAATTCTTTGCAGTAAAATGATCTTCTTCGTTATGGCATATATGGTTTAAGTAATCATTGACATCGTGAGAGTGGATTTGATGGGATTTTTTCTCAGCATCCATATAATGAAAAAGCTCATGCCCTGGTAATTCTGCACATTCTTTAATTAATTTGACCAGTGTCCGATTGGTTAATTTTACTTTACGCATTTTTGACCATTTTGCTTTATAGGAAAATACAATATGCGCTTTACTTGCTGAAAGATGTCTTCTTCTTAAAGTGGTTAAACCGTATGTGTCATTTTGCTTGCGATAACGTTGATTACCAATTCGCATGTAGGTTACATCGATGATGGATAATGCTAAAGCTAAGACTTTATCTTTAGGCCAGCCTTTTTTTCGCATATCTTTTTTTAACACAGACCTGATATGAGAGAGTTTTTTACCAAAATTTAACAAGTTTTGAAACTTATCGAGATTACGATAGGTTACCCAGTCTGGGTGGTAGATGTATTGTTTACGTCCTCGCTCATCTCGGCCAGAGGCTTGTAAACATCCATTCTCATTTTTACAAATCCAAACTTTATTCCAAGCTGGTGGAATCCCAATATAGTTCAATCGATCAATAATACTGGCTTGGGTGATAGGATTGCCATTTTCATGATAATAGGCAAATTTCTTCCCATTACGCTTACGGGAATAACCAATAAGGTTATCATGAGTATGAAGCAAATGTGCTGGTGGTTTCATGTTGTCCGGGTTTTTTTATCGTTATTCTAATCCTGCGAATAATTTAAATATAGACTGTACTTGATAATTTTGTTCGAACTCATTATTATGCATGGCTCTTGGCGAAAGTGGCGGAATTGGTAGACGCACTGGATTTAGGTTCCAGCGGGGCAACCCGTGAGAGTTCGAGTCTCTCCTTTCGCACCAATATAGTAGGCAGCGATTTTTTTGCGTACTAAAACTCAATATATTCAAGGTTTTATATATAACTCTAGCTCTCATGATATAAAGTCATGGAGTCGTTATATCTATCTGCCATTCGCTTTTTAACTATAAGCTGGACATCGGCACTTGATATCCTTACAATTGCCCCCATTTATGAATTTGCATAATTTCAGACATAAGTGAGGCAAAAATGAAAGTTTCCGTTAGTCATTCCGAAGGCATCCAGCGTACAATCGATATCTCTGTACCAAAAGATCAAATTGAACAAGCTTATAATAAGCGCTTGCATGAAGTAGCTAAAAATGCTGAGATCAAAGGCTTCCCGCCCGCAAAAGCTCGTAAGTCCCCATTACCATTAGAAATGGTTAAGAAGCAATTTGGTAGCGCAGTTCGTCGTGAAGTTGTAGCTGAAATGCTACAAAAAGGCTTTTATGAAGCCATTACTCAAACTAAGTTGAATCCAGCTAGCATGCCTAAGGTTGAGTTGGTCGTCGATAAAGCCGATGCGGATTTGGAATTTAAAGCCAGTTTTGAAGTATTCCCAGAAGTTGAGGTAAAAGGTCTTGAGCTATTAGAAATTGAAAAACTTGTTGCTAGCGTTAACGATGCAGATTTAGATGAGATGATGGAGACTTTACGTAAACAACACGCTAAATGGGAAAAAGTCGAGCGCGCAGCAAAAAATGAAGACCGTGTCATTATCGATTTCGAGGGCTTTTTAGAGGGTGAAAAATTTGAAGGCGGTAGTGCTAATGACGTGCCATTGGTGTTAGGTTCTAAGCAAATGATTCCTGGATTTGAAGCAGGAATTGAAGGCATGAACGCGGGTGAGACCAAAGAGGTTTCAGTGACTTTCCCTGCAGATTATCAAGCTGAAAACCTAGCCGGTAAGCCAGTTGTATTTAAGATTACAGTTAAAGAAGTGTCTTCACCAGTATTGCCTGAGCTTAATGATGAATTGGCGAAATTGTTTAATGTAAGCGATCTTGAAAAATTGAAAAAAGAAGTCCGTGCTAATATGGAGCGTGAGCTTGAGTTTACCTTGAAGAACAAGGTGAAAGATCAAGTTATGGACGGCTTAATGAAACACAATGCAGTTGAGTTACCATCTGGATTAATTAATGATGAGCTAGGACGCTTAAAACAAAATGCATTGCAAAGAATGGGTATGTGGCAAAAAAATAAATCTGCGCAACAACCTGAAATTCCTGATGAATTATTTATTGACCAAGCTAAACGTCGCGTTACTTTAGGCTTATTAATGAATAAGGTAATTACTCAAAATGCAATCAAAGCAGATGCAGACAGAGTGAAGGCTTTAGTTGAAAAAATGGCTTCGGTTTACGAGAACCCAGAAGAAGTGGTTAAGCAATTTTATACCGATCGTAACCAAATGGCTGAAATCGAACAAATAATAGTTGAAGAGCAAGTTGTGGAAAAAATTCTTGAATCCGCTAAAGTGAATGAGAAGCAGATGAAATTTGCTGAAGTAATGCAGCAACGGAACCCTGCTTAATCAAAAGCTTAAGTTCAACTAACTGAAGAGAGAAAATACGTGATAAGTGCAAATTTAGTTCCTATGGTTATTGAGCAATCAGCAAGAGGCGAGAGAGCATTTGATATCTATTCTCGCTTGCTTAAAGATAGAATTATTTTCTTGGTGGGACCTATTGATGATCATATGGCTAACCTTGTGGTAGCACAGTTGTTATTTTTAGAGTCCGAGAGCCCTGATAAAGATATTAGTTTATACATTAACTCTCCTGGTGGGGTGGTAACAGCAGGTATGTCTATATACGATACCATGCAGTTTATCAAGCCGGATGTAAGTACTTTATGTATTGGGCAGGCCGCCAGTATGGGAGCACTATTATTGTTATCAGGTACTAAAGGCAAGCGTTATTGCTTACCTCATTCCTCGGTGATGATCCATCAGCCTTTAGGAGGATATCAAGGCCAAGCTTCAGATATTGAAATTCATGCTCGGCAAACTAATAAAGTTAAAGCCATGCTCAATAGCATTATCTCCAAGCATACTGGTAAAGATATTCACCAGGTAGAAAAAGATACGGATAGAGATAACTTCTTAGATGCACAAGCCGCTTTAGATTACGGTATTATTGATGCTATTTTTGAGCAGCGGCCATAATCAATAAAGGTTTCAAGTAGTAAATTGAAGCTAATAAGCTACGTACGATTTTATCTTGCCATAAAGAAGGTAAAATTGTACGCTCTTGAAAAGGACACCTTAAAGTCCCATCTTGTTATCACATAACCAAGAGAGTCCTAATGAGTAAGAAAGAAGATTCCACTATGTTATATTGTTCATTTTGCGGTAAGAGCCAAGACGAAGTTAAGAAATTAATTGCTGGTCCATCAGTGCATATTTGTGATGAATGTGTCCATTTATGTAATGATATCATTACCGAAGATCAGATCAGCTCACCTGAAGTAAGCGGTGATCAAATTAAATTGCCAGCTCCGCAGGAAATTTTCAAAATTTTGTCGGACTATGTTATCGGCCAAAATATGGCTAAAAAGGTCTTGGCGGTTGCAGTCTATAATCACTATAAGCGTGTACGTTCTAAGATAAAAGATAGTGATGTAGAGCTAAGTAAGAGTAATATTTTGTTGATTGGCCCTACAGGCTCAGGTAAGACCTTATTGGCTCAAACTTTAGCTAAAACTCTCAATGTACCTTTTGCAATTGCCGACGCTACTACCTTAACTGAAGCAGGCTATGTGGGTGAAGACGTGGAAAACGTCATTCAAAAGCTATTGCAAAATGCTGATTATGATGTGGAAAGGGCGCAGCGCGGTATTATTTATATTGATGAAATTGATAAGATTACTCGTAAATCAGAAAATCCTTCAATCACTCGCGATGTATCAGGCGAGGGGGTCCAGCAAGCTTTGTTAAAACTTATTGAGGGCACCGTTGCCTCTATTCCTCCTAAAGGTGGTCGTAAGCATCCTCAACAAGAGTTTGAGCAAGTTGACACTTCAAAAATTCTATTTATCTGTGGCGGGGCTTTTGATGGCTTGGAAAAAATCATTAAAGCTAGGACTGAAAAAGCAGGCATTGGCTTTGGTGCTTCCATCACTGGAGAAAAAGATAAAAAGTCTCAAAGTGAACTTTTTGCAGCAGTAGAGCCAGGAGATTTAATAAAATTTGGATTGATTCCTGAGTTTATTGGCCGCTTACCAGTTATTGCAGCATTGGAAGAATTAGATGAAGAGGCTTTGGTTAAAATTTTAGTTGAGCCTAAAAATGCATTGGTTAAGCAATATGCCAAATTATTTGAAATGGAAGGTGTGGAGTTTAATTTCACGGATGGTGCTGTCCATGAAACAGCAAAAAGGGCTTTGCAGCGCAAGACAGGGGCCCGCGGTTTGCGATCCATACTTGAGCATGCTCTACTTGATACCATGTTTAATTTACCTACTATGGATAAAGTTAAAAAAGTGGTTATTGATGAAAGCGTGATTACTGGTGAAAAGACTCCTCTACTGGTAATGGAAAACGAGCAACAACAACGTTTAGCGTAAGGGTAAAAATGGCCAATACACCAGCAGAAATAAAGACATCTAAAAGCGAATATCCAGTTCTTCCATTGCGTGATGTTGTTGTATATCCGCATATGGTTATTCCATTATTCGTAGGACGCGAAAAATCCGTTAATGCCTTAGAGGCAGCAATGGCTGAAGACCAAAAGATTTTTTTGGTCTCTCAGCAAAATCCTAGTGAGGAAAATCCTACCGAAAAAGATTTGTATGCAGTGGGGACAATCGCTTCAATCCTTCAATTATTAAGATTGCCAGATGGTACTTTAAAAGTCCTGGTTGAGGGCATGCAAAGAGCCAAGGTTAAAAAATTTGTTAAAAATACTGCCTATATTTGTGCTGAAATAGAGACAATTAAAACCCTTGAAACCCATGAGCAAAATATTGAAGCCTTATTGCGTTCTCTTGTGTCTCAATTTGATCATTACATCAAGCTTAATAAAAAAATCCCACCTGAGGTGATGTCTTCATTAGTTGGCATTGAAGATTCTGTGCGCTTAGTTGATACCATCGCCGCGCATATGACTATGAAAATTGAAGACCGGCAAAGGGTACTTGAGCTGCAAAGTTTGATTCAGCGCATTGAAGAGCTAATGAATCTTATGGAAAGCGAAATTGAGATTTTGCAGATTGAAAAGCGGATTCGGGGCAGAGTTAAGCGTCAGATGGAGAAGAACCAGCGAGAATATTATTTGAATGAGCAAATGAAAGCCATTCAAAAAGAGCTGGGTGAAATTGGCGAAGGTTATAACTCTTTAGATGCCTTAGAGCAAAAAATTGTGTCGGCCAAGATGCCACCAGAAGCTTTAGAAAAAACTATGGCTGAATTGCGTAAATTAAAGTCAATGTCTTCCATGTCGGCTGAGGCGACTGTATCGCGTAATTACATCGATACGATGATTGCTGTGCCTTGGGCTAAAGTAACTAAAATTAAGCAAGATTTAAGCTTGGCTGAAAAGATCTTAAATGAAGATCATTTTGGCTTAGAAAAAGTTAAAGAACGCATTTTAGAATATCTAGCAGTTCAACAGCGAGTTAAGAAGTTAAAAGGACCTATTTTGTGCTTAGTAGGGCCGCCAGGGGTAGGTAAAACCTCGTTAGGTGAATCCATTGCCAGAGCAACAGGACGTAAGTTTGCCAGAGTTGCGTTGGGGGGCGTGCGTGATGAAGCTGAAATTCGTGGCCATCGACGCACCTATGTGGGCTCTATGCCAGGTAAAATTATTCAAAAGCTTTCTAAAGTTGGCACCAAAAACCCATTATTCTTGTTGGATGAAATCGATAAGATGGCCATGGATTTCAGAGGTGATCCGAGTTCTGCGTTATTAGAAGTATTGGATCCAGAACAGAACCATTCCTTCAATGACCATTATTTAGAAGTTGATTACGATTTGTCAGATGTAATGTTTATTGCTACTGCAAACTCATTGGATATCCCTGGCCCATTGCTTGATAGAATGGAGGTTATTCGTCTTGCAGGTTACACTGAAGACGAAAAGCTGAATATCGCCATGAAATATTTAGCGCCAAAACATATCAAAGCCTCAGGCTTAAAAAAATCCGAATTGGCTATAGATGAAAGCGTAATGATGGATATCATCCGTTATTATACTCGAGAGGCTGGTGTCAGAAGTCTAGAGCGTGAAGTGGCGAAAGTTTGCCGTAAAGCTGTAAAAGCAATCTTGCTTAACCCTAAAATTAAAACTGTCAAGGTTACTAAAGCTAACCTTGAGGACTATCTAGGAGTGCATCGCTATCGCTATGATATTGCAGATGAGCAAAACCAAATTGGCCAAGTAACTGGCCTGGCTTGGACTGAGGTGGGTGGAGAATTGCTTAAAGTTGAAGCCACAGCCGTTCCGGGGAAAGGTAAAACCCAGTTTACCGGTAAGCTTGGTGATGTTATGCAAGAATCCATTCAGGCTGCAATGACTGTAGTACGTAGCAGAGCGATGATGCTAGGCCTGGCACCAAATTTTTATGAAAAAATGGATATTCATATTCACCTTCCTGAGGGCGCAATTCCAAAAGATGGCCCAAGTGCAGGTATTGCGATGTGTACGGCTTTAGTTTCCATATTGAGTAATACTCCAGTTCGCGCAGATGTGGCTATGACAGGAGAGATTACCCTAAGAGGTGAAGTCTTACCGATTGGCGGCCTAAAAGAAAAATTGTTGGCTGCGCATCGTGGCGGTATCAAACTGGTTTTGATTCCAGAAGAGAATAGACGGGACTTAAAAGAGATACCTGAAAAAATAAAAAATGAGATGGAAATCCGCCCAGTTCGATGGATTGACGAGGTTTTGAAGGCTGCTTTAGCATCTCCTGTAAAAAGAAGGGTGACATCTTCAAAAAGAGCAGCTACACTCACGAAGTCTTCTGAAAAATGAAGAATGGTCGCAAGGCTAAATTAATTAATCAAACGCCTTGACAGATATTGACGGCTGTTGGTATAAAACATAAGTCAATACTGACAAAGTGTTATGGGTAAACAAATAGAGAGGGTATTCTAGTGAACAAAGCACAATTAATCGATGCAATCGCAGCTAAATCTGACATTTCAAAAGCTTCCGCTGGTCGCGTATTAGACGCGCTCATCGCTGTAGTGACCAAAGCTTTGAAAAAAGGTGAAGATGTTTCCTTAGTTGGTTTCGGTACATTTTCCGTTAAAAAACGTAAAGCTCGTAAAGGTCGTAACCCACGTACTGGCGCTGAGATTAAAATTCCTGCTGCTAATGTTCCAGGCTTCAAAGCTGGTAAAACTTTAAAAGACAGCGTACAGTAATCTCAAGGTTACTATGTTGTTTTGAATTTAACTCCACGTTAAATTTCTTATAAATACGAAGCGCGTTCAAAAGACGCGCTTTTTTCTTTTCAAAGATATTCAATTTTAGTTACTATAGCTAATCAGTTCATCTGTTATCAGAATCAAAGCGGGGAAAGTTAAATATGTTGCAAGACATTCGGGATAAAGCTCAGGGTTGGGTGACATGGATTATCATAGGCGTGATCATAATAGTCTTCGCTTTATTTGGTATAAGCTATTACCTTACGTCAAGCAGTGGTGATGATAAAGCATTAGCCAGTGTTAATGGCGATCAGATTTTGCAAAGTGATTTTAATTATGCCTATCAGTCAATTAGTCGTGAGCAAAATAGCGATTCAACAGATACTTCAGCATTGCAACAACAAGTCTTGGCCATGCTAATTAATCGGCAACTGCTATTGCAATCTGCCCAAGATATAGACTTTCAAATTAGTCGACAACAGCTGGACCAGATTATTTATACCATGCCTGCTTTTCAGGTTAACGGTCAATTTTCCATGCCGCGTTATCAAGCAATTTTACAAAATGCAGGGATAACCACGGATCAACTTCGCACTGAATTATTGACTGATGTTGTAGTGGGGCAAGTACAGCAAGGCATAACCTTAAGCTCTTTTGTTTTACCAAATGAAATCAAACAAGTGGCTATCGCGAGCTCTCAGAAGCGTGATATTCGGTATGTTATGTTGCCTGGCAATAAGTTTGTTAATTCTACTTCAATAAACCAAGATCAGGTTCAAGCCTATTATGAAGCTAACCAGACCAGTTATTACACTCAAGAGCAAGTGCAATTGCAATATATTATGCTCGATGCTAAGCATATGCCAAAAGGGCAAAATTATGCCGATATTGGGAACCAATTGTCTAACTTAACTTATGAAAATCCTAGTTCATTAGATGACGCCGCAAGGCAATTAGGTTTGTCCGTGGCTACGACAGGTCTCGTTACTCAGACTGGAGGCACAGGCTGGTTAGCCAATCCCCAAGTTATTCAAGCTGCCTTTAGTGATAGCGTATTAAAGCAAGGCAATAATAGTAACGTAATTAACCTGAGCCCGACTCAATGCGTGGTTATTCGTGTGGCAAAAGATATTCCCTCAACCTTAATGCCTTTATCTCAAGTGCAAAATAAAATTGTTGCCATTTTGCAAGCACAAGCAGGTCAAAAATTAGCTCAACAAACTGCGACAGCTATGCTCTCTGCCTTACAAAAAGGTAATAGTGTGGATGCATTAATGAAGCAATATGGTCTTAAATGGCAACAAGCCAATAATATAACTAAAAATACTACCAGCATTGATCCCGCTTTGGTTTTTGCTGCTTTTAGCTCCCCGCAGCCAGGGCCAAACCCAATTCCAGAGATGGCTACTACGGTTTCAGGTTATGCTGTGGTGCTAGTTGATAAGGCCACCACTAGTGGGGCTGTGACTATTAATCCTGCTGATGCTACTGCTTTGCAACATGCTTGGGCTGTTATGGATTACTCACAATATACAAATGCTTTAAAGGCTAAGGCTGATATAAAGGTCAATTCCTAATGTTAGCAAAGGTTAAATGGTATAAGCCTTCTGTTTGGTTGCTTTGGCTTACAGTAGGTTTGTTACGGATGCTAGTTTTGCTTCCCTATCGCTGGCAGATGAAAATCGGCCGATCTTTAGGCCGCATAATGTGCTACACATTGCCATATCGCCGCAAAATTATGGACATTAATCTTAGTCTCTGCTTTCCAGAGATCGACTCCAAGGCCCGTAAACACTTAATTAGGGAGTCATTTGAGTCGGTGGGGATGGGTTTTATGGAGGGGTTAATGGCTTGGTTTATGTCTCCCAAGCGCTTTAATAAAATCCCAGTAGTAATCAATGGTTTTGATAATTTTACCACGCCTTTGGCTCAAGGTTATGGGGTCTTAATTTGTGGAGCGCATTTTACTTGTCTTGAAATAATGGGGCGATTTTTTGCTGAGCGAATTCCAATAAATTATGTCTATAAGCGTAGTAAAAACAGTTTTATGGAAAGTTTAGTTGAAGGGCGAAGAAGTTTATATATGCATAAGCCCTTATCTCATCTCGATTTAAAGCCTATAATCAGAACCTTAAAAGATAAGCAATTGGTATGGTATGCTCCTGATCAAGATTTTGGCCCTGAGCGATCGGTATTCGTCGATTTTATGGGGGTGCCAACTGCGACACTGAGGGCTACAAGCCTACTGTGCAAGATCAGCGGCTGCAAAATGGTGCCACTATTTTTTAATCGCCTGCCAAATGATCAAGGATATGAGGCAACGATACATCCCGCTCTTGAAAATTTCCCTAGCAATGATATAGATGACGCCCTTGCCTATAATAGGCTATTAGAGAAGCATGTTCGCATGCATCCTGGTCAATACCTGTGGGCCCATAGGCGTTTTAAAAGTCGTCCCGAGGGGATGGCTGCGGTGTATCCCAAAAAGTAGGCTAATGGCTCAAGTTAGACGGATGTCGATCTGGCATGTGTTAGATGATGTTTTACCAATGGTAATAACGCAAGTCCAGGCAAGGATATCAAAAAGCAACTAAAGTAAAACCACATCCAGCCAATATGGTCAATCGTCACTGCGGCCACCGGACCAATATACACCCGCCCAAGGCTTGCAAAGGCAGAGAATAGCGCATATTGGGTAGCAGAATATTGTTTATTGCATAAGGTCATTAGCAATACCGCAAAGCCAGTATTGCTTAAACCTCCACAAAAATTTTCAGCAAAAATAGCAAAAATCATGCCAGAGTAATGATGTCCAATATAAGCTAGCCACATAAAGGCTAAATTGGACACGGCCTGAAAAATACCAAAAATCATTAAGCTGCGATATAAATTCAACCGTACCATAATAATGCCGCCGATAATGCCGCCGGCTATACTGGAAACCATGCCTACGCCCTTATTGGCTATACCGACTTCAGCCAGGGAAAAGTGTAAGGCACGCAATAAAAATGTGGTATTAAGCGACAGGGCAAAGGCATCACCCAATTTATATAGCATGATAACTAAAATCAGTAGTAATGAAATCTTATAACCTTTGCGTTTGAAAAACTCGACAAATGGCACCGTGACATATTCAAAAAAACTTGGTTTAACATGGCTGACCTCCACTTTTGGTTCTGGCATGACAAAAGTAGTGACCACTCCAACTAACATCAAAGAACTCATAAGGATGTAAGTGAGGTGCCAGCCTATATTTTGTGCCATTATCAAGGCGAGTGCGCCAGAGAGTATTACCGATACTCGGTAGCCGCTAATATACACGGCTGAAGCAAAGCCTTTTTGTTCCTCAGTTGGAAGTTCTACTAAAACGGCGCAACTAGTGTTGTCTTGTGAAGCAGATAAAAAAGCCACTAAAAGAGCAATGCCTGCAAGCAATTTTGGATTCGAAGTAGGGGTTAGGCTAGCCATTAACATAATCGCCCCAATAAGAGCGAGTTGAGTGGCCAGAAGCCAGCCACGACGCCGGCCAAAAAGTGGGGGGATAAAGCGGTCCATTAGTGGGGCCCATAAAAACTTATAAATATAAGGTTGGCCGATAAGACTTAAAAAACCTATGCTAATTAAACTAATTCCAGCTTGAGTATACCAGGCTGTTAGGGTTGAACTCGTTAAGGCTAGCGGCAAACCCGAAGCAAATCCCAAGAAAAATAAGATTAGCGACATTGGTTGAAAAATATTTTTTAAAATTGACATGTGTATGTCTAGCCTCAAGGTATTATTTCTAGTAGTGTTGCACAAGCTTAAAGGCTTTTCCAATTAAAAATCGACCCAAGATATTTTCATCTGCTTATTGCATGAACAAGAAATTCATAGTAGAAAGATGCGATCGCCTAATCAGGAGGAAATTCATGGCAGTTCGTTCCGTTTCAAAATTTGGTTTTAAATTAGCCTTTGTGGCTACCAGTTTAGCTTTAGTAGGATCGACTTATGCAGCAGGCTTTGCGATTAATGAACTAAGCCCTGAGCTACAAGCAACTGCGATTGCAGGTGCCGGGGCTTCTACCAATGACGTGACTGCGATGGCATTTAACCCTGCAACTTTAGCCACGCTACAAAATAGTCAAATTTATTTAGGCACCAGTTATATTGACCCTACTGTGCGTTATTCTAATGCGCGTGGAACCACAATATTTAACTCAAAAGTAACTGGAATTGATCATGAAGATAATGTAGCACCATCAGCATGGGTCCCAGAGGCGTATTTTGGTTGGGTAAATTCATCTCCAGTTAAAGCCGGTTTAGCTCTTACTGTGCCCTGGGGTTTGAGGACCGATTATGACACCACATGGGTGGGGCGTAACAATGCGCTTGATTCCTACATTAAAACTTTCGATATCGCTCCAACTTTTGCGGTACAAGTTAATCCATATTTATCAATTGGTGCCGCTTATCACCTGCAACAGGCTAAAGTGGATTACTCCAATGCAATCATAACTGATGGTTCAAGCGCGGATTTGCATGGATCATCATGGAGTTCAGGGTATAGTGTGGGTATGTTAGTCACTCCAAGAGCTGGAACCAGTCTTGGTGTAAGTTATCGCTCTAGAGTGAGACAGGAAATTGAAGGGGCGGCTAATATTGTTTCTATGTTTACAACAGGAAACCCAGGGGCTGCTGCAGTAATTACTCTGCCTGATCAGGTTTTAATCTCAGGTTCGCAGCAATTAAGCAGTAAGTGGACAGCAATGGCCAGTGCAATGTGGACTCATTGGTCATTGATGAATTCTATAAATGCTAATTTAACTAATGGGATGACAGATACCACCACTATGGACTGGCGCAATACCTGGTTATTCTCTTTAGGCGCTAAATACCAATTGAACTCTCGTTTGGCACTGTTGGCAGGAGCAGCATTTGACCAAACCCCAACTATTGGAACTTATCGCGATCCTCGGATCCCAGGCTCTAATCGTTATTGGTTAACCACTGGTCTAGATTATCAATACAGCCAAAACCTATCGTTTGATTTAGCCTATGAGCATCTCTTTATGCAGCATCAAACCATTAGTCTTAGTCAATCAGGGCCAAATAACCTATATACTAACTATGTTTATGCTGACTACAGTGGTTATGCTAATATCATTGCGGCAGGTTTTAGGTATACGTTCTAAGGACTCATGACATGACAGCAAGGCTATCATTTGAGGCTCGCGCAGAGTTAACAACTCATCCATTGACGAAAAAGTTGTTTTCGTTAATGGCTACCAAGCAAACCAACTTAGCCTTGTCTGCAGATGTCACCTCAAAGCATGAGTTATTAGACTTAGCTAATGCTCTAGGCCCCTTTATTTGTGTGTTAAAAACCCATATCGACATAATTGAAGATTTTGATTCAGATTTGACCGTAAAATTACGTCAATTAGCAGATAGGCATCAATTTTTAATTTTTGAAGACCGAAAATTTGCCGATATCGGCCATACAGTGCAACTTCAATACGAAAAAGGCATTTACCACATAGCTGAATGGGCAGATATTATTAATGCTCATGGCTTACCAGGTCCTGGAATAGTTGAAGGGTTGCGACAAGTTGGCCTGCCTAAATCGCGTGCTTTATTGCTGTTGGCTCAAATGAGTTCTGCTGGTAATCTATTTTCAACTGAGTATACTCAACAAGTTATCGAGATGGCTAAACAGTACCCAAATTTTGTAATTGGGTTTATAAGTCAGCATAACTTTGCACCTTTGCCGCAGTGGATTTATATGACCCCTGGAATCAAGCTTGAGGCAGGGAAAGATAACTTAGGTCAGCAGTATCGCACCCCTCGCCAAGCCATTGTGAATCAAGGCTGTGACATAATTATTGTAGGAAGGGATATACTTTCCGCAAAAGATCCTATAACCTTGGCAAAATCTTATAAAGAAACCGCTTGGAAAATATACAAAGATTTAATTCTTGATAAAGTTTGAAAATATAGGATAATGGCATCATAAATTTTGAGTTAACTGGCTGATTGAATTAAAAATAATGGCCGAAAGTAAAGGAGTATAGTCGTGCTAATTCTTACACGCAGAGTAGGTGAAACACTGGTAATCGGGGATGATATCACCATGACAATTCTGGGTATGAAGGGTAATCAGGTGCGTATTGGTATTACAGCCCCTAAAGATGTTTCTGTGCATCGTGAAGAAATCTATAAACGTATTCATCAAGCTTTAGAGCCGTCAACAACTGAATAAGTGTTATCTCTGTTGGAAAAGGGGCTTAATGCCCCTTTTTTTATTAGTGGTGAAAAGCCATTGTGGTATGTTTCAATCTATTTTAATCCTGTTTCTTTAAATATTCATTACGGCTAGGCTATGATCCAAGCGAAAGTAGGACTTATAACGCTGGTATAATCAGAGAGTTAAGTCTGTAGCGAATTTAACGGCTTCTGCGGCAGTATGTGAAGAGGTGGAACCAAGAGCCTCCATACAAGGTAGAACATCTTTTCTAATTAACTTATAGGGAGGAAGAGAATTTAAAATTTGATCGATTCCTTTAAAGTTTCCTGTTTTAGGGTCTTTTTTATCAGAGGTATCTTCAATTATTATGCGTAAACTTTTTGGGTCTTTATCTGCTATTTTATATAAACAGCCTTCTGGTGATGTCTCTCTGGTATCTTTTAATTTATAAACAACATTAATAAGTGCATGAAGACATTCTACAATAGTGCCATAATCATCTTCTGAACCACATGTAAGAATTAGCTTATTGTCTTCTATCATTGCATCAAGCTTCATTTTTTCAGCTCCTAAAGTTTTTTTCATTATAACACGCCTGGAACTGGACTGGGATTAGCCCAAGTTCTTCTAACAATTAGCCTGATGTTAATACATTTAGTGGATCTTACTTATCTTGGGCCGCCTGGACTTCTGCTTTTGCAAAACACTTGCGACCTTTATTCAATTGACGAGCTTAAATATGTTTATAAAAAGGCTTATAATAATGCTTTGATTAAATCACATATTAAGCCTAAGGCTAAAGACGATTAAAAATTAGCTGAGGTTTTGGAACTAATTGAAAATCAGCGTAAAGAAAGTTCAGAGAAACTTCATCAAACTGCATTTAGGCTATCGCTTGGGAGGTAACAATGTTTAGATCAAGTTTAGTATTTCAAAAAGCCAGGGCGTTTCTAAATACTATACAGTCGAAAACTATAAAAGAGATTCAAAGAGAAGCGACACGAGAAGAGGCTAGAGCCCGTCACTGTAAGGAATTTGAGCGAGTTATGCAAGATCCTGCAATGAAAGCCATTATTGAAAAATCTACGGCCAAAGCTAAGGCCCAAGAAGCTGATCCTAGTTACCAGCCTGGTCGTATAATCGATACTAATGGTTTGGATAGTACTTTGAAGAAAGCAGAAGAAAGTTGGAAGCATTCAGTTTATTAAGGAAAACCTTCTTTATGGCGGAGAAAGAAGGAGCGACTCAGGATATCCTTTCCTTCGTTCTACGGGTCGCTGCACTTTATGCAACGATCAAAATCTGTTCCAGACGATTTTGTCGAATCATGATCGCTACGCGGAGGAGGGATTACTTCGGCCATCCTGGCCTTCGGCTTTCAGCTCGTTGCACTGCGTGGCAACGCTCAATTCGTTCCAGACGAATTAGTCGAACCATGATCGCTACGCGATAGGTTCTCATCCACGGTTTCAACCATAGCTCTTATTATCCCGCAAAGTCAAGGCGAAGCGAACGAGCGCTAGGGAGTTTAGTGCGCACTAAATAACCGACGTGCTCGACGAAGGTTTAACGATGTATTTGGGGATTATTAAAGCTATGGCGGAGAAGGAGGGAGAGACTCAGGATGTCCTATCCTTCGCCCTACGGGTCGCTGCACCTTGTGCACCGATCAAAATCTGTTCCAGACGATTTTGTCAAACCATGATCGCTACGCGATAGGTTCTCATCCACTTTTTCAACCTGATAGAAACAAAAAAGGAGCTCAAGGCTCCTGTTTTTATTTCTATATGGCGGAGAAGGAGGGATTCGAACCCTCGATGCAGTTTTATCCGCATACTCCCTTAGCAGGGGAGCGCCTTCGACCACTCGGCCACCTCTCCGTAACGAACTGTGACATTTTACTGTGGGTGGCTGAGAAGTCAATTGAAATTATCACAGAATTTAGCAATGGCTTTATTGGGTGGCTACAGGGTTTTTACGCCTAGCGCTGTGCCAATCAAAACCATATCAGCAGGGCGCCTAGCAAAAATACCATTACAAACTACTCCGGCAATTTGATTAATTTCGCTTTCGAGCTTGGTAGGTTCCATAATATTTAAGTTATGAACGTCTAAAATTACATTACCATTGTCGGTTATCACGCCTTCACGATAAACTGGTTGGCCACCAAGTTTTACCAGCTCTCGAGCAACATAGCTTCTAGCCATAGGAACCACTTCTACTGGCAATGGAAATTTGCCTAATACATCAACTAATTTTTTTTCATCGGCGATACAAATAAATTGTTTGGCAGCGGCCGCTAGTATTTTTTCACGAGTAAGGGCGGCGCCGCCACCTTTAATCATGTGCTTATGTTGGGTCACTTCATCAGCGCCATCTACATAAAGATCAATATTGCTAGCTGAATTAAGATCTACAACAGGGATATGCAAAGCTTTCAACAGTTGGGTGGAGGCATCTGAGCTTGAAACACAGGCTTTAACCTTACCTTTAATAGCGGCGAGGGCTTCAATAAAATACTTAACCGTGGAACCAGTCCCTATACCGACAATCATATCGTATTCAATAAATTTAATGGCCGCTTGAGCAGCCGATTGTTTCATTTGGTCTTGAGTCATTGCATACCCTCACTAGATTTCTTTTGCTCACGGTAACAGAATATTCTAAAATGAGCGCTTTGCATAATAGCAGGATTAAAAATGAAGCAATATGACGTTTATGGTATAGGCAATGCTCTACTCGATATAGAGTTTGAGGTATATCCAGAATTTTTTAGCGAAAATGGCATAGAAAAGTCGGTAATGACTTTAGTGGATGAGCAGCGACAAGCTTTAATTTTAGATAAATTAGGCTTGGCCAACCATCGTAAAATTGCTTCAGGTGGTTCAGCCGCGAATACCATGATGGCTATTCAACAATTTGGTGGCAAAGGGTTTTATACTTGTAAAATAGCTAATGACGAGGCTGGTGACTACTATTATCGTGAAATGCGAGTAGCCGGGCTCGACTCCAATTTTGATAGGCAAGTCCGTCAAGCAGGTCATACTGGAAAGTGTTTGGCCATGATAACGGCTGATGCAGACCGAACCATGAATACTTTTTTAGGAATTTCAGAAACTTTATCTGAGCATGAGCTTGATGTTGAGGCCTTAAAGCACTCCACTTATTTATACATTGAAGGATATTTGATGACTTCAGCTACCGCTTTTCAGGCGGTAAAAAAGGCTAAAGCTTTGGCTCTGCAACATGGAGTTAAAACGGCTATTAGCTTGTCTGATCCGGCTATAGTTAAATACTTTAAAGCACAGTTTTTAGAAGTCCTTAGCGAAGGAGTCGACCTTTTATTCTGTAATCAAGATGAGGCGGCGGAATTTTGTGACACTCATGATCTTGAACTGATTAAGCAATCGTTACAAACCGTGGCCAGAAGTTTTGTTATTACCTGTGGAGAAAATGGCTCTATAGTATATGACGGGAAGCAGTTCATAGAGATCAAGCCTGTAAAAGTGTATGCCATCGATACTCTAGGTGCCGGTGATATGTACGCTGGGGCTTTTTTAGCTGCCATTACGCAAGGCTATTGCTTTGAACTAGCTGGAAAGTTAGCGAGTAATGCCGCTGCCAAGGTGGTGACCCAATATGGTCCAAGATTGAGTCAGGCTGAAATCGACATCATTAAACAGGATATTGAAGATCAAGCTATGGTTTAGTGAAGTGTTCTGCTGCCATTAAAGTATTTTCGAGCAAGCAGGCAACGGTCATAGGGCCCACGCCGCCAGGCACAGGTGTGATCCAGCTAGCTTTATGTTTAGCGGTGTCAAAATTGATATCACCTACTAGTTTGCCGTTTTCAAGTCGATTGATTCCTACGTCAATAACTACGGCATTAGGCTTTATCCAGTCTGATTGAATAAAGTGGGGCTTGCCCACAGCAGATATCAAAATATCGGCTTGTTGGATAAAGTGCGCTAAATCTTGAGTGGCGCTATGGCATACAGTAGTGGTGCATTTTTGCATAAGCAATTCTAGGGCCATGGGTCTGCCCACAATATTGGAGGCGCCAATGACAACGGCATGTTTACCTACAAGATTTATGCCAATAGATCCGAGTAAGTACATTACCCCTTTAGGAGTACATGGACGCAGTCCAGGGCGTTTTTGTGCCAGTAAACCAATATTATAAGGATGGAATCCATCAACATCTTTTTGCGGTAAAATAGCATCGATAACCTTATCAGCTTGGATATGTGCGGGCAAGGGTAATTGCACCAAGATTCCATCGACATCAAGGTCTTCATTTAATTCATGGATGAGCTTGATTAAAGCGGCTTCAGAAATGGTGCTAGGTAGGTCATAGTGTTTAGATATAAATCCCACTTCGGTACAAGCTAAGCGTTTATTTTTGACATAGACTTGTGAGGCTGGATCTTCACCCACAATAATGACCGCCAATCCAGGAGCACGTTTTCCTGCTGATAAACGCTGGCTAATTTTATCTTTAATGCTATGACGTAAAGTGTTGGCATGACTTTTGCCATCGATGATTTTAGCTGTCATATTGAACTCCTAAATTTTATCGAGATATTGTAGGTAAAAAAGTAGAAAATTGACAGATATTGTTCGCACCTGAGCAAGTTTCATGCTAGCATATCGTGCTAAATTAGTTTCATGTCAAGAATTAGAGTAAGGCACGCGACTGTGAAGCCTAACGTAAAGCTAATAGAGACATGGAAGTGAGATAACTTCAATTACAGGAGTTTAGCTATGTTACGAATAGTCCAAGATGCTATAACTTTTGATGATGTTCTGCTGGTTCCCGATTTAAGCCATGTGTTACCAAAAGATGTTATGCTATCCACTCAAATTACAAAAAAAATTGCCTTGAATATCCCAGTGGTATCAGCGGCTATGGATACCGTAACTGAAGCTCGGTTAGCAATAGCTCTAGCTCAAGAAGGTGGGATTGGCATTATTCATAAAAATATGACTATTGCTCAACAGGCCTCTCATGTACGTCAAGTGAAAAAGTTCGAGAGCGGCATTGTGAAAGATCCTATTACGGCTCCTCCTACCATTAGCATTCGTCAATTATTAGAATTAACTGAAATGCATCATTTTTCAGGAGTTCCAGTCGTAGAGGGTAAGAATTTAATCGGTTTGGTCACAAGCCGTGATGTACGGTTTGCCACTAATCTTGATCAACCAATTTCAGAAGTGATGACTCCAAAAGAAAAGCTGGTTACGGTAAAAGAAGGTGCTTCCCGTGAAGAAGTAGCTACATTGTTGCATCAGCATCGTATCGAAAAAGTATTAATAGTTAATGATAAATTCGAATTGGTTGGCCTCGTTACCGTTAAAGATATCCAAAAAGCCAAAGACAAGCCCTTGGCGTGCAAAGATGATGCTGGCCAGCTTCGGGTAGGTGCTGCTGTAGGTACAGGTGGCGATACAGAGCATAGAGTAGATGCTTTGGTTAAATCCGGAGTGGATGTTCTGGTTGTTGATACTGCTCATGGCCATTCTCAGGGAGTAATCGACCGTGTGCGTTGGATTAAAAAGCATTATCCAGAGGTGCAGGTTATTGCCGGTAATATTGCGACCGGAGACGCAGCCAAAGCTTTGATTGAAGCTGGAGCTGATGCGCTAAAGGTTGGGATTGGACCAGGTTCAATTTGTACTACTCGTATCATTGCAGGGGTGGGTGTGCCGCAATTAACGGCTATTGCTGATGTGGCTGAAGCGGCCAATAAAGCCAGTATTCCAGTGATTGCAGATGGCGGTATTCGCTACTCAGGTGATATTACCAAGGCGATTGCTGCTGGGGCTTCTTGTGTCATGATCGGTGGTCTATTTGCTGGGACCGAAGAGTCTCCAGGTGAAGTTGAATTATTTGAGGGGCGTTCTTATAAGTCCTATCGTGGAATGGGTTCAATCGCTGCTATGGCTAAAGGTTCTTCTGATCGATATTTTCAGGACGAGACTAGCCAAGAAAAATTGGTGCCAGAGGGTATTGAAGGCCGAGTGCCGTATAAGGGCTCACTTATTGCCGTGGTGCATCAGCTGTTAGGTGGTTTGCGATCCGGTATGGGTTACACGGGTTGCGCTAACATTGATGAATTGCGTACCCAGGCTAAATTTGTGCGGATTTCAAATGCGGGTATTGGAGAGTCTCATGTGCATGATGTTACTATCACCAAAGAGCCACCAAACTATCAAATTAGATCCAGATAAAAGTCATTCTGACTCTTCATGTCATTTGTCAGAATCTAGTTCTAAAGCCTATGGATGGGTCCTAATGCCTGCTTTGTAATATCAGGATGACATAAAATAGAGGGAAATCATGAAGCAAGATATTCATCAGCATAAAATTTTAATTTTAGATTTTGGTTCTCAATATTCGCAATTAATTGCACGTAGAGTGCGTGAGATAGGCGTGTATTGTGAGCTTTATGCTTTTGATGTATCAGAACAAGCTATAAGAGATTTCAATCCTAACGGAATCATCTTATCAGGTGGGCCAGAGTCGGTTAACGTAGCAATTCATTTTAAAGCGCCGCAAGTGGTATTTGATTTGGGCTGCCCAGTCTTAGGTATTTGTTATGGTATGCAAACCATGGCTAATCAAATGGGTGGTAAAGTTGTGGCTGGAGCTAAACGAGAATTCGGCCATGCAAAAGTCTGGCGTTTGCCAGAACCTTCTCGCTTATTAGAAGGGCTGCCAGAGCAATTTAGCGTCTGGATGAGCCATGGTGATAAAGTTGAAAGCATGCCAGAAGGCTTTAAAGCTATTGCTTCATCTGAAAATACCACTATTACTATGATGGCCAATGAAAGCAAGCGCTATTATGGTATTCAGTTTCACCCAGAAGTAACTCATACTGAATACGGCAAGCAGATGTTGGAAAACTTTGTCATACATATTTGTGGCTGTAAGGCGCTATGGACTTCTAGCAATATCATCGATGAAGCAATTGAAAAAGTGCGTCAGCAAGTCGGCCATGATGAGGTGGTATTAGGCTTATCTGGTGGCGTAGATTCCTCAGTGGTAGCAGCCTTGTTGCACAAAGCCATCGGTAGTCAGTTAACATGTGTATTTGTCGATACCGGCCTATTGCGCTTGCATGAAGGTGATAAGGTGATGCAGTTATTTGCTGACAATATGGGGGTAAAAGTACTTCGTATTGATGCGGAACTGCGCTTTTTAGCAGCCTTGGAAAATGTTAATGACCCAGAGGCTAAACGTAAAATTATTGGTAAATTATTCGTTGAAATTTTTGAAGAAGAAGCCGCCAAACTTAAGAATGCTAAATGGCTGGCCCAGGGTACCATCTACCCTGATGTAATCGAGTCAGCAGGTACTGGCACTGGCAAAGCCCATGTCATTAAATCACATCACAATGTGGGCGGTTTACCAGAGCATATGCATTTGAAATTACTAGAGCCTTTGCGTGAATTATTTAAAGATGAAGTGCGTTCGATGGGCGTAGAGTTAGGCCTGCCTCATAATATGGTGCATCGCCACCCATTCCCAGGACCAGGGCTAGGAGTGCGAATTTTAGGTGAAGTAAAAAAACACTATGCAGATTTATTGCGTCAAGCCGACGCCATTTTTATGGACGAATTAAGAAATGCGGGTTGGTATGAAAAAGTTTCACAGGCCTTTGCGGTTTTTTTACCCGTGCGTTCGGTTGGGGTGATGGGGGATGCCCGTAAATACGATTATGTTATTGCTTTGCGTGCAGTGCAGACCATAGATTTTATGACGGCTCGATGGGCGCACTTACCCTATGAACTTTTGGAACATGTGGCACATCGTATCGTAAATGAGGTTGATGGCATTTCACGAGTCACTTATGACATTACAGGTAAGCCCCCAGCTACTATTGAGTGGGAATAAGCTTAACTTTATCTTTGACTGCGCAGTAGAAAAAATAAGCCTGACTTGTTAAGTTAACATCAGTCTTTAACTCATTATGAGGAGGCAGTATGTGGCATGGTCTTGCGAGTGGATACGCCAGCTTGAATCAGCCTGGGGATTTTTGGTCCTGTTATCAAGCACCAGATGATACTGGGGCCTATTGTATCAATGGGACTTCAACTGAGTTGGAATTAGCGCCAGGCACAGTAATACCGCCTACTCTTGGCGACACTACTCCTGAAACTATTTTTACCGCTACTATGGAAAATCTGCCTAAGGCTTGTAATTTTACTAACTATCCTACTGAAATGGTTTCTAATTGCAATCTCATTGCAGGCACTTATCACTATAGCCAAGTGAATGATGGCAATCTCAGTAATTGGCAATATGATATTAGCTCAGGTCTTTGTGTAGCGGATGGTAAGGGCCCTTTGGCGCCAGAAGCTAAAACCTGTTTTCTAAATGTGATGTCTACTGCAAATGAGCAAGCTCGGGCTTTATACCCTAAAGTATGTCCTGATTCTTCACAGATGAGCACTGGCATGAAAGTAGGGATTGGAGTAGGGGTGGGAACCACAGCTCTTGCGACCATAGTCGGGTTGTTTTTTCTTCGAAGATTTAGGGCGCCACTTGAAAGAGGCCCTACTCTAGGTCGAGATGCCGTTTATGAGCGTTTACCAGAAGGGCCTGTGAATGATATTTAAAAAGCGCATTCATTATTCTAATTGAGCAGAGCTTTACTATTACAAGACTTTAAGGTAGCGTGACTGAGTTTATTTTTTAGTTTTCTAAGGAGTAAAGTCATGCTTAAAGGACAGTCTCAAGTTAGCCATAATGCTAACTCAACCATGCCTATGCTCAGTGATGAGGCCGATAAAGAAAATATGATATTGGGACTAAGTATCGCAGCGGGTGTCAGTTTATTAGCTGTTATATTAATAGCTTTATGGTGTTTCAATAAAAGGAAAGCATCGAGTCGAGCCTTGGTACAACAATCTGAAGATATATTACCCACTAGCAGCGATTCAAGAGATGGCAGGAGAGCATTGCCAGCTAGAACAGCAGAATTATCACTTCCATTTGTTGGAACAGGGGGCGATAAAGGCCTTTATGTAGAAGACAATCGGTCTTGTACAAGTGCTGATTCGGGTTGGGAAATGTTGAACACTACGGGTTATTCTATTTAATGGCTATGCATGACATGGATGAGCATTGGATGGCATGCGCTTTAGCACTGGCTCGTAAAGCTGAACAGATAGGCGAAGTTCCAGTGGGTGCAATAGTGGTTTGGAATAACGAAATTATTGCCGAGGGCTATAATCAGCCTATCAGCACCCATGACCCATCGGCTCATGCTGAAATGATTGCCTTACGTCAGGCCGCTAAAAAACTTAATAATTATCGTCTGTTAGATACTACTTTATATGTCACGCTAGAGCCTTGTATGATGTGCTTAGGTGCCATGGTACATGCCAGAATAAAGCGCTTGGTTTATGCGGCTAATGATCCTAAAACCGGGGTGATTCAAAGTGCAGCACAACTGCCTCATTCGTCATTTTTAAATCATCGGATCGAAATACATTCTGGAGTTATGGCTAAAGAGTCATCAGCATTATTGAAGACTTTTTTCCAAGCTCGCCGATAGTCTAGCTTAATTCTCCACAGAGATTATTCTGCATTAAGGCCCTAATTTCAGCTATGGAATAATCGGCGCTAAACAAATAATACAATTTGGTTAAGGCAGCCTCTGGAGTCATATCAAATCCGCTAATCACTCCACATTCAGCTAGTGCTGAGCCTGTAGCATAACCTGTCATGTCTACTCTACCTTGTTGGCATTGGCTGATGTTAACAATCACTACGCCTTTGTCACAGGCTTGTTTGATACATCCTAGCATATCTGGGTCATTGGTAGGGGCATTGCCAGAACCATAGGTGTCTAAGACTAAGCCATCAATGCCTTGTTCAAATAGCGCGTGAAAAATTTTTGCAGAAATGCCGGGAAATAAGCGCAAGTTGGCGATCAAGGGTTGCTTAATCATTCTCAAACTGAGGGGCTTCTTAGGTAGCGGGCGGATTAATTGATCACTAATATGGATATGGATACCCACTTCCCCTAATGGAGGGAAATTAGGCGAGGTAAAGGCATGCATGCTATTAGCATGGACTTTTTGGCTGCGGTTACCACGTAGTAAAATGTTATTAAAATAGATGCATACTTCAGGGATTTTGTGATTTCCCGCAATCAATAAGCTATCGATAATGTTGTTGATAGCATCAGAGCGAATTTGACCCAAAGCAATTTGTGAGCCAGTACAAATCACAGGTTTGGCTAAATTTTCTAGCATAAACGAAAGGGCAGAAGCAGTATAGGCCATAGTATCAGTGCCATGGAGAATTATAAAGCCATCAAACTGTGCATAGTTATCATATATATCCCGAGCTATCTGCACCCAGTTTTCAGGACGCATGTTAGAAGAGTCCAATAAGTTTTTATATTCTTTTATTTCAAAGTGAGGCAATGTAGGGTCTTTGAATTCGGGCAAAGTTGAGAGTTGATGGGCTAAAAATCCTGGCGCTGGAATAAAGCCATTGGCGCTTTTTTGCATGCCAACCGTACCACCGGTATAAATAATTAAAATGTTTGCTGAAGTAGACATAAATAATCCATTTTTTAGGTTCACTAAATATTAGCTGGATTTGCATAATTATGCAGCAACTAAGCGATAGTAGGTGAGTGCTTATTCTCGGTAGAATTTGATAAGTAGATCGAGTTTTATTTAGCGATTGATTTTTAAGCTTAAGCCGTTGTTTTTATTAATAATATGTTTATTTTATATAAGTAATTAGTTTATTATCAGATAAATAAGGTTGAAAAAAGGCGGAAGTATGGCTTCTCGCATTTGTGATTTAATTGCAAGATACAATGTAGGTGAAGTAGCCGAGTTAGTACAAAAAGAGGGGGTCTTGCTCGAGGAGTCACGACAATTTAATTTAGTCAATGGCTGGTTCTATTTGTTAGAAAAAATACTTCAATTACGTGAAAGTATGGATGCCTGTGCAATGCCTGAAACAAAAAGAGCCTCAATTAATCATAAAATAGAGGCATTAGAAAAAATCGTCGCATTGTTGAAAAGTAAAGCTGAATTTTTTGATATTAACAGTGTAGATGAATATGGAATGACGCCATTAGCGAAAGCAGCAAATTTGGGGCAACTGGAAGTTGCGGAACTATTAGTAGGGAAATTTCAAGCCTATATAAATCCAGTAGGCTGTAGAGTGGCTTTGTGCTTAGCTGCTATGGCAAAAGAAAATTCCTATGCTACATGCAAATTTTTGATAAAACATCATGCCGATATTAGTATGGTGGATAAAGAGCTGGGTAAATGTTTCACTGAGCTTGCTAAAACTAGGACTGATCTACAGGAGTTAATAACTCAATATGCTTCTCATTTAACAGAGACTTCCCTTAGTGCTAGCGCCTTTTATCGGCAAAATTCAGTACGACGCCAAAGTTCGCTATCAGGTATAACGCCTGAGCCAACTGAAGAATCGGTTGAAACAGTCAGGTCGGTATCTTGCTGTTGCAGAGGTTAGCCTTGCTTTTAAATTACTAGTCTTCTATGGCTTCCAAGTTCATTATGGATTCTTTAATATAATCTCGCTGCTTTTGAGCGTCTTCTTGGCCTATGGGCAGTTGGCCGCTAAATCCAGGTTGTTTCATGTAATCATTGAGTTCTTGTTTTTGAGTTTGCAGTTGTTTTTTTTCTTTGCGCAATTTACTGCTGACAGGTTTAACTCTATTCATAATATCCCCCTTAGGAAATTATCTTTGCTAAATGCTGTCAGATTAGTTAATTACATTTAAAGCAATTATGCAATAGGGGGATGGCCTGGCAAATAATGTTGTACTATCTCAGTTTCATCTTTGCGTAGGGTTAACACTTGACAACCGGTTTCTGTCACTAAAATGGTGTGCTCCCATTGAGCAGATAATGAATGATCTTTGGTGACTACTGTCCAGTGATCAGGTAAGTGCTTAATCTCTTTTTTGCCAGCATTAATCATGGGTTCAATAGTAAAAGTCATGCCTGGTTGTATGGTCATGCCAGTACCATGTTCACCATAATGTAGAATTTGGGGCTCTTCTTCATGGAATAAAATGCCGATGCCGTGGCCGCAATATTCGCGTACCACAGAAAAATGGTTAGATTCTGCATGTTTTTGAATAATATGGCCAATGTCTCCTAGCTTGGCGCCAGGTTTAACTAAGCTTATGCCTTTCCACATACATTCATAGGTAATGCTGCACAAGCGTTTGGCTAGAATAGAGACCTCACCTACTTGAAACATCTTGCTGGTATCACCATGGTAGCCATCTTTAATTACCGTAATATCAATATTTACGATATCGCCATTTTTTAATTTCTTATCGCTAGGGATGCCGTGACAGACCACATGATTAACCGAGGTGCAGATTGATTTCGGAAAACCCCGATAATTTAACGGAGCGGGAATGGCCTGTTGCACATTCACTATATAATCATGGCAAATTCGATTAAGCTCGTCCGTTGTCACTCCAGCGACTATATAGTCCCCTATCATTTCTAAAACTTCAGCGGCTAACCTGCCGGCAATTCTCATTTTTTCGATTTCATTAGCATTTTTAATATGAACAGTCATTTCTCTGCCTAAAACATTTGAATTTAGCTTGTGACTTATGGTATAAAGCATCGCGGCAATACGCAATGATTATTTGCTATCGCCTAATACGCACACTTACCGACACACGATTTGGGGTGCTGAGCAATCAGTCAAATCGCGGGGTAAGTGGAGGACTAACCCTAATAGGAGCATTACATAATGGCAAAAGCCGACAATATTACTATGCGCGATATGCTAGAAGCAGGCGTGCATTTTGGTCACCAAAAACGTTTCTGGAACCCAAAAATGAAGCAATACATTTTTGGTGAACGTCATAAAATCCATATTATTAATTTAGAACAAACTCTTCCAGCCTATAATGATGCTGTTAACTTCTTAAGTAAATTGGCTTCTAAAAAAGGCAAGATTTTATTTGTGGGTACAAAGAAAGCGGCCCAAGAAGTTATCGCTGAGGAAGCAACCCGAGCTGGCATGCCCTATGTTAATCATCGTTGGCTAGGCGGAATGTTGACCAACTACAAAACCGTTCGTCAATCAGTGAAGCGTTTGCGTGATTTCGAGAAAATGCGTGATGAAGGCGTGTTTGAACAATTGGTTAAAAAGGAAGCCTTACAAAAAGAGCGTGAAATTGCCAAGTTAGAAAGAAGTTTTGGTGGTATCAAGCATATGGCTGGTTTGCCTGATGCATTATTTGTCATCGATAGCTGCCAAGAAGCTATTGCGATCGAAGAAGCAAAACGCCTAGGTATTCCAGTGGTAGCTATTGTAGATACCAATGGTAATCCTGATAACATCGATTATTTAGTGCCAGGTAATGATGATGCAATTCGTGCTATTCGTTTATACCTAAAAGGTATTGTTGATGCGATTATGCATTCCAAAGAAGTGTCACGTGCTGAGTCACATAAAGATAATTCTTCTGAAGAAACTGAAGCCGCAGTTGAGCGCAAAGTAGCTAAAAAAGCTGTCAAAAAACCGGCAGCAGCTGAAGCTGATCACAAAGAAGAAGCTAAGCCAGCTAAAAAAGTTGAAGCTAAAAAAGTTACCGTAACCAAAGGCAAAACTACTTTAGATAAAAAAGCTGAGCCAAAAGCAAAGGCTGCAAAACCTAAAGCTGCTTCTGCTGAGAAAAAACCAGCGGCTAAAAAAACCACAGCTAAAGCTAAAAAGTAATTTATTAAGATTGATTACTCAGGGCACTTATATGGTGCCTTGATTTTTTATAGGAGAATTAAATGAGCAACATTGACGCAGCATTAGTAAAAGAGCTTCGTGAGCGTACCGGCGCAGGCATGATGGAATGTAAAAAGGCTTTAGTCGCAACAAACGGTAACATCGAACTGGCTATTGAAGAAATGCGTAAAGCAGGTCAGGCAAAAGCTGATAAAAAGGCTAGCCGTGTTGCAGCTGAAGGTATTATCATTATTAAAACTAAAGCTGATGGTAAAACCGCAGCTATGGTTGAAATTAACTGTGAAACCGACTTCGTAGGCCGTGACGAAAACTTTTTGAAATTTGCGAATCAAGCTGCTGAGGCTGTATTGGAAAGTGGAACTACTGATATGCAAGCTCTTGAGTCTACAGCTGTGGCTGGATCAACCGTAGGCGAGCTTCGTAAAGAATTGATTACCAAGATCGGTGAAAACATCAATGTAAGACGTGCAGAGCTATTAAAAACTGATGGTCACTTTGGTGGCTATATTCATAGTGGGCGCATCGGCGTAGTAGTAGAGTTAAAAGGTGGCGATGAAGCCTTGGCTAAAGACGTCGCTATGCATATTGCAGCAGTAAATCCATTAGTAGTTTCACAGCAAGATGTTCCATCTGAAATCGTTGAGAAAGAAAAAGAAATTTTCATAGCTCAATCAAAAGACAGCGGCAAACCTATGGACATTATTGAAAAAATGACCCAGGGCCGTTTGAAAAAGTTTTTAGATGAAGTGAGCTTATTAGGTCAGGCTTTTGTAAAAGACCCGGCTGTTAAAGTAGGGGATTTATTAAAGTCCAAAGGCGCTCAAGTTGTACGCTTTAGCCGTTATGCAGTAGGTGAAGGTATTGAGAAGCAAGAAAGCAACTTTGTTGAAGAAGTTATGCAAACCGCTCGCGGTTCCTAGTATCAAAATAATATAAATAAGGCAGCTTAGGCTGCCTTTTTTGATGCTATAACATTGCTTTTTATTAAGTCATGACGCAATATACTGCATGTGTAAAATGGAGAGGCTTGCATGGCGCATAATCGAGTTTTATTAAAATTAAGTGGCGAGGCTTTTGCTGGAGAAAGCCAGCAAGGCTTAAGTTCAGAGCGTTTATTAGCAGTTGCAAAAGATATTCAAGAAGCTGTAAGCAAAGGCATTCAAGTGGCGATTGTGGTGGGGGGAGGTAATTTTCTTCGTGGCGCTACGGTTTCTAATGATGTTATAACTCGCACCACTGCGGACCAAATGGGAATGCTTGGTACAATATTAAATGGTTTAGCATTACGTGATGCTTTAGAGTCGATTAATGTTAAAACGGCCTTATTGTCAGCTGTTGCCGTGCAAGGTATGGCTGAAGTATTTGATTATCGTAAGGCAATTTCCTACTTGAATCAAAATCATGTTGTAATTTTTACCGCAGGGACGGGCAACCCATTTGTAACAACTGATTCAGCGGCTAGCCTACGCGCTATTGAAATCAATGCCAATGTAATTTTAAAGGCTACCAAGGTAGATGGCGTATACACCGCAGACCCTAAAAAAGATTCTTCAGCAACACGATATGATAGATTAAGTTTTTCTGAGGCACTGCAAAAGCAGTTGGCCGTAATGGATTTAGCTGCATTTTGTCAGTGTCGAGATTATAATATCGCGATTCGAGTATTTAACTTATTTAAACCAGGTGCTTTATCACGTGCTTTAGCAGGTGGTGAAGAGGGCACATTAGTCACAAGAGAGTAACTTATGATCAATGATATAGTTAGTAATGCACAACAACGTATGCAAAAAAGTATCGAAGCCTTGAAAAACGACTTTGCCAAAATCCGCACAGGCCGTGCTCATCCAAGTTTACTGGAGCATATTCGGGTTTCTTATTATGGTTCTGAAATGCCATTGAACCAAGTAGCGAATGTAAGCGTGGCTGATTCCCATACTTTAGCCATCACCCCGTGGGATAAAGGCATGATCCAAGCTATTGAAAAAGCCATTATGACTTCTGACCTAGGCTTGAATCCAGCAACTGCAGGTACAGTGATTCGAGTACCTTTACCGCCTTTAACTGAAGAGCGTCGCCGTGATATGACTAAAATTGTCCGCAATGAGGCTGAAAATGCTCGAGTTTCGATACGTAATATTCGCCGCGATATGAATCAAGATTTCAAAGATCTACTAAAAGATAAAGAAATTACTGAGGATGAAGCTCACCGAGCTGAAGAAAAAGCCCAGGAACTTACTGATAAATTCATTGCTCAAGTTGAAAGCCTCACTACTGATAAAGAAAAAGAGTTAATGGCAATTTAATCCTTCGACAGGTGCACGTTCTTTTACCCACCCAGGATGACCGTTAAAACGCTTGTGTTGAGGTGGGCAAGGCCTGTTTAAAAATATTGGATCCCAAGGTAATACATGATTCCAAGGCATATAGCATTAGTGATGGATGGTAATGGCCGCTGGGCTAAAAAGCGATTTTTGCCGCGCACGGCTGGTCATAAAGTTGCTCTATCTCGCGTTCGAGAAATCATCGAAGTCTGTGTTGAACAATCCATTCCAGCATTAACGCTATTTGCTTTCAGTAGCGAGAACTGGCAAAGGCCCCAAGAAGAAGTTGGGTTTTTGATGGAATTGATGCTGCAAAGTTTACATACAGAAGCCAAAAAGCTACATGAAAATAATGTACAGCTCAAAATTATTGGTAATAGAGAAGGCTTGTCTCCTAGTATCAAACAAGCGATAGAAGAAGCAGAATTTTTAACTCATGCCAATACGGGTTTGCATTTAAGAATTGCTTTCAATTATGGAGGGCGAGCGGATATTGTTCAGGCGGTTAAAAAAATAGTTTCAGAGGTTACTCATGGATTATTACCAGCCGATAGTATTGATGAGCAATTGATAAGTAAGCACTTGCTCACCGCTGATATTCCCGAACCAGACTTATTTATCAGAACTTCAGGCGAACAGCGTATCAGTAATTTTTTACTCTGGCAGTTGGCTTATTCTGAGCTATATTTTACAGAAACTTTATTTCCTGCTTTTGATAAAACTGAATTTCAACGAGCTTTGGACTGGTTTGCCAATCGAGAAAGACGATTTGGGAAAATTTCAGAGCAATTAGGTGGTGACCATGCATAACAAACGAATTATTACCGGATTTTTATTAGGTTTACTGGCTATTTGGTCAGTTTTTTTCTGGCCAAACTATGATTTTGCTTTACTGTGTGCCTTATTGATGAGCTGGGCCGCTCTGGAGTGGATAAGCTTTGTCAATATCAAACGCTGGTGGCAGCAAGCTATTGCCTTAGCTGTGTTATGGGCCCTCATGTATATTGGATTATGCTATGATATCGTGACCTATTATATTTCTGTCATATGGTGGGTCGCCGCATTAATTATTGTTATTCTACCGTTTAACAAGTCTGCGTGGTTAAAGCGTAAAATATTTCTTTTACCATTAGGCTTGGTTTTACTTATACCTACTTGGGTTGCAGTCGTAAGCTTGCATCAACAAAGCCCAACCATATTATTTTATCTCATTATGTTAATTTGTTTCGCTGATACCGGGGCCTATTTTGTAGGGACCAAATGGGGTAAGCATAAATTGTTTCCAGTATTAAGTCCTAAAAAGTCTTTGGAAGGCCTTATCGGTGGCATAATAGTTGGGACACTTGCCGGAATGGGTGTGGTTTATTTTATCCCTAAGCAAACTAACCATGGAGCTGCCATGTGGTTAGGGCTAGGGACGTTTTTGATTTTACTTTCAGTACTAGGTGATGTATTTGAAAGTTTAGTCAAGCGTCACTGTAATGTAAAAGATAGTGGAAATATATTGCCAGGCCACGGTGGGATCTTTGATCGAATAGACAGCTTAACTGCAACTTTACCGATCTTTGCACTAGTCTGTATTTTGCTTGGGTATATTCAATAATAATTTAGGGAAGCAAAATGGCTATTTGGAAGACTGAGGTTTCCATTGAAGTGCTTAATAATCGTGCCAAAGGCAATATGGCCGAACATTTAGGGATTGAGTTTATTGAGGTGGGAGATAATTATATAAAGGCAAGAATGCCTGTTGACCATCGCACTAAGCAGCCTATTGGCATAATGAATGGAGGCGCTTCTTGTGCATTAGCTGAAAGCGTTGGAAGCGCGGCGGCTAACTATTGTGTTGATTTATCAAAGCAATATTGTGTTGGGCTTGATATCAATACTAACCATGTAAGATCAGCAAGAGAGGGCTTTGTCATCGCAATTGCTACACCTTTTCATATTGGCGGCAAAACTCAAGTCTGGTCTATTAATATTGAAAATGAAAGCGGTGACTTAATTTCAGTGAATAGATTGACTATGATGGTATTAAGCCGTGATGCACAATCCCAATAATTCCCATGGTCTTTTCAATAACTTTAAGGTACACTTTTTTCGCAACCTTAACTTAATAGAATGGTTAACCTGATGTTGAAAAAAACAATTGTTATAGCGACTACTTTAGCTTTATTAACTAACTTTCAAATTCCTGCGCAAGCTTTTATCGTAAAAGATATCAAATTTGTCGGTTTGCAACGTGTGCCATTAAATACCGTAAGAGCTGACGTGCCTATAGCTATTGGCCAAGATTTTGAACCAGGCCAAAGCCAAGCTGTCATTGATGACTTGTTTAAAACGGGTTATTTCAGTGATGTATCACTTTTTGATAACAAAGGTGTATTGACTATCAAAGTCACTGAGCAGCCTACTATTGCCAGTGTGGATATCACTGGTAACGAAGCCATCAAAACCGACCAACTCCAAACTGTATTGAACAATGTTGGCCTGCAAGTTGGTAATATGTTTAACCGGTCCTTACTACGACAAATTCAACAATCATTAGAGCAACAATATAACTCTCAAGGTAAGTATGCAGTTCAAGTAAACCCAGTAATCAACTCACTGCCACGTAACCGGGTGGGGATCGATATAAAGATTTCTGAAGGTTTAACCGCTAAAATTAATAGTATCAATATAGTCGGTAATCATGCGTTCTCTGAAAAAACATTGGTTAACCAATTAACCCTTACGACTCCGGGCATACTTGCGTTCTTTACCGGTAGTGATAAATATTCTCAGGATAAGATGAATAAATCCTTGCAAGCCCTGAGTGATTATTATATGAACCACGGCTATGCTAAATTCCATATTGATTCAACTCAAGTGGCAATTGATTCAACCAAAACCAAAGTGTTTTTAACTATTAATTTGTCTGAAGGCCAAAAATATACTTTTAAAGGCTATAAGTTAATGGGGAATTTGATTGTTCCTGAGTCCCAATTAGCAGGTCAAATTAAGATTAAATCCGGCGATACTTTCTCAAAGCAAGCGGTACTGGATGGCTCTAACGCCATTGAAAATACCTTGGGTAATCTAGGCTATGCCTTTGTCAATGTGAATCCTGTGCCAACAATTGATGAAAAAACCAAGTCAGTTTATATCACGTATTATGTGGTGCCAGGGCAAAAAGTATATGTGCATAATATCAGCTTTACAGGTAATACAGTGTCTAATGATAAAACATTGCGAGAAAGAATGCGCTATGTTGAAGGCAGTTTATATTCCAAAACCAATCTCGATTATTCCAAAATAGCACTAGAACGCTTACCTTATATTTCGGCTGTTGATGACAAAACTGTCCCTGTCAGTGGGGCGTCTAATCAAGTGGATATCAACTATAACCTGACAGAACAGAGTGCTAACTCCGTTTCAGGTAACGTGGGGTATTCTGAGCTTGATGGCTTTATCGTAGGGGCTGGATTAAATATTCCAGATGTATTTGGCAGCGGTAATATTTTTAGCATTAATAGTCAACTTAGCCGACCTTACCAAAGTGTAAACTTTAGCTTTACTCAACCTTATTTCACCACTAATGGAGTGCAGCAGTCGGTTAACTTGTACTTTACCCGAGTCAATGCCGCTGACCAAGGTTTAGCAAATTATTCCACCAACTCCTATGGTGGTATTGTTAACTATGCCATCCCGATTAGTACCTGGAATTATTTTAATATCGGCGGAGGCGTAGATCGTACCCAGTTAGAGCAGCCAGCAGGCGGTAGTTCAGAAACCGTAACCAATTTTATCGCTCAGCACGGCACTATATATAACTCCTTCCTCTTGAATTTAGGATGGTCACGTGATTCCAGAAATAGTGCCTACTTCCCAACTCAGGGTGAATCTGCAAGTATTGGTAGCAAAATAGCCGTGCCTGGCAGTAACTTAACCTGGTATCAATTATTATCCAATGTCACCTGGTATCAGGGTCTTACCCAAACTATTACGGGTTCATTAGGTGGAGCAATTAATTTTGGTGGTGGTTATGGCAATACCTCACATATGCCATTTTATAACAATTTTAATGGTGGCGGTTGGGGGTCCGTAAGAGGTTATTCTGCTGGTACTATGGGGCCTGATGATACTTTAATTTGTACTAATAGCTCAGCTTGTACCGTAGGCACAGTAAGCCAAGGAAATTCTTTAGGCGGAAACTTAAGCATAAATGCCGCAGCTAATCTATACTTCCCTGTGCCTTTTGCTTCGGATAGTCAAAACTTAAGGATGGTCACTTTTGTTGATGCGGGAAATATCTATAACACGTATCATATGGCAACTGAATGGAATGCGGCACAACAGCCCGTTTCCCCAACCTTAAATAATTTGCGATACTCTGTAGGGGTTGGAATTGAATGGGTAAGCCCCTTAGGACCATTAGGATTTAGCTTAGCGGCCCCTCTTAATAAGAAGCCTGGTGATAACACCCAAATATTCCAATTTACTTTGGGAACATTCTTTAATTAACGCTTAAGGAGCGTATATGAAAAAAATTTTAAGCCAAGCTATCTTGGGGCTTACCTTGGTTTCTGCTTCATGTGCATGGGCTACAACGACAACCACCACAGCTTCAGCTAAAATTGGAGTTGTTAATTACATGGCAGTTTTTCAGCAAGTCCCTCAGGGTAAGCCTACCTTAGAAAAGCTCAAAGCCCAACTCGCTCCACAATTACAAAAATTACAAACTCAACAACAGGCTTTAGCCAGCTCAATTGAGAGTTTAGAGCGTAATGCTCCTACTATGACAGCTCAAGTGCGACAAACCCAAGAAGCAGCATTAACTAAGCAGCAACAAGATTTCCAACAACAAGTGATGAATTTAAAGTCTGCTGAAATGAAAAAAGAAGAGTCGGCTGCGAACAATTTTGAAACGGACCTTAATAATGCCATAGCAAAAGTGGCGAAAGCGGGCCAGTATGATTTAGTCTTAAATGATCAAGCTGCGCCATACTATTCCTCGAGTTTTGATATTACTTCGAGTGTGATTAGCGCTATGCAGCAAATGCCTTCCTAATTAAACCATTAATTTAGGAAAGACCATGAGTCTAACATTATCTGATATTGCCAAAGCTATCGGGGCAACGCTGCAATTAAAAACAGCTGAAGTTGCCATCGTTGGCTTAGCACCATTACCTAAGGCTACTTCTCAACACATTAGCTTTTTATCAAATAATAAGTATCAAGCTCACTTGGCTCAGACCAAAGCAGGGGCGGTAATTATTGCGCCTGACTTGGCGCATGATTGTCCGGTGAATGCTTTAATAATGGATAACCCCTATCTTGGCTTTGCTAAAGCGGCGGCATTGTTTGATGACAGCCCCAAGGCAATTATTGGCATACATCCTTCTGCAATACTCGATCCTACTGCGAAAATAGATCCTAGCGCCAGCATTGGCCCATTTGTAAGTATTGGTAAGCATGTCAGTATTGCAGCTAATGTGATAATTGGCGCAGGCTGTGCCATTTCAGATTACGTTGTCATTCAGACTGGCAGTTGCTTAAAGGCGAATGTTAGCGTTTATCATAAAGTTAAAATTGGCAAGAATTGCATAATTCATAGTGGTGCTGTATTGGGCAGTGATGGATTTGGTATGGCCAATGATAATGGTCGATGGATTAAAATTCCTCAATTAGGCGCGGTAACCTTAGGTGATGAAGTTGAAATAGGGGCTAATACCACTGTAGATCGAGGTGCCTTAGAAGATACTTATATCCATAATGGGGTTAAAATTGATAACCAAGTTCAAGTAGCTCATAATGTGATGATTGGTGAAAATACGGCTATCGCTGCTCAAGCTGGGATTGCAGGTAGCACTACAATAGGCCGTAATTGTTTAATTGGTGGTGCGACAGGAATTAATGGCCATATTGTCATTACTGATAAAGTGATAATTACCGCAATGTCAGGTGTTTCTCATTCTTTAACCGAGCCAGGTATTTATTCAGCTTCATTACCTGCTCGTGAAGTACGACAATGGAATAAAATGGTGGCACGTCTTCATAGGCTTGATAAATTAACTGATAGAGTAAAAGTGCTGGAAGCTCAATTATTAAGTGAAACGGATAAACAAAATGAATAAAATTGAAATCAATGAAGTTTTAAAATTATTACCACACCGATATCCTTTTGTATTAATCGATCGAGTGCTGGATTATCAAATCGGGCATTCTATCAAAGCGATTAAAAATGTCAGTGTGAATGAGCTCTATTTTACCGGGCACTTTCCTAACAACCCAATTATGCCTGGAGTATTGCAATTAGAAGCCATGGCTCAAGCTTTTGCCTTATTGGCATTCAAGTCTTTACAAGGAGAAGGGGTTGAGGCTACTGGCAAAGAAATTTTTTATTTTGCAGGCATTGATAAAGCGCGCTTTAAACAACCTGTTGTTCCCGGTGATCAGCTTGTAATCGAGATTCAGCTCACCAGGCATAAGGGTGCCATTTGGAAGGCTAAGGGCGTGGCAAAGGTAGATAATGAATTGGTTTGTTCAGCTGAGCTTACAGCAGCATATATGGGAAATGGGCAGTGATTGATAAAACCGCAATAGTTCACCCCAGTGCCAAAATAGCTGAGGGGGTCGAAATTGGGCCATATTCGATTATCGGTGCTGATGTTGAAATAGGGGAGGGCACATGGGTTGGCCCTCATGTGGTAATAAAAGGCCCTACCAAAATTGGTAAAGAAAATAAAATTTATCAATTTGCCTCCATAGGTGACGATCCCCAAGATAAAAAATACAAAGGCGAACGTACGTTTTTAGAAATCGGCGATCGCAATTCCATTCGCGAATGTGTGACTATCCATCGAGGTACCATTCAAGATCAGTTGATCACTAAAATTGGTAATGACAACTTATTTATGGCTTATGTGCATGTGGCACATGATTGTGTAATTGGTAACGGTTGTGTATTTGCCAACTCAGTTGCGATTGCAGGCCATGTTAAGATAGCTGATTTTGTTATTATGAGCGGAATGTGTGGAGTCCATCAATTTTGCCAGGTTGGCGCTTATAGTTTTATTTCAAATGCCAGTATTATTTTAAAAGATGTACCTCCTTATGTCATGATTACAGGCGGAGCAAGCCCTACTGTCTGCGGACTTAATGTCGAGGGCCTAAAGCGTCATGGTTTTTCTCCAGCGAGCTTACAATCACTACGTAAAGCTTATAAGATTATTTATCGCCAGGGTTTGCGTGCTGTAGAAGCCGTTGAGGTATTGCGTAGCATGGAAACTGATTGCATCGAAGTCAAGGCTTTAGCAGATTTTCTGGAGCAATCAGAACGTGGGATTATTCGATGATACATCAGTCTGCCGCCATTGATCCCAGCGCTCGCATTCATCCTAATGTGGAAATTGGTTTTAACGCATTTATTGGGCCTAATGTTGAAATTGGCGATGGCTGTAAAATATTCCCTAATGCAGTCATTTTTCAGAATACTAAATTAGGTAAAAATAATCAGCTTCACCCTTTTGCCGTGTTAGGGGGAGATCCACAGGACATTGGCTATAAAGGTGAGCCTACTTTTTTAGAAATCGGTGACAATAACATTTTTAGAGAAGGTTCTACCATCAACCGAGCTACCACAAAAGCCGATGGAGTCACCCGAGTTGGTAATAATAACTACCTCATGGCTTATGCTCATATTGCTCATGACTGTGTGGTAGGCAATAACAATATATTGGTAAATTATTCATGTTTAGGTGGACACGTTATTTTGGAAAACAGTATAACGATAAGCGCATACTGTGCCGTTCATCAATTTACACGAATAGGGTCTTATAGTTTTTTAGTCCATGCCACTATTGCTGAAAAAGACGTTCTACCTTATGTCATCGCAGGCTCTCGAGCAAAAAGCACAGCGACGGTTCATGGTCTTAATATTCGTGGTTTAGCACGTAATGGGTTTAGTAAAGACGCTATTAAAAATCTGCGAGAAGCTTATAAAGTAATGTTTATGCGTAATCTTGCTTTGGAACAAGCCTTATCTGAACTAGCCGCAATGCAATCATATTGCCCAGAGGTCGGGGCTTGGTTGGAGTTTATAAAAGCATCTAAGCGTGGGTTTATACGCTAAATTAAAATAGTTTGGCAGGAGAGGCGATGTTACATGAAATAGTCTATTACCAAATTAGTTCCAACTTATATCATTTGCTTTTGGCATTCCATATTATCGCGATAGTATGTTGGTTTTCAGGACTATTTTATCTGCCGCGCTTGTTTGTTTACCATGCCATGTCTACTGATACTATAAGTAAGCAGACCTTCAAGGTAATGGAGTATAAGCTCAATTACTATATTATGCATCCAGCCATGACTCTCACTTTGCTCACTGGGCTCTTACTGATGCATTTTTATTTTATTGCTCATCAATTAATTCCAACCTGGTTGCTAATTAAGACAGGCTTGGTTGTCATATTATTGGCATTTCAATTTTACTGCGGACATCATGTGCGCTTATTTAAAGCCGATAAAATACTCTATAGTCATCGGTTTTATCGAGTTCTCAATGAAGTGCCTACAGTATTATTAATTACGATAGTCATCTTGGCCTTTGTCAAACCCTTTACCGGCGGCTGGTTAGGGATAAACTTTTAATATAGTAACTTTGCCTTAGGTTAAATCATTTGCAGTGCTAATTCAGCCACTTGCTGGCCCGTCTTGTTATTGCCTAATTGCCCACGCACCCAGGCTAAATCTTGTAAAGTTTGCTCTCGGCAGGCCTGGTCTTCTAATAATTGACAAGTGTGCTGAACAATGCTTTTGATATTAGCGTTGTCTTGAATCAATTCTGGCACTATGGTCCGTTTAGCCAAAATATTACATAGGCCAATATGCTTAATTTTAATCAAGCGTTTAGCTAGCCAATAAGTGATTGCGGCCGTTTTATAAATGAGCACCATAGGTGTGCTTAATATGGCGGCTTCTAAAGTAACTGTGCCTGATGAGCAAATAATAACGTCACAGGCTTCTATAGCTGCATGGCTGTTATTTTGAACAATCTTGATGTCGGCAGGAACATCAAAATCTGCTGTTGATAAAGTGCTGGCTATAGGCAGCAAAAACTCAGCCTGCGGATAGATTTGTTTTAAGGCTTTAGCGCTTGCCATTAAGATCGGCATTAATCGGCTGATTTCACTTTTACGGCTGCCAGGCAGTAATCCAATTACAGGGTAATGCATAACCCCCAACTTGGCTTTTGCAGCTGATTTACCGATCGGCAGTACTGCTTCTACAAGAGGCGAGCCTACATAGCTTACGGGGACATTGGCTTTGTTATAAAACTCCACTTCAAAGGGGAATATCACTGCCATATAGTCTACATTGGCTTTAATTTTATGAATGCGACTTTGGTGCCAGGCCCAGATTTGAGGGCTAATGTAATACAATACTTTAATGCCCATTTGTTTAGCTACTTTAGCTAGGCGCAAGTTAAAGCCAGGGTAATCCACTAAAATCAATACATTGGGCCGGTGATGTTTAAGTTGGTCCACCGCTTTATTCCAAGCACGCTTTATAGCAGGATAATGTTTTATGACTTCAATCAAACCCACCACAGCAATTTCTGCGGCATCAAATATAATCTCAACTCCTGCTTGACGCATTTTTTGCCCGCCAATGCCCACAAGCTCAATATCAGGCTGTTGCTGTTTTAAAGCTTTTGCGACTTCTGAGGCATGAGCATCTCCTGAGGCTTCACCCGCTACAAACATAATCCGACTCATGCAGGCGTTCCTTCTTTGACCAAGCGGGTTATTTCTAGCGCAGTTTGCAAAGCAGTTTTGCCATCATGGCCTGTTACTACGGGTGGGGTTTTGGTTTGAATTGATTTAACAAAGGCTTTAATTTCTTCTAACAGTGCGTCGGATTGGGAAATAGTATGTTCTTCACGCTCAATATTAGGGATGCCTGGAAACATCTCGCCTTGGCCTTTAGTGCAGATGATCACTTGCTTATTTTGCAAGTCCATTGAAATATAAGCATCGTGTTGAAATATCCGCATTTTACGTTCGGGCTTTAAGCTAATTCGACTGGCTGTTACATTGGCTACACAGCCATTGGCAAAATGAATGCGGGCATTGGCAATATCTATTTCAAGAGTGAGTACGCATGCGCCATTGGCATCTATTTTAGTAATGGGCGAGGCCACGACATGTTGGATGAGATCAATGTCATGGATCATTAAATCCAATACTACGTTGACATCTTTATTGCGAGGATTAAACGCTGCAATCCGAGTCGACTCAATAAATTGGGGCTGGGTAATTTTATCTTTAACATGATTAAGAATGGGGTTAAAACGTTCTAAATATCCCACTTGCAGCACGCAGTGATGTCTTTGGGCGAGCTCAATTAAAATATCTGCCTCTTCCACCGTGGTGGTAATGGGCTTTTCCATCAATACATGAATGCCATGCTCTAGAAAGGCTTTGCCTATGCTAAAGTGGCTGCTGGTAGGAGTGACGATACTTACTGCCTCAACTTTGCCAAATAACTCTCGGTAATCTGTGACTGCATCAGTATTTAACGCGTGAGCAATAGTTTTGCAGCGATCTACATTGGTATCGACTACTGCCACTAATTCCACGTGATCCAATTGGGCATATTTTTGGGCGTGAAATTCACCAAGGTATCCGGTGCCAATCACGGCGACTCTGAGTTTGCTCATTTATTTTACAGCCTGTAATAAATGTTTTACGATATAGTCTTGTTGCGCTTCGGTTAAAAATGGGCTCATAGGAAGACTGACAATTTCTTTGGCAACTTGTTCTGCAACCGGATAATCTCCAAACATGTAGCCATACTCATTGAAGCATTCCTGTAGATGTAAAGGCATAGGATAATGGATTGAAGTTGGGATTTTGTGTTCATTTAAATACTGAATAACAGCATCTCGGTTTTTGATGCGAATGGAATATTGGGCATAAACCGATAGTCTATCAGGCCTAATTACTGGGATTGATACATTGGAGTCCTTGAGCAACTCATCATAACGGCGGCCTAATTCAATACGTTTTGAAACTTCAGCGGGAAATGTTCGCATTTTTACATTTAGCACGGCAGCTTGTAGGGTATCAAATCGAGCATTCATGCCAATATACTTATGGTAGTAGCGAGTGGATTGCCCGTGGACTCGGAGCATATCAATTTTTTTAGCTAGGGATTCATCATCAGTGAAAATGGCGCCGCCATCTCCATAGCAACCTAAGGGTTTAGCGGGGAAAAAGCTGGTACAAGCCATATCTGATAGGTGGCAGGATTTTTGACCTTGATATTCTGCACCAAAGCTTTGACAGGCATCTTCAATGACATAAATTCGATGCCCAAGTTTGGTTGAGTACTGTTTTGCCAGAGCATTGATTTCTTGCATATCGGCAACTTGTCCATATAAGCCAACTGGAATAATGGCGCGTGTTTTTGCGGTTATTTTTTCCGCCAGTTTACTCACGTCCATATTATAAGTATCAGCTTCAATATCTACAAATACAGGTTTGGCATGAAATAAAGCAATCACTTCCGCGGCGGCAAAAAAGCTGTAAACTGTGGTAATGACTTCATCGCCAGGCTTAATATCAATTGCCATTAAAGCCAGCATCAATGCATCGGTGCCATTGCCGCAGGTTAATGCATATCGACTACCTGTATAATGAGACAAGGTTTGTTCAAGTTTAGTAATAGCTGATCCCATGATAAATTGAGTGCTGTTAAGCACTTCATCCATCCCTTGTTCTATTTCAGGCTGCATAAAGTGATATTGCTGTTTCAAATCAATAAAGTTAATAGGCAAAATAGAGTCTGCAATTAGATCAGTAGGAGCAAAAAGCAGCTTGGCATCGATAGCTTTAGCAGACTGCTCTAAAAGATAATGTGACAGATTATCACATGTGGCTAATGCTGTTGGATCAAGGTAAGCCGGAGTTTTAGCAATGCGTATGCTTGTTAATAACTGACGCCATGCTTTATAGCTTGGTTTTGAACTGAAAAATTGTTCTAATTCTATTAATGAGCATGCGGCTAAATAGACTGCTTTGTGCTTAAGCTCATGCTCAAGTCTGGTGTAAAAGTCAGCCGAGAGTTTGCGATCAGTTAGCCAATCAATTACTATTTCGGGATGCAATACATAGTGCATAAAATATTCCTGAGGTAAATTGCTTGCAGGTATTTTACTGAATAATATACAAATCAGGTAGCGAGATTAGAGTTTTATTTCAAAAGAAATGTAAATACGGCGGACTAATCTTAAATTTAGCATAGTGCTGAAAACCCATTTGGAGTATATCTTATGATTATTGTAGGTGTAGACGAAGCAGGGCGGGGACCATTGGCTGGCCCTGTAACAGCTGCTGCGGTTATTTTATCACCTTTAAGGCCTATCAATGGTCTAAATGATTCAAAACTCTTGAGCCATAAAAAACGAGATTACTTATTTGAGCTGATATATGACCAAGCTGAAGCGGTGGGAGTGGCGCATGCTTCTGTTGAGGAAATAGATTCACTGAATATTCTGCAAGCAAGTATGCTGGCGATGCAACGAGCTGTAGCCAAGCTTATTGTTCAAGCGGATATGATTCTGGTAGATGGTAATTTTTGCCCAAAGCTTACTGCAGAGTGTTATGCCATTATCAAGGGTGATAGTATAGTGAAGGAAATTAGTGCGGCTTCCATTATTGCAAAAGTTACTCGCGATCGAGAAATGGATAAATTACATGAAATATATCCACAATATGGATTTAATAAGCATAGTGGTTATGGCACGGCGCAACATTTGAAAGCCTTGGATGAAATAGGGCCTTGCGACATTCACCGAAAAACCTATGCTCCGGTAAAAGCTAGAATGGGAAAACTGAGATTTGATATAGCTGATACCTAAATATCAGCTATATCTCATATAATAGGATAAAGCTTACTCAACAACTGTTACGTCGTCTGCTTGCAAGCCTTTTTGTCCTTGAATTACGCCAAACTCAACTTTTTGGCCTTCTTCAAGTGAACGATAGCCGTCGCCACGAATGTTTTTGTAATGAACAAAAATATCGTCGCCGCCGTCTTGTTGAATGAATCCGAAGCCTTTGCTGGAATTAAACCATTTTACTGTACCGATTTTACGTGTCATAGCTACTTTTTAACCTTTAGTCAATTTAAAAAAGCCCTAATAATATATTAGGACTTAGTCAATATACTTGCTAAAGCGCTAGGTGTAAAGTAATTTAACTGGGAATTTAACTATTCTAAAAGGCAGGGCATGTGAACAATTTAGAACCAGCTTTTATTTTGCATCGCTATCCTTATCAAGACCATAGTTTGCTATTAAAACTGTTCACGCCACAGTCTGGTTTTTATACTGCGATTGCCAAGGGGGCTAAACAAGCGAAATCTCCCTGGTATGGAATATTGCAGCCCTTTATTCCCTTATTAGTAAAAGCTCGAGGTAGGGGGGAAGTGTTAAGCTTGCAGCAAGCAGAGACAACAGCAAGGCCATTTACTTATAACCAAGCTAATTTGTTGAGCGGCTTTTATTTAAATGAGTTGTTAATGACCTTTTTGCAACCTCACCAAGATTATCCCGCATTGTTTTCAGCTTATCATCAGGCCTTAGAAGGGCTGAAAGATAATAAATTTGAAGCGCACTTAAGAAATTTTGAGTTTAGCTTATTGCAGGAGTTGGGGCTGGCACCTGAGCTTAATATAGATTCCGAGCATCGCGCGATTATCTCTACAGAAAGTTATTACCTTATGCCGGGGTATTTACCTACTCAAGTTCAGTGGCAAGATAAGCAGTCTGGGCTTAAGCTAAGTGGTGCGCAATTACTAGCGATCGAGCGCCGAGAATGGCACAATGAAGACGTTCTGCGCGCAGCCAAAGTTTTATTGCGTGGCTGGATCCAGCATTATGCCAAAGGTAAGGTTTTTAAATCACGTGAATTGTTTAGAGAAGGATTAGATAATGAAGCATAAACCCAATGGAGTTCTTCTGGGAGTGAATATCGATCACGTAGCCACTTTGCGCCAGGCTCGCGGCACCACTTATCCTGAGCCTATTCACGCTGCATTATTGGCTGAACAAGCTGGTGCGGATAGTATAACTGTGCATCTGCGTGAAGATCGTCGTCACATTCAAGATCGAGATGTGCAATTAATCAAACAAGTCCTTTCTATTCCGCTTAATTTTGAAATGGCGGTAACCGATGAAATGCTAAAAATTGCAGAAACTGTCCTCCCTGCATATTGCTGCCTCGTGCCTGAAAAAAGGGCCGAGCTCACCACTGAGGGCGGTTTGGATATCGTAGGGCAACTAAGCCGAGTAAAGCAGGCCTGTGAGTTTCTAAAAGGGCTGGGTAGTAAAGTATCCTTATTTATTGATCCCGATCAGGAGCAAATTTCTGCCGCTAAAGACTGTGGGGCTGATTTTATTGAAATTCACACCGGCTGTTATGCAGAAACTACTGGCCAAGAACAGTATCATGAACTTGTTCGAATTACTGAAGCCGCGCGATATGCTGACTCCATGGGCTTGGTGGTGAATGCAGGACATGGTTTGCACTATCAAAATGTCCAAGCAATCGCGGCTATACCTGAGATTCATGAGCTCAACATCGGTCATGCTATTGTGGCGAGAGCGGTATTTAGTGGTTTAGCCGAAGCGGTAAAAACCATGAAGGCTATAATGGTGGCTTCACGGTGATTAAGGAAAAACTATGTATACAGCCCCAAATAAACAATGTAAATGCTTAAACAATGCATGTAGTGGTAAGCTCAATCTTGCTGAGTTAGAAGTGGCTGGAGATAAACTAGTATATTGCAATAGCTCAAAAAAGCGCCATGTGCATTATTCTGCAGGCCCAGGTTATTATAAAAACGGCATTCATGGTAAAAAGCATAAAATTGTTTTGATTGAAGTAGTAGAAAAGTCAACAGTTCCTAGTGATGCTGAGGTGTTAACGGTAGTGGATGAGACCGACGCGGCAAGAAAAGAAGAAGTTAGTCCTAAGGGAAAAGAAACTTTATTAGCGCCCACAGACTTTAGTGGTTCTGCTAAAGCATCCACAACTAGCGAGGGTGGTTTAGAGTTATTTATAAGTCCTCCACGTGAAAAAGCCGTTGCTGATAAGGATAGGCTGGTACTTTCTGAGTCAGAAAAAAGACCAGAAGCTCTAAGCGACGATGATGTACTGACATTAGTGGATGGAGCCGGGGCCCCAAGAGCGAAAGTTGTAACCCCTCTTAGCCTGCCAGATACGCCTTTTCTAAGTACAGTAAAAGCAGAGTCTATAACAGTGCTGGGTGAAGGTAGAGCAGCGGTTTTTACCAAACCAGCTCGTGCTGAGGGTTTTCTTTCATTAGCTGAAGGAGCGTTACCATTTACTAAGTTGGATTTTAATATCTCAGAGTTTATTACTCGCCACAAAGATGCTAAAGCTAGTGATGACTTATTATGGGCCTTATTATTTATCTGGCTGCCACTAGCCTATTATTACCTCAAAGACGAAGAGAAGATAAAGCCGGTTGAGAGCTTGGTTATTGAGGGGCCTGATGATTTTCTTGGGCTAACCAACTTTTTCAAACAAAAATATTCACTAACCACAACTAGCTATATACGGCTCAAAAAGATTCTGATTGAAATGGCGGGAGAGCGAGATAAATTAACTCCTGATCAGGCTAAAACTTTTGTGCAAATAATTGAAAATCATGACTTAAATTTATCTAGTGTTACAGAATTAAGAAAGCAGCGGAGCAAGCTGGCTAGATGCTTGCTTATTCCAGTAGGACATACTGCTAAGGGCTTGCTTCGTAAAGCCTATCCTGAAGAGCTTCGTCCTTATCGATCTTTTAGTCATGATCGAGAAAAGCAAATTATTAAACAAGTGGCGACTCAGCTATATTATTATATTCGTCCCATTTTTGTTGGCCTAAATAAACTGAAACTTGAAGAGATTCAGATTTTAAATATCGAGATTGCAGGAAGGCGAAACCTTTTTATTGCGGCTAATAATTGGAAGGAAAGTGCTGGCATCAAAGAGGCCATTAATCAAGCGGGGTGGTCATGGGAGCGTGTATTAACCACGGCACATAAGGCTAACTCAGGCGAGGAGGATTCTCGTACTCATCGGTATGCTAAGAAATTAAGCTCAAGAGTGTTTAATAAAGATTATAGCTGGGATGGGGCCAATGATGATGCAGTTATGGCAAGGCAACTTGGTGAGATTATCCGCCTTGGAAATATCATTGAAATTGATTTTGATCTATCTTCACCAGAAACTAAATTGGCTCAAGCTTTACTTGTTGGTGAGAATAATATTTATATTTTATCACCCTCTGCAGATTACATCGGCAAGCATAGACCCAATGACATGAGACATACTGAGGAATATTTAATTGATATAGTAAAATTTGCCCGCGATATCCTTAAACTATCGATATCAAGCTATATTGGGGGCAAGAAACGGCCTTGCACTACGTGCGCTGCTAGTATGAAAGATAATATAACTCGGTTTGGCGCCCGTCCTGGTAGAGTGTGGTTGCATGGCTTTCAAAACCAGGAGCTGACAGAGGCTAGAAATTCATTGATATTTTTTGCCAATCCTTCTTATATAAGCCTCACCAATCCGAGTAAAGGCGAGGTTAAAGCTGATGCAGGCCATGATAGTGGTTCAGATAGTGAGCCAGAATAAACTAATAGTAGTTGCAAAACCATTCGACGAAATTAGTTATGCCCGCATCAATATCAACCTGAGGGCAAAAGCCTAATTCCTGTTTAATAAGGCTAATATCCGCCGCAGTTTCTAATAGATCGCCAGGTTGAGTGGGCAGATTTTTAATGATGGCTTGTTTGCCCGTTGCCTGTTCTATAGCGTTAATATAGTTCATTAAGCTAATTGGCTTATTATTACCAACATTATAAATGCGATAAGGGGCATAGCTCGAGGCGGGCTCTGGTTGATCGCCTTGCCAATTTTTATTGGCGGTCGCTGGTTGCTCTAAAGCCAACATTATTGCTGCCACAGCATCATCAATATAGGTGAAATCACGTAGCATATTGCCGTGGTTGAACACTTCGATAGCTTCGCCCCGCAAGATGGATCGAGTAAAGAGTGATAGGGCCATATCAGGCCGGCCCCAAGGCCCATACACGGTAAAAAATCGCAATCCAGTGCAAGGCAGATTAAATAGGCTGGCATAGGAGTGTGCCATTAGTTCGTTAGCTTTTTTGCTGGCAGCATAGAGCGATTTTGGGTGGTCTGTATTAGCATTTTCAGAAAAAGGTAGCTGGGTATTGGCACCATAAACTGAGCTACTTGAAGCATAGATAAAGTGACTGACATGATGCTGGCGGCAGGCTTCTATAATGTTGCAAAAACCCAGCAAATTAATTTGCACATAGAGATTGGGATGGTCGATAGAATAACGCACTCCCGGTTGGGCCGCGAGATGAATGACTTGGCTAAATTGATGTCGATGAAATAAATCATTAATTTTCACTGAATCAGTAATATCAATGAGCTGGAAACTAAAGTTGTTAGCAGTTTTAAGCTGAGCTAACCTGGCTTGTTTGAGATTTACATCATAGTAATCATTGAGGTTATCGAGGCCTATGACGGTTTTGCCACGGGCTAATATTGCTTGGCATACATGAAAGCCTATAAATCCTGCGGCGCCGGTTACAAGAATTGTCATGGAAACTCAGTTCCTTTGTGGTTATACTGCTCAAAAGTTTATTTAGGGTTATTGCTATGCTAGAGACAAATGCGGTTTTGGTAAAGATTAATGAGATGAAAAATCGGGTCGAAGAGCTTCGGGGGTATCTTTGACTATCAGTTTAAAGCAGAAAAATTAGTTGAAGTAAACCGAGAGCTAGCTTTACCCGAAATTTGGGCCCAGCCTGAAAAAGCCCAGGAGTTAGGTAAAGAGCGTGCAAGTCTTGAATCCGTCGTCAACACTATTAATGACCTAGATCAGGGCTTAGTGGATACCTCTGACATGCTCGAGCTTGCCATTTCTGAACAAGATGAAAGCTTGGTCAATACTTTATCACAAGACCTTAGTCATTTAGACACAAAGCTAGCTGAATTGGAATTTCGCCGTATGTTCGCGGGTGAAATGGATGCCAATAATGCTTACCTCGATATTCAATCAGGTTCTGGTGGGACCGAGGCCCAAGACTGGGCCGAAATGATTTTGCGAATGTATTTGCGTTGGGGTGAGGCCCATGGTTTTCAAGTGGAACTTATTGAGGCATCGGCAGGAGATGTGGCAGGTATTAAAAGTGCTACCGTACATATTGCAGGGTCATACGCATTTGGCTGGCTTAGGACCGAAACCGGAGTACATCGGTTAGTGCGTAAATCGCCTTTTGACTCCGGCAACCGTCGCCATACCTCGTTTGCTTCCGTATTTGTTTCTCCTGAGATCGATGAAGACATCGATATCGAGCTTAATCCAGCCGACTTAAAAGTCGATACTTATCGAGCTTCTGGCGCAGGCGGGCAGCATGTAAACAAAACGGATTCTGCGATTCGAATTACTCATATTCCCAATGGAATTGTGGTGCAGTGCCAAAACCAACGCTCTCAACACGCTAACCGTGATAGTGCGATGAAACAAATGCGCGCGAAATTATATGAGATGGAAATGCAAAAACGTAATGCGGCAAAACAAGCACTCGAAGAAAGCAAATCTGATATAGGCTGGGGCAGTCAAATTCGTTCCTATGTTCTAGATCAATCGCGCATAAAAGATTTGCGTACTGGAGTTGAAAATACCAATACTCAAGCCGTGCTAGATGGCGATTTGGACAAATTTATTGAAGCCAGTTTGAAAGCTGGTTTATAGAGTGATTTATGAAACTCAAGGTTCAGCAGAATTTGTTACAGAGCTTTGGCTATCAGGCTCTTTTTCTCGTTTAATCACCTGTGCCGTGCTATAGCCACGCTCGAGGCGAGGGTGCTTAAGAGGTTTAGCTTGGTATGGGATATATTTGCCGACAATAAAAATAGTTAGCAAACTTAGGCTTATGGCGGAAATAAGATTAGATAGGTCTTTACTATAATTACATTTGAAATTAATCAAACTACTAGCCGCTGCACTTAATGCTAGATTTTCTAATAGCTGAGTTTTACTTTGTGCCAACATTTTCAATGATATTACTATAAAGGGATAGACTGCTGCGACAATTGGAAGGAGTGAGGGATTTTCACTATGTTCATCAATAAGTAATAGGCCTAAAGTTGCTAGGTTTGCGGTTGGGCGTCTGCCACTATAACCTAAAAAAGGCAGCTCAGAAACTAACATGCCGACAACGACACTCCAGGCGGCTTTGCCGCTTAATTGATATAGCACGGCAGCTAAAGCTAATGATAATATACTGGCATCTGATTCAATGCATAAACGTGATTGTGGCCGACCTTTTGACATGATGAATTCTTCCTTGAGTAATAGCAGGCCGACATAATACTCGATTTCATCACAAGGTGCTGTTCAGAAAATAGTTTGCTAATAAGCGAAGAAATTTTTAGAGAGCAATAGGATTTAGTCAGCTCAAAATACCGATACTGCATCATTATTAAGCTAGGTATTTATCTTCAAAAAAGGTGGCCAAGCTTGTATGAATTTTTATGTGTAAGTAGCAGGCATCAACTTGTCATTTTTTTAAACGGGATCTTCTAACAATGGAGTTTGGTAGTATGCCTGCTCTGGCACTGGTCCAAGCTGGGCAGAATAAACTGATAAGACATCCTGTCTATTTGAAGTTTCAGCAGTCAAATGTCCATATAGTTTTGATTCAGTTTTGAATTGCCCTAAGCAGGCACATAAAATTAATAATCCGAGGCCTAAAGCTGTTCCACCACAACCCATTTTTATATTGCTGCCAGAAGATATTCCGCTTGCTAAGAGTGGAATGCCAATAATTAATGAAGTAGCTAGCAGAAGGCCCCATCTTACTGCATAAAAATATCTAAACTGTTTATTTCGAATCTGTATTTCTTCGCGTAAGGCCACTTTATCAGCTCGTAAGGACAGTCGTTCCACATCACTTAATGGTGGATGAGGATGAATTAGCTGAATTATATTTTGTAAGGTTGAGATGGGGTATGCGTGTCTAATATCCTTTATAAAACTAGGGCCAAATTCACGGCGATAGGATGGATTGCTCAACCATCGGTTGAAATCTGTAATATTTAGAGCGCCTTTTTTAGTGAGACCCACTGCTATAGCGATTGCAGTGTTGTCGCTATCACCATCATTTAGATTTACGAGTTCACTCAGCCTTTTTGATGCTAAAATAAATGATCTTTTACTGTAAGCCGGTAGATAAGAGGCGATATTTTTGATGGTAGAGGTTGGTAACGAGTAAAGTGTAGTTTGAGAATGTGGCATGATTTCTCCCAATATCATTGACCTAAGTTTGTAGTAACCAAAAGTACGATTTATGAAATAATAATTTTAAACATAAAGCTCTGTTGTGGTTCAATTTAACTACTTGCAAGCTTTTATTTCAATAGTGTCATCGCCATGTGCTCACCTTGAAGTTGGACTAATTTGGGTAGTAATATCTTTATTTAAGGATGTTTTATGAAAATAAGGAGGTTGCCATGTTGGGTGGTAAAAAAATTGCATTGACACTAGGTTCTTCATTATTTGCTATATATCTATACAATCAAAATAAATCCCTCAAGCTCAAAGCCAATCAACCCACTGCACTTGCATTTCAAGCCAAAGAGCCTGAAAAACTAGGCTTTAAAGCTGCATTAGCATTTGCTAAAAATGCTAATTGTCAAACCGATGAACCATCAGCAGAGGTTAGTGCATATCTAGAGAGCCTTAACACAGTAGTTCAATGATGTAATTTATTGCTGACAGCTGACTATTCTATGGTTAAACTAGTGGTTTTCGATAAATAGGTTTAAACATGTCAGAAACCACACATAATAATCAAGAGCCATTAGATGAAAATACGCAAATCGCTTTGCGGAAAGAAAAGCTTCAAGCCATAAAACAGTCACAAAAAACTGCATTTCCTAATGAATTTAGACGCAATGCCTTAGCAGGACATCTGCAAAATACCTATTCTGGCTTAAGTAAAGAAGAACTTGATCCTAAGAAAATTCACGTCAAAGTTGCGGGTCGTATAATGTTGCGACGGATAATGGGTAAAGCTAGCTTTGTGACGATTCAAGATATGTCAGGTCGCATTCAAGCTTATTTACGTAAAGAAGATTTACCCGAGGGTGTATACGATAGCTTTAAGCATTGGGACTTAGGCGATATTATCGGGATTGAAGGGCATTTATTTAAGACTCAAACTGGAGAGCTAACTGTTCATGCCACCCATGCTATTTTATTGACCAAAGCCCTGCGTCCACTACCGGATAAATTTCATGGCTTAACTGATACTGAGGCTCGCTATCGCCAGCGTTACGTGGATTTGATTATGAATCCAGAAAGTCGCCGCGTATTTGAAGTTCGTACCAAAATTATTGAAGGCATTAGACAGTTCTTGCTAGCACGCCACTATATGGAAGTAGAGACCCCTATGCTGCACATTATCCCTGGCGGGGCAGCAGCAAAACCTTTTATCACTCATCATAATTCATTAGACATGCAAATGTTTTTGCGAATTGCTCCAGAGCTGTACTTAAAGCGCTTGGTAGTAGGTGGTTTTGAGCGAGTATTTGAAATTAACCGTAACTTCAGAAACGAAGGCTTATCTACTCGCCATAATCCTGAATTTACTATGATAGAGTTTTATCAAGCTTATGCAGACTATAAGGATTTAATCGAGCTGACTGAGGCCTTATTGCGTCAATTGGCTCAAGATGTATTGGGCTCTACTACCTTAACTTATCAAGGTCAAGAAATGGATTTAGCTAAGCCTTTTACTAAAATGACCGTTGTTGATTCGATTGTGCATTATGAACCCTCTATTAATAAAGCAGACTTGTTAGAGTTGGATAAAGCCAAAGCCGTAGCAAAAAAATATAATATCGCAGTTGAAGCAGGAGCAGGTTTGGGCAAGGTGCAAATTTTAATATTTGAAGAATTGGTCGAGCATCAATTGTTCCAGCCAACTTTTATCACCGAATATCCGGCAGAAGTCTCTCCACTGGCTCGTCGTAATGACGATAACCCCTTTGTCACCGATCGTTTTGAATTCTTCGTTGGTGGGCGTGAAGTCGCCAATGGTTTCTCTGAATTGAATGATCCTGAAGATCAAGCTGAGCGCTTCCGCGCCCAGGTTGCAGCTAAAGATGCAGGCGATGAAGAAGCCATGTTTTATGATGCCGATTATGTCCAGGCCTTAGAATACGGCTTGCCTCCTACGGCTGGAGAAGGTATCGGTATTGATAGATTGGTTATGTTATTTACCGACTCGCCTTCTATCCGTGATGTGATATTATTCCCGCATATGCGCCCCGTTTAATTTATAAATAAAACAAAACCGCGCCTAAGATTGCGATAAAGTCGTGCTTTTATGGAGCGGGATTAGGAGAAAATAAAGATGTCAGTGTTTAGTACCAATGATTTTAAAGGCGGCTTAAAGGTCATTATGGATGGTCAGCCTTACAGCATTATCGATAACGAATATGTCAAACCAGGTAAAGGCCAGGCCTTTAACCGGGTTAAAATGCGTAACTTAAAGACCGGCCGGGTATTAGAAAAAACCTTCAAATCTGGCGATACTTTAGAGGGTGCGGATATCCAGGAATTAGAAGTTCAGTATCTGTATTTTGATGGTGAATATTGGCACTTTATGCAACCTGAAAGCTTTGACCAATTTCAGATTTCAGAAGCTGGAGTAGGTGATACTAAGCTCTGGTTGAAAGAACAAGATGTATGTATGTTGATGTTATGGAATGGTGAAACTTTATCGATTGCTCCTCCAAACTTCGTTGAGCTTACAGTAGCTGAAACCGATCCTGGCTTAAAAGGCGATACCTCAGGTGGTGGTGGTAAGCCAGCAACCTTGGAAACGGGTGCGGTGGTGCGTGTGCCACTTTTTGTCCAAGTCGGTGAAGTTATTAAAGTGGATACTCGAACTGGCGAATATTTATCTCGGGTCAAAAAATAGCTTCCTGCTACAGACTCTTGGCTTAACCCTGGATCCTGATGAATGCTTCGCATTATCAGGAAGACGAAGTGATGAGGCCCTTGCTGGGCCACCATTTCAAGTCATTCCGTGATTGCATAGCAAGGCCATAGAATCCAGGTTTTAGTGAATCCTGATGAATGCTTCGCATTATCAGGAAGATGGGAATGGAATTCCTGCTGGGTAAGTTTACTGATCATGCTGTGATAATAAGCCACAGTTTATTAGTCATTCTGTGATTGCAAAGCAAGCCACAGAATCTAGGTTTTGGTGGATCCTGATGAATGCTTCGCATTATCAGGAAGACGGGAAGGGGAATTTTGCTAAGCCGTCAGTTTACTAGTCGGATTAGCTGCACATCCTATTTAAATAATGGAGAACTATCATGCACTGGCAGCCAAGCGCTTCAATTGAAAACTTAAAAGCCCGCGCTGCTATTTTACGTGATATCCGTGAGTTTTTTCATGAACGCGGAGTGTATGAAATCGAAACCCCAGTCATGGGATCAGCGCCAGTCACTGATCCTTTTTTGACGGCACTAGAGACAAAGTGTTCATTATTTCCTGATAAAACTTTTTATCTGCAAACTTCACCTGAATACGCGATGAAACGACTGTTATCCGCAGGCTCAGGCTCGATTTACTATTTAGGCAAAGCCTTTCGTGATGATGAGTGTGGCAAGTTTCATAATCCAGAATTTACTATGCTTGAGTGGTATCGAGTAGGATTTGATGACGCCAAGTTAATCAATGAAATCGATGCTTTATTACAGCGAGTACTTAAGTCTAAGCCTATTACTCGCTTAAGTTATAAAGATGCCTTTGAGCATTATCTGGGGATTAATCCACATCGAGCGGATATGAGGTTATTACAGGCTATTTGCTTAGATCGGTTTGGTGAAATAAAGGGCTTAGTCCCAAATAAAGATACCTATCTGCAATTGCTCATGTCGGATATTATCGAGCCAGAATTAGGCCATGATGCGCCTGCCGTGATCACTGACTTTCCAGCATCGCAGGCGGCTTTAGCCAGAACTCGAATTATCGACGAGGCCGAAGTATCGGGTCGATTTGAGGTTTATGTAAAAGGCATTGAGCTTGCCAATGGCTATCATGAGCTTAAAGATGCCGCAGTGCAAAAACAACGTTTTGCTGAGGATTTAGCCAAGCGTCAGCTTGAAGCAAAACCACAGGTACCAGTGGATGAAAAATTAGTCGCGGCCTTGACACAGGGCTTTCCTGATTGTGCAGGGGTGGCATTAGGCTTAGACCGCTTGGTAATGTTAGCTTTGGGCGCTACTTGCATTAAAGAAGTTATGGCATTTACTTTAGAGGCAATCTAAATACCCATTACACTTTCTCTTCGATATGGCCCATAACTTGGCCTAGTTTGACGGCAAATTCAGCACTGAGATGGGGCTGCCATTTTGCTATGCCTTTAGGTAATAACATGATGACTGTGGAGCCAAATTGGAAATAGCCCATTTCATCGCCTTGCTTGAAATGTATTTGCTTATCAGCGGCATAGTCCCAGGTTTGTATGGTTTTGCAGTTACCAGGGGCGACCACGCCGGCCCAGGTGGTGGCAATGCTCGCGACGAAAAAGGCCCCCACTAAAACTAGAGCAAAGGGCCCATGTTCTGAATCAAACCAACAGACCACGCGTTCATTTCTGGCAAATAGTTCAGGTACCATCTGCGTGGTTTTAGGCGAGACTGAAAATAATTTTCCTGGAATGTAAGTCATTTGTCGCAAGTTACCTGAGAGCGGCATATGTATGCGATGATAATCTTTAGGTGAGAGATAAATGGTAGCAAATAGGCCATCGATAAATTCTTTATAAGAACTTGTTTCACCGCCTAATAGTTCCATTAAGCTGAAGTCATGGCCCTTAGCTTGGATCAGGCGACCCTCCGTAATTTGGCCAAGCTGGCTAATCACACCATCAGCAGGCGAAGCGATTAACAAATTATTATGAGGGAAAGGTCTGGCACTGGCTTTTAAATGGCGAATAAAAAATTGGTTGAAAGTTGGATAGTCCTCAGCACGTTCCACTAAGGCCTCGTTCATATTCACTTTATAAATCTTTATAATGGCTTTAATCATAGCATTTTTAATGAATTTACAACGGATATTGGCAATTCTACCTAATAGACGTGATAAAAAATGTTGAGGCAAGCAGTATTGATGCCAAATACTAATTTTGTTCATGAGTTATCCCATCGTTATAATATGCAAAGATTGTACCTGATTGTATGGGGTATGTGCTACATTGGAAAAGCGAATAATGAAATGGTTATCAAATGAAAGCATCTGGTTTATACAATGAACTCTTTGCGCAGTTAAATGCCAGTCATATTATATTGAGCGTTAATCAACGTCTGTGTCTGCATCTGCATCAAGAGTATGCTTTATATCAAAGGCAACAAGGCAGAATAGTTTGGCAAAGTGACGTAATTATGTCATTTTCAGCCTGGTTGGATCAAGTTTGGCAGCGTCTTAGTGTCATTCGACCGGATTTTCCTGTGGCTTTGAATTGTCATCAAGAAAAAAAACTTTGGCAAGATATCATTTCACAGTCAGAATTTGGCAAAAAATTTATGCACATAGCGGGTACTGTGTATCAAGCCCAGCAAGCTTGGCAAACCCTGCAGCAGTGGAATGTAAGTCTAAGTGACATTCCAAGCTACTATACTGATGATATTGAAGCATTTTTAAGCTGGGCCAAGGAATTTAAACAAAAATGCCAACAAGAACATTGGCTGAGTTCATGCGAGCGGCTGAGTATAATCAGCCAACACCTTTGTGAGCCTGAGGTGAGAGCATTATTACCTGATAAAATAAACCTGATGGGATTTGAGGAATTTACTCCGCAATTAACTCAATTTTGCCAGGCCTATAAAGCCCAAATGGGCAAGATTGAGGCTCCTTGCTTTGATGGCCTAAAACAAAAAGCTCAGCTTTCCTATAAGGTTTGTCATGATGCAGAATCAGAACTGCGACATGCCATGACTTGGGCTAAAGCCAAATTTGATCAAGATAGTTCGGCAACTATCGCTATAGTGGTTCATGATCTTGAACAGCGCCGTGAACAAGTTGAGCGTTTGGCATTTGAAATTATTGATAATCGAACTGACCTAAGCCAATTTGCCCCCCGGTATTTTAATATAGCAGCTGCTGCATCCATAAAGGCCTATCCCATTATTAGAGCCGCGATAAACTTCCTTGCTATGCGCTTTACTCGGGATTATGAAGCCCTAAGTTCAGTCATATGTTCTGCATTTTTAGGTGGGGCGGAAACTGAATTTTTAGCTCGTGCAGAGCTTGATGTGAATTTACGATACAGTTTGAGCCACGAGGCAAATTTAAAAGACTGTCTCTATCGAATTAAAAGTTTGCAAACCTGCCCGCAATTAATGGCTTTACTGGAACAATATAATGAATTTGTGTTACCTAAAAAAGCCTATTTATCGGAATGGATGGAGCTATTTAAACAGCAATTAGCCATACTGGGCTGGCCTGGTGAAAGACCGCTTAATAGTCATGAATACCAAACTATAATGAAATTCATCGAAACACTCGATGTGGTGACTAGTTTAAGTTCGGTTATGGGGGTATGTTCTTATCATCTAGCGCTTAGGGCTTTAGACCAAGTGCTTAATGATACACTGTTTCAGCCTGAAAGTTCAGCTCTGGCTCGCATTTCATTACTTGGAGTATTAGAAGCCAGTGGCTTGCCATTTACAGCTATCTGGTTAACCGGTTTAAGTGATGATAAATGGCCGGCTGCGGCTTCACCCAACCCTTTTATTCCTATTGCTATCCAAGTCCAAAGGAATATGCCCCATGCTTCTGCTGAGCGTGAGTTTCGCTATGCAAGTAAGCTTATACAGGATATGAGTTTACATTGTGATGACTTGATCATGAGCTATCCATGCTGGCAAGGAGACATTGCTCTTAATCCTAGCCCACTGCTACTCACTTTTGAGCCAGAAGTGCTGCCTGACATAAGCCGATACTGTGAAAGCTTATTTAATGAAGGCAAGGATTTGGAATATATTTCAGATCCTTATGGCAGTAATCTTACTATGCTCTCTGCATTTCAGGCGGGCAGTAATATGTTCAAAGATCAATCATTATGCCCATTTAAAGCTTATGCTTCAAACAGGTTAAGCCTGCAAGCGTTTCCAGAATTTGATACTATTTTAAATCCAGCTATCCAGGGCAATATCATTCATGCCATTTTAGAAGGTATTTGGCTAGAGTTAGAAGGTTCGACTAAGCTAAATCAACTTGCTGATAATGAACTGCGCCTATTGATAGCAAAAAAGGTTGCCAAGGTCCTGCATTATTATCAATCGCAATATGCACATTTATTTAATCAAGCCTTAATGAGCATTGAGCAGCAAAGGCTAGAGGAGTTGATGCTTGCTTGGTTAGAATGTGAAAAGCTGCGTGGTAATTTCGAGGTGCAAGCTCTAGAGCAAACGACTTTGACTGAAATTGGCGGCATAGCCTTAAAGCTCAGAATAGATAGGGTAGATGAGGTAGCACCAGGTAAAATGGTGATAATTGATTATAAAACCGGTCGTGCCAGTGTCAGAGAATGGATGTCTGATCGAATGACCTCCCCTCAGTTGCCCTTATATGCCATAGTAAAAAATGCTCAGGCTCTAGCCCTGGCTAAGTTGTCTGCTTCGGATAAAAAAGGCTTTGATGGCTTGTCAGAAGGGGAGAGTTTTATTCCCGGCGTCAAACAGGCCCAAGATTGGAATGCGCTTATAGAGCAATGGAAGTCTCAACTATTAAATTTGGCCGACGAATTTAAACAAGGTTACGCGGCTGTTAAACCAAAATCTATCGCAGAATCTTGTCAGCACTGTAAGTTTGACCGCTTATGTCGGGTTGATTACCAGGCCTTACATGAGCCCTTGGAAGAAGAGTCGACAGATGAGGAGGGTTCAGAGTGACAAATTTATTGGCGCCTGATCAAGCCGCACGAGATCGAATTTTAGAGCCCTTACAGTCATTTATCGTTCAAGCGCCAGCAGGATCAGGTAAAACCGAGCTATTAACTCAGCGATTTTTAATGTTATTAGCCTATGCTGAAAAGGCCCCAGAAGAAATCATAGCTATCACCTTTACCCGTAAAGCCGCAGCAGAGATGAGAGCAAGGGTATTGGCTTCACTTAATCGAGCCATGGATGACAATGCGCCTAAGGATAAACATGCACAAAAGACCTGGGAGTTGGCTCGAGCAGCTTTGGCTAAAGACCAGCAATTTGGCTGGAATATTTTAAACAATTCACAGCGCTTAAAGATAACGACGATTGATTCACTCTGTGCCAGTTTGGTGCAAAAAATGCCTATCGTTTCAACGCTAGGTAGCCCGCCACAAGTCAGTGAAGATTTAAGCTTGCTCTATCGAGAAGCTATTGGCCTTTTAATAAAAGATTGGGGGCGCTTACCCGCTTGGCATCAGGAAATGAATGCCATTTTGCGCCATTTAGATAACCAGCTTGAGTGGTTTGAGCGCTTGATGGTTGAAATGCTAAGACGACGTGAGCAGTGGCTTGATGTTGTTGAAGTGGCAGCAAAGCAAAATCATTTACGCGAAATTTTGGAATACAGCTTGCAAGCGGCGGCGGTTCAAATCTTGCATAATGTACAACTGGTATTTCCAATTGAGCTTGAAGCCGAGTTTTTTTCATTGGTACAACATGCTTTATCTCAACTTCAAATCGGTGAAATACAATATTTAAACACTCAAAATCTCACCGACTTAAAAGCCCTTAGCACCTGGCGAGCCGTGGCGGACGTTATGCTGGATGCTAAAGGTGAATGGCGTAAATCTGTTACAGTGCGACAAGGGTTTCCGGCGGGAGAAACTAAGGCTGAAAAAGTTGAATGCAAGGCAATTAAAGAGCGTATGCATGCACTGCTAAAAACTCTAGCTGCTCCAGGTCAGGAAGAGGCTAAACGTTATGAGGCATTTAAATTAGCACTATCTTCGATCAAAACTGTCAAAGCTGTGGTCTATCAAGAGGTACAATGGCAGATTGTTAAGTCATTGTTGGTGATTTTGCCAGTGGCAGTGGATCGGTTAAAACAACTGTTTGCCGAGCAGGCTATGGTGGATTTTAATGAAATTTCATTAGCGGCCTTAAAAGCCCTAGGAAATGAAGATGAGCCAAGTGAACTTGCATTAAGTTTGGATTATAGAATTCGTCATTTATTGATCGATGAGTTCCAAGATACTTCACAACTTCAATTCCAGTTATTGCAAGCGCTGACTCGGGGTTGGGAGCCAGGAGATGGTCGCAGTTTATTTTTGGTAGGGGACCCTATGCAATCCATCTACCGGTTTCGTCAAGCAGATGTCAGCTTATTTATCCAGGCTAAAAATTATGGAGTGGGTAATATCACTCTAGAATATGTGCAATTAACTGCTAATTTTCGATCTGATCAAGCAGTTATCGATTGGGTCAATAAACATTTTGTTGATATCTTTCCTATGCAAGATGATATGGTTAAAGGGGCGGTTTCATATCGAACTTCGATAGCTACTAGGCAGTATGAGCATTCTGAAGTGCAGTTTATTCCAGTAACGAGTCCTCAAGACGAAGCTTTGCTATTAACTGAGAAGGTTAAAGCTTTATTGATGCAATCCCCAATGGATAATATTGCAATACTGGTACGTTCCAGAAGTCATCTGCAATCTATATTGCCTGTATTACATCAGGCTGGTGTGTGTTATCAGGCAGTTGAAATTGAATCCATTTTTGAGCGCTTAGTGATTCGAGATTTAATCTCCCTAACCTATGCCTTATTGCATCTGGGCGATAGGCTATCTTGGATGGCGATATTAAGGGCCCCATGGTGTGGCTTAAGTTTGCATGACCTTAGCATTATTGCTGAATACAGCAAGGCTATGCCTATCTGGCAAGCTTTACTTGAGCCCAAAGTATTAACCTTATTATCAAGTCATGGCCAAGCTAGCCTGAATAGAATTGTGCCAATATTGGCTAAGAGTTTGGCTGAACAAGATCGATTTGGCTTGCGGCAATGGCTAGAATTAACATGGTGGAGCGTGGGCGGGCCTCAATGTCTTACAGATGCCATGGATTTAGAAAATGCTGAAAGCTATTTTGAGCTTGTGGAAGCATTCAATAGGGAAGAAGGTTTGCCAAGCAGAGAGGTTTTAGAGCAGCAATTGCTTCGGTTAAAAGCGAAAACTAAGCCTACAGCAAAAGCCCCAGTGCAAATCATGACTATCCATAAGTCAAAAGGCTTGGAGTTTGATACTGTATTCATTCCTGGTTTAGGTAAGGGCGAGCGGGCCGATACTCCACCTTTATTGTTATGGGAAAGCTATCCTTTACCTAGTGGTGAGCACGGGCTTTTAATGGCGCCTATTAAAAGCCGTAGTATATCTAATGAACCTATTTATGATTTTATTAAAGAAACCAATCAAGCGCGTAAATATTATGAAAGCCAACGTCTCTTATATGTGGCAGTGACTCGGGCTAAAAAGCGCTTGTATTTATTGGGCCAGAGCCATTTTAGTGAAAAGCATCAGGCCTTTATGCCTAGAGCTAAAAGTTTTCTTTCACTCTTATGGCCACATGTTAAAAACGAGCTATATGACCGAAGTTTGCCGATGCATGAAACTTTAAGCCAAAGCCAAGTAAAATCTATATATGGGCAATTGGCACGGCTTAAGAGCCCAGAGCATATTAAAACCACATCAACAGACTTACTGCCAAACATGCAGTCAGGTAGTATTGAAAATAAGCCTATTCATAATATTCCTGATTTGGGGTCTAGCCATTTTGATTCTAGAGCTATTGGTACTTTAGTCCATCGCTATTTGGCGGAAATAGCCAATCAAGGATTACTCAATTGGCACGAGCAAACACTTGAACGATTTCAATCTAAATGGCGTCAGGAATTGCGCCATATGGGCATGGCCGAATCCTTATGTGACAATGCAGTCAAAAATGTCCACAGCGCGATTGCTAAAATCCTCCAAGACCCCAATGGGCAATGGATTTTAGAGCATAAGGAAGATTCTAAAGTTGAATTAGCCTTGGTATGTTATGAGCAAGGTAGATGCAAAAAATACATTATTGATCGAACCTTCATTGATGAGCATGGGGCTAGATGGATTATTGACTATAAAACTTCTCAGCCTAAACTGGGTGAAGACCTTGAGCAGTTCATGCATGAGCAAAAGCAATTATATCAAACCCAGTTAGAGACGTATGCTAAAACCTTGAATGATAAAAAAGTTTTATATTTAGGGCTATACTTTCCAATGGTACCTAGCTTTTTAAGCTGGCAATATGAAGAGGAACTAAAATGATACATGCAAAAAAACTGATAGGGGCTTCAAGCCTTTTAGTTATTATGGCTTTAACGGGCTGTGCGGCTTTATCGACTTCGATTTCAAATCGTAATTTAAATGTTCAAACCAAAATGAGTAATACCATTTTCTTGAATCCGATAGCTGAAAAGCAAAAGATCATTTATGTCCAAGTCAAAAATACTTCTGATCAAGCTAACTTAAGTATTCAGCCACAAATTATCGCAAACTTACAGGCCAAGGGCTATCAAATAACCACTGATCCAACCAAAGCCTATGAAATGTTGCAAATCAATATTTTGCAGGCTGGAGAAACCACTAACCAAGATATGGATAATTCATTAATGAGGGGCGCGGGTACTGGATTGATTGCAGGGGCCGCCGTGGGTAGCCTAAGTGATTCTTCTGGAGCTGGAATATTAACCGGTGCGGCGATAGGAATAGGTTCTATCGTGGCTGATTCATTAATAAAAAATGTTACCTATTCTGTGACTACTGATATTCAGATATCTGTGCGCTTGCCTTCAGGTGTATCCGCTAGCCAAAAAACGACTGCAAATTTGACTCAAGGCACTAGTACTAAGGTGGCGACTAATGTCTCTAGTAATACTCAATGGCAACAATATCAAACTCGGGTAATTTCGTATGCTAATAAGGTGAACTTGAAGTTCAGTGAAGCTGAGCCTCAACTAAGCGCAGCGCTTGCTCAAAGTATAGCTAATATATTTTAATTGCTTATAAGGCCACCATGATCACTTTTCCGGAGCACTATTGGTTTTACATCGATTGGACCACTCTTATTGTTGCGCATTTAGCTGGCATCATAGGGGCGGTCCATGCGCTAATGACCAAAAAAGATCCAAGGGCGGCTTTGGGCTGGAGCATCGTTTGTATTATCTTGCCAGGCTTGGGGGTAATGATTTATTGCCTGTTTGGTATTAATCGAATTAAATCTGTGGCTTTAGAATGGCAATCTTATGGCCTTTCTCGTATCTATAACACTAATGTGGCAATGCCAAGAAATGAAATAAAACAGCCCAAGTCATACTGCCTACCTGAGCATTATATGGGTTTAATTAAAACCGGCGATGAAATTTTAAAGCTGGCACTAGAGCCAGGCAATGAATTTGAAATATTGCTTGATGGGACACAGGCCTATCCAGCGATGATAGAGGCCATCAATAATGCGCATGAATCCGTCTACTTATCGACTTATATTTTTGGTGCCACAGGAATTGGAAAGGAATTCATTAATGCTTTAGCAGAAGCTCATCATCGAGGTGTAGAAGTTAAAGTGTTAATTGATGGAATCGGTGTGATGTACTCTTGGCCTTCTTCGTATTATCAATTGCGTCGTAAAAAAGTCCCAGTGAGCCTATTTTTGCCGCCATTTCGTAGCTGGTATTATGCCATGCATCTTAATTTACGTTTACATGCCAAAATTATGGTGGTGGATGGAAAAATAGGATTTACTGGGGGTATGAATATCCATCAAGATAATTTCCAACCTCAGGGCGAAGCTAAAATCCATGATATGCATTTTAAAGTGAGCGGGCCCATTGTGGGGCAGTTACAGGATGCATTTTTGCGAAGTTGGTATTTTAGTACCAAGCAACAACCTAAAAAGATTGTATATTATGATGACACTAAAGCTGGGGAAGCTTTAAGCCGTGGAATTGCAGCAGGTCCCTATCATGACCTGCCTCAGCTTCAAGTGATGTTATGCGCGGCGGTCAATTGCGCCACCAAGCGGATCCGAATCATGACGCCATACCTAATCCTAGGTTACCCTTTATCATCTGCCATAGCTGCAGCTGCGCTAAGAGGAGTTAGTGTTGAAGTTATTTTGCCAGAAACTAATAATCTTTCATTCGTTAAAGGCGCAAGTGAGGCTATGATGCCAGGCCTTTTAGCCCAAGGGGTGCATTTTTACTATCGGCCTGGAAACTTTTCTCATACTAAATTATTCCTCATCGACGAGGCTTGTGCCATTATCGGATCTTCTAATTTGGATACCCGAAGCTTTTATCTCAATTTTGAATTTAACTTAGAAGTTTACGATCAGGAATTTACTCGTCAACTCAATCATTATTTTGATAATGTTAAGCTTAATTCTCATGTTATCACTAGCGAATGGTTGCAATCTCAAGCATTCGGTATTAAATTGCGTAACTCAATTTTTAAATTATTTTCGCCATATCTTTAGGAGTAACAAAATGATTATTGGAGTTCCAAAGGAAATTAAAAACCATGAATACCGTGTAGGACTAACCCCAGGCAGTGTCAGTGAGTTAGTTTTTCATGGCCATCACGTGATTGTTGAAACTCAAGCTGGAATGGGAATTGGCTTCACAGATCAAGATTATATTGACGCTGGCGCCACCATAATTCCTAATGCAGTCGAAATTTTTACTGTGGCTGAGATGATTGTGAAAGTCAAAGAGCCTCAACCTGTAGAATGTGCCATGTTGCGTGAAGATCAGGTCTTGTTCACTTATTTGCACTTAGCTCCAGACCCCATTCAAGCTGATTTGCTTATGAAATCTAAATGTGTGGCTATAGCTTATGAAACCGTTACTGATCGCTTCAATCGGTTACCTTTGTTAGCACCGATGAGTGAAGTGGCGGGAAGAATGTCAATTCAAGCCGGCGCTCATTGTTTGGAAAAAGCCCAAGGTGGACGTGGTGTATTATTAGGCGGAGTGCCAGGCGTACCGTCTGCTGATGTTATAGTAATTGGTGGTGGGGTAGTTGGAACCAATGCCATTAAAGTGGCAGTCGGAATGGGGGCAAACGTCACTGTACTCGATCAATCCATTAACAGGCTAAAAGAATTAGATGATTTATTTGGTGCTTCACTAAACACCGTATACTCAACTAAAGATGCTTTGGAGCATTATTTAACCCATGCCGATTTAGTTATTGGTGCAGTATTGGTGCCAGGGGCCGCGGCGCCTAAGCTAATTCGACGTGACATTTTGAAACACATGCGCAAAGGTGCAGTTATAGTCGACGTAGCGATTGACCAAGGAGGATGTGCTGAAACCAGCAAGCCTACAACCCATGCTGATCCAACTTATGTAATTGATGGAGTGGTGCATTATTGTGTAGCAAATATGCCAGGTGGTGTAGCAAGAACTTCATCCTTAGCGCTGAATAATGCTACTTTACCTTTTGTATTAAAATTAGCGGACCAAGGTTACAATACCGCCCTGCGTAACGATCCCCATTTATTAAATGGACTTAATGTCTATAAGGGTAAAATCACTTGTGCAGCAGTGGCAAGGGCAATAGCTCAAGATTATTATCCGGCTGAACAAGAAATATTGAACAGCTAAATTATAAAATATAGTTTAAATAAAAAAGCCCGCTGATTGCGGGCTTTTTTATAGGGTAGGGATTAACGACGTTCGCCACTAAACATACCTAAAATTTGCAGTAAGGTTAAGAAAATGTTCACCAAGGATACGTATAAAACCACGGTCGCGGTTACATAATTGGTTTCACCGCCTCGCACTATCATATTGGTTTGATACATAATATAGCCGCCAGAAATTAAGGCAAATACGATTGATACTCCAAGGTATAGCATCGGCATTTTCAAGAAAATGTTAGCAACCATAGCCACTAGTGCAACTATCACTCCAACAAACAAGAATTTACCCATGCCACTAAAGTCACGCTTAGTGCTCATGCCAATGGCAGATAAGATTAAAAAGATTAATCCAGTTGAGCCTAGGGCAGTCATGATAAGTTCGCTACCATTAGTGAATTCAGTTATGTATACGTTCAATAATGGTCCAATATACCAGCCAACGAATCCAGTGTAAGCAAAGGTCAATACAATTGCCAATGGACTATCTTTGGTCATATTTAGAATAAAAGGAAAGCCAATAAATATGGCTAAGGCCAACCAAATATTAACGAAGGCTGCATTGTAATAAATAGATAGGCCAGCGGTCAGAGCGCTAAATAACAAGGTAAGAGATAATAATAGATACGTATTGCGCAAGACTGTATTCGTTGAGAGTACAGACTGCCCATTGCGTTCAATAGTAGTGAATTGATTGTCCATATGAAGCTCCTATTAATGAATTGCATCGTGATAAGTATACGTTAAATTGCACAATCTGGCTAGTTGATAACCATTATAATGAGGTCGATTTATTTATTTATCAAGTCTTTAAGCTTATTAAAATACGCCTGTTCATCCGGCAGAGTTTGGTGGCGCTGGGCCTGCCAAATGGCTTCTACTAGATGTTCCATCATAAGATGTTCGGTTTCGAGTGCTGAATGCTTTTTTGTAAGCCTTTGATAAATTTCCGTAATTCCAGCTGGCCGGTTGGTTGTAACTTGCTCTCGGATCGCTAGATGCAGGCCCATATGTAAAAAGGGATTGGATTGGCCAAGCTCTGGTGGAAATTCAGCCTCTAATGATTTTGGGTTGTCTAAATAAGCCTGGTACTCAGGGTGGTCGGCTATCACGTAGATAATTTGTTGCTCAAGTGCTGATAAAGCTTGATTATTGTTGGCTTTTTGCCAGGCTTCAATATAGAGGTTTCTAATTTGTTCACGGTTATCAAATAACATTAGGCTTTAACCTCAGTTTTTTGCTTATATTCACATAGATCATTAATGGGGCAAATAGGACATTTAGGTTTTCTGGCAATGCAAATATAACGGCCGTGTAGTACTAGCCAATGGTGTGCGTCAAGAACATGCGATTTTGGGAGCACTTTAAGCAATTTATTTTCCACCGCTCGAACGGTTTTGCCTGGAGCGATCTTGGTGCGGTTGGCCACTCGAAAGATATGGGTGTCAACGGCTACTGCTTCTTCGCCAAATGCAGTATTCAAAACGACATTCGCGGTTTTACGACCTACCCCAGGTAAAGACTCTAAAGCTTCACGGGTTGCAGGGACTTCAGAATTATAAAGATCCATAAGGATTTTGCAGGTTTGAATGAGATGTTTTGCTTTAGAGTTGGCCAGGCCCACATTGCGAATAGCTTGGCGCAGTTTTTCTTCTCCAAGAGCATAAATTGCCTCTGGCGTATTAGCATAGCTAAATAAGCCTTCAGTAGCCTTATTAACACTTTTGTCAGTAGTATGGGCTGATAAAATTACCGCAATAAGTAATTCAAATGTACTGGAATAACGTAATTCAGTAGTGGGTTTTGGGTTCAAAGCTTGAAACCGCTTGAAAATTTCAGCTATTTTTATTTTGTTCATTTTGGGCCCGCTTGGCTTTAACTCGTTGTAAGGCTTGGGTAATATAGGCTTGTTTAGCTGCTATCGAATTATTTTCTTGAGCAATGGGTGCTTGTTTAAGAGATTGATGTTTAGCTTTTCTTTCTTCAACTAGACGATCTAACCTAATTAAGCGCTTATAATGACGTTGGCGATAATGATCTGCTTTGTAAGGTTCATCCGCTTTGGTCTCAATTAGACTGATGCAATCCACGGGGCAAGGTTCAACACATAGCATACAGCCAGTACATTCCTCTGTAATTACAGTATGCATTTGTTTGGCAGCACCTACAATGGCATCAACTGGACAAGCTTGAAGACATTTGGTACAGCCTATACATTCGTCTTCTCGAATTAGTGCAAGAAATTTTGGGGCTTCTACGCCATTTAGAGGATTTAGAGGTAAAATTGGCCGCTGCAATAAATTTGAAAGTTTAGCTATAGTTTCTTTGCCACCAGGAGGGCACTGATTATGAGGAGTGCCATCTGCGATAGCTTTTGCATAGGCCAAGCAATCAGCAAAACCGCAACGGGTGCATTGGGTTTGAGGTAATAGTGCATCAATTGCGTTTATGTTCATGCGAGTCTGGCAGATAATGAATTAATGGAAATTGTACCGGATTTTATAGTGGGTGTCATTCAAAGGCAAATCCACGCTAGACAAGGCCTTAGCAATCAACTAGATTGCATAGTAATATTCCTCTTATTTACGATTTCAAACCATGCATGAATTAGCTCCGATTATAAAAGATTTAGCCATTGTTTTGATGGTGGCAGGTCTTGTGACTTTATTGTTTCAACGGATACGCCAGCCTGTGGTCTTAGGATATTTAGTAGCAGGATTAATTATTGGGCCATATTCTCCACCTCATGCTCTAGTCAATGATATTCCAAATATTCAAGTGTTAGCAGACCTAGGTGTGATTTTCTTGATGTTTTCCTTGGGCTTGGATTTTAGTTTTCATAAATTAACCAAAGTCGGTTTTTCAGTAGGCATGATTGGAAGCATTGAAGTAATTTTAATGCTGCTTATCGGGTTTGTAACAGGTCGAGCCCTAGCTTGGGGTTTTTACGACAGCTTATTTTTAGGCGCGGCCCTGGCAATTTCTTCTACTACCATTATCATCAAGGCCCTTGAGGAACTTAATTTACGTACAAGGCGTTTCGCGGACTTAATTTTTGGAGTGCTAATTGTCGAAGATTTATTGGCAATTCTAATATTAGTGGCGCTGTCTTTAGCCGTAACGACCAAGCAACTATTTTCTTATCAAATTTTATGGGCCGGGGCCAAATTAATCATTGTGGTTGGTAGTTGGTTCTTAGTAGGTTACTTTTTTATTCCCTTACTCATGAAACGCATGAGTCGTTATATTAGTAATGAAACCCTCACTATAGTATCAATAGGTTTGTGCTTAGTGTTAGTGATGATAGCTTCAGCTTTCCATTATTCACTTGCGCTTGGCGCATTTATTATGGGATCAATTTTAGCCGAGACCCCACAAGCCCATCGAATTGAAACCTTGGTCAAACCCATACGAGATATATTTGCGGCGGTATTTTTCGTTTCAGTGGGAATGCTAATGAACCCTATGGTGATAATTGACCATTGGCAATTGGTATTGTTGCTAACCTCTATCACCATTTTTGGTAAGATTATTACCTCCGCGGTTGGGGCATTATTTACAGGTCAGGGCTTAAATACCTCCTTGCGCATTGGATTTAGTATGGCGCAAGTCGGTGAATTTTCATTTATTATTATTGGGCTTGGTATTTCCATGCATGCGATCAATCCCAATATTTATCCAATTATCGTGGCCGTTTCTGCTGTTACCACCTTTACCACTCCTTATTTGATTAAAGTATCTGGTAGGGCGGCGGCGGCTTTAGATATCCGATTGCCACAGAGCGTTAAGTATTTCTTAGAAAGTTATTCTAACTGGGTCTATCGTGCCATGGCTGGAGCGGAATCCAAAATTATGTATCGCAAAGCGGTCATGCGGTTTTTAGTTAATGCCTTAATCATCGCTATTATTTTTACGGTCTATGAACAACTGTTTTTGCCCATTATGACAAACTATTTTCAGAAAATATGGCTTGCTAAAGCACTTGGGTGGTTAGTCGTGTTATTACTATCTTCGCCCTCAATTTGGGCCATGTTGTTTGTGTTTAAATTTGCCTCAATCAAACGTAAGGCAATGAATCCGCCTGTGTTATTAGCGTGGTTATTGACCTTTTATGAAGTGAGTTTTTTAAGTTTGACATTTTTTGATACCTGGGAAACCAGCTTAGCTGTCATCCTAATTGCCATAGCCAGTTTTGTGTTATTGTTTCGCCACTTGGAACGCTCATATCATTGGTTTGAGAACCGGTTGATTAAAAATTTGGGCCAAGCGGATAGCGAGTCATTGGGTAGTCAATTAAAGCAACTGGCACCTTGGCACACGCATCTGGTAGAAATTAGCGTAAGTTCTAATTCCACATTAGTGGGTAAAAGCTTGCAGGAATTACAATTACGGCAGCGCTATAATATCAATGTGGTGGCCATTGAACGTGGCAACCAAACCATATTAGTTCCAGTGGCAAAAGAATGGTTATTTCCTCATGATAAATTGGCTATTATTGGCAATGATGATGATATAGAGAAGTTTCGTGAGGTCGCTGAACAAGTGGTGCCTGAAGGCTTTAGTGTCGATTTACAATCTTTGCGGCTCAAGGCCGTTTCCTTAAATGAAGATCATCCGCTTATAGGACAGTCAATTCGAGATTCTAATATCAGAGGCCAGGTTGGTGGCTTGGTTGTGGGTATAGAGCGCCAAGGCAAGCGTATACTTAATCCCGATTCTAGTACTATACTTGAGCCTGATGATTTGCTACTGATTGCAGGCTATGACGAGCCAATGCTGATTTGATGCTCAGCCAGTCAGCAATACCGTATAATTTTGCTCAAAGATGCCAGCAGCTTAGCCATTGATTTGCGTTTGTAACAAGGCTTTTATTCTTTCTGGATCTACTCGGGTAATCAGAGGTTTGAATTCATTGATGTTATGTCCAAGCAATGGCTGCTTTATGGCTTCCCAGTTTGATGCAGATACATTTAAGAATTGCTCTGACTCTTCTGCTATGTGCGGCAATACCGGTTTCAAATATACCATTAGCACTCTAAATAGATTCAAGCCCATAGTACAAATAGCTTGAACTTCAGGCTCTTTTCCTTCTACTTTAGCTAAAGACCAAGGCTTATGTAGATCGATAAACTGATTGGCTTTATCGGCTAAAGCCATGATTTCACGCATGGCTTTAGCGTATTCGCACGATTCATATAAAGCAGCAATGACTTCGGATTGGGCTACGAAATCTTGAAATAAAGCTTGATCCATCAAGTCCGCACTTAATAGACCATTAAATTTTTTGTTAATAAAGCCTGCACATCGGCTTGCGATATTAACAACTTTACCTACTACATCGGAGTTCACTCGGTTGGTAAAATCATCAAAGTTTAGGTCTAAGTCTTCAACCGTATGGCTTAACTTGGCGGCATAATAATATCGCAAATATTCTGGATTAAGCTGGGTCAAATAATCAGAAGCTTTTATAAATGTTCCGCGAGATTTAGACATTTTTTGGCCATTGATGGTCAAATAGCCATGGGCATGTACAAAGCTTGGAGTGCGTAATTTAGCTGCATGTAAAATCGCAGGCCAGAACATGGCATGAAAATAAACAATATCCTTGCCTACAAAGTGATGCAATTCAGTTTTGCTGTTGGCTGACCAGAATTCATTATAATCTAGTTTGAGCTGTGAGAAACTCGCTATATAGCCAATAGGGGCATCTAACCAGACATAAAAGTATTTGCCAGGGTTATTTGGAATTTCAAATCCAAAATAGGGTGAATCTCGAGAAATATCCCAGTTTTTTAAGCCTTCTTTAAACCATTCAGCCAATTTATTAGCCACCTCTGGCTGAAGATGGCCGACTTGAGTCCAGTTCCTTAAAAATTCTTCATATTGACCTAGCTTAAAGAAAAAATGCACACTTTTTTTACGAATGGGAGGAGTCTCTGAGAGCACAGAAATTGGATTTTTAAGATCAGTGGGATTGTAAGTGGCGCCGCAGTTTTCACATGAATCCCCATATTGGTCGCCAGCGTCACATTTGGGGCAATGACCTTTTACAAAGCGATCGGGCAGAAACATATTTTTGACAGAATCATAAGCCTGTTCTATTTCATTGCTTTCAATATCTTGGTTGCTAACAAGTTTTTGATAAATTTCATTAACGTAGGATTGATTGATAGGGTCATGAGTTGAAGCAAAGCTATCAAAATTTACATGAAACTGTTTAAAGTCAGCCAATTGCTGTGCGCTAATTTCTTTTACCATTGCCTCTGGAGTTAAACCCATCTGCTCGGCTTTAATCATAATTGGAGTGCCATGAGCATCTGAGCCACAAACGTAATATGCCTCGTGACCTCGCATTTTTTGAAAGCGCACCCATATATCAGTCTGGATATACTCTACTAAATGACCTAAATGAAGCGGGCCATTGGCATACAAAAGCGCAGCGGTGGCGATAATTTTACGTTGATTGTTCATAACAATACCTATTAACCTTGTGGCTAGCAAGTATACCAAATTGCTCGGCAGATTGAATCATTCTTAATGCATTCTTAGTTAGTTTTATCAATTACTACTAAACATTCTGCTGGCTTTCTGCTAACATCACACAACATTGTGCTACACAATGGAATTCAACATGCAAACTCGATTTATTTTTGTCACAGGTGGAGTAGTTTCCTCTCTTGGAAAAGGGATTACCGCTGCATCTTTAGCGGCTTTGCTCGAAGCCCGTGGTTTAAAAGTTACTATGCTTAAGCTTGACCCCTATATCAATATCGACCCAGGGACTATGAGCCCATTTCAACATGGCGAGGTCTTTGTTACCGAGGACGGGGCTGAAACAGATTTAGACTTAGGGCATTATGAGCGCTTCGTTAATACTAAAATGACTAAAGGCAATAACTTTACCACAGGCAAAGTATATCAAGCTGTTATTGAAAAAGAACGGCGTGGAGATTATTTAGGCGCCACGGTGCAGGTCATTCCCCATATTACCGATGAGATCAAGCAGCGAGTATTAGCAGCGGGGAAAGGGTTTGACGTGGCGATGGTTGAAGTTGGAGGCACTGTTGGCGATATTGAATCTTTACCGTTTTTAGAAGCCATCCGCCAATTACGCTTTGAACTTGGGACTGATCATACGGTATTTATTCATGTCACCTTAGTGCCTTATATTAGTGCTGCGGGTGAAATGAAAACTAAACCTACTCAGCATTCGGTCAAAGAATTGCGTTCGATAGGTATTCAACCCGATGTCCTAGTATGCCGATCAGAAAAATACATGGCGGAATCTGAGCGCCAAAAAATTGCTCTATTCACTAATGTCGACAAAAATGCGGTATTTTCCGCGCCTGATTTGGACAGCATTTATAAAATCCCACGCAAATTTCACGAGCAGCATCTTGATGCGTGGGTATCTAAACGTCTGGGTTTGCCAGAAAATCAAACTAACCTAAGCCAGTGGGACAGGGTGGTTGATGCCATTGATAATCCAAAACATACCGTGCATATAGCTATGGTCGGAAAATATGTCGATTTAACGGAGGCATATAAATCCTTATCTGAGGCCTTATTGCATGCAGGTATTCAAACCTATACCAAAGTGAAAATTAGCTATATCGATTCTGAGCAGCTCAATTCTGGCAATATTGATCAGCTAAAAGCCTTTGATGCTATATTGGTTCCGGGCGGATTTGGTCATCGAGGGATTGAAGGCAAAATTTTAGCCGCCCACTATGCTCGTGAACATAAAATGCCTTATTTAGGTATATGTTTGGGCATGCAAGTGGCTTTGATTGAATTTGCTCGCCATAAAGCCAATATGCCTAATGCCAATAGTACCGAATTTGATATCAATACTCCTTATCCAGTCGTGGCCATGATTGCAGAATGGAAAGATGCTTCTGGCAAAATTGAAAAGCGCAGCGCTCAATCTAATATGGGCGGAACTATGCGCTTAGGAGGACAAACCTGTGTGCTGAGTGCTGGCAGCTTATCCGCTAAGCTTTATGGCAAAGATAAGATAGTCGAAAGGCATCGCCATCGGTATGAAGTCAATAATGAGTTTATTAATGCTATCGAACAGGCGGGAATGAAAATCGCAGGCCATTCTGAAGACGGTAAATTGGTTGAAATGGTCGAAATTCCAGGCCATCCTTGGTTTGTCGCTTGCCAGTTCCATCCTGAATTTACTTCAAGCCCAAGGCAAGGCCATCCTTTATTTACAGGATTTATTGAAGCCGCTTTAATGGTAAAACAGCATCATCCTGATTAAGCATGGCTTTTTTAGGGTCTATTTACAGTTTAATTCTGAGTATGCATGAGCATATAGAATGAAATACAGGAGTAATAAAGTGAATTTATGTGGTTTTAAAGTTGGGCTCGATCAACCTTTATTTTTAATTGCTGGGCCTTGTGTGATTGAAAGTGAACAACTTGCACTAGATACTGCTGGCGAATTAAAAGAACTTACCCAAAGATTAGGTATACCCTTTATTTATAAATCCTCTTTTGACAAAGCCAATCGGTCTTCTAATAAAAGTTTTAGAGGCCTTGGTATTGAAAAAGGTTTAGAAATATTAGCCAAAGTCAAAAGCCAGATTAAGGTTCCTATTCTTACAGATGTTCACGAAGACACGGACCTTCTTGAAGTGGCAAAAATTGTCGATGTATTGCAAACTCCGGCCTTTTTATGCCGCCAAACTAATTTCATTGAAAATGTGGCGAAACTTGGTTTACCAGTTAATATTAAAAAAGGGCAATTTCTAGCTCCATGGGATATGAAAAATGTAGTCGACAAGGCTAAAGCTGTAGGCAATAACCAAATTATGGCTTGCGAACGTGGCGCCTCATTCGGCTATAACAATTTGATTTCAGATATGCGTTCTTTATCTATTATGCGTAACACTGATTGTCCTGTGGTATATGATGCTACCCATTCTGTGCAATTACCTGGAGGCCAAGGCGCTACTTCAGGCGGGCAGCGTGAATTTGTTCCAGTTTTGGCAAGGGCCGCGGTGGCCGCAGGTATCTCAGGAATATTTATGGAGACTCATCCTGACCCGAGTAAAGCCTTAAGTGATGGCCCAAATGCATGGCCCTTAGGGAAAATGGAAGCTTTGCTTGAAACTTTAATGGATTTAGATAGAGTAGTGAAAGCTAAGCCCTGGATCGAAGATACATTATAAAAAGAACATGTTAAGTGATGGGCCATTAACGCAATCTATCACCTATACTTATTCAGAATTTGGAAGAGAGCATATGACAACAATTAGCAATATTATAAGCCGAGAAATTTTAGACTCACGTGGCAATCCAACTGTAGAGGCTGAAGTAATTTTAGCTTCTGGGGTTAGGGCTATTGCCGCTGTACCCTCTGGTGCTTCTACCGGTTCGCGAGAAGCTTTAGAGCTTCGTGACCACGATCCTAAGCGTTATTTAGGTAAAGGCGTGTTAAAAGCTGTAAACCATGTTAATACCCAAATTCGTCAGGTTTTAATTGGTAAAAATGTATTTGATCAAACAGGTATCGATAACTTAATGATCCAATTAGATGGTACGCCTAATAAAGCAAAATTCGGGGCTAATGCCATCTTAGCGGTGTCTTTAGCAGTAGCTCGTGCCGCAGCCATTGAAGCTAAAAAGCCATTATTCGAATACCTTAGTCAAAATGGCAAATTTAGTATGCCTGTGCCTATGATGAATATTATTAATGGCGGGGAGCATGCAGACAACAACGTCGATATGCAAGAATTTATGATAGTGCCAGTTGGCGCGCCAAGTTTTGCAGAGGCTTTGCGCTATGGGGCTGAAATTTTTCATACCTTAAAAAAAATCCTGCATACTAAAGGTTTAAATACTGCAGTTGGTGATGAGGGCGGCTTTGCCCCAGATTTACCATCCAATTCAGCTGCAATCGAAATTATTCTAGAGGCTATCGAAACAGCTGGATATAAACCTGGAAAAGATGTTTACATTGCCTTGGATTTGGCAAGTTCCGAATTTTATGAAAATGGCAAATATACTCTTGCTTCCGAAAATAAAGTATTAAGCTCAGAGCAATTCGTAGATTACTTGGAAGATTGGGTAAATCGTTATCCTATTATTAGCATAGAAGATGGTATGGATGAGAGTGATTGGCATGGCTGGAAAATCTTGACTGAAAGATTGGGTAAGCGAGTACAATTAGTTGGAGATGATTTATTTGTAACTAATACCGAGATTTTATCTCGTGGCATTGAAGAACATATTGCCAATTCCATATTAATTAAGCTCAATCAGATTGGGACCTTAACCGAAACTTTAGCTGCTATAAAAATGGCACAAGATGCTAATTATACTGCGGTAATTTCTCATCGCTCAGGCGAAACAGCAGACACTACCATTGCAGATTTAGCCGTAGCGACTAAAGCAGGGCAAATTAAAACCGGTTCTCTGTGCCGAACCGATCGTGTGGCAAAATACAATCAATTACTCAGAATAGAAGCTATGCTAGGAGAGCAAGCTGTATATCCTGGGATAGCGGCCTTTTATCAAGTGAAATAATTGGGAATATTATGAAAATAAGTGAGCTAATAGCAGAATTCAAACCGAAACAATTCGTTCCTCGATTGATACGGGTTACCGATGTTCGCTATTGGAAAACTATGAGCCATTTTGATATGTTTTTGTGGGGCATGGGAGCAGTTATTTTCTTACTGCAGTTATCATTATGGGTTGGGCCATCCAGTGTGGCAAGTTTAGTAATTTTAGACTATAAAATATATCGATTGGAAAATAGCAATTTAAAAACCAGTCAACATAATATGCAACTCTATCAAAGGATCCAAGGGCTCAAGCAGGGTAGTGATGAAATTGAAGCGCGCGCTCGAGTTGAGCTTGGAATGGTTAAGCAAGGCGAAACATTTTATCAGCTAGTCAATCAAGCCACTTTAAAAGCAGATGGCAGTAGTTAACAGTTAAAAGGATAAGTATACGTGCATATATTAGTAACCAATGATGATGGAGTGTTTGCTCCTGGAATACTCGCAGTAGCGAGAGCTTTGGCTGAGTTTTGTAAAGTTACAGTGATAGCTCCAGATCAAAATAGAAGTGGGGTCAGTAGTGCAATCAGTCTTGAAACTCCATTGCGAGTGCAAGAAAACCCAACTGGCGGAGGCGGGTGGTATCAATTAAATGGCACCCCAGCAGATTGCGTAAAATTAGCCTTAAGTGGCTTTATGAATGAAGAGCCTGATATGGTCGTTTCAGGCATTAATGCTGGCGCCAATTTAGGCGATGATGTCATTTATTCAGGTACGGTGGGTGGTGCTATTGAAGGACGCTATTTACGCTTACCTTCCATTGCTATTTCCTGTGTTGGGCATCATGGCAAAATGTATTATGACACATCAGCAAAAGTGGCTTGTGATTTGGTTAAAAAGCTTATGCACAGCCCTATGAAGCCTGGCGTGGTGTTAAATGTTAATGTGCCTAATATTGCTTATGAAGAGTTAAAGGGAATGAAAATCACTCGCCAAGGCGAACGTCATTTCTCAGAGCCATTAATGCCAACTGAAGATGGTAGAGGGCGCCGCATTTATTGGTTAGGTGATTCGGGTAAAATTAAAGATGATAGCGAAGGCACAGATTTTCATGCCGTATATAATAATTATGTTTCAATCAGTCCATTACAAATCGATTTAACAGATTACAAAAGAATAAATGATACTCAAAATTGGCTCGATTTATAAGGAAACTTTATGAATAAATGGCTAAAAGTTACTGCGCTTAGTGGATGTTTTATTATGCTTGCCGCTTGTTCTCAAAGCTGGCTTGCTCCTTCAACTAATTTATCCGGTGGAAATTATACTGTAAGATCAGGTGATACGCTAAACAGCATTGCTAAAAAGTTTAAAGTTAGCGCACAAAGTATTGCAAGCTATAATAGTCTGGCTTCACCATATCGCTTACATGTAGGGCAAACTCTTACTATCCGAAATATGAAAACCAATGATTTACCCCCTGCTGTTTCACAGCCCATTGATGAACCCGCGCCAGTAAGTACAGCTCCCACTCAAACAGTGGTTAATTCAACTTCAAGCTCAGGGCCAGCGCCAATCATTGCATCAGGTCAAGCCACAGTGCCAACAAGCTCTATCAACCAAGTTGATGGTGTAACCTGGTCTTGGCCTACAAAAGGTAATCTTATTAGCCCAGCCCAATCTGGGGTGCAAAAAGGCATTGATATAGCCGGAGTGGCAGGTCAACCTATTTATGCCGCAGCAAGTGGCCAGGTTTTATTTAGTGGGGTGGGTTCCACAGGCTATGGCAATATGATTATTATTAAACATAGCAATAATTACTTAACTGCTTATGGCAACAACCAAAAGCTAATGGTGAAAGAAGGCCAATCGGTTGCTCGTGGCCAACAGATCGCTACTATGGGGCAAAATCAACAGATTACGGAATTGCATTTTGAAATTAGAAAAAACGGCAGTGCAGTTGACCCACTTAATTACTTACCAAAAAGCTAGGGGATACTTGTGTCTATAATTCGTAAAGCTGTATTTCCAGTTGCTGGACTTGGAACTCGATTCTTGCCAGCGACTAAAGCTAGTCCAAAGGAAATGATGCCAGTAGTAGATAAACCACTTATTCAGTATGCGGTAGAAGAAGCCATTGCGGCTGGTATCAAGGATTTAATTTTTATCACCAGCGGAGCAAAGCGCGCTATTGAAGACCACTTTGACAAAAACTATGAGCTTGAAGCAAAGCTACTCGAAAAAGCCCAGCTCAAAGCTTTGAGCGAAATCCAAAGTATTCCGCCTAAAGGTATTAATTGTATTTATATCCGTCAACAAGAAGCTTTAGGCTTAGGTCATGCAGTTCTTTGTGCTAAAGATTTGGTGGCTAATGAGCCTTTTGCGGTATTATTAGCTGATGATTTGATTCGAGGTGACGGTAAATCCTGCTTAGCGCAAATGGTTGAGCAGTATAATCAGACTAAAGCAGGAATATTGGCTGTTGAAGAAATTAATATTGAAGACTCTAAATCATATGGGATTGTCGCTATAGATAGTCATCATCAAGTGACTAAGATAGTTGAAAAACCTTTGCCAACTGAGGCACCTTCAAATCTTGCAGTGGTGGGGCGTTATATTTTGCCAGCTGAAATTTTTACTTTATTGGAAAAAACCCAACCGGGTAAAGGTGGCGAAATTCAGTTAACTGATGCCATCGCCCAATTGCTAAAATCACAAAAAGTACTGGCGTATTCCTTTAAAGGCAAGCGTTATGATTGTGGCAGCAAATTAGGTTATCTTGAGGCTAATTTAGACTATGCCATGGAGCATCCTGAGTTTGGAGAAACCTGGAAAGCCTATTTGCAAAAGCGATTCTCTAGCTAAATATGAATCTAGGCAAAATCAAAGTTAGCCATATCATCACCAGCTTAACGGCTGGTGGGGCACAAGTTTTATTGTATGAATTGCTCAAACGTGCTCATAGATCATTGTATGAAATGGAAGTGATTTGCTTAGGAGATAGGGGAAAAATCGCTGCCAAAATTGAAGCCTTACCGTGCAAGATAACGTATCTGAATTCTAATAAGCTTTTTCCTGGAATAAGTTTTTTTAGATTACTCAATCACTTAAAACAATCTAACCCAGAAGTAGTTCATTGCTGGCTGTATCATGCAAACTTGATGGGAGGTTTGGCGGCAAAGCTGGCTCATATTAAGACCATTATCTTAAGTGTGCACCATGGCGCTATTTCTGATCTAAAACTGACTACTCGAGTGATCGTTAAAATTGGCGGCATTTTATCCAAAACCTTGCCAACTAAAATAGTCTACACCGCAGATCAAGCTCAAGCTATTCACCAGCAATATGGCTTTCATCATTCGGCTTCCAAAGTGATTTATAATGGGGTGGACTCAGCCCAGTTTAAGCCCGACCATAAGCTACGCCACATTATGAGAGCTAAGTTAGGCTTTAGCGAACAGCATTTTGTCATCGGAATGCTAGCAAGGTTCAATCCTAACAAAGGATTTTACCTTTTATTGCAAGCCTTTAGTAAGCTTGATTTGCCCAACGCTCGATTAGTTTTAGCGGGTTACAAGGTAGATCATGCTAATTCAGAGTTAAAACGTTGGATTGAAGAATTTGACCTAACAGAAAAGATTAGCTTGCTTGGCGAGATCAACTCAGTCGAAACTCTACCAGCATTTGACCTGGTAGTATTATGCTCGCTTAAAAGTGAAACCACACCTCTATGTTTGCTCGAAGCCATGAGCTGTGAAATACCGGTAATAGCGACGGACGTAGGTGACTGTAAAGCTATGGTGGATGGGGCAGGGTATTGCGTGAGCCCCGGTGATGGGAATGAATTAAGCCTTGCACTAGCCTACATGGCGACATTATCCACAGAAGAAAGACTATCCATGGCAAAGCAAGGTAGGGCGAATGTTCAAGATCGGTATGAATTAATAACTACGCTTAAAGCCTATAACGATTTATATCAAACTAAAAAGACCATGTTATTTGTGGGAAGCTCGGTATTTACCTTATTGCACTTTCGCCTGCAATTAATGCAAGCTTTTAAAAGTGCCGGTTATAGAGTGATTGCTTGTGCGCCTGTGGAGGCCCCTGGCTTGGTTATTCAACTTAATCAGGCCGGTATAGAGTTTGAGCCAATTAATTTGCGCCATACTAGTATTAGCCCTTTCGCAAATGTTCAGAGTTTTTTAAGCCTCAGGCGAATTATAAAGAAATATCAACCAGAGACCATGTTAAGTTATACTCTTAAACCCATAATTTTTGGTAGCTATTTGGCCAAGCGTTATGGTGTAAATCAGATTAGCTCGATGTTAACAGGCTTAGGCTACGTCTATTCAGGGCAAAGTTTTAAGCAACGTAGTTTACAGGTTTTATTAAATTATTTATTGAAAAGGGCCTTTGCTATAAACCAGATGGTATTTTTTCAAAATCCAGATGATGCCAAGTATTTCACTGATAAGCATTTGCTTGATGCTAATAAGGTCAAAGTGGTCAATGGTTCTGGGGTGAATATTGAAGAATATACCCCTCAAGAATATCCCTCTGCATGTCATTTTATTTTAATTGCTAGGTTGTTGTACGAAAAAGGTATAGTGGAGTATGTACAGGCTGCGCAACGACTTAAGCTGCGCTATCCCAGTGCTAAATTTTACCTAGTGGGTAAGCGCCATATTTCGCCTTCCAGTATTTTGCAAGCCGAGCTAGAGCAATGGATCCAATCTGGCGTAATTGAATATTTGGGTGAGTTAAGCGATGTTAAACCCGCTATTGCGAATTCAAGCGTATTTGTCTTGCCAAGCTTCTATCGAGAAGGCACGCCAAGGGCCATATTAGAAGCAATGGCTATGGCAAGGCCCATTATTACCACCGATATGCCAGGTTGTAGAGAAACGGTGCAAAATGGGATTAATGGCTATTTAGTCCCCGCAAAAAATCCTGAAGCTCTAGCTAAGGCTATGCAAAGGTTTCTCGATGATCCAAAGCTTATTCATAAAATGGGCCAAGCCAGCAGAAGGCAGGCTGAGCAAAAGTATGATGTGCGCTTGGTGAATCAAGTCATGCTTAAAGCTCTTGATAAATTGCAAGCTTAATAATTTGTTTTAATTAGCACAGAAGCCCTGCATTATATGGCTTTTTTTAAATAAAGCCGCTTATCGCCCGTAGGCAGCTGTAATTCTGCAAAAATCTCATAGCCCTGTTTTAAATAAAAATCCGGGGCTTGAAATGAAAAAGTGCTTAAGTATATAAGACTACACTGCTGCTTTATAGCCTCAGTTTCTGCCATTTGCAGTAGTTTTTTGCCCAAGCCTGTGCCGCGTATTGAGGTATTCAAATAAAGGTATTCAATATACAAGGACTTAAGATAATAAAAAGCTTTAAGCCCTCCTAATATATTATTATCATCATTTCGAATAAAAATATTAATTGGGCCGCCGTCAATTGCCGCTTTGGTTTGTTCAATATTATAGGATTTAAGACCTTCTAGTAAAGTATTCTCGTCCTTTACACTCGAATGGTATTCAATATCTAAGCGATATCTCATCATTTTCCCCTGATATCATGAGCTTGTAATTATCTTACTCAAAAAATAACTTGTGCAAAGCGAAATCTTTAGTAAAATGTGCCTTCAATCTAGGCACGTAGCTCAGGGGTTAGAGCACCACCTTGACATGGTGGGGGTCGGTGGTTCAATTCCACTCGTGCCTACCAGTTTTACATGCGTATATAAATATGCAAAATTTATTAATAAAGCCATAAGATTTTTTTAATATAATCTCTGCTAAGAATTCAACTTCTAAGGAATTGTCATGCACGGCAGCTCACTTGATTTTTCAGCTTTAAATAGTGATTTTAAAACGAAGATTTTAGCTGAATTTTTCAGTGATAAGTATAAGCAAGTGGATGTTAAATCACTTATCAATTTGGCTTTAACTAATAAGGATAATTTCAAATTAGTGGGTAAAGTATTTGGCGGTTTTTTACTTGAAGATAAAGTTTCGAGTAATGCTGATGAGCTCTTAAGCGCTAAAGAAAATATTACTAACTTTGGTACACATCCTGAATATCGTAAGCTTGGCTGGTTGGATTGCGATCGAATTGGTATGAGGTATTTTGATACAACCTCTGCAACTATTTTAAGAGGCTATGTAGCTAGCGGTCATTTAACAGAGCTGCAGGCTGCAAGGGCAAGTTCTGCAGCCAGGCTAACTTTTTTGCATCCGCAAACCATAGCATATATTACTAGTGGCCAGTTAACCCCGGCACAAGTCCTGGGTGCATACCATGGAACTGCCAATGCCTTTGATAATGATTATATCAGGGCCTACATTGAAAGCGGCCAGCTAACGCCAGCGCAAGTTTTAACAAATATTGTAGCTGTAGCTGCCTTTGGCAGTAGATATATTAGGGCTTATCTTGTAAGCGGACAGTTAACGATAAACCAAGTGTTGTCTATGATGTGGCCGGCTATTGAGGCTTTTAATAACAGGTATGTCAGAGCTTATATTACTAGTGGCCAGTTAACTCCTGCACAAGTATTAGGTGTATTCCATGGGGCTGCCAATGCCTTTGATAATGAGCATATCAGGGCTTACATTGAAAGCGGCCAGTTAAGACCAGCGCAAGTTTTGAATGCAGGTTTAGGCGCTACTAATGCCTTTGATAATGAGTTTGTCAGAGCTAACATTGAGAGTCACCAGCTAACGGTTCAAGAAGTGGTAAGCATAAGTGTGGCAGCAGCAAATGCTTTTGCTAATGAGTATATTAAAACCTATATAGTAAGCCGCCAACTAACTATGATACAAGTGTTAGAAATAAGTGAGCTAGCAGAGGCAGCATTTCATAATGTGCACGTCAGAGCCTATATCGAAACTCACCAGCTATCCATGGAGCAAGTTTTAGGTATAAGACTTGAAGCTATTGTGGCTTTAGATATAGAGCATATCAGGGGCTATATTGCCAGCGGACAGCTATCGATGGAGCACGTGTTAGGTATAAGTTCCGAAGCTATTATGGCTTTCAATGAAGAACATATCAGAGCTTGTATTGAAAGAGGCCAGATAACTCCAATGCAAGTTTTAGATGCAAGTAATTTTGAGCAGCTTATGTCATTAGTGGAGCTGGCAGTTGCTAGCAGAGTAGTGCCACAAGCTCCTGCAGAGAGTAGAGGTGCTAGCAGAAGCATAAATGGGGCTCCTCATGTTGTTACTCCAATATTATTGGCATCAGCTGCTATTGGCAGTGAGGTAGAATTTGAGCAAGAATCGGACCATACAGAGGAAAGCAACTACTGCTCAATGCCATGTAATATACAGTAGAGAGGCTATGGATCAATTGTTAATTATCAAGTTTTAGATCGAGTTATCCTTTCACTAGCTTCTCTTTGTTATAGGGTTATAAAATAAAACATGAGTCTTAAGCATTTTGTGATTATAATAAAGCACTTTCTATGAGTGCTTTTTTTATTTTAAGGGTAGCAAATAAATGGTTACAATTACATTGCCTGATGGCAGTCAGCGTCAGTTTGATAAACCAGTGACTGTGTTAGAAGTTGCACAAAATATTGGAGCGGGTTTAGCGAAAGCCGCATTAGCAGGTGAAGTGGATAGCATTGAAGTCGATATGTCCTATGTCATTGATAAAGATGCCAGCATTAAAATCATTACTGCCAAAGACCCGGCTGGAGTGGAGGTAATCCGTCATTCTACTGCGCATTTATTGGCACAAGCTGTGAAACAACTCTATCCTCATGCTCAAGTGACCATAGGCCCTGTGATTGAAAACGGCTTTTACTATGATTTTGCATTTGACCGGGCCTTTACCCCTGAGGACTTAGCTAAGATTGAAGCTCGTATGCATGAGTTAGCTAAAGCCGCTCAACCGGTATCGCGTCAAGTTATGAGCCGAGATCAAGCAATTCAGTTTTTTAAAAATGCTGGTGAGAATTTCAAAGCCGAAATTATCGAGAGTATTCCAGCGGGTGAAGACTTATCGCTTTACACTCAAGGTGATTTTACCGATTTATGTCGTGGTCCGCATGTGCCTAACACTGAGCACTTAAAAGCTTTTAAACTTATGTCAGTTGCTGGGGCTTATTGGCGTGGTGATTCTAAGAACCAAATGCTACAACGTATATACGGCACTGCTTGGGGCAATGAAAAAGAATTAAAAAATTATTTATTCCAATTAGAAGAAGCGGAAAAGCGTGATCACCGTAAAATTGGTAAGGCGCTTGATCTATTCCATTTGCAAGAAGAAGCACCTGGTATGGTGTTCTGGCATGAAAACGGCTGGACTATTTGGCAAGTTATTGAACAATATATTCGTTCGCAATTAAAAGTAGCTAATTACAAAGAAATCCGTACCCCACAAGTATTGGATGTATCATTTTGGAAAAAGTCAGGACATGCGGATAAATATATTGAAAACATGTTTTTGACCCACTCTGAAAACCGTGATTATGCCATCAAACCAATGAGCTGTCCTTGTCACGTCCAAGTATATAACCAGGGGCTAAAAAGCTATCGTGATTTACCTGTGCGCTATGCCGAATTTGGTAACTGCCATCGCAATGAAACCTCTGGTTCCTTGCATGGTATTTTACGAGTACGTGGTATGACCCAAGATGATGGTCATATTTTCTGTACTGAAGATCAAATTCAAGCTGAAGTCGCAGACTTTATGAAATTGGCCTTTAGAATGTATGCAGACTTTGGTTTGGATGAGAGTGTTCGAGTAAAAATTGCTACTCGACCTGAAAAGCGCATTGGCTCTGATGAGTTATGGGATAAAGCCGAGCAAGGCTTAGCTAAGGCTCTTGAATCATTAGGCATTCCTTTTGAGTGGTTGCCAGGCGAGGGGGCTTTTTATGGGCCTAAAGTTGAGCTGCATTTAAAAGATAGCATTGGTCGTGAATGGCAATGCGGTACCGTGCAAATTGACTTCTTTGTACCTGAGCGTTTAGAAGCCAGTTATGTCGCTGAGGACAATACTCGTAAAGTGCCGGTAATGATCCATCGTGCCGTAATGGGCTCAATGGAGCGTTTTATTGGAATGATGATCGAGCATTATGCTGGTGAATTCCCCGCATGGTTAGCTCCAAATCAGGTTTGTGTAATGGGTATTTCAGAAAAGCACTCGGATTATGTGCAGCAAATTACCGATAAATTGCAAAACTTAGGGTTTCGCGCTCGATCAGACTTGAGAAATGAGAAGATTGGGTTTAAAATCCGCGAGCAGACTTTACAAAAGGTTCCTTTTTTATTAATTGCTGGGGACCAAGAAGCTGAGCAAGGTACTGTGTCTGTCAGGACTCGTAAAGGTAAGGATCTAGGGGTGATGCCTCTATCTGACTTTGTAGCGATTCTGGAAAAAGCAGTGGCTAAGCTTGGTAAAATTGATTCGGAGGAATAGTTATTAAAATCGAAAAAACTGATAAAGCGCGGACTAATGAAGAAATTCGTGCCCCTGAAATTCGTGTAATTGGTGATGATGGTGAGCAATTAGGGTTAATGTCAGTGCCAAGAGCGCTGGAACTTGCTCAGCAAGCCGGTTTGGATTTGGTGGAGATCTCACCTACAGCAACGCCTCCAGTCTGTAAAATTATGGACTATGGCAAGTATGTATTCCAAACTAACAAGCAAAAGCATGCGGCCAAGAAAAAACAAAAACAGGTGCAAATTAAAGAAATTAAACTGCGACCAGCTACTGAAGAAGCTGACTATCAAGTTAAACTTCGAAGTCTCATTCGTTTCTTGAGTGATGGCGATAAAACAAAAATTACTTTAAGGTTTCGTGGTCGTGAATTGTCACACCAAGAATTGGGTATGGAAGTATTAAAAAGAATTGAAGCTGACCTGGCAGAATATGGTGTGGTTGAACAATCTGCCAAAGTTGAAGGCAAGCAAATGGTTATGGTGATGGGGCCAAAGAAGAAAAAGGCTTAACCAACAAAATTCTGGGAAACCGGGATGCAAGAAAGGCTACCTAGTGAGGCAATACTGTTCTCAACTGGGTCTAAATAGGAGTATAAAATGCCAAAGTTAAAAACCAAAAGTGGCGCTGCTAAGCGCTTCAAAAAGACAGGCAGCGGCGGTTTTAAACACCGTGCAGCTAACCGCAGTCACATCTTGACTAAGAAATCTACCAAGCGTAAGCGTCATTTGCGTGGCATGGACAGCGTTGCAGCTGTTGATCATGATGCTATTCAACAATGCTTACCTTACGTTTAGAGGAGAGAGTAAATGCCAAGAGTTAAACGTGGGGTCACTGCCCGTCGTCGTCATAAGAAGATAATGGCGCAAGCTAAAGGTTATTACGGTGCGCGTAGTCGTACTTATCGTATAGCCAAGCAAGCTGTTATCAAAGCTGGTCAATATGCTTATATCGGTCGTAAGCAAAGAAAGCGTCAATTCCGTGCATTATGGATTGTGCGTATCAATGCTGCTGCTCGTATGGCTGGTTTGAAATATAGCACCTTTATGAACGGCCTGAAAAAAGCCAATATCAGCATTGATCGTAAGATTTTAGCTGAATTAGCGGTTTTCAATAAAGCTGAGTTTGCGCTTATTGTGGAAAAAGCAAAAGCCGCACTTAGTTAAACTGTCATCCTGATAATGCTCAGCATTCGTCAGGATCCAGAATTATTTGGATTTGATACTTGCCATTGGTAATATCAAAATGACAAAACCATTTAAGGAAGCTTCGGCTTCCTTTTTTTATGCTTTGTATACTTGGTCAAGACTTGCTCGTATTCTACTATCCTTAAGCTTAATCAGGGATTCAGGGTTTTATATTTTTCACAATCTGATAGAATCATTTTTTGGTCGTATGGTAAGCAATTAAGCGTAGGAATAGCATGCAGCATTTACAGGATTTAGCAAAACAGGCCCTGGTGGAAATTGAAGCCGCTGATAACAGCAAAGCTTTGGATGATATCCGAGTAAAGTATTTAGGTAAAAAGGGTGCACTAACTGATGTCATGAAAACTCTTGGCTCATTAAGCCCAGAAGAGCGTCCTAAAGTGGGGCAGATAATCAATGAAGTCAAAGACCAACTTCATCATGCTATTAATCAAAAAGAAGCTTTTTATGAAAATCAGGCTTTGCAAAAAAAATTAGCGGCGGAAAGGCTTGATGTTAGTTTATCGGGAAGAGGCATTGAGCTTGGAAACTTGCACCCAATCACTCGTTCTATGCATCGCATTGAAACATATTTTAAAGGCATGGGGTTTTCAGTAGCCGAAGGGCGTGAAATCGAATCAGATTACTATAATTTTGAAGCTTTAAATATTCCAGCCTCGCATCCGGCTCGAGCTGCTCATGACACCTTTTATTTTGATAGTACTACCTTATTGAGAACGCATACTTCTAATGCTCAAATTAGAGTGATGGAAAATAATCAGCCTCCAATTCGTATCATAGCGCCAGGACGAGTTTATCGCTGTGATTCTGATATGACTCACACTCCAATGTTTCATCAAGTCGAAGGCCTGTGGGTGGATTCTGATGTAAATTTTAGGCATTTAAAAGCTGTGATATCTTCATTTTTAGAATATTTCTTCGAGCGCCCTATGAAAGTGAGGTTTAGGCCCTCATATTTCCCTTTTACCGAGCCGTCAGCAGAGGTAGATATTTGGTTCAATAATCGATGGCTAGAGGTATTGGGGTGTGGCATGGTCCATCCAAAAGTATTAGCTAATGTAAAAATTGATAGTGAAAAATTTGCAGGTTTTGCCTTTGGTATGGGTGTTGAACGCTTAACCATGATTCGTTATGAAATCAATGACCTAAGAATGATGTTTGAAAATGATTATCGATTCCTAGGGCAGTTTTAGGGATGAATATTTAATAGACTTATGCGACTTTACTTTAAATTAAACAAGCGTATAAGCATCATGCAATACAGAGAGAATGCATAAATGAAATTCAGCGCAAAATGGTTACATGAATGGGTGAGCCCCAACTTATCGGTCAATGAAATTACTGATCGATTTACTATGGCGGGATTAGAAGTAGATGGCTTAGATCCAGTCGCTCCTGCTTTTGATGGTGTGATCGTTGGTGAAATTATCGCCTGTGAGCAACATCCTAATGCTGATCGTTTGCGTGTTTGTCAGGTTAACGTTAATCAAGATGCGCCCTTACAAATTGTTTGTGGTGCAGCTAATGCGCGCCAAGGGATCAAAGTTTGTGTGGCGATGATTGGGGCAACTTTGCCCGGTGACTTTAAAATTAAGCCCGCTAAACTGCGCGGGGTAGATTCTTCTGGTATGCTTTGTTCTGAAGTGGAGCTTGGCATTAAAGATAGCTCTGAGGGTATCATGGAGTTGGCTTTAGATGCGCCGGTGGGTACGAGTGTTAGAGAATATCTGCATTTAGATGATCACATGATTGAGCTAAGTATTACCGCTAATCGTGGAGACTGCTTAAGTATCAAAGGCTTGGCGCGTGAGCTTGGCGCGCTAACACAATTCCCTGTACATGCGCCCAAATTTGCTAAGGCGACGATTGCTCACCAAGACACCGTAGCTATCGAAGTTCAAAACCCATTGGCTTGCCCTAGGTATGCCGCTCGAATTATTAAAGGCATTAATAATACTACTCCCACTCCATTTTGGTTGAGTGAGCGTTTGCGTAGGAGTGGTATAAGAAGTATTTCCCCAATAGTGGATATTACCAATTATGTAATGCTAGCTTTAGGCCAGCCTATGCATGCTTTTGATTATAATAAAATCGAAGGCGGGGTGGTGGTGAGAAATGCCAAAGCAGGCGAAAAGCTTACGCTTCTTAATGATCAAACAGTTGAGCTTAAAGCAGATACTTTAGTCATTGCTGATTATGAGCAACCTATTGCAATTGCTGGAATTATGGGGGGGCTGGACTCCTCTGTTACCACAGATACAACTGACATTGTGCTAGAGTCGGCTTTTTTTGCTCCATCGGTAATTGCTGGTAAAGCTCGCTCCTATGGTTTACATACTGATTCATCACAGCGCTTTGAACGAGGAGTTGATCCAACTATTACTTTTGAAGCCATTGAGTATGCTAGTGAATTGATCCAGTTAATTATGGGTGGGCATGCAGGGCCGATAGTAGAAGTTAGTACAAGTCAGCATTTACCTAAAGCAGTTCCAATTACTCTGCGAAAACAGAAAATAAGCAAAGTGTTAGGCTTGGAAGTTTCCATGCATGAGGCAAGCACAGCATTAGAACGATTAGGCTTTACTATTCAATCCTTAACAGATGTGTCTATTAATGCCCTGGCTCCATCTCATCGTTTTGATATTAGTATTGAAGAAGATTTGATTGAGGAAGTAGCGAGAATTCGTGGCTATGAATCCTTAACGCCTGAAACACCTGCTCTGCCAGTCATGGTAAGTGTAGAGTCAGAGCTTGAGCTGCCGCTTTATAGACTTAAGCAACTTCTTGCGGACCGTGGTTATCGTGAGGCCATGACGTATAGTTTTATTGATCCGAAATTGCATCAGCAATTTTTCATGGATAAGCCAGCTTATGCATTGATGAATCCAATAGCATCAGATTTATCAGTAATGCGTACGAGTTTAATTCCAGGGCTAATTAAGACCTTGGCTTACAATGTAGCTAGGCAACAATCTAGACTGCGCTTATTTGAAGCAGGTACGTGCTTTGACTATGATGGCAAAAGCCCAGTTAATGAATCTACGCGTTTAGCAGGCCTGGTTTATGGTAAGCTTATGGCAGAACATTGGGATAACAAGGTAAAGTCTGATTTTTATGACCTCAAAGCCGATGTTGAAGCTATTTTAGCATCAAGCTCAAGACAAGGTTTTGTGTTTGAAGCTACCGATAGCATTAGTTACTTACATCCTGGTAAAGCGGCGCTTATTAGCGAAAATAATATAGTGATTGGTTATATCGGAGCTTTGCACCCTAATTTAATCCAAGAGTTTGATTTAAGTTTTGAACCTTTCGTATTTGAAATCAATTTAGCAAGCATAAGCGCAAGCTATTTACCTAAATTAGCTGCAATTTCCAAGTTCCCAAGTATTCGAAGAGATATTGCTATCGAAGTAGACGAGGCGGTAGCTGCTGAGCAGTTAAAGTTAGCCATTAGCCGTGTGGCTGGTGCTTTGCTGCAACATGTTTGGGTATTTGATATCTACCGAGGCGGTAAATTGCCAGAAGGTAAAAAAAGTGTGGCATTGGGCTTGATTTTGCAAGATTTATCACGCACTCTTAATGAAGAGGAAGTTATTGCTGTTATGGAACAGGTAGTAAACACATTACACACTGAGTTTGCTGCGCAATTGAGGGAATAAAATGACATTAACGAAAGCTGAATTAACTAATATATTATGCAAAGAAGCTGAACTCACACAAATTGAAGCCAAAGAATTTGTAAATAATTTTTTTCATGAAATCCGCGGTCTTTTGGCCGCTGGGCTTTCAGTAAAGCTATCAGGGTTTGGTAATTTTGAATTGCGAGATAAATCGGAGCGACCTGGGCGCAACCCAAAAACTGGGGAAGAAGCGGTAGTTTCTGCAAGACGTGTCGTGACTTTTAAATCTGGGCAAAAATTCAAAAAGATCGTTGCCGGTTAAGCTTTTCTTTATTTAATTTTTTTCGTATTATACACAAGCTTAATCGGGGCGTAGCGCAGCCTGGTAGCGCACATGCCTGGGGGGCATGTGGTCGCTGGTTCAAATCCAGTCGTCCCGACCAGTTTTTTGTAAAAACTGCATGGCATTAAAATTTCCTGCTAGACTGTTCTTTATACTAAAAAGTGTGAGTACAGCATGCCAATATTTCATCTGTCGGATAACAAAACCACAGCTAAAAGGGAATGCATTGCAGGCCTTACTACCTTTTTTACTATGGCCTACATTATAGTCATTGCCCCCGCTATTCTTTCTGAAGCTGGAATGAACTATGGGAGTGCCTTTGTAGGGACTTGTATTATCACAGCGTTTGCTAGTTTCTTATCAGGTAGCCTCTCTAATTTGCCTGTGGCATTTGCACCGGGCTTAGGATTGTTATCATATTTTTCTTATGTGGTGGTAGGAAAATTAGGCTATAGCTGGCAAGCAGCTCTAGGCGCAGTATTAATTTCAGGCCTATTATTTTTTTTGATAACCATAACAAAGCTTAGACAATTTATTCTTGTCGCTATTCCAACTTCTTTAGGCTGTGCTATCGCGGCGGGAGTGGGTTTCTTTATAGGATTTATTGCCTTAAAAAATGTTGGGGTCATAGTGGAAAGCCCTCATACATTAATTACTTTAGGCTCAATGAATACCGCGAGTGTAGGTCTATTCTTTTTAGGTTTTTTTATTATTGCAATATTAGATGGCCATGAAGTGCCAGGAGCCATTATCATTGGTATGTTATTAGTAACTTTGCTTGGAAGGTTATTTCATATAACGCATATAAGCGGCCTATTTTCTATGCCACCAACTTTGGGTAATTCGTTTTATAAGTTAGAGTTACATCCACTGTTAAATTGGGCAAGCTTACCAGTCATTTTTACCTTTATCATCGTGGCCTTATTTGATAGTACAGGGACTTTAATCGGCTTGAGTTTCAACATGGCGCAGCCAGTTGAACAAGTACGATCAAATATAAACCGAGGCTTAATCGCAGAAAGCATTGCCACTTCTGTATCCTCGGTAATAGGCTTAACCACCTTATCGCCATTTATCGAAAGTGCTTCTGGTATAAAAGCCGGAGGGCGCACCGGTTTAACAGCCTGGGTAGTGTCAGGGTTGTTTTTAGTGACTATGTTCCTGTCCCCTTTAGCCGCTAGTATTCCAGTATTTGCAACTTCAGCGGCTCTATTTTTTGTGGCTTGTATAATGGTTAAGCCGTTTTCCAAGGTAAACTGGGAGGACGCAGCTGAATATATTCCCGCCGTTATAACCTTGCTTACTATTCCATTAACTTTTTCAATTGCCGATGGGGTTGGCTTAGGAGTGATTTGCTATGTCACTTTGAAGTTTGCCATGGGTAAATATGCTGATATCCATCCTGCTTTATATGTAATTGCCTTAGTTTTCATAGGATTATTTACTATTTAGCCGTTTTACTTAAATTTAATCAATAAACAATTAATTATGATTGAGTCATACGGGGCGCAGGCTGCTTTCATTGCTGATAATGTTTACTCATGATATAAGTGCCTTAAACTTATTAAATGAGGAATGAAGATGATCTCAAGCATGACGGCATTTGCTCGCGGTAGCAAAAAAGGGGGCTGGGGAGAGCTGATTTGTGAAATCAAATCAGTGAATCATCGTTATTTAGAAGTGAATTTACGTTTACCTGAAGTGCTGCGTGATATGGAAGTGGTTATTAGAGAAAAAATGCGGGCCCATATCCAGCGAGGCAAAATTGATTGCCAATTCACCCTAATTCCATCCAATGAAGGAAATGTTAGTTTAGAAGTCAATACCAATCTAGCTCAGCAAATTTTACAAGCTGAAATGATTTTGCTTGAAACCTGCAATGTACCTTCGAGTATCGATACGCATGCCTTGTTAAAATGGCCGGGAGTTCTACAGCCAAAGCTTGAAGAGCGTAATCATACTGAAGATGAGGTATTGGATTTATTAGTAGAGGTTTTACAAAACTTTAGCGCCAGTAGGCAGCGAGAAGGCAAGGCTTTAACAGAATTTTTGTGTCAACAATTGAATGATATTGAGAAATATGTATTAAAAGTCCGCCAAATTTTACCAGGGATCCAACAGCATTATGAATCCAAGCTCTTGAGCCGTTTTAATGAAGCTAAGCTTGAACTTGAGCCTTTGCGTTTAGCACAAGAAATGCTATTGTTGGCACAAAAATTAGATGTAACCGAGGAATTAGATCGTCTATCTGCGCATAATGCTGAAGTGCAAAGAATTTTACAAAAGGGCGGGGTAATGGGTAAACATCTGGATTTTTTAATGCAGGAATTAAACCGAGAGGCCAATACACTTTCGTCTAAATCGATAAATTCCGATATGACTAAAGCGGCGGTTGAGATAAAATTGTTGATTGAGCAAATGCGGGAACAGATCCAAAATATTGAATAGGAAAGTGGAATGTCTAAGTGTCATGGCCTTATTTTTATCGTGTCCGCCCCATCGGGCGCTGGTAAAACTAGTTTAGTTAAAGCCTTAATTGAACAAACTTCTGATATAAGAGTATCAATTTCCCATACCACCAGAGCTAAAAGGCCAGGAGAGGTGGATGGGGTGCATTATTATTTCGTTGACCAGGCTAAATTTATAGCATTACGCAATGAACAAGCTTTTATCGAAGATGCCGAGGTTTTTGGTCATTACTATGCTACTTCTAAAATGGAAATTGAAAAGGCTATTAATCAAGGCCAAGACATTGTGTTGGATATTGATTGGCAGGGCGCAAAACAAGTTAAGGATTTATTTCCAGAGCACAGTGTAGGGATTTTTTTATTACCTCCGTCTAAAGCCATATTGAAAGAGCGTTTAGAGCGAAGGGCGCAAGACCATCCTGAGGTTATTGCTAATCGTTTAGCAGCAGCTAATAGTGAAATGCAGCATTATCGAGATTATGATTATGTCATTATCAATGATAAATTCGAACATGCTTTGGATGATCTTAAAGCTGCAGTTAGGGCAGAAAGACTAAAAAAAGCGCGTCAAGAACAGTATCATGCTGATCTTATTCACGATCTATTAGCATAATTGTTTCTTAATTGGCGAAAACTCGCTAAAATAGTAGCAAGAGCATAGTAAATTGATTTTTATAAGGAAAATAATATGGCTAGAGTAACCGTAGAAGATTGTTTAGAGAACGTAGATAACCGATTTCAGCTAGTATTAGTGGCAAGCAAGCGTGCACGTCAAATTATGCGTTCTGGTGAGGAACCTACTGTTGAGTGGGACAATGATAAGCCTACTGTAGTGGCGTTACGTGAAATTGCCGCCGGAAATGTTGGTAGAAACATTTTATTGACAGATACCCTAAGCTAGAATAGGGGACGCTGTGTTTATATTCAGCCCCTTACAAGAAAAGCTATCAACCTATTTAACTGCTGGGCAAATTTCTCCTATCGTTGAGGCTTTTCTGTTTGCGGCTGATGCCCATGAGACACAATTTCGTAGCACAGGTGAGCCCTATATTACACATTGTGTGGCAGTGGCTGGGATCTTGGCTGATATGCATATGGACCCAGAAACCATCATTGCAGCTTTATTGCATGATGCCGTTGAAGATACCCCAGTTACATTAGCCCATATAACTGAAAACTTTGGTGAAACCACGGCAAAGTTAGTCGATGGGGTCACCAAACTTACTCAGATCACCTTTGAATCTAAAGCCGAAGCTCAGGCTGAAAATTTCCGTAAAATGATGTTGGCAATGGTAGAGGATATCCGAGTCATTTTAATTAAAATGGCGGACCGCTATCACAATATGAGCACTTTGGCGAACTCCAATTTTCGTCCAGAAAAACGTCGACGCATTGCCTTAGAAACTCTCGAAATCTACGCCCCAATTGCCAATAGATTGGGTATGAATACGTTTAAGAACGCTTTTGAAGATTTCGGCTTTCAAATTTTGTATCCATTACGTTATAAAGTATTAGAAAAGCGAGTTAAAGCGGCTAGAGGCAATCGTCGTAAACTCGTGGAAAAAATTCATGAGGCCATTGCCGAATGCCTCAAATCTTATAATGTCCCAGTCGAACATATTTATGGCCGCACGAAGCGTTTATATAGCATTTATAAAAAAATGCAGCTTCGCGGAGTGCCATTTTCTGAGATTATGGATGTCTATGCCTTTAGGGTACTGGCCAATGATATCGATGATTGTTATCGTTTGCTTGGAGCTTTGCATGGATTATATAAGCCAATACCAGGTCGCTTTAAAGATTATATTGCTATACCAAAGGCGAATGGTTACCAGTCTTTACATACCACTTTGTTTGGGCCTTATGGAGTGCCTATCGAAATACAAATCCGTACCATGGAAATGGAAATTACCGCTAAAAACGGAATTGCAGCTCATTGGCTATATAAAACCCAGGGTTTTATCAGCCCCACTGAAGTCAGAACTCGTGAATGGCTAGAACAATTGTTAGATATGCAGTCCAGTGCCGGAAATTCGCTAGAATTTATTGAGCATGTCAAAATTGATTTATTCCCAGATGAGGTTTATGTATTCACTCCTAAAGGCGATATTATGCGCCTGCCCCGAGGCGCTACCACCGTTGATTTTGCTTATGCAGTTCATACCCAAATCGGTGATCGATGTGTGGCTGCTAAGGTAAATCGTAGATTAGTGCCATTGAATTTTGTATTAACCAATGGGCAAACTATAGAAGTAGTAACTTCACCCAAAGCCACCCCTAATCCATCTTGGCTTAACTTTGTGGTGAGTGCCAAAGCAAAAACCGGCATTAAGCACTTTCTGAAATCTCGAGAGGAAGAAGAATCCATTGCCTTGGGCAAAAAATTACTTAATTATTCCTTATCAGAATCTGGGTTAAGTTGGGAAAATATTTCTCATGAACATATAAAAGCTTTATGTGATGAGCTATTTGTCCCTTCTGAAAAAATGCTGTTAAAGCAACTGGGTTCTGGAGAACGCAGTAGTCGAGTTACTGCCCAACAATTATTAGAAAAAACTACTCAAACTCAGCATATTCTGCCTAAGAAACAAAATCTTCAGATTATGGGATCAGAAGGCATGAACTTAAGATTCTCCAAATGCTGTTATCCTATTCCGGGAGATGAAGTAAGAGGAATGTTGAGTAAAGGCCAGGGAATTGAAGTTCACACTTGCCAATGCCCAGTTTGGAGTAAAGTGGACTATAAAAACCATGCCGATGATTTAGTCAGTTTAAATTGGGCGCATGATATTAATGATTATTTCCCAGTTAAGATGATGGTAGAAACTGAAAATGTTCGGGGCGCAATAGCTATGACCTCGAAAGCCATTACTGATTCTGATTGTAATATTCGCGAATTTCATGTAGAAGAAGCTAGAACGACTTATGGGATTATTGAAGTCGTATTAGAGGTTAGAGATCGAATTCATTTAGCTAAAGTTATCAAGCGCTTGAAAAATCATAAATATGTCATGCGAGCTTATCGTGTTAAACCTTAAATTCATGAGTAATTAGAATGAGCAAAAATATCATCAATACCTGCAAGGCCCCAGCAGCAATTGGAAGTTACTCTCAAGCAGTGAAAGCAGGTAATACGGTTTATATTTCTGGACAAATTCCCTTAGAGCCTGAGTCTATTACTTTAGTTGCAGGGCCTATGGAAAAGCAGGTTGTCCAAGTCTTTGAAAATTTAAAGGCCATTGCTGAAGAGGCCGGCGGTAGTTTAGATGAGATTGTTAAGCTCAATGTGTATCTTTTAGACTTAAAGCATTTTGAAGTAATCAATCAAGTAATGAGACGATACTTCAGCGAGCCATTTCCGGCGAGAGCTTTGCTTGGCGTGGCGGCAATGCCTAAACAAGCTGAAGTGGAAATTGAAGCAATAATGGTTTTAAACGGAGCATAGAAATTGGATAAATTTAACGATCCCCATGCAGAGCGTGAAGCAAGTAAGTATGCGGATCCTATTCCTAGTAGAGAGCTTATCTTAGAGTTTATTAAGGGATGTCTTGATCCTGTTACACACGGCTATCTTACCAAGGTTATGGAGCTGGAGAGTGATGACAAGCGTGAGGCATTACGCAGACGTTTACGTGCCATGGAAAGAGATGGTCAGCTTACCTGCAACCGCCGAGGCGAATATCAGATATTAGAACATACTGACCTTCTAACCGGGAAAGTAGCTATTGATAAAGAGGGGCGTGGAATTGTTATATTTGATGAAGCGCTCAATCAATCCATCATATTATCTCGGCGCCAAATGCGTACAGTTTTCCCTGGCGACAAAGTATTGGTCAAGGTTGTAGCAGAAGATGAGTCGGGCTTAAGAGAAGCAATTATCATCGATGTAATCGAGCGTAATACCAATAAGATTATTGGTAGATTTCACAAAGAGCATGATAGTGCCTATGTGATTCCAGAGGGGCCAGAAAGCTCCAAGATTAAAAAAAATATAATGATTTTACCCAGTGATCAAGCGGGGGCTAAGCATAATCAATTGGTGGAAGTCGATATTTATGCGCAGCCTACCTATCATAATCAAGCAGCCGGCAAAGTCAGTGGAATTTTAAGTGACTCTATCAATGTTGATTTAGCCATCGATTCGGCTGTAAGCAGCTATGATTTGCCTCGAGATTGGCCTAAAGAAGTCTTGGCAGAGATCAGTAAGCTAACTGGGGAAGTATCAGAAAAAGATAAACTTAATCGTAGCAATTTAACGGATCTACCTTTAGTCACAATAGACGGGGAAGACGCAAAAGATTTTGATGACGCGGTATATTGTCGCCCACTTGAAAACGGCCAATGGGAATTGTATGTCGCTATCGCTGATGTTTCATACTACGTAAGACCTGGAACAGCTTTGGACCACGAGGCGCAAAAACGTGGCACTTCAGTGTATTTCCCAGGCCGAGTTATTCCTATGCTGCCTGAAATTATTTCCAATGAACTGTGTTCACTAAAACCTAATGTTGATCGTTTGTGCATGGTGGCGCAGATGATTATCAGTGCTGAAGGTGAGATGGTTAAATCAAGCTTTTACCCTGCAGTAATGCGTTCTAAGGCTCGACTTACTTACACTGCTGTCGCGAAAATGCTGCAAGAGCCTACAGTAGACTCTGCTAATGCCGCTATATTGCCACATCTGAAAAATCTTGAAAATTTATACAAAGTGCTTATTGAGCGACGTAAGCAAAGAGGCGCTTTGGAGTTTGAAACTATTGAGACCCTAATCAAGCTCAATAGCCAGGGACAAGTGGAGCATATTAAGCCAGTTATCCGTAATGATGCGCATAAAATTATTGAAGAATGCATGTTAATGGCTAATGTGGCTACGGCACAGTTCTTTATTAAGAATAAAATAGAAGCCTTATATCGAATTCATGAGGCGCCTAAGCCTGAAAAAATTGATGATCTACGAGGATTTTTAAGTTTGCGTGGCTTAGCTATGACGGGTAAACAAATTCCAGAGCCCAAAGATTTAAACCAAGTTTTACTCAAAGCCAAAGGCCGAGAGGATTATTCCATAATCCAAACAGTATTATTGCGCTCGATGAATCAAGCCATTTATAGCGAGAATAATATTGGACATTTTGGCCTGGCCTATGAATCCTATACTCACTTCACCTCGCCTATTCGCCGATATCCAGATTTAATAGTGCATCGTTTAATGCGTACTGTGTTGAATAAAACTGATGCGGCGGCAGTTCGATATGAAAAACATCGATTGGTTGAGGCCGGGGAGTATTTATCCTTTACTGAGCGCAGAGCAGATGAAGCGAGTCGTGAGGTCGTTAGCAGCCTTAAATGTGCTTATATCGTGGATAAGATAGGCGAAGAATTTGATGGCGTTATTAGTGGACTCACGCATTTTGGCTTTTTCGTTACTCTAAAAGAAGTGATGGTGGATGGCTTGGTCCATGTTGCTACTTTGCAAGGGGATTACTATCAGTTTGATACCGCTTCCCATCAATTAATTGGCGAACGTACTAAGCAAGTATTCCAATTAGGCCAATCGGTGAAGGTTAAATTAGCTCGAGTAGATTTAGTTGAGCGCAAAGTGGATTTAGAATTATTAGGCCAGCCCAAAGCTATTAAAGGCGACAAATCATTTAAAGCTAAATTTGACCGTAAAAAGGCTAAGGCTAAAGATAAGGTCAAAGAAAAGGCTAAAAAATTTAAGGCTAAGCTTAAGCGTAAGAAAGCTAAAAAATCTAAATCTGACTAAATTGGTTTTTTTATAGACAGTTTTGTTTAAAGATATTAAACCAAGATAATCGAGTGATAATACAGTAGAAAATCCTTAAGATGCCCTGAAGTATCACTCAAAAAAATACTTAATTTATCCGAAATGAAAAGAGGCAATGAGGCATGCTTTTAAAGGTTCGGATTATCTGCTATGGTTGAAAAATATTTTAATCCTTACCAAGCTTAAGGAGTAAATATGTTCAAGTCCCTTACCGGTTATACCATGTTGAATTTACGTGATGCGGTTAGCAGTGGTGATTTAACAACCGTACGTGTATGTTTAGCTTATTTTCAAAAAAAAGGAACTTTAAATAAAATTTTGCATTCTGTTTGTGATGCTTTGGTTAGAGATTTACCCCATCATAATATTGTCAGTACGCCAATTTTTGAAGCATTCAGAAATAATTATAAACCCCAATTTAGCATAGCTATCATATTACTTGAAGCAGGCACTAATCCATGTTTTTCAGACTGGATGGGATGCAATATATTACACTTTGCAATTGGACAGAATAATTTTGCTTTGTTCAAATTATTATTGTGGTACGTACATGATTTTGATGAGATGTATCAGGTTGAAAATGCTTACACCCATACAAAAATATATAGCAGAATTGATATGTGGGAAAAAGTTCGCCCTAGGGTTAAAGCTAAAGTCGAAGAAACAGTAGACGATGTAAAGCTTGTTAGAGATTTACTTGCTAAAGCTAAGTCAATGAATCTGACAGAAAAGGCCCCATTAATTATTGAGGCCGCTAGCCTTTATTTAAAGCATGCGGATTATGAATTATTGCCTGAAAATACTGGTCATGCTGAACTTAGAAAATATTATTTACAAAAAGCCTATGAAATTTATCAAGAACTTGATGAACATTATCATTGCTTGCCAGCATTAACGGTTCCACAACAACAGCAGCATATCGAAATTTCAAAACAATTAAGTAAGATTTGTAAAGCATTAGCCTTAGATGAAGAAAGTATTTGTTATACAGCCTATGCCAATATTCTTACATTTGACCTAGTGAAAGCTCAAAATAACTCTATTACTAAGGCCCAAGTTCCGTTTTTAGGTACGCAAGCTGATAAAGATAAGGCAGGAGCAGGCCAGATTATCCCTGAAACAACTTGTGGGCTATAAGTCATGGGGGATTACATTAAATTTCCTGTATCATATTGTAATAATAGTTGCGATACGGCTAGCTTCCCGGTAAAATGCTTGTCCATCCGTTGCGGTATCTAACAAAGGGTTAGATGGCGGCGACATTAAAGAGGACTAAAGTTATGCAAAAACAAATTCATCCAAATTATGGCGACATTAAAGTAACCTGCAGCTGTGGTAATAAATTTGCCACTGGCTCAACCTTGGGTAAAGATTTACATTTAGATGTCTGCTCTAAATGCCATCCGTATTACACCGGGCAACAAAAACTCGTGGATACTGAAGGCCGTGTTGATGGCTTTAAGAAGAAGTTCGGTACATTTGCTACCATGTCTTCACGCAAAAAGTCTTAAGAGACTCAATATTAAGTCAAAGGCCACCATCAAGTGGCCTTTTTTATACCTGTTTTCTGAAGCGGGAAGTTTTGCGATAATCCCTTGGTAAATTGAGGGCTAACGATGGTTGATGCTGTATTTGTTGGAAATCTCGATAAGAGTACTACTGAAGAAGAACTAGCCGCTTTATTTGTTCCATTTGGCAAGCCTCAGTCAGTCAGGATCATATATGATCTCACTACAGGGCAGCCAAAAGGCTTTGGTTTTGTTAAGCTATCTGATAAAAAAGCCATGAAATTATCGGCTAAGCAGTTGAATTCCGTTGAATTAAAAGGGAAGATATTAACCGTTTCCTGTGCCAAAGAGAGAAAATGATAATGCCTCAGTCAGATCGTAAAATAATTATCATCGGAATTGCCGGTGCATCGGGTTCAGGGAAAAGTTTACTGGCCAATACTATAGTCGATGAGTTGGGTTCTGACCGAGTGGTCGTGATTTCAGAAGATGCTTATTACAAAGACTTGTCTCATATGTCGATTGAGGACCGTAATAAGGTCAATTATGACCATCCTGATGCATTTGACCATAAATTATTAGCTCAACATTTAGCAGAGCTTAAAGCTGGCCAATCTATCAATGTGCCGATTTACGATTACACTACCCATAATCGTACGACTAAAACTCGCCATATTAGTAGCAACAATTCTATCGTGGTTTTAGAAGGTATCTTACTGTTTGCTGATCCTTCTTTACGAAATTTAATGGATATCGGTATTTATGTAGATACAGCCTTGGATACCTCTTTTATTAGACGATTAAGACGAGATGTGATTGAAAGAGGGCGTAGTATGGAATCTGTGATAGAGCAGTATGAAACCACGGTTCGCCCTATGTTTGTGCAATTTATTGAGCCATCAAAGCGCTATGCTGATATCATAGTGCCACATGGTGGAAAAAACCGCATCGCAATTGAAGTTATTCAAGCTAAAATGAAAGAACTTCTTAATCATCATGACTTGAATTAACAACGGGATAAGCCATGGCAAGAGCAATCGTATTAGTTTTAGATTCATTTGGGATTGGGGCCTCTGCTGATGCCGTGATATTCGGTGATGTGGGAGCGGATACGCTTGGACATATTGCCAGCACTTACTTGAAATCACGTAATCAAGCTTTGCATTTACCCAACTTAGCAAAATTAGGCTTGGCACAAGCTTATCATCTTAGCACTGGGCAAACTTTAGCTGATAATTTAGGTGCTGATGAAGCTGTAATAGGCGCCTATGGTTATGCAATAGAAAAAAGCCGTGGTAAAGACACTCCAAGTGGCCATTGGGAAATGATGGGTGTGCCTGTGACGTTTGATTGGGGTTATTTTCCAAAACAGGAAAAGTGCTTTCCAACTGAATTGATCAACACTTTAATCGCTGAGGCAAAATTGCCTGGCGTACTAGGTGAAAAGCATGCCTCAGGAACTGACATTATTTATGAGCTGGGTGAGGAGCATATTCGTACGGGTAAACCCATCGTATATACCTCAGCAGATAGCGTTTTTCAGATTGCTGCGCATGAAACATATTTTGGCTTAGATAAGCTTTATGATTTGTGTTATATCGCCAGAAAGTTAGTAGACCCTTTAAATATTGGTCGGGTGATAGCAAGACCCTTTATAGGAGAGCCAGGCTCATTTAAACGTACGGCTAATCGTAAAGATTTAGCTGTTCCGCCTCCAGGTGAGACCTTATTGGATAAAATGGTAGCAAATGGACTTAAAGTGATTAGTGTGGGTAAAATTGCCGATATTTTCGCCCACCGCGGAATCAGTGAGATTCATAAAGCTCCAGACAATAACGGAATTTTTGATGCCACTTTAGCTGCAATGAAAACAGCCCCCGATAACAGTCTAATATTTAGCAACTTTGTGGATTTTGATTCATCTTATGGCCATAGAAGAGATGTTTTAGGCTATGCCAAGGCTCTAGAAGAGTTCGATGCTAGGTTACCTGAGCTTTTTAAGCTCATGCAAGAAGAGGATATTTTAATCTTATCCGCAGATCATGGCTGTGATCCCACTTGGCCAGGTTCTGATCATACCCGTGAGCACATTCCTGTGCTAATCTATGGAGATAAGGTGAAGCCTCAGAGTATCGGAGCTAGATCAAGTTTTGCAGATATTGGCCAAACTATTGCTGCACATTTAGGTGTGTCACCTCTAGAGCACGGAATACCGTGCCATTTAACTTAAATAGGATGCTAAATGAACATATCAGATAAATTAAGCCATTTACGTGAAGTAATGAAACAGACTGGCGCAGATTTTTGCTATGTTCCAGCAGCTGATGCCCATCAAAATGAGTATGTACCTGAATATTGGCAGCGTCGTACTTGGATAAGTAATTTTTCAGGATCGGCGGGTGATGCTTTGATTGGCTTAGAGCAGGCCTATCTATGGACTGATCCAAGGTATTTTCTTCAAGCAGATAATGAATTAGATTCAGCGCATTATCAACTAATGAAAGAACAAGTGCAGGGTTTTTCTCCTCCCATCGATGTATGGTTAAGGCGCAATGCAGTTGGAAAAACTTGCGCAGTAGATCCTAGAGTAATCACTATAGCTCAAGCCAAAAAATTTCAAACCGCACTTAATGCTGTCAGTGGGAAATTACTGGCAACGGATAGCAATTTTATCGATAAAGTTTGGCAACGAGATACTCATGTCAAAATCGGTTCAGTGCAAGTCTATGATGTTAAATATAGTGGAGTGAGTGCTCGTGATAAAATTGATCTAGTGCGCCATGCGATCAAACAATTAGGCGCCGGGGCTCATGTAGTTACTATGCTCGATGCTATTGCCTGGTTGTTTAATATTCGCGGTCAAGACGTAGACTATAATCCATTGGTTATCAGCTATGCGATCATTAGCCAAAATGAAGCTACTTTATTTGTCGACCGTGAAAAAATTCATGCAAAAGATTTAAGTTATTTTGCCGAGCAAGGCATAAGCCTACAAGATTATGATGCCTTCCAGAACGCTTTACACCAACTAGAGGGCAATGTACTTCTAGACCCTGGCACCGCTAGTTGGTGGGTAGAGCAGCAGCTTAATTCTGCCACTATAATACTTGATGCGTCGCCTATTACTCTATTAAAGGCTTGTAAAAATCAGGTTGAACAAGATGGTACTAGAGAAGCGCATAAACGTGATGCTAAAGCATTAGTAAAATTTTTATGCTGGTTAGATAATCATTGGCAAGAGGGCTATACCGAACTAAGTTTGGCTAATAAGCTTGAATCATTTCGTAAGCTTGATGCAGATTATGTTTGCCCAAGTTTTAATACCATAAGTGGCTTTGCTGCTCATGGCGCGATTGTTCATTATGCCGCCAATCCTGAAACCGATGCCAAAGTGGATGATTCAGCCATCTATTTATTAGATTCAGGCGGTCAATATTTGCATGGCACCACTGATATTACTCGCATCATTCACTTGGGAAATCCAACAGATCAAGAAAAACATCATTATACCTTGGTGTTAAAAGGCCATTTAGCCTTGCGTCATACTATCTTTGTGGAAGGAACTCGAGGAGAGCATATTGATGCCTTTGCAAGGGCCCCATTATGGCAAGAAGCGTTAAATTATGGGCATGGCACGGGGCATGGAGTTGGGGCCTTTCTTTGTGTACATGAAGGCCCGCAGCGAATTTCTACAGGAGCTAGTGGTGTACCTTTGAAAGCCGGTATGATAGTCAGCAATGAGCCAGGTTTATATATTTCAGGGCACTATGGCTTGCGAATTGAAAATTTATGTTTAATTAATCAAGTTTACAGCCAAAAAGACAGCTTGTCTGGCCATGGTCCATTTTACGGCTTTGAGGACTTAACCTTGGTTCCATATAATCGTAAATTAATCAATAAGGCAGATTTATCGACGCAAGAGATTAGCTGGATAAATGAATATCATAAAGAGGTTTATGAGGCTATCAAGAATGGATTACCAGCTGAAGAGTTAGAATGGTTAAAACAAGCCACTTTACCTCTTTAGCTCTCAGGTGTATTTATTAACTTGTTGATGACTGGGACGAGTAACAAAACTAGGACTGTCGTCAACAAGGAAATCCAAAAGTATAAGCTAAATGCATGGTCATAAATGCTATCTATAGAAACTATGTTATGCAGGCTCTTGGGTATTGCTGAGGAGTCTGCAAACAGTCCAGCCAGTTTGCCGCCAATCCCTAATGAAACGAACCAGATCCCCATCATCATCCCAACCAAAGGCTGAGGGACTAACTGAGTCACCATTGATAAGCCAATTGGAGAGAGCGATAGTTCTGCCAAGGCGATGATTAAATAAGCCAGGATCAACCAGCTGGAATTTATTAGTTGGTCGGCAGGGCTTATTTTTAAGCCAAGAAGTAAGGTGCCAAAGCCCAAAGTCATAAAACCCATGGATATTGCAAATTTCATGGCAGTAGAAGGGTCAATTGAATGATGCTTCAACCAAGTCCAGAACCAGCCTAGAATTAAGCCAAAGCCAACTACACCAAAAGCTTCGATTCCCATAAAGACTGAGGTCGGAACAGTAAGGCCTAGTAAATCATGATTAACGGCCCTAAGCACAAATAAATTCAAGGAGAAAAATAACTGGAAATAGATAGCCCAAAATATGATAGAAATAATAACCATTATAAAATAAGCCAGGATTCTATTGCGTTGATAGGCGGGAAATTGAAAAGCTTTGTGAAGCACAATCCATATAGTCATTAAACAAATGGTAAAAAAACAAACCAAAGCAAATACTTCATGCTGAATAATATACGCACTCAACAACGCAGTTAGTAAAATCACAGCATAAGCTGCACTTACTTTAGAGATATTATGCTTTATAGTGATAGGGTCTTTTATATGGAAATAAATTGCCCCGTAGTAGAAAACTAATGTACCCAATACTAGGCCTATAGCGGCACTGATAAAGGCACTATGCCAGCCTGCCAACGCCACTATATAGCCACCACAGCATGTGGCGAGTAAAATTCCTGAGTTGATACCGACATAAAATAAGGTAAAGCCACCATCCCGGCGCTTATCATTAGTAACATAAAGATGTCCTAAAAGTCCTGAAACATTAGGTTTTAATAAACCTGTGCCCATACTGATAATGCCTAAAGCAAGACTCATGATAAGCGATGTATTGGCAATCCCCATAAGGCTGTAGCCAAAGCAAAGCATGATGCCGCCAGCTAGTATTGCGTGCCGATAACCTAAAATAGTATCGGCTAAATATCCGCCTAATATTGGGGTAATATAAGCTAGAGCAGTAAATGAGCCTAAAATAGCATAACTGGTATCATCATCCAGGGAAAATTTTTGGATGAGGAACAATACCAATAAGCTCTGAATGATATAGAACCCATAGCGTTCCCACATTTCCGTTAAGAAAAATATAATCAAAGCTTTGGGCTGGGCCGAGGGCGTTTGCTGCATGTTTTGAGCTTAGACCAGTAAATTTATCAGTTGGTGAATTTTACTTGGAATTGTGGCTAATGCAAACCATCTATGAGATTTGTGCAATATAATTTGCTATAGTGCCTAAATATTGCGGAGAATCGCCATGTTTTATAAAGCTATTAAGCCTGTTTTATTTAAATTAGATGCAGAGCGAGCGCATGATTTCACTTTGCAAGCACTTAAAAAATGCCATAAATTAGGTCTGCTAAAGGCCAGCCATGCAAAAGCAAAGCCTAAGACCGTAATGGGTCTGGACTTTCCCAATATGATAGGCTTGGCGGCAGGCTTAGATAAAAATGGCGACTACATTGATTGTTTGGCAGCATTAGGCTTTGGTTTTATAGAAATAGGGACTGTAACGCCAAAGCCACAAGATGGCAACCCAAAACCTAGATTGTTTAGAGTTCCACAGGCTAAGGCCATTATCAATCGTATGGGCTTTAACAATAAAGGTATTGATTATCTCATTGAGCAAGTTAAACAAGCTAAGTATTCCGGAATTTTAGGCATAAATATTGGTAAAAATGCACTTACTCCCTTAGAAAATGCCATTGATGATTATAAAATAGGTCTAACAAAAGCCTACCCTTACGCGAGTTATATTACGGTTAATATTTCATCGCCTAATACGGCTAATTTACGTCAGTTACAACATGGTGAATTTTTAGAGGCTTTACTAGGTGAGCTTAAAGCCATTCAATCAGAATTAGAGCAGCGTCATTATAAAAAAGTCCCTCTGCTTATCAAGGTAGCACCAGATTTAAGCCATGAGCAGATTATCCAATTAGCTGATGCCTTCATTCGCCATAAAGTCGATGGAGTCATTATTTCTAATACTACAATTTCGCGTGAAGGTATAGAGCATTTGGCCATAAGTAAAGAGGCAGGAGGCTTAAGTGGAGCGCCGCTAACAGAAAAAAGTACCGAAATTTTGCGGATGTTTCATCGAGAATTAAAGACCAAGATTCCGCTAATTGCAGCTGGGGGAATTATGAGTCCAGAGCATGCGCAGCAGAAGCTGCAGGCGGGGGCGCAATTAGTTCAATTATATTCTGGTTTGATTTATCAAGGCCCGAGCTTGATAAAATCGATAATTAAATCAACATCATAGCTATAAATTATAGCAAATGTCCTAGATATAAGTTCATATAATACTGACGAATTTTTAATTCGAGTTTTTCATAATTTTCTGCAGACCACGTCTATATTTACAATGAAGGACAATAATAAAAAGAATGCAGGAGAGTAATTATGAACAGCCAATATCTTATTATGCCGATTCGCCATTTAGATTTATCGACTCAGGCTAATGCAGTGGCAAAAATGAACCAATTGATACAGGCTGACAGTGCTCCAAAATTCTATAGTAGTGTGCAGCAATTACGCCATGACTTGTTATATCCAGAGGCCCCAAAACTTGAAGGCGTAATTGGGCCAAGCGCGGCCCCAGACAGCATATTTTCTCATGGTGCATACTATGCAAATTTTAACCCGAAGCATTTTGCTTTGCTAAAGGTGCTAGCCGAAGACAAGCAAGTTAAAAGCGTCGTAGCAATAGTGAAAGATGTAACAGCTTTTATCCGTGAGCCTGGAGAGCAGGCATTCAAACCCTGTGAATTCAGTTTTCATAAAGCAGAAACAGGATTTTGGAATCACATTATGGCAAAATTACATACACCTGATGCTAATTCCACGACTCAACCTAAGCGATAAGTTTCTTTGATAAAGAATAGGCTCACTATAGTACATGCCGCAAAAGCTAAGGGAAGAGTAAATAATGCATGTTGAAAACCGCTTAAATCATATGCTTGTTGTGAGTTGGCTATGCCCTCATGCCAGGCGAGTAGTTTGCCAACCAAGGGTTGCATCACCACTCCGCTTGCAACGACTGCCATATTATTAAAGCCTATAGAGGCTGAAATTCTTTGTGAATCCGCAAAATCTTGCACTACAGCAAAGCTTAATATTTGCCCAGAAGAGCCCATGCCTGTTAAAAACAATAATATTGCCAATAAGCTAAGAGGTAAGCTAGGCATATAGATTATAAGGCTGAGGCTAATCCCTCCGATCAATGCAGCTAAGGCCAGTAAAGGTTTGCGCTTTTGGATTCTATCTGATAAGGCGCCAATAAATGGGCTAGATAGACCAATGCCAAGCCAGATTAAGGAGCAAAATGAAGCCGCTTCTTGGGTGGATAAATGATAAGCCGTTATGAGAAACGGAATGCCCCAAAGTGAGGCAAAAGCAGTAACTGGAGCCCAGTTCAAAAAGGCGTATGCTGCTACCCACCAAGTCTGAGCGTTGTTAAAAATATGCCTTAAGCTAGCCCAAATGGATTCAAAGGTTTCATCTGGTTTTTGTCTACAGTGTTCTTGGGGCTTGCGTAAAAATATCCATACGCATAATGCTAATGTTAAACCTAATGCCATTAATACCCATAAGGTCTGACGCCAGCCAAGATGGTTAACCGCTAATGCAATGGGGATTTCACCGGCAATGGCCCCTAGGGCTGCCAGTAGCTGAGCGATACCAGTTAAAAAGGCAAAATAGCGGCTAGGGAAGCATCTGGCTGCAACTGTAAGGACCGACAAAAAGGCGAACGCAGAACCAAAGCCCATTAATAATCGAGCGGCTAAGCCCGTGATAAGAGAGTCAGTTAAACCAAAAATCCCCGCGCCAAGCGCACAAATGCTGATAGTGATGGTAACTAAAATTCTAAAATTAGCTCGATCATACATAAGTCCTGAGGGGATTTGCATCAATGAATAGGTGACAAAATAACAGCCTGACATCATGCCAAGTTGATAAGGGCTAAGTTGCAAAGCTTGACGTAATTCAGAGGTCATAACCCCGGGTGAAACTTGCAAGGCCATTTCAAAACAAAGAAACAGGCTCATCAAACTAAAAACAATTATGGCTCGAGTTGTTATCATTGCGTGGTTTCCTGAAGTAGCGTCTCAGCTATAGTACGAATAGTGCATCCTGTGGCTCCAGCTCCCCATAGGGCAGTCGCTTCATTGATAAAGGCATTGGCAAGGTCAAAGTGCAGCCAGCCTTGAGCATTATTTGCTACAAAGCGACTTAAAAACCCTGCGGCATTGCTAGCACCACTTGGACCACCCATAGGAATTTTACGACTATTAGCCGTAATGGCATAAGGAGACGGTGTATGTTCTTGGTGCCAATTTTCAAGTGGCATCGGCCAAATTAGTTCATTTTGAGTATGGGCATAGTGAAGGGCTTTATCGCGTAATGGCTGATCCAAAGCAAATAAGGCGGTGTAATCCATTCCTACTGCGACCACGGCAGCCCCGGTTAAGGTTGCCGCATCAATAATAAGCGGTGCGCCTGTTTCAGAGGCCTTAATTAGGCCATCGGCTAGTACTAGACGGCCTTCTGCATCAGTATTGACTATCTCAACACTTACCCCGTTTTTGTAGTGAATAATATCGCCAAGCTTGTAGGCATTGCCGCTAATTAGATTTTCTGCACAGCAGAGGATTAATTGCACACGCTTTTTTAAACCTTTTTTGATGGCAAGAGCTAGGGCAGCGCAGACTGTGGCAGCGCCTCCCATATCATTTTTCATAGTAGACATGGATTCAGTTTGCTTAATACTATACCCGCCACTATCAAAGCATATGCCTTTACCCACTAATACTGCTTCAATCTTGCTTGTCTTATCATTGTTAGGAATGTAATCAATTACTGCCATTACCGGAGGGTTAACGCTGCCTTTACCAACGGAATAGATGCCCATCCAGCCGTGTTTTTTTAAGTCCTCGCCTTGGATAAGGCTTGAGCTTATTTCGCCAGGTGCCGTTTTTTCTAAAAACTCTATGCATTGTTTGGCGAGAGTTATGGGTGGTTTTTCTTGAGCTGGTGTATTTATCCAGTCTTTAGCCCAGCTATGGACCTCTACCCAGGCATTAAGCAATGCACTGTCATTTGGCGGTAATTCAGCAAACTCAAGTTTGCAGGGAGACTTAATATTGCTTAAGCCTTGATAAAAGGCCCATTGAGAATGAAGGTCCCATTTCTCGCCTGATAAGCTCAGGTTTGCAAGGCCAAGGTTATAGCATTGGCGGCCGGCTTTTTGAATCTCTCTCAATTGATACTTGGATTGTCCAGTATGAATATGAATGCCATCATTTTGAATGCTAACTAATGTGTTATCTTTCCACGGCTTAGGCGCAGGTTTATTTTCCAACACTACTTTCATTTAACTTATCCCCAAGTCTTTGATAAAAAAACATGTGGACATTATATATTAAACTCACGGCTTGTCTAAGTGGTTCGACAAGCTTTTGAGCAGCTTAAGCAGCAATTACTTACTACCGTTAGCCTAGCATTTTCTCGCTACCGTTCGCCCTGAGCTTGTCGAAGGGTATCCAATTCATGGTTCGACAGGCATCCGAGCATCCAGAGCCTGCCGAAGGGCACAAGCGGGGATATAGTTCCTGAGTGCTATTAGCCAGTTTAAGCACACGAAGAAATTTCCCACGAACCAAAACTTCTTAACCCTACCTTAAAATTTTGTAATCATCTATACTCATGGATACACTTAGGAAATAATCATCACTCTAAGATAAATGAGGGAGCGCTTTTGAGTATGTTATATTTGCGTGGGCAATCCGCTTTAACCACCTCCAGTAAGCAAAAGTTGCTAGCAGATGTGCAAAATGCTGTGCCAAAAGTGCAGGAAATTGAAGCAGAATATGCTTACTTTGTGGCAATTAGTCAGAATTTATCCGATGAGCAGTGCGGTAATTTAGGCAAGATTCTTCATCATGAGCCTCCTTCCAGCACGCCTTTTGATGGCGGGCTGCAATTTATCGTAATGCCACACTTTAGTACGATTACTCCATGGTCTAAAAGTGTTACAGAATTGGCCCATGATTGTGGGTTAAGTTCTATCGAACGGATTGAAAGGGGGATTTTATATCAAATCCAGGCTGGATCTGGATTAAATGATGATGAAATTAAACGTGCCATAAAATTTTTATACCATGAAGAAAGTCAGACTATATTGCCCGATGTAGAATTCGCTAAAGCCTTATTTACCGAAACGATTAATCAAGCGAAGTTAAAATTCAACTTAGCTCCAGCAACTGATATTAGTAAATCTAATGCTATGTTTGATTCAACTTGGACTATCAACGGTGAGAAGCAAAGCATCACTTTGGCTCAAATGATGCAAAGCAGTTACCAAAATGATGGGGACGTTTTACTGAGTGAACGCAACGTTGGAATCATTCGAGGCAAAGAAGCAGCGCATTTTTATTCTAACTTTGAAAGTCATATTTATGAGTTTCATCAAGAAGATCAGCATGTAACATGTCAACTTAAACAATCTGACTTAAGCACTTTGACGCCAACTTTTTATCCTACCGCTGCTGGTCGAGGCTCTAAAACCAATGCGGTTTTATCAGGATATACCTTGCCTGATTTGAATATTCCAGGATTTGTTCATCCTTGGGAACAATTAGATATTTGTGCCAGTGATCAGCAGTCTGCTCTGGCAATAATGATGAAAGTTCCTTCACGCCAAGCCCATGATTATCATAAGCTTGGATTACCTTTGGTTGGTGGGTTTGTTCGCACAGCTCCCAGGGTTATGCCAAGACTCAGCTCAACCTATATCGGAAGTATTCGTTCTAATCATATTAAGTCATCTAGTGACAAAGGGATCCAGGTCAAAATTGATGCAGACATGCTGTTAAATAGGCAAAGGCTGATAGAAGATTGCTGCGCCATGAATCCCAATCCTATTTTATCAATGCTGACTTATCCATCTGGAGAAATGCTATGTTCGGTCAATCCTGAACAATTAGAAAGTTTTCAGATTTTATGTCGCCATTGCAATTGCGCTTATGAAATTCATGAAGAACAGCTTGATTTAAGCAAGGCAAATAATAACATCGAGCATGCTACGCTTAGGGTGGCTTCAATTGCTTATAATGAAGCTAGTACATGGCAAGCTGATGGAATAGTTTTATCAGAGGCCGTGGAGTTTATCCTAAAATTACCTGCTGTAGCCAATAAGAATTTTATTCTAAACCATAGCGATCGCTCGGTCGGTGGTTTAGTCTCACGTGATTCCATGGTTGGGCCATGGCAGGTGCCGGTTTCAAACTTTACAGTAAGCTGTAATGGTTTTATGGGGTCAAGTGGCGAAGTGGCCGCTTTAGGTGAAAAAATTTCCTTGGCTGAAATTAACCCCGCAGCATCAGTCAGAATGGCGATTGCAGAAGCTATTACCAATATTGCAGGGGCTAAAGTTGAGCAGCTATCTAATGTGAAACTCGCTTTAAGTTGGTCTGAATTTATGCCGCCGCTTAACGCAGGTTTATATGAAATGGTGAAGACAGCGGCTTTGGAGTTTTGTCCTGAATTATCCGTATCTATTGTTGCAAATGAATGCCTGGCTAGTGAAGCTGGGCCAGGTGCTAATCAACAAATTGCACCAACTGTAATAGTTGCCGCTATGGCTCAGATTAACAATATTCGCAGCACAAGATTGCCTCGATTGAAACGTCATATGGGTGAAAGCTATTTAGTGTTGATCGATTTAGGTAAAGGTCAACAAAGGATGGGCGGTTCCTGTTTGTCACAAATTTATCAAAAACCTGGCTCTGAAACGCCTGATGCCGATCCCTTGTTATTAAAGCAGTTTTTTAAAGCTATCCAAACCTTATTAGAGAAGAAACAAATTTTAGCATATCACGATCGATCAGACGGTGGTTTAATAGTGACCCTATGTGAAATGGCATTTGCCAGCCATATCGGGATAAAAGCCTATATTGATGGTTTAGGAAATGATCCTATTAAAGCCTTATTCAATGAAGAACTTGGCGCCGTCATTCAAATTAAAAGCGATGAAGTCGATGAAGTGCTGGGGGTATTTGAGGCCCTAGATGTTCCTGCCATTATTATTGGCGAGCTGAATAAAAATGATGAAGTTGAAATTTCCTTAGAAGATAAAGTAATTTACAAAGAAACTAGAGTAAAGCTTCAGCAATACTGGTCAGAAATGAGCTATCGTATGGAAGCTTTAACGGGTAATGCTAAGTTGGCAAAGCTTGAGTTTGAGCAAATAGCCAATCCAGATTACAAAGGTTTAAGTGCACTATTAAGTTTTGATCCTAAAATTGATGTGGCAGTGGCTTTTAGTGAACTTGCTCTAAAGCCTAAAGTGGCGATTTTGCGTCACGCAAGTAGCCATGGGCATATTGAAATGGCAGCCGCATTTCATTTGGCAGGTTTTGAATGTGTCGATATTACTATGCAGGATTTAAAAGAAGGTAAGGCCAGTCTTACCGATGTAAAGGGCCTGGCTATATGTGGTGGCGCTTCTTATAACGATATTTTAGGTTCTGGAAGTGGTTGGGCTCAAACCATTTTATTGAATTCTAAACTAAAAGACCTATTTAGCGAATTTTTTGCCCGTCCTGATACCTTTACTTTAGGGGTCGGTAACGGCTGTCAGTTACTCAGTTATTTAAAAGAAATCATCCCAGGAAGTAGTTTGTGGCCAACTTTTGAGCGTAATCTATCTGAAAAATTTGAGGCCAGGTTATCTATGGTTGAAATAATGCCAACAAAGTCCATTTTGCTAGAGGGTATGGTGGGCTCTAAATTACCCATTAGTATTTCTCATGGCTTTGGCCAAGCTAAGTTTGTCATTGAGTCTACTTTAGATCAATTACATGCTGCCAAGCAGTTTAGCATGCGCTATATAGATCATACTGGAACAGTGGCAGAAGCTTATCCCTATAATCCTAATGGCTCCATGGGAGGAATCACGGGCTTTTGCAGTGAAGATGGCAGAGTGACTGCCATGATGCCTCATCCTGAGCGAGTGTTTAGAAGTGTACAAATGTCATGGTTTCCACGAGAATGGGGCGCTTATTCGCCATGGATGCGTCTATTTAGAAATGCCAGAGTGTGGGTAGGGTAAAATATAATGTAAAAGGTCAATAAGGAAATCTGATGACTAGCAAAATAATTTTATGGTTATTGATAGCCTGTTTAAGTTTGGCCACGAATAGCGTTTTTGGCCAAACAGACACCTTATCAGGCCCTACAGTTAGTTTTACATTGCTGCAGCCAGTAGGGTTTAGCTCAGTGAGCAATGCATCATTTGGTGAAATTGTAACCAATAGAAGCTCAGGTTTTGTCACTTTAAATCCAGACGGTACTGTAACTAGTACAAGTGGGATTGTCGTTAATGGAATTGTCAGACCAGCTAAGTTTAGCATTAATGGAACCAATAATTGTGTGGTTGCTTTGAATTATAATTTGCCTTCGGCTTTAACCTCGAGTACGGGTGCTAACCTTAATTTATCCTTATCTAACACTCCGCCTGCAGAATGTACTCTAGGTTCGAACTGTAGTGATCTAAGCTTGAGTCCCAAAATAGAGATAAGCGCATCACAAGCAGCTGGAGTTTATGCAGGAACGATTACCATAACGGCAAATTATACTTCATGCTAAATATAAAGGACGTTTAAATGAGAATATTTGGCAGAAGTCAAAAGTATAAAGTATGTATTATTATATTTGGATTATTGGCATTTGTTTATAACCCTATGCAGGCCGCTACAGTAACACTTGATATGGTCGCTAACATAAATCAATTTTTAATTGGCTATAGTGGCCAGCCGCTTAATTTTGGCTCAATTACGGCCAATCAAAATGCTGGCAGCATAACTATCGATACGCTGGGTGGGTATTCAGCTAGTGGATCTGGAGTCAATACTTCCCAGTATCATTATGCTAATTTTTCAGTGAGTAGTAACAGCCTAAATCAGGATAGTACCTTAGTTATAAGTTTTCCTGCTGAGGCCGTGTTATCAGATGGCAATGCCGCCATGGATATGAAAGTTGATAACTTTACCGTGCGACTGTCAAATTCCCTAACGCCAGTACAAAGTTCCAGTAGTTTTACCTGTGTATTAGGCACAAGTTGCAATAATATTATAGCAGGTGCCACCTTGCATCTGAGCCCAAATCAAGAGCCAGGTGCTTATTCAGGAAGTATGAATATTACTATATTATATCAATAGGGTGTTGTGCCTATTATTTGTTTTCAAATAAAAAACGAGCTTTATTTCACTACAAATATTCAATTTTTTACAAAAATAAACCTAACTATTTTTAAACATCGACTATAATAAGATTGAGGACTAGTTACGTCCCTTATTGAAACTACGGAGAATCAAATGAAATTTAATAAATCTAAATTAGTAAGTTTAACTTTAGTTGGCTTAATGGCTGTGATGGCTGGAAAAGCCATGGCTACAACCGGTACTTTAACTATATCTGCAGCGGTGGATGACTCTTTGACAAGTAGCTCAACTGCGGGTTTACGATTTGGTAATGTGGTTAACCAGGCTGGTGGCGGTGTAGTGACAGTTGGCACAGGTGGTGGAGCTTCCGGTACTCTATCAACCTCAGAGCAAGCGGCAGGAATATTTACTATTGCTAACTCGAGTGATTCTACAGGTTTCCCAGTCACTGTTACTTTACCAGGTTCAGTAACCTTAACTAACACGGGTGGCGCGGGCGAAACCATGAGCGTAACGGCTTTAAAAGCTAAATTATCAAACCAAGGTAGTGACGAAGCTGGTCCAACTTTTACCTGTACGATGGGTACTAACTGTAGCAATATTGCTATTGGCGGTAGTTTAAACGTAGGCGATAGCCAGGCAGCTGGGGCGTATACTGGTACAGCAACGATTACCTTTGCTCACGCTTAATGTTAAGATTTTTAGCAATAGGCTGCCTTTGGGCAGCCTTGTTATTTCCAGGGTTTACCAGTGCGACTATTAGTTTGCAAGTGCAGCAAAACTTTAATTTTGGCAAGTTGGTTTTAAGCGATCAAGCTGGCAATGCAATTATAACTATAAGCCCGGATGGTCAGGTTACTAATATCTCAGGCTTAAATATAGTAGGCAGTGCCCCACAAAATGCTGTAATCAAGTTAACAGGGGGAGAGCCCGCTAGCTCGGTAACTATGAGTTTTGCATCGAGCTCCTCTAATGGCATAAGTATCAGCAATATTACCACCGATCAAGCTGATAACATTTGTATATTGGATGGTGCCGGTGAGTGCACGGCAAAATTGGGGGCCACTTTGAATATTAATGCTAACCAAGCCGTTGGCGACTATACTAGTAGTATTACAGTAACGCTAAATTATTAAATAAAAATTATGTGAGAAAATATAATGGTTAAAATTTTTTTAATTCTAAACTTGGCTGTTGCAGCTCTTTTTACGGGGGTAGGATATGCTGATGATAGTAATTACACTATTTCACCTGGTGTAATTAATGCAGATATAAGCAACCAAGACGTTTATCAAATAACCGTTATCAATAATGCGGATAATAATCTGAAGCTTGAAGTAACATCATTATTTTATCCAATTGGCGAAGCGAACCAAGGCCCATTTTCCAATGACAAGGCTATTGGCAATGCCAAACAGTTTGATCTTAATCCCTATATAGTGAGAATAAGCCCAAAAAAAATGAACCTAGTAAAAGGTGATAGTCGAGTGGTAAGGATTTTTGCCAGAATACCTCGTGACTTAGTTCCAGGTACTTATCGGGCCAATATTCACTTTGCTATGCAACCGACTCCAAAGCTTGTCTCTGAAGCAAAAGAACAAAAAGCCACAAAACTGAGTACCGAAGTGCAAATATTAATAGATCAAATCGCCAGCATCTATGTCAATGTGGGTAATGGCAATGCACAAGATGTGAAATTAGATTGTAAAGTGAAGCCTGATAATACTCTACAAGTAGAGGCGGCTAATAATACTAATTGGATATACAATCCTATTATTAGCATTTATCCAGAGGATGCTAGCACCACTTATGTAAGCAGTAGTCAAGCTAGGATTATTCCACTTATGCCACAAACAGAAGGGACTCGAGTGCTTTACATCAAACCCGTGGACCGAGCTAATAATAATCACTATAAAATCGAATGGCAGTTGCCGTATAGTCCTAAAGCTCCCGTGACAACGGTGCTTTGCAGTAACAGTTAATTACACACTATGCGATGGCATATAATGAAAGTTCGTAAGTGCATTTTAATTATTGCCATCAGTTTATTTTCTTTTCAGTTAGCTTTTGCTGATACTGCCTCATCTTCACAGCATAACCTAGAAGCTAGCCAAAGCAATCAGACAGATGCTTCAAGTGATGATATAATTAATTTTCAGTTATATGGTAAAGAAGGCTTAGTCGTGAATGATAAGTCATGCTCGGCTATATTAGATGATGATGAGCAACCTTATGTTGATGTTGCTAGTATCTTTAAAAATTATTTTGGTTATGAAGTAAGTTGCCAACCCCAGTTACAAACATGTCAGATTAGTACCTTGCCTCGCCAGTTTGTTGTAACCATAAATGCGGTTAAGCGCTCAGCAATCGTAAATGAGCAGGGAAAAGCCAGCAAAGAGTATCAATTTCCACCCAATAGTCTCCTGGTTAAAAATGGTATCATTTGGTTGCACTATGATCAGTTGGCACAGCTGCTACCTTTGTCAGTGACTTGGACAGTGAAATCATATGAACTCAAAGTAAGCACTGACTTGCCGTTATTAGAAGCGATGAAAATGAGTCGCGCAAACAAAATAGCTAAAATTTTATCAGATCAAAAAATGCAGGCTGAAAAAGAAAAAAAACAAGCCTCTATAATACCACAACAGCCAGTTTTACCCTTTAATGCTACTTTAGCCTACACCCTGACGGAAAATCAAACACTAAATGGCCCTAATCAGAATAGCAGACAAGCGCAGTTCTTGGGAATAGCCGATATATTTAAGGGCACTTTACAGGGAAGCGGGACTATCACTCAGCCTAAAACGGGGCCGATACCCTTTACCTGGATCTATACCTTGCCTGGTGCGCCTTACTTTAACCAACTGCAGGTAGGGAGTAGTATAGCCGCACCTCAAACTCCGTTTATGGGAAACTATTCGGTGGATAATGGCATTAAATTTGATAAGCTACAGGAAAAAAACAGTAGCTTAAATTTTTATTATGTAGGCTATGCTCTGCCTGGTACTGAAGTCGATGTATGGCGCGATAGCACTTTAGTGCAAGTGATTAATGTCGATGGCAGTGGCCAATTTATTATCAATGATGACCAAGCGGCGCCTGGCGATGTGTATAAGTTACAATACTATTACCCTGACGGTACAGAAAAGCAGCAATTTGTTCGCTATTCTTCAGATAATGGCCTATTGCTTAAACAGGGTCATTTAGATGCTGATATTGCTTATGGTCGCTATAATTCAGGCAATCAATTCTATGGCCATATTGGACAGAGCTTATTTCGCTATGGGGTCTTGCCAAATCTTACTATGGGCATAGGAACCTATTATTTTGGATTACAGAATCAGAATTTAACCCCGTCAATTGGCTCTCAGCTCCCTAATCAGAGTCAATTGCATTATTTGGATGTTGACTGGCAAGCTTTAGAATCTTTAAATCTTCAATTAGATAAAATGTTAAATGCTGAGGGCTATGCAGTTTCAGCTATAAGCAATTATTTTGTTAATCATAATATTGTAGTGTCATATAGAAGATTGGCAGCCGATAGCCCAATTTTACAGATCCCAACTTCTTTTGATGATTACAACGCTATTAAAGCTTTTAAAATCAAAGATACATATAGTATGTTTACCGGAAAGCTGCGTTTACAAACTTTATATGAAGATAATAACCTATTCAAATCATTGAGTACCACGGCTAGCACCAGCGTTAATTCTTATTTATCGCCATCATTAACTCTGGGGCTGCTAAAAAATGCAGGGCAAAACTCTAATCTTACTCTTAGCTTGTCTAATACCAGCATTATAAATGCTCATAGTTTTTTACAGGCTACTATCAATGGAGGGCGTGGTGTGTCTCCAACCCAAAGCCTACAATATAGTTATAGAAAAAATGATATTGAAAGACCTTTTAATATTTCTATCGGTTTAAGTAGAGCTCAAGGAGCTAATCAAATGATGACCAGTGCAGGCTGGAATCTTTCTCCTAACTGGATGCTTTCAGCTAGTTATGCTACTTCAGGCCAAGCTATGCTTAGTATTGCATATATGGATAGTGTCTCTGTGTATTCAAAGCTGCAAAACCCACAAGATTATGCGATGGGATCTATTTCTGGCAAGCTTTTGTCGCCAATAATTCCAGGAGTAAAACAGCAGCCTATTAAGGATGCCAAAGTTATAGTAGGTGGTAAATCCACGATAACCGATGCTAATGGTAACTATGTAGTTTCTGGTATTCCAACTGGTCAAGTAGTGTATTTAACTATTGATCCTGATTCTCTTGATCCAGCATTTGCTCTGGAAAATGATTCGGTAGCCTTATCATTAAGGCCTGGTACTTATATTGAATATAATCCAGTTTTAACCACTAACATTGGGTTGGATGGCTATGTCTTGTCAAATGATAGTTTGTCGACTAATTGTGAGGTGGTGGCTGAGAGAGAGGATAAAACTGGCTTTGAGCGCAGAGCTAAAGTAAATGATGATGGCTATTTCATTATTGAAAAATTAACTCCCGGGAATTATTTGCTTAAACTTAGTGGGGTGAAAGATCCAGGGCAAGCAATGGAGTTAGTAGTAAAACCTACTGATGATTTTATATCTAATACAATAATAAAATGGCATTATACTCCTCCTCAGCCTTCTTCTACAGCAAAAACTGACTCTGATAAAAAGCCTGCATCAATCAATCCCCAAGATAATAAATCAGATCAGCCAGTACTGTCAGCGGGTGATAATACTAAGCCTGTTGATACTAAAACCGCGATTGATCAAAAGACCACAAACAGCACGACTCAAGTCGTGGACTCAAACAAGGCCGAAAAGCCACCAGTAAATAATGCTAATGCTGTACCACAACCTACTAATGAGCAAAAAGAGGCTCCAGTTAATGAGCCAAATAATAATACAGGGCAACAAGTCGATAAACCATCTTCGGGGCCTGCCAGTACAGTGGTAACTCAACCCGATTCTCAGCCAAAACAAATGTCTGTATTTCAAGTTTAATTTATAAAGTTTATTTTATTTATAGTTCGACAAGCTACCGAGTATCCAGAGCCTGTCGAAGGATGCGAACAGGGATTTATGGTTTATGCACCACCGTTCGCCCTGAGCCTGTCGAAGGGTGTTAATCGGGTAATATATTCATGGTTCGACAAGCTCACCACGAACGGGATTATGATATTTAAAACTCACTTAAAGTTTGTAACCGCAAGGCATCAATCTGATCTGCTAAGGCCTTGCCCTGACACTTGGCAGCTAGGTCTTCAAATTTAAGCGCTTGCAGGGCCTGCAATCTTGATGCTAAATAGGCGGAATTGTTGGAGCCATGAATTGCTGAGCAGGCCATTAAAAATTGATTAAATCTTTCCGGGCGGCGTAGAGCATCAGTTTGTTTATACAGCTTTAATAAATCAGTGGGTGATAATTCATCAGCCTGGCTATAACATTTATGATAATCAACGACGAGTTGAATCAATGCCGAGAATTCATTAGGCATTTTAAGCTGAGGAAGTCCCTCATAGCAGGCTGCGGCTAGTCTTATAACTACGTCATTAGTTAGCTTTGTGGCATGTTCTAAGGCGCAAAATCCAAGTTCAGTCATATAAGGAAAGAATTGAGCCAAAGCCTGACATGTCTGCAAGCTAGTGAAAAAGGCCTGTGGTTGAGGGTTTTTTAAAGCTTTATGAACTTCTTGCCAAACTCGTTCTTGAGATAGGTGTTCAAGCTCACCATTGGCTACCATATTTTGCATTAAAAGTAAGGTTTCAGCGGCAATAGTGAATCCTAATGGAGCAAACTTTGCCATAAAGCGAGCCACGCGTAATACTCTTAGGGGATCTTCACTAAAGGCGGCTGAAACATGGCGCAGGACTTTGATGGCAATATCTTTTTGACCGCCGTATGGATCAATAATATTGCCCTCAATATCTTTTGCCATGGCATTGATAGTTAGGTCGCGGCGTAATAAGTCTTGCTCTAGAGTCACTTCAGGAGAGGCATTAAAGGTAAAGTCACCATGACGTTTGCCTGATTTACGTTCAGTGCGAGCAAGGGCGTATTCTTCATGGGTCTTTGGATGCAAGAAAACCGGAAAGTCTTTTCCTACTGGTCGATAGCCTAATTTCAACATTTCCTCGGGGCTAGAGCCTACCACTACCCAGTCACGTTCAGTGATGGGTAGTCCAAGTAAACTATCTCTAACTGCGCCGCCAACTAAATAAGTCTGCATTATGCATCCATCCAATAATATTATTGGAGTATAGCAATTATTTAGCTTTATCTATGGCTTGATTCCATTCTTTAATTCGATCAGCCTTCTTTGTCATAAGAGCTGAGTCATCGCCTTCAATGCTAATGTCATTAATAACATCGCCTTGGTCAATGCTATCAACTACGTCCTGGTCAGTTTGGCTAACTACTTCGCCAAATACTGAGTGACGGTTATCTAAGTGGGGAGTGGGGCCATGGGTAATAAAAAATTGGCTGCCATTGGTGCCAGGGCCTGCGTTAGCCATAGATAAAATTCCAGCTTTATTATGACGAAGTGATGGGGCGAACTCATCTTCAAATCGATAACCTGGTCCACCATTGCCAATACCGTATGGACAGCCAGCTTGGATCATAAAGTTAGGGATAACTCGATGGAATTTAATACCCTTATAAAATCCTCTTTTTGCAAGGTTAACAAAGCTTGCAACAGTGGTTGGAGTCAAGTCATCGTGAAGCTTTAAATGAATGTCGCCTTTATTGGTATGAATAGTCGCGGTTAAATTACTCATGAACACCTCTTTGATTATGATGATTAATGGTTCGTTTATTAAGATGAGCGTATACTTTAGGTAGTAAATATTCAGACCAATACACCGATACAATCCCAACATAAGCGCCAAAAATAACGTCGCTAATGTAATGCTCTAGAGACACAATTCTGCATAGCCCAATAAAGCAAGCAATGCCAATAAGACTGCGTTTTAGCATTACTCTTCGAGTGCAAAGGCTTAGGGCAAACAGGCCGGCAAAAGCCGTGGCTGTATGACCAGATGGGGAAGAGTGCATAGAGTCATCAAATGAGAAAAAATGAAAGCCGTATTGACCTTGAAAAAACAGCATTTCAGGGCGATAGCGGCCTAAAAAGACTTTTAATATACCACAGGCTATGTAGCTTATAATCACGCTCATGGAAAATAATAAAGTAGCATGGCTAATTTTGTTTTTACGCCAATAGGTTTGCATGGCGCCGATAATGAAAGCCATAACCGCTATGGCAAACCAATGGATGGGGGCAAATATAAAGCTAATCACATTGGCAATATACCAAGCCAAGCTATCGGTAAATAAAAGATTGCATAACCTTGCGACAGGAATGTCTAAAAAAGCAAAGAAAACGCCATATATTACTAGCAAAATAAAAAACGATTTCGCTGTGAAACGAAAAGTTTGATGTAGGGTTTTATAATGCATAAAGGCCTCATATTAAAATTTGATCCATTGTATAAGGTTCTGTTAAAAATTCCTACGTTCTTACATTTTATTTCTAATGCAAATTTGTGATATATTCTTTTGCTGATAAAACTTAAGTGAACTGATATGACTGTTATAGGAAATCCATCCGCAACCGAAAAGATCCAATTAGAAGAGAGCTGGAAGGAAGTGATAGGGGCTGAATTTTCTCAGCCATATATGTATGAATTGAAACAGTTTCTCATTCATGAAAAACAAGTAGGTAAAATTATATATCCAAAAGGCCCTGAGATATTCAGCGCGCTTAATCTTACTCCATTTAATGAAGTGAAAGTAGTAATTATTGGTCAAGATCCTTATCATGGGCCAAATCAAGCTCATGGTTTATGTTTTTCAGTTAAACCTGGAGTGGCTTTGCCCCCGTCATTAAAAAATATTTATAAAGAAATCAATGATGAATTAGACATCCCTATTGCAAGCCATGGCTGTCTAATTGATTGGGCTAAGCAAGGCGTATTGCTACTTAATGCTGTAATGACGGTAGAGCAAGGTAAGCCTGGCTCTCATCAAGGCAAGGGTTGGGAAGAATTTACCGATAAAATTATCGAAAAAATTAATGAGCAACATAAGCATGTGGTTTTCCTTTTGTGGGGAAGTTATGCCCAGAAAAAGGGCGCAATTATTGATCCCCAAAAGCACCTCATTTTACAATCAGCACACCCTTCGCCTTTTTCAGTGCATAAAGGTTTTTTTGGCAATGGCCACTTCAAGCGAGCTAATGACTATCTGCGTTTGCATGGACGTCAACCTATTAATTGGCAGTTAGGATTGCCTCCAGTACTTTAATATGCATGATTACCGAGACCTTATAAATATTTTCAATAGCTTGTTTCAGGAATCTGAGCAGACTATTTTGCTGAAAGGAGAGGGCGAGCCCATTTATTTGCCAGCTTCTGATGGCCAATCCTATTGCCAAGTTATCTTTGCGCATGGCTTTTATCAAAGTGCCTTGCATGAGATTGCTCATTGGTGCATAGCGGGCAAAGAGCGACGTTTATTGGTAGACTATGGCTATTGGTACCAGCCTGATGGCAGGACTGCTGAGCAGCAAAGGGTATTTCAAGGCGTGGAAAGCAAGCCTCAAGCTATAGAATGGTTATTTTCATTGGCAGCAGGCTCTCGATTTTATGTTAGCGCAGATAATTTGTCAGGCCAGGAAGTAGATGATTGTAGTTTTAAACAAGCCGTGTATACTCAAGCTATAGGATATTTAATAAACGGTTTGCCAGATAGGGCCGAGCTATTTAAACAAGCTTTGCATCAATTTTATGGAAAACCTAAGTTAGATCATGATATGTTAATATTGGAACAAATTTAAGCTCTTAATATTTTCTTAAGCTTAAGTTGATAACATGCATTAAATCTATTTCATGGAAGAAGGAATGGTATTATGGCAGGGGATTGGGAAGCCGCAACTTTGTTTGGAGTCGTTTCAGTATTGTTCGCCCACTTAGTGAGCAAACAAAAAGAAGAGCATGAAAAGCCTGTGATAGAAAGTAAGCTGGCAGCAAAAGCAGCTGACAGAATCAAACAGCTTGAATTGAAGTTAGCCTCTCCTTGTTATGGCTATAATATCGGTGAGGCTTTTGAGTGGAAGAGTGAGCTCATAAGCTTAAAAGATAGTCCGGTTTACCGCCGAATGTTAAATGCACCTATCATGGTATTCGCCCATGCTAAAAGTGATAGTATTCCATGTATTAGCAAAATTACTCCCGATATAGCCGGATTGATTGCAGAATTTGCTTACGGGCCAAGGTAGTAAAAAGCAAATATCTACTCTAGCCAAGCATTTTGCCATTCTGTTACTGCAAAGCAGGCATGAGTTTTCATAGATCCTGTGGCTTGCATGCGCAATCATAGGATGACGACCTTTTTTGGATCGTTATTCTGATACTGTTTGGCGTTGCTCAAGTAATACTCTCGTCATTCTGCTACTGCGAAGCAGGCAGCAGAATCCAGTCACGGTGCTGAGTTTTCATAGATCCTGTGGCTTAGCTCACGCTAATCACAGGGTGATCGGCACTTAGCCTGTGGGAATGGTTTATTTTCCATTTAATTAGTTTAATTAAGCTTAAACCTGTGCTATATTAATTAGTATGCTAATAATTAGTGGGCTAATAAAATGGCTTCGGCTTATGAATTGTTTCCTTCGGCTTTGTATGAAGCTGCCATTACCTGGCGTAATCAACTAGATAAACGCTTAAAACCATTAGGTTTGAGTCAAGCAAAATGGCGCGCGCTTTTACATTTATCCCTAGTAAAGACACCAATCACTCAAACTGAATTAGCTTCCAAATTAGGGATCGAAACCCCAACACTTGCTGGGTTATTGGATAGATTAGCAGAAGCGGGATGGGTGAAGCGTGAAAATTCGCTTGGTGACAGACGTAGCAAGACCGTACATTTAACCCCTAAGTCACAAAAAACCATTGATGAAATTCGAGCTATTTCTAATGCATTGCGTGATGAATTGCTTGCTGTGGTGGCAGAAGAAGATTTGCAGCACTGTATCCAGGTGCTAAGTAAGATTAAAAGCCAAGCGGAGAATCTGGCATGAGTAAGATAAAGCTGTTTTTAACCCAATTCAAAAACTCTAGGCAAATGCAACGAGCTTTTTTACTGGGATTGCTCGCGCTTGTTATTCTTATTTGGATTGGCTATAGCCTAAATGCCAAACGTTATGCTAGTACTGATGATGCTTACGTTAATGCTAATCAAATTCAAGTAGCACCACAGGTAAGTGGTCAGGTTATTAGCCTGCAGGTAAATAACAATCAATATGTAAAGCAGGGCGATTTATTATTTCAAATAGATCCATCTTCTTATCAGATGACAGTCAATAAAGCCCAAGCTCAGCTCGCTATGGACCAGGCCAAACTAGAAGACACTCAGCTTACTACTGATCGGACCTTAAAACTGGTGCGTCAAAAACTGTTTTCCCAGCAGCAAGGAGATGATGCTAAGGCTCAGCTTGATAGTGCCAAGGCTTTGGTGCAGGTAGATCAAGCTAATCTAGCCCAGGCTCAATTAAATTTAGGCTATACCAAGGTATACGCCACAAGTAACGGCTGGGTAACTAACATGAATTTACGCGTGGGGAGTATTGTAAATCAAAATCAGGCAGTATTTACTTTAATAAGCAGTGATCAGTTTTGGGTCGATGCTAACTATGAAGAAACCGATCTGCAAAATATCCGGCCAGGCCAAACTGCTAGTATCATTGTGGACATGTATCCTAACCATCCCTTCAAGGGCGTTGTGAATAGCATCAGCGGTGGAACTGGGGCGGCTTTCTCCTTATTGCCGCCAGAAAATGCTACCGGTAATTGGGTGAAAGTAACGCAAAGAGTGCCGGTGAAAGTTTTGATTATCAATCCTGACCCTAATTATCCCTTGCATATTGGTACCTCAGCTTCTGTCACCATAAATATGCATAGCCACTAATATATATTCATGCGGGCCAAGGGTTAAATTACGGGAAGTTTATATTATGAACTATCAAACTATTGATCCTTCAAAGCGATGGCTTATTGTGGTGGCGGTAATGGCCGCAACCTTAATGGAGGTGCTGGATACCACCATAGTTAATGTCGCCTTGCCTTATATGCAGGGTTCATTGAATGCGGCTCCAGACCAAATTTCTTGGACTTTAACGAGTTATATTGTGGCTTCAGGCATTTTTATGCCCTTAGCGGGCTATTTTTCAGAGCGATGGGGCAGAAGACAATATTTACTATACTGCATAGTAGGTTTTACTCTGGCCTCTATTTTTTGTGGGGCTTCAACAAGTCTCGCTGAAATTGTAGCATTTCGTCTATTACAGGGTATGTTTGGTGCAGGGCTTATCCCATTATCTCAAGCTATTATGACCGATATTTATCCTCCTAAAGATCGTGGTAAAGCCATGGCAATATGGGGGGCTGGGGTGATGGTAGGACCTATTTTAGGGCCTACATTGGGCGGGTATTTAACTGATGTAGCTAATTGGCGATGGGCTTTTTATATCAATGTCCCTGTGGGGATAATGGCTGCTATGCTTGCTTATAAAGTAGTGCCTGATTCTGTTCGTAAAATTCGTAAGATGGATTGGTTTGGGCTGCTTATGCTGTCTTTATCCATAGGCTCATTGCAGTTTGTGTTAGATCGAGGCAATCAAAGTAATTGGTTTAATAGTATCAGCATTCAAATTGCCACCTTTATTAGTCTGGTAGGACTTGGGGCCTTTATTTTTCGTAATCTAGACAAAAAATCACATGCGGTATTTGATTTAGCCATTTTTAAAGATCGCAATTTTACCGTAGCCAGTTTATTAATGGTTATTATGGGGGTAGGGCTTTATGGCACCATGGTTATCCAGCCTCTTTTACTTGAGGAGCTAATGAATTACCCAGTATTGCTTACGGGTTTATCTATGGCGCCTCGTGGTCTAACTAGCATGATCAGCATGATTATTGTCAGTAAACTTATCAGTAAAGTTGACCCTCGAATTCTAGTAATCATTGGCGTGGCTTTAGTATCATTGGGCACTTTTGTGGGGACAAAATATTCGTTGCAAGCCAATTTATTTTGGTTTACTTGGCCTTTATTAGTACAAGGTTTTGGTATGGGAATGATCTTTGTTCCCCTCTCTGTTTTAGCTTACTCGACCTTGCCTTCTAAGCTTCGGGTTGAGGCCGCTGGTTTGTATAGTTTGCTTAGAACGATTGGTGGATCAATTGGAATTGCTTTAACTATCACAATTTGGACCCGGCACAGCCAAGTTGCATGGAATCATCTAGCGGCCCATATTCAAGCTACAAATCCTGCGGTGACAAATTATCTTCAACCATTGCATTTAACCGCTAATAATCCGCAAGGAGCCGCTATTTTGGGTAATATGTTGATGCAACAATCTCAAATGCTAGCTTTTGTGAGCAGTTATGCTTTTATTGGCTGGAGCTTTCTTGTTATGTTGCCATTTTTATTATTATTCAAATTTACTAAATCGACATTATCAAATTCGACATTTGATGCGCATTAAATATTTTTTTCTTATATATTGATTTGAAACTGAGCTTATTAATTAAAAAAAGTAAAGCAAGCCTTGTAGCAAAGTTTGTCCTGTTTATAATCAATTAGGCAATTCACTAACTTATGCATAGGAGAGTTTGTTATGCAAGCTGCACCAAAATCTAAAGTTTCGACTCGAGACTATAATACTGTATCTATCAACGTAGTTGCTCACAAAACTAGATTAGACAAATTAGCCGAGCATCTTGGAGCAGAGCGCAACCCTGTTGAATTGGAAAAATTTCGAGGTGAATATGCAGAAGTGCTTGCTCAGCTTGAAGTGCTAGAAAAAGAATTAGCAGGCTTACCTAAGCCAACTGAAGAAGCACTTAAAGTTGAGACAGGGCGTGTTTTTGCAGGCGCAGGTTTTGCATCTGCTTCTTCAGAATCACCCTCAGCAAGTGAAGCCGAGCGTCAACGTCAAGCTGTTATAGACTACCGTAGTTCTCTAGAGACGATGAGTTTGTCAGAGCTTAATAATGAAATTTTAAAGCATAAACAAAACGCAGCGAGATTTAGTGCTACTCCATCAGGTTATTCTGATTGGTTCCATCCTGCTGCAAAACAAAAGCATCTTGATCTGTTAAAGCATTGCCAAGATGTTAGGAGGGCTCGCTTTCCTGAGGCTGGACCTGAACCTGAAATGCCTACATTAGGGGCTTTAACTGCAGCCAAAGCTGATTCCCCTGTGGTGGCAGTATTAAAAGGTATAGGAAATAGTGTAAGCAATGTGGCCACGGCTCTATTTGATTATGCTACTTCGCCTTCTGCGGCCAAGAAACAAAAGGATGAGATAGCTGAATTAGAAAAAAACATAGTCTCACTACAAAACGCTATTGCTACTACTGGCGAAGGTTACCAAGGTGTAGCTGTAAAAGCGGATTATAAAGACTCACTTGAAGCAGCGCAAAGAAGACTAACTGAGCTTAAAAAGCCAAGTGCTGAGTCTTCAGCTTCACCACGTTAATTTTATTACAAGGGAGCAGATTCTGATGCCTGCTTTGCAGTATCAGAATGACCGCGGTAAAGGAAATGGGTTATCTTATGCCCATTTCGCTGTACCAATATGACAATTTGTAAAAAAAGGGCGTCATCCTGACAATGCGTAGCATTCGTCAGGATCTATATAGGGCTTAGTTCATTGCCTAGATTCTGATGCCTGCTTTGCAGTATAAGAATGACCGCGGTAAAGGGAATGGGTTATCTTCTGTTCATTTCGCTGTACCAATATGACAATTTGTAAAAAAAGGGCGTCATCCTGACAATGCGTAGCATTCGTCAGGATCTACAGCCATTGGCAGTGCCGCCATCCTGTGATTAGCGTAAACTTAGTCACAGAGCCCATTCTTGGGCTACAACCAATCGCTCAAGCTTACCCCAATCCCAATCCCATTAGTGTAATGGTTATACTCAATTAGACTTTGACCATATCCGCTAAAAAGCTGTACATAGCCTTCCAGAGGGCCTCCCAATGGGAAGCTCCAGGTTAACATTTCAGAGCCTCGCTTAAACTCACTTTCTGCTTCATTTTCTAGAGTGAAGGAAAAAACTTGTTTATTCATCTTATAAGCAGCAATAATTTGGCCATTACCTAAATATCGGGTCATGTCAGGGTTGTCTCGTTCATAAGTACTATCATGCGCTACAAGCCATGGTTTTATTTCTATCATCATATTACCTTTTGATGAAATAGCTGCAGCATAAGCTCGGTTCCAACTTCTCTCTAAATAACCACCCTTTCCGTTTGATTGATGCATAGCGCCGACATTAATGAAATTGGTGGTCCAGCCATCCACTAATTGTCTATTTAAAGTATGGCTAACATAGATTTCTGGCTCATAGTTGGTTTCTCTGAAATAAGCTGAACCTGCATAAGCCTGCCAGTAAGATAATTGAGTATAAGCTAAATATAATTTGTCTTTTGAAGTAATTTTCCAGACAGGTATTTTAAAGCTAAATTGATACTTTATTTCATTTCGACCCAGGTTTTGATCATTGGGTGTGCTGCCATCATAAATAGAATAGTCAGGCGAGATTGTGTGATAAAAGGGAATTAAGTAAGTAGGCTGATATAGACTCACAGCATATGGGTTGTTATCAATAGCACTTTCATCTAATGCCCTTTGTTCCACAGCATTATCTACTTTGGGCAATGGGTGGGTAATGGGGTCATCGGCTGGAGTAAGGGCATAGGCTGGGAATACAACGGCGGAAACTAAGGCGATTACAAGGGGTTTTAACAAACTATTGCTTGATTTTATCATGTGAGCCCATATCTAAGTTTTATAGGATTATAGATTACAATGAGTTGAATCAGTAGAGTTAGATTAACTTAATTATCGTACAGTTTCTTTCCATTGCCTGATAAAAAACTCCATGCTATGGTGAATAGGCAGAAATAATGAGGGGCCTCGCATGAAAGTAATTAGAATTCTTACAGCCAGTATTTTGGCTTGTTGTACTTCTTTAAGTTTTGCAGATATTCAAACCAATTTGCAACAAGAAGCGCTTGCGATACAAACTGGATATGATTTACATGCTGTGGCTATTAGCGCTTATGTGCCTAACAATCAAAATATCAATGTGGTTAGTGGAACCATGACTAAACATGGCGATAAACTTATTACTCCAAATAGTTTATTTCCAATTGGGGGAATAACTCGCACTTTTACTGCAGGCTTAATCCTACAGTTACAACAAGAAGGAAAGTTAAGCTTGAATGACCCGCTGGGTAAATATATTTCAGCTTATCCTAATTGGAGTAATATCACCATAAAACAATTATTATCTCAGACCAGCGGAATATTTAGTTATGATGAAATTCCTCATTGGTGGTTTCATTTAGCCTTTCACCCTGACCAAGTTTGGGTTAGCAAGCAATTGGCTGATATTGCCTATGCTAACACTCCCTATTTCAAACCTGGACAAGGCTGGCGATTTACTGGTACAGACTATATATTGCTAGGAATGGTTATTGAAAAGCTAACTGGGCAAACCGTAAATCAACTTATAACTGAACGTTACATAAAACCATTGAACCTTACTAATACTTTTTACTCAGATCAGCCTTATACCGATGACCAATTAGCCCAAATGGTGCATGGTTATGTTAGTTGGCATGATTTGACTGATATTAATGGTTCATGGATTGGGCCTGCTGGAGCTTTAGTTTCTACTCCAACTGATATGATAAAGTGGGATGTGGCCTTATTTACCGGTAAGGTACTAAATCAACAAGAACTTGGCCAAATGCTACAATTTAATTCCATAAAAACTGGCCAATCTGCGCCAACTCAAACTGAAACCGCTTATGGTTTGGGAATATTTAGGCTCAATACCCCGGTAGGCATAATCTATTTTGCTCCAGGAATTACTCCAGGCTATCGTTCTGGTGTGAGTTATTCCCCATGCACTGGGCTTGCCGTAGCCTTTAGTTTGGATTCGAGTGTAATGGGACATCCTGAAGTTATGGGAGATATTCTAACTCATAGCTATCAAATTTTATTGAATGACCCAGACACTGCAGCGGTTGTTAAACATTTTCAAGCAACTCATAGTGTTCCAGCATTTTGCAACAGCCCTAAAGCCACTGAATTTAATTTTCCCATCATATCTTAGAGAAAATTTATGACATTTTTTTTATATATTGTAGTTGGTGCAGTAACTGGATTATTTTCAGGCATGTTAGGAATTGGCGGAGGCTTAATCATCGTTCCAAGCTTAATGGCTATTTTCAGTTATTTTAATGTGGCTAATCCTGAACAAATAATTCATCTTAGCATTGGCACTTCATTAGCCTGTGCGATCACCAACCTTATCATTTCAACTTGGCGGCATAATCAGCAAGGCACTATCAAATGGCCCGTGGTAAAAGCTATTTTGCCAGGTGTGTTACTGGGTTCATTGCTATTAGGACCGATTTTAATGCTATATACAAAAGGCGCTTATCTTAAATTGCTATTCAGTGGGTTTTGCCTGGTTTTATCACTGTATATGCTATTAGTCAGAAAATTATCAGGCAAAGAGACATTGCCAAGTCGCCCAGTTTTATGTGGCATAGGTTTTATTGTCGCCGCTATATCAACCCTATTAGGAATTGCGGGAGGCGCTATAATAGGGGCTATGTTTAATATTTGGCATATGAATCCTCGTAATGTAGTGGGGACAATTGCAGCAATTGGCATTCCAATTGCCATACCTGGCACTATTGGTTTGATGGTGGTGGGTTTTCATCAGCCTAATTTGCCCAGTTGGAGTACAGGTTATATCTATTGGCCTGCTTTGATAGGCATTGCCTTACCAAGTTTAATAACCGTACCGATAGGAGCTAAAATAACTCATGCCGTTTCAGTTCCTTTACTGCAAAAACTATTCGCAGGTTTAGTATTGGTAGTAGGCTTGAAAATGCTAATCTAATTTGGAGGAAGTATAATGAAGCTATATTATGCCAAAGGCGCCTGTTCATTAGCAGTGAGAATAATCATAAATGAATTAGCTGTTCCATGTGAATTTGAGGCGGTAAATTTAAAAACGCATCTCACAGAAAATGATCATGACTACTATTTAATTAATCCCAAAGGCGCCGTACCTGCTCTGAAAATAGATAGTAAAACGGTATTAACCGAAAATAACGTCATACAACAATATTTAGCCGATACTTATGATAAAGCTGCTGCCTTGTTACCAAAATCTGGAATAGAGCGTTATGAGGTTCTAAGTTGGATGAATTTCATTTGCACCGATTTGCATAAAGCATGTTCTCCATTTTTCAATTCTGCCATATCTGATGAATTAAAATCTCAAATTTTTAAACCTATGCTAAACAAAAAGCTCGCGTATTTAGATAACCACCTTGCATCAAATGACTATCTCCATGGCAATAGTTTTAGCCTGCCGGATGCTTATTTATTTATAGTATTGAGATGGTTGCCAGCATTGAAAATCAATCGAGAAGATTATAATCATCTTGAGGCTTATTTTGAGCGAATGAAATCACGTGAGGCAGTGAAAAAATCCTTGCAACAAGAACAGCTTTAGTAGTTCTTGTAAGAGACTAGAAACTAAATTCTAATGGGAATATACTCAAGCTTATCTCTATGAAGGAGAATAAGCATGTTGTCATTATTGGTATTTCTCATTGGGATTTTTGTGGCAGCAGTTGTGGTAACTATTTATTCTGGCAATAAAAAATAAAAAGGGCGATTTCTCACCCTTAAGTTTATGGATTTGATAGTTTATTAACTAAATTACCACTAATCACGGCTTCTCTTACATGATCAGTTAAGTCTTCGGCTTTACCAGGCATTAAAATCACCGAACTTTTATTATTAGCGCCGACTTCTTTCAAGGTGTCGTAGTATTGAGTGGTCAAAACTAAATTCATTACGCTTGATGCTGTGGCCTCAGGTACGGCTTTACGAAAGTCTTCTACAGAATCTTTTAATCCCTGAATAATAGCTTGGCGGGCTTTAGCTAAACCTTCACCTTGTAAACGCATGCTCTCAGCTTCAGCCTCTGCTTGTTTCACTTTTAGAATTTTTTCGGCTTCACCTTTTTCATTAGCAGCCACTCTCATCCTGGTTGCGGCGTTAATTTCATTCATGGCATTTTTAACTTTTTCATCCGGATCAATGTCAGTAACCAGCGCCTTTAAAATACTAAAACCAAAGTCTTTCATGGTTTCTGATAGCTCTTTACCTACGGCTAGGGCAATTTGTTCTTTTTTCTCGAACACTTCATCTAAGGTTATGGTTGGAACTTGGGCGCGAACTACGTCAAACACATAGGCTTGGATTTGTTTTTCAGGATCAGACAATTTGTAAAAAGCTTCATATACATGTTCTGGAATAGCGGCATATTGAATCGACACCATCATATGTACAAACACATTATCTGAGGTTTTAGTATCAACTTGAACATTGAGTTGTTGGATACGTAAACTGACTCTACCAGCTACGGTTTCTAATACTGGGATTTTAGTATTAAGACCTGGTCTAGCTACTCTTACAAATTTCCCTAGTCTTTCTATAATGGCAACTTTTTGTTGTTCTACAGTAAAAAAAGTACTGACAGCGAGTAGAGCGATTATTACGATTAAGGCAATAAATATAAAGTTCATAAGTTTCTCCTTGTGGGCCGTTCTATTGTGTGTTAATTGCTTGCTATATGCAACGCAGGCATGCAATTATTGCAAATCAATAATTAATTGTTATAATGTGACAATAAATTATCACTAAGGAGCATGTAATGAATAAAATACAATCTTATAGTCATGTATTCAAAATCTTTTCATTATTAGCCTTAATCATATTGCCATTAGCTTTGATCCTTTATTGGATTAATCCATTAGGTTGGGAAGGGAACATTGGTCTAGCTATAAGCTCGCTTTTGTTCAATACTACTTTTGTTCCGCAAGTTATGAATCCACAGAATTGGCAAGTTTCTACCCGTATCCTGGCCTTGCTAATCGACTTAATTCCGATTGGTTTTATGATGGGAATTGCATATGCCTTAATGCAGTTATTTAAATGCTATGAAAAGGGCTTGGTTTTTGAAGTCATTAATGCTCATTATATCAAACTGGTTGGGATTTTGATGTTGGTGAAAGCGATCATAGTTCCAACTTTATACCAAGCTCTGATTACACTTGTTTTATCTTGGCATAATCCACCAGGACAGCGTTATTTTTATCTGACCATTTCTATGAGTGACATCGTTATTGCCATTATCGTTATTATGATTTCATGGATAATGAAAGAAGCCGCTCAAATAAAATCTGAACAAGATTATACGGTGTAGCCATGAGCATAATAATTAATATCGATGTAATGTTGGCTAGGCGTAAAGTCCGCTCAAAAGAAATGGCAGAAGCGATTGGTCTAACTGAGGCCAATCTATCTATATTAAAAACTGGCAAGGCTAAAGCCATACGCTTGGCCACCCTAGAAGCGATTTGTCGCTACTTAGATTGTCAACCAGGTGACTTGTTAGAGTATAAAAAGGACGGTTAATTTTCAGTTTTTAGCCACATACCAGCATAGCCCCCAAGTGTTAGGTTGGGGCCATTTAACTCGGCATGATTTATTGCCATAATTGGTTTTAGTAAATCCTCTTTACACTTTATGGTAACAGGCTCCCAAGAAAGGTTAATATAAATATATAATTTCGTGGCGCCGTTACTGTAGTAAATTGCAAACACGTTTTTTGGTGCCTCAATTCGTTGAGGCCAATTATTAAGATAAAGCCTAAAGAATTTACGTTGATTAATGAAGCTTGCCAGTAATTCAAAAGTTGTAGCATTATCTTTGGTATCATAAAGAGCGGCATCAATACAGCCGCGATTAATGTTGCGAGTGTCTTTTTGCTCTTCGTCTGATAGCTTGCTGATAGGAATATTGGCCGCAGCTATTTCATCGCCATAAGGCATCATCAAGCCGCCTGGCATGGAAACTAATAGGAAATAGGCCATAATAAATTTTTCTTTATTGCTAGCAAGTAAGGAAAATGTTCTGCCAGAAATCCCACAGCCTTCCCTAAAATCGGCCCCATACGGCTCTAATCTTTCTTGCATCATTTTGAGTGTTTCATCAGGCAAATAAGCAAGGCTTAGTTCATCATGATTACGTAGAAAGTTAAGCCATTCTGCATGGTCTGGAATATAGAAAAGCTTATCGAGTTTATTCCATATGTGTTCTACATTTTCTGTGACTAAAGCTACCCATAGACTAGTACATAAATGAAAGTTATATGAAAGATTGGCTGAAATATTGTCTGATCTGCCAAAATAATCAATTACTGAGTCAATTTTTTCATAGGTTTCTACTAAAAAGGCGCAGTTTGGGTTCACGACATCAGCAATGCATTTTAATGCCGCGGTTATGGCATGGGCTTCTTTATTTTTGGTGCTAATTTGCTTATAGGGGCCTTTACCAATAAAGGGAATAGCATCTAATCTAAAATTAAATCCAAGACTGGCCCAAAAAATCACAACTTTAGCTAACTCAATAAAAACTTCTGGGTTATGCCAGTTTAAATCAATTTGTTCTGGATAATATGTGTGATAATACCAGTAACCATCTTCTCCATCTCGCCAATGAGGAATGGGCCCTGCGTATTCTGGGAAAGCAATATTTACGACTTTAATTTCATTATCAACTTCATACTCTGCCCAAACGGCACTGTCTTTATGAAATTTTTTGATGAATTTAGGCTTGGTATCAGTGTGTATAAAGAAATCACGATAATGTGCATCGCCATTTATCGCTTTTTGGAACCATTCATGTTCCGAGGATACATGATTGAATACTAAATCCATAAAAATATGCAAATCTAATAGTTTAGCTTCGGCCAAGAGCGATTTCATATCATCTAAGCTGCCCAATTTAGGCTGTATCTTTAGGTAATTGCTAATATCAAATCCTCTGTCTACTAGAGGCGATTCTAAAAATGGTAATATGTGCACGGCATTAAAACCCAAAGTTTTAACCCGTTTTAAATGCAATTTTAGATTTTGTAATGGACACAAGTTTGTGTCATAGCTGACACCATCAGGATAAATACAATAGAGCTCGACATTCCTATACCAAAGCTTATCTGGAGTGCCAGCAGTTTGCTCTAGGAGCTTATCAATATGAATACCAAGCTGATCTGCAATACGTTCAGCAGTATCACCATAGATTTGTTTTAATGCGTCGATGAATTTTTCCATGCCAACAGATTAACCAGTTTGTAACTATATAATCAAGCCTGTTACAAGCATATGGCATATTAGCGTTGAACCAAATGAAAACGCTAGGTATAGTTAAAAGAGTGCTGTATTGCGAGACTATGGAGTAATGCCTATGCTGTCGCTCATCATGACTATTATTATTGACGTCATGGGAAGCAATCTTATTATCCCGCTGTTGCCCATTTTGCTCATTCATGCAGATAGTATACTGTTGCCCTCAACCTATTCACAGTCTACCCATTTTATTTTATATGGTTTATGCATGGCAGCCTGGCCCTTGGGAATATTTTTAGGGACACCTTATTTATCTGGGCTATCAGATACTTATGGTAGAAAGCGAATCTTGATCCTAGCTTTACTTGGAACTTCAGTGGCATTTTTGCTATCTGGTTTAGCCATTATTATTGGCTCATTCACTTTGTTTGTCCTATGTCGGTTATTAAGTGGTTTTTTTTCGGGAACTTTTTCAATAGCTCAAGCTTCTATAACCCATACTAGTCAGTCGTATGAAGAAAAAATCCGCAAATTAGGTTGGTTGTCCTTTGCAGGGACAATAGGGGCGATAATAGGTCCAGTGCTGTCGGGCTATTTGGTAGGAACTCAGCATTCACACTTTGGAATAAGCCTACCGTTTTGGGTGGCTGCTATATTGGGCCTGATAAACATTAGTTTGTTATACGTTTGGTTTAATGAATCTAGCTTGCCAGTGGTTTTCGGTAAGTTTCAGCTCAAGCGTGCTTTAACTCAAATATTTACTGATTTTCGATTTATCTTCGTGGATGAGCGTACCAGACCTTGCATGATATTATTTGGTTTATTGCAAGTAGGGTGGGGGTTTTACATTCAGGCTTTGCCATTATTTTTATCCGCTCAGTACCATTTGAATGTTCATGGAATTAGTTTGTTTTTTATGACCTTAGCAATGGCCCTTGGGATGGCTCAATTGATCTTAAGACCTGTCTTAGTTAGGCTATTAAAACCCGTGGTTTTATTTACTACAGCTATTTTCCTATTAGGGATTTTATCTATTGGTTTAGCACTGAATTCTACTTTGTTGTTTGCATATATTTTTGCTGCAATTAGTGTGGTTTTAGAAATGATGGCCTACACTGGCATCATTAGTTTATTTTCAGATGCAGTTGGCCCAACAGAACAAGGTAAAGTCATGGGGGGCACGGCTGCGATATTTGGCTTAAGTTGGATGTTAAGTGGGGCCTTAATTGGCAAGCTTGCTTTAATATGGCTGCCCTTGCCAATATTTTGTTGCGGGGCCTTGTGTATATTTGCCGCAATCTCTAGTCACAAACTTATGGCTTGAGGCTGTTTTTTTTCATTATCATTTGGCGCAATTATATTTGTTATAAGAATATAGCGCTTAATAATTAAATGATGACGATTACTAGTAAAATGAGGATGAACTATGAAAATGATTAAATTGACTGCTGTTATGGTTCTATTACTTAGTGCCAGTTCCGGTTGGGCGGATAGTAACAATAGCTCCACAATTTGGTTACAACAATTCAACAATATTCAGCCTATCAATACTGATACTACCCAGGCTTATTGTAATAGCCATATTCCTAAAAGTTTTAAAGCCACAATTAGCAAATTAACCAATGATGGCATCAATGTAACAGATAACATGACTGTGCTTTATAGTTCTTATAAGGGAGTAAGCTACGATAATCTCTACTTTACCTTTGTTGTGATGAAGCTAAAGGGACATGATCAAAATGGTAGCTGGTCAGATAAGATGAAGCTGTACCAACAAGGGCTTTCAGCTACAAGCAGTACATCAGGGGTCTGGAGCACATCTAAGTGTCACGGCACTTTTGCAGGCCAAATTGTAGGCCAGGCTTCATCCTAATAATTGTTTTAAACGGGTGTTTACGCTATTAAAATTGGTGAAATGAATGCCCGTTATATTGATGCTTTGCGCGCCATGAATGTTTTCCAAAATATCATCAATAAATATGGTTTCTTCAGCCTTTAAGGTATTAATATCAAGGGCATAATGATAGATATCCGGGTCAGGTTTAACCAATTTGACATAACCTGAAACAGTAATTTGTTTGAACACTGGCCAGAAATCATATTTGGCTTTAATAAACTCAAAACATTCCCCACTCATATTAGTTAAACAATAGAGTTGATAGCCTTGTTTTTCAAGTTCATAAAGCAGGGCGATGGTATCGTGTTTTGGGCTTAATGAATTTTTAACGGTCTGAGTCAGTAAATGAGCTTTAACAGCTTCTATGCCTAGTTGGTGACATAAAAGCATTTCAATTTCTAATTCAGAATGTATGCCTCGGTCAAAATCAATCCAGTCTTTATGCTGGAAAATAGTTTTAGCTAATGCTGTGGGGTCTGGATGTTCTGGGAAAACAGATTGGATTACCTTGTCTGGTTGCCAGTTTAACAATACATTGCCGATATCAAAAATGATGTTGCGGTATTTCATAAAACTCCATTCTAGGTATAGTATTATTTTTTTTCCGGTATTTCGTGTTTTAGTTTCTTTTCAATATAATCAACAAATTTTCTAACAATATGCTCTTTTGGGTGTTTAGCATAAAATAAATACAGGCTGGTAATTTGGCCTTTTACCTTCATATCCAAAGGTAATAATTTGCCTTCTTTTACCTCGCTTAATACCGCTTCTTCAGACATGTTGATAATTCCTAAGCCCTCGGTTGCTAAAATCACTGTAAGCGCGCTTTCATGAGTGCTTATCCGTGGGTGCAAAATAATATCTTTATTATCAAAATTCCATTTTTTATCGGGATGAGTTGATAAATTTACTAGGCAATCATGCGACAATAATTCTTGTGGAGTTTTGGGAATACCTTTTGAAGCCAAATAAGCTGGAGCTGCATATAATCGTCGGCTAGATAATAATAATTGAACTTTATTAAGATGTGGAAGCTCAAGTGAACTATGGCCTAATACAATATCTACCGCGCCATCCGCTATTTTTAAGGGGGAGCATTCAGCTACAAATTCAACTCGAAGATTAGGGTGTTGATAAAGAAATTCGCTTAAAAAGCGCGTTATAAATAATTTGGCTAATATTAATGAACTAGCAATTTTAATCGTTTTTATTGGGGCTAAACCGGCTTCTGACTCATTGAATAATTGATCATAGGCTTTAATTAAGCTTTCAGCATGGATTGAAAAAGCTTGGCCTTCTGGAGTTAGAGTGACTCTTCTGGTGGTACGATAAAAGAGCTTGTAACCCAGTTCCTCTTCTAATTGTTTGATTTTTTTTGTGATTACAGATGGAGCAAGATTGAGTACCCAGGCTGCTCTGGCAAAATTGCCTTCTACTTTTACTGCAATGAAATAACGGATAGCATCAATCATAATTATTTCCTTTTTAGAAATATTATAACGTATATTCTCCACTTTATAAAAACTTAAAATAGCAATAGTATTGACAAATTATAATTAATTGTATTAGGGAGTGAAAAATTGCACAGTAATGGAAGACTTTCAGAGTCCGAAACCAAAAAAATGCTGGATGAGATCAAAACTGCAGTGAAAGTCCCTGTAGTTGCGGCAAGTGGCGCATTCTCGGCCTATGCTGTTATGGGCAGTAGTAGTATAGGTACAGAGCAATCTTCTCAACAATTTGGTTTAGTTACTTATGCCGCAATTATCGCAATGCAGCTAGCAGGCTTGGCCGCAATGCTGGTATTGCCATTAGGAAAAAGATATCAAAAGCCATCATTCTTAATTGCTTTATTTATTTTGGCACAAGCATTATGTGCCTATGCGGCTATCGAAGGGGTGAAAACTTTTTATCCACCTGAAAGTGGTGCTGCGGCGTATAAATTGGATGCAAAAATTATGCCTGTGTTTTTATTATTGGTGCTGGGTGTTAAAGAACTATTTGGGATTGGATTCGACAAATTATGTTTTAGCAAATATGAAACTAGAAGTTTAAGTAAACATATGCCATATGATAGCCTAAGGTCTTTTGTTACTTCAGGCATTGAAGTAGGCCTAATTATAGCTGGCGGGTATATAGTAGAAAAAATCGTTCCATCTACCCATTTTGATACAGCAGGGCAGGCTTTTGGTGCAGCCATTGCGGCAGTGGGTGTTACTGGTTTGGGAATTGATTTACTAACTACAAAAATCAAGAATAGCGTTAGCAGTACTGCTGCAACTAGGTCAGATGGCTATACAGCATTAGCGGGGGCGGGAGAGGCTATACCTGCTTCTACTGCTATAGCTTTTGGCAGTATTAATGGGCCTTCTAGCGAGGCTCATCGAAGTGCTAGGGGATCTTTGGTTGACGCTCCTCCTACTATGCACACAGACATTGAGTTAGGCTCAGCGCCATAACCTTATAATCTTTAAAAATATTCTATCCCCGTCTTATGCGGGGATTTTTTTATCTATTTATTGAGCCAAGCTCAATACGATGCTTACTAGAAAAGCTACTGCGGCAAGGTAAAAAACTTAGTTAACTAAATGTATATCTGAAAACATATTTCATTCACTTTGCTAATCAACGAAATTTTAAAAAAGCCGTTGAGCTTATGGATAAAAAGGTGCTAAGCGCGAGTAGTAAAATAATACTGTGTAATGAAATGCCATACTTCTGTGCCAAGCTATAAGCGCTGATTAGCAGCAACATTGCCATGTTTTCGATAAAGTTTTGTACCGCCAGGGTATGACCTGTACCTATTATGTTATTGCCACGATCTTGTATTAGGGCATTCAATGGAATGATAAACATCCCGCCCATAAGCCCTATTATGAACATAAGGCAGGATAAATGAAAAATAGTTGGGGACAATACAGTCAGGCCTATTGCTGGGCCCAAAGCCAATCCAGGCCAAATGACACGTTTTACTGTATCAAGTTTGATCCAAAATCCTACGGTCAAAGCTCCCATCGCTACGCCAATCGAAAGAATCCCCATAAGATTTGAGGGTACTTCATTGCTAATGGTTAAAAATACAATTGGGATCCAAGCAAATAATATTAATCGTAAAGTAGCTCCCACAGACCAAAAGGTGCTGGTACCCACTACGGCAAACCGACAGCTTTTTTCAGTCAAAAGTAAACGCACGTCTTTGAAATAATGCCAAGTATAGAGCCATAGCTTTGACCATTTGAAGTGCTTTTTAGCAGGAGTTTTAGGGATAAGCAAGGCCATTAAAGCAGAGGCCATATAAATGATACCGCATGCGCTTATTAATGCCATAGCAGAATGGTCAGCTACAAATCCACCCATAACTACTCCAGCAATTATGGCAATCACAGTCGTGCTTTCAATTAAGCCATTAGCTCGAATAAGTTTATCTGAAGAAAGTAATTCAGGAAGAATGCCGTATTTCGCGGGGCTATAACTCGCCGCTCCAATGCCTATTATGCTGTAGCTAATGATTGGTGAGATAAACAGCATGCTTATGCAGCCAACTAATTTCAATACATTCGTTACAAACATAACTCGGTTTTTGGCATGGCCATCAGCATAGGGGCCGACATAAGGAGCTAATAAGACGTATGCTATCAAAAAGCACATCTGTAAAAATGCAATCCAGCCAAGGTGTCCGTGAGCTTTTAACAAGGCAATGGCGGCTATAAAAATGGCATTATCAGCTAAAGCAGAAATAAATTGTGAAATTAGCAAATAATAAACGGGTTTGGAATGTAATGAATAATGCATGGAATAATAAATTTTAGTTTTTTAGAATAATTCACATTAGATCATGCAACTTGTTGATTGGCTAGTATTTTACAAGTTTGTAACAGCCTTGATTCCTTTACTCATCTGGCTTATGTTTGAGTTATCTATAACAAAAGGAGAGTGCCTGATGAAGATTAAATCCACCATTGCTGTAGGTTTATTAAGTGTTGTTTTAGGAGGTTCTTTAGTAGGATGTGCCGCCACCCCAACCCAGGAAAGCACTGGGCAATATGTTGATAGCAGTGCTATCACCACTAAAGTAAAAACCGCCCTAGTTGCAACTAAGGGAATAAACTCGACTGATATTAGTGTTGATACTTATAAGGGCACAGTTCAATTAAGTGGCTTTGTTGATACTCAAGCCCAAAAGGCATTAGCCGAAAAATCGGTTAGAAGTGTTAAAGGAGTCACTAAAGTAGTCAATAACATCATTGTAAAAAACACCTAATTTTAACAATAGTATTTTATAAAAAGGCGCCTGTTACAGGCGCTTTATTTTTATCCTCAGCTTTACCAAAAATCATAGCTGTAGATGCAGTTCTTGCATATTTGGTTTCGATATCCGTAGTTGGAGACCAGCTTAAATCTACTTTAATATCTTCTAAGCTAATCCATCTTTGACTATGTTCGGAAACGGGGCAATAACATTTGTAGCCGCTTACTCTTTTAGCCTCTAGCGCAATTATCAAGGCCTTAAAAAAGCTAGCGAGGTCTTCTGCCGGATCTAAATATACTGTTGTTTCACTGTATTTAGGTTTATTTTCGGCTTCAATTAGATAAGGGTTTTTGGCGCCTGTCCAGCCAAGTCTTATCATGACTATGGTAAGACTTGGATCTGAGCTGATGGCTTCTTTTGCTATAGCTTCTAATTCCACCTTACTTTTGATATAAGCCAAATTATTGGTAGATTGCTCAGGATTAAACATTTTGATTAAATCAGGATTGATTAAGAGAGGCGTGCTCATTTTTATTCTTTCTTCTTCCAAAAATGGCTCTTTAATCGTTTTTTCTAAACTGGCTCTAATTTTTGGAGATGCCATTGCATTGCCATACATCACCATCACTGAACTCATAGCAATTAGAGTTGTTTTGCTTTGAGTGCATGCCTTTAAAATAGTTTGATGCATGGCGCGATTTTTTTCGGTTATTGCCTCTGGGTCTTGAGATTCCAAGACGCCGGCACAATGGATTACCATACAATTTGGTCCGAAGTGGGCCAGGATTTCTTCAAACCTGGCAGCTTCTTTAGTTAAATCTAATTCAATAATTTCATGCTCTGGAATGGCTAAAGAAATTTCCACGCCTTCTAAGCCAAATCGATTACTAGCATCTTTGCCTTTTTTATAATCCAGCAAAACTAGCTTGTGGTCATTACGCAGTGCATGATAAAGATTGCGCCCAACAAAGCCATTTGCCCCGGTTAATATAATATTCATGAAGTCTCCTAAGAGTTAAGACGAGGAGGAAAAAAATTGAATTAAAATAAGGCCTGTTAGCAAGAACCCAGTGCCAATTAAAGTGCCATAGTTAAACTGGCTTTCTTTTAAAAAAATGTAAGCAAATAGCATGGTAAAAATAGGGTAGGCTGATTCTACAAGGGCTGCCAATGAGGCATTGCCAAACGTTATACTTTTTAAAATCAAGATTGAGGCAAAGAAGTATAGGGCGCTATAAGCAACAACAGTTAGCGCAAGCTTAGGATGGGCTAATTTAATAAATAAGGATTTGCCGTGGCCTGTGAATAACATGACTATACCAAGACCGATAAAGACTATGAGCGAACTTAACCATAATACTTGAAAAGGGTTTAAGAATTTAAGTATGTATTGACTGGCGACATACGTTAATCCCCATAAGGCAGATGCACTTATTGCAAGCCAAAACCATGTAAACATGTTTGCCTCCCGTATTTTGCATACTTTTAAACCTTACAAAATATTGGCATTTGAGGCAATCCTGTTATCATGTCAGCATTTTGTAATGAAATGGAGTAGTGACATATGGTAAAGGTCCAATATCAACATCCTAGAGGCTTGGTATTGCTTACCTTATGTTATGCTTTATTTATGGCGGCATTTGGTGGAATCATTGCATCTTTAGTTTTATATCAAACTGAACAGCTGCATATGGACACCACAGCCGCTTATAGTATTTTTGCAGCAGCCATGGCTTTGTTGTGGATTTTGCCATTAGGTGGTGGGTATTTAGCAGGCAAATTAGGCTATGCTCATGCCGCTAACTTAGGTTTGTTTCTGACATTTTTAGGCATGTTATGTTTTTGTATCACTACAGTTCAATCGCTTTATCTTGGCTTGGCTTTATTTGTCGTAGGAAATGCTTTGGCAACTCCAGCTATTTGGTGCATGGTAGACTTTTGCTATGCTAAAGATAGTTTACTTAGAGAAGCAGGATTTACCCTGTTTTATTTATTTTTTAATGTAGGGGCTGTAGTTGGAATATTCATGGGCGGTTGGTTAGCCAATGCTTATGGTTTTAAAATAGAATTTGGCTTTAATAGCACTTGTTTATTAATGGCTCTAGTTTTAACGATGATTAGTAAAAATAAAATCAGTATAGCATCCGGTCGTAGTATTGCCCCCCAAGTTAGCTGGAATATCACTAAAATTTATGCAGTACTTGGCACCAGTGTTTTATTGGCTGTGCCGCTCAGTATGATATTGTTTAAAAATACCATGGTAAATAATGCCTTAATGCTACTTTTGGTCCTGGTTATGGTGATAATTTCAATAAGAAAGGCCTATCAGCAACCCTCAATTATGGCTAGAAATAAATTACTTGCCTTTATCTCCTTAGCTATCATATCAATAGCGTTTTGGACTTTGTATTCATTAGAGCCTTCATTTTTGAGTGTGTTTGTGGCTAACAATGTCAACACCCGTTTTTTAGGCATCAATATTCCAGCCGCTTCATATTTTGCCTTTGACGGCGTGTTTGTGATTTTGATGGGTTTAGTTTTAAGCCGAGTATGGTTCTATTTAAACTTAAAAAATAAAAATCCCTCTTTAGCTATTAAATTTGCCTTATCTTTAATCATAATCGGAATTGGTTTTAGCTTTATTGCTGTGATGACTAATGTGCATGGAAATGCCACGCTTTTACCTTCGCACTACATCGTAATTGGCTACGCTATTTTCTCAACTGCGGAGCTATTAGTAGGGCCACTAGGGATTTCTATGGTGGGAAGTTTGGCCCCCGCAGGCTTAGAGGGCCTGATGATGGGGTTTTGGCAACTATGCATGGGTATAGGTGGTGTTGCCGCGGGCTACATTGCGATGGCCCCCAACCTTCCAGATAAACCTTTGCCCTTAGCTCAAACAAATCCAATTTATATTAAAGTATTCTTATATGCTGGCTTAGGCGCGGCCTTAATAGGCTTAATTGTATTTATATTTTCTAGCGCATTAGCAAAATTGATGAAAGAAAACCCTCCGGTAGTTCCAAGCTTATAGTCAAACTAGTGCTTGAGTAGTGCACATTTTTAAGTTTGAGTATTTATAGCGGCTTATATTAAATAAACGCCATTAATTCAGGGCTTTGTAGATTAAGTAGGTATTTGAAGTGTTTCGTGTTATACTGCACCGGTTACTGCTTAAATAAACAGGCAGCTAACAAATTATAATAATTAAAGTGAGATATAATAATGGCTACAGGAACAGTTAAGTTCTTCAATAACGAAAAAGCATTCGGTTTTATTACCCCTGATGATGGCAGCAAAGATGTATTTGTGCACAAAAATGGTATCAAGAGTGGTCAGCTAAGAGAAGGTGACAAAGTTAGATATAACACAGAATCAACTCCTAAAGGCTTAAATGCTATTGAAGTTGTAACATACTAACTTTTTAACAACTTATTTGTTAATCAAAACCACGCCTGTCGTGGTTTTTTTATTTTGGAGGCAATATGCATTTTGCTCATGTAATGATTCGGGTAGGGGATCTTGATCGTTCTATTAAATTTTATGCAGATTGTTTTGAAATGAAGTTGCTCAAAAAAACTGATAATGAAGCCTACCAGTATACTTTAGCCTTTATGGGGTACGGGGATGAGGCCCATAATACAGTGATAGAATTAACTTATAATTGGGGCGTGACTGAATATGATATAGGTAAAGGCTTTGGCCATTTTGCCTTTTGGGTGCAGGATGTTGCAAAAGCCTGTGAAGCCATAAAAGCTAAAGGGGGCGTAGTTACACGTGAGCCTGGCCCTGTAAAAGGTGGCACGACAATTATTGCTTTTATTCGCGACCCTGATGGTTATCAAATTGAACTCATCGAACGAAATAACCTTATCAGTTAAAATAAGGGTTTACCCTAACATTAATGGTAAATTACCATAATTACTTAATTTGAATAAAATAGTTATTATTTAATTGCCTCACATTGTAATGGACCAACTATGCAATCGCACTTATTGCCCCAAGCAAAATGGACAAACCTGGAAACAGACCAGGTTTATCGCGAAAATAAATGTCATATGGTCCAGTTTTATGATGATGAGGCTTATTTCTTTAATACCATTATCGATTTTATCAAGCCTGCTTTAGAAAATAACGATGCAGCTATAATCATCGCGACTCAAGTGTGCAGTGATGCGATTAAGTCAGGCTTGCAATCTCAAGGGATTGACTTAAACAAAGTTGTCAGCAATGAACAGCTCATATTTCTTGATGCTGAATACATTTTAACTTTATTTATGGTAGCAGAATTGCCAGACCCCATTGAGTTTATGGCATTATTTGAGGAGCTACTTGATAGGATTAAAACCCGATATTCAAAGTGCTATGCTTATGGGGAAATTGCTAATATTTTATTAAGTAAAGGCAATATAGTTGGAATGCTTGAGGTGGAAAAATTAGTTAACAGGCTAGCCAAAAAATATGATTTTAATCTTTTGTGCGGCTATAAGCTAAGCAACTTTAAATCCAGTTCAGCCCATGCAAGGTTTCCTGAAGTTTGTCAGGAACATAGTCATGTCATTCCTGCTGAAGATTTTACTCAACTTCAAGACAGTGATAGCCAAAGACGTCTAATTGCTGCACTGCAACAAAAGGCGCAAATTTTAGAAGCTGAAATTATGAAACGCAAAAATGTAGAAGCTCAGTTACAAGATGCTTTAAAAGTGCGGGACGAGTTTTTATCTATTGCTAGTCATGAATTAAGAACTCCATTAACTGTCTTAATGTTGCAAGCTCAGCTATTAAAAAACAATTTAGAAAATATTCAAAGCGATAGTCATTTGCCTCAAATATATAAAGGCATTGAGCTTATTAACCACCATGCTTTAAAAATGGATTTCTTACTTGAGCAGTTATTGAATTTGAATAGGATTCGAAAAAATCGATTTAAGCTTGAACGAGTTAATGTAAACCTTTCTGAGGTCATTTTGGATGTAGTGAATTCAATGATTAGCAGTAGTGTAAAAGATAAAGCCCTTGTTAAAAGTAAGATTAAATTGGAACTAGTAGACAACATAATAGGGCAGTGGGATAAGGCCCGACTTGAGCAAGTTATTATAAATCTCATTTCCAATGCCAATAAATATGGCAATGGTAAGGCAATCTTGATTCAGACCGATGTTGATATGGTAAAAAATCAGGCTGTTTTTACCATTACTGATCAAGGCAGGGGGATAGCTAATAGCGATCTTGAAAAAATATTTACTAAATTTGAATGTCTTGATCCAGATGACAGTAAATCCGGCCTTGGTTTAGGTTTGTATATTGTAAAACAAATCGTTGAGGCACATAAAGGATTAGTTCGGGTAGAAAGTGAGCTTGATAAGGGCAGTCGATTTATTGTCAGCTTGCCGCTAAGCTAAAATAGGTTCATCAAATAGCATGCTTAATTTAACTAAATCGACTATAGATTGAGTTTGGGTTTTATCCATAATACTTGCTCGATGCGCTTCAACTGTTTTGATAGAAATATTGAGTTCTCTAGCGGTTTCTTTATTGGTTTTCCCATTCAGTATTAATTTTAATACTTTAAGTTCCTTTGTGCTTATACTTTCCCAACGCGCTTTCTTGTTGGCATAATCTGAGTGGTGGGTTTCATCATAGGACATAGCATTTTGTATTTTTTCTAGAATAACATTCACACTAAATGGTTTGGTTACAAAATCAAAAGCTTTATTTTTCATGGCCTTAACAGCCAGTTCAACTTCGCCATATGCCGTTATAAAAATGATAGGCAGTTTGATTTGCTTTTTGTGCAGTTCTTCTTGAATTTGTAAACCGCTTAAGCCAGGCAATCTTATGTCGGAAACTATGCAGCCACGTGAAGTTTCATTAACTTCATGTAAAAAATCTTTCCCATTATTAAAACAGCGGCAGGAAAGATTTACTGAGTGAACTAAATCTACCAGAGTTTGGGCTAAATCGACGTCATCCTCAATGATGTAAACAAAATTTGGGGGCATTTATTTGGCTCCTTACTAAAAATTTGCTTATTTTAGTTTATTAACTTTAAGCAAAGCATTTTCGTCATTTAAACACACCATAGTGAGGGCATTGTAACCATTTGTAAATAATAGGTTTTTGAAAAAAATAAAAAGGAATAGAGCAGAGTAGTATCAGAGAATTATATAACTTATATCTAGGTAATTTAAGAAAACTAACACTTGGATAGCGGCCTACTTATGTGATTAAGTAGACCCCATTTAAATATCAGCTTTATATATTATCTATCCTAAAAAAAATGCATAAATAGCCAAATCAACAGTAATACTGAAATAGGAACTCCTAAAATCCAAGCCAGAAAGTATTTCATTTGTTTTTCCTTTTAAATGTATAAACCCACTATTAATTGTACGTCCATAAACCCACTAAGACAATTCGAGCACACGCTAAGACTTTATATAATAATTTGTGGTATTATAACGGCACTCAATTTTAAGTAACTAAATCGAACCCAATATGACATTTTTAACTCTAGGTGTTGCAGACCCCATTCTTCGTGCATTAAATGAAAAAGGCTATGAAGCCCCATCTCCAATTCAACAACAATCTATCCCAGCTGTATTAACCGGTCGTGATATTATGGCGGCGGCTCAAACGGGCACAGGTAAAACTGGGGCCTTTTTGATCCCAATTATGCAACAACTTAATGCCTCGGCAACCAAAGTACGAGCAAATTCCGTAAAAGTATTAGTGTTAACTCCAACGCGTGAGCTTGCGGCTCAAGTGCATGAAAGTGCGAAATTTTACGGCAAGTATTTAAAATTGCGCTATGAAGTGGTATTTGGCGGGGTGAAGATAAATCCGCAAATGATGCGTATGCGCGCAGGAGTTGATGTGCTTGTGGCAACTCCAGGGCGTCTACTTGATCTTGTCAATCAAAATGCCGTTAAACTAAACCAAGTTGAAGTTTTAGTGCTTGATGAAGCAGACCGTATGCTTGATATGGGATTTATTCATGACATTAAAAAGATTATGAAGTTACTGCCTGCCAAGCGCCAAAATTTACTATTTTCAGCGACATTTTCGCCTGAAATTCGAGCATTGGCTAAAGGCATAGTCGTTAACCCCATCGAAATTGATGTGAGTCCGCGCAACACCACTGCTGAAAATATCAAGCAAGTCATTTATACCGTAGATAAAGCGCAAAAAATTATTCTGTTAAGTAAACTCATTCGTGATCAAGCTTGGACTCAAGTTTTAGTGTTCTCAAGAACCAAGCATGGGGCAAATAAAATTGTTGAAAAACTTGAAAAAGACAACATTAAAGCCTTAGCGATTCATGGCAATAAAAGCCAGTCTGCTCGAACTAAAGCCTTATCAAGTTTCAAACAAGGGCTTATCACAGTTTTAGTCGCCACTGATATTGCTGCGCGTGGCCTTGATATTGCAGAACTACCGCATGTGGTTAATTTTGATTTGCCTAATGTGCCCGAAGATTATGTGCATCGAATTGGCCGAACGGGTCGAGCAGGCCGAAATGGTGAAGCGTGCTCCTTAGTAAGCCAGGATGAAAAAGGTTTATTGCGTGACATCCTAAAATTAATCAAAATGGATATCCCAGTATCACCTAATGCCGGTTATAAAAATTTAGGCCCAATTCCTACAAAGGATGAGCCAATTCATAGAGAAAGTAAGTTTAATAAACGTAGATAAAGGAAACAGTATGCCCTCATTTGACGTGGTTTCTGAATTAGAAATGCATGAAATAGTCAACGCTATAGACCAAGCGAATAGAGAAGTAGGTACTCGATTTGATTTTAAAGGCTCTAATGCCAAATTTGAGCTAAAAGAAAAAGACAAAACCATTACTTTAGAGGCTGCAGCAGAATTTCAGTTACAACAAATGCTCGATATTATGAATAACAAATTAATTAAACGTAATGTAAGTTCCAAGCACTTAAAAATTGATGAACCTACGATGAGCGGTAAGTTAGCGAAACAGGTCATCACTCTACAAGAAGGTATTGATAAAGAACTTGGTAAAGAAATTGTCCAAATTATTAAGGATTCAAAGCTTAAAGTAAAAGCGAGTATCCAAGATAATAAGATTCGAGTCCAGGGCGATAAAAAAGATCTGCTTCAAGAAACCATAGCTTTATTGCGTAAGCAAAATTTAAGCTTACCATTGCAGTTCAATAACTTTAGAGATTAAATTTTAGAGAATTCTCTATCAAGTTTTTTACAGAGTCTCAGTAGTGGAACGGCAAAAACGGATTGTTTAAGCGTATTATAACGCTCAACTGCCTTATTATATTGCTCAATATAATAAGGCTTTTGTTTATCTTCAACCAAAGATAGTTTTTGATAGAGGGTCTCTATATCAATGATCTCATACTTTAGAGCGCTATAATTGACGCCGATATAAAATAAGATAATAAAGGAAAAAGCTATAAATAAATGCACAAATAGGGCCATAGTGATTCAATCAAATAAATTTCACATGTAGGCTATATTAGTTTTTATTTTAGCTATAATCCATAGAATGTTACACTTCATTGATTGTAATTTTTTAAGGAATATTATGTTTCGCCTCAAATTTAGCCCATCCCTTGCACTTGCGGCCTTAGGGGTAGTATACGGTGATATTGGAACTAGCCCTTTATATACACTTCAAACTTGTTTTAGTGATATAAGCATTAGCCAAGATAATATCCTGGGAATTATTTCTTTAATTTTTTGGTCTTTGATATTGGTGGTATCCACTTGTTATCTAGCCATTTTCTTAAATGCCAGCAATGATGGGGAGGGTGGGGTACTTGCGCTTTTGGCCTTATTTGACCGCCATAAAAAAAGCTATCGCTTCTTATTTTTTGCCGGCATTATCGGAGCTGGGTTGCTAATGAGTGATGGCATGTTAACCCCTGCTGTTTCTGTAATGGGAGCAATGGAAGGCTTAAATGTAATCTCTCCACATTTTTCACATTGGGTGTTGCCCCTTACGGTTGCTATTTTACTATTATTATTTCTATGTCAGCGTCTAGGTACTCAAAAAATTGGTGGGACCTTTGGGCCTATTTTATTAATTTGGTTTGTAGTCATTGGCACTCTTGGCCTTCGCCAAATTATCATGAATCCTAAAATTCTTGCTGCTATTAACCCTTATTATGCATTTCACTTTCTCACTCATAATGGATTTCTTGGGTTTTTAATGTTGGGCTGTGTTTTTCTTGCCATTACCGGTGCAGAGGCACTGTATGCTGATTTAGGACAATTTGGTAAAGGGCCTATACGCTTGAGTTGGTTTGGGGTGGTATTGCCTGGATGTGTGTTAAACTTTTTTGGCCAGGGCGCCCATTTACTTACAACGCCTTCTGCCGTTAGCAATCCCTTTTATTATATTGCGCCTAGTTGGTTTGGCTATCCCTTGTTGATATTAGCTGCTATGGCCACTGTAATTGCATCACAAGCTATTATTTCTGCAAGCTATTCTTTAACTAAACAAGGAATCCTGTTAGGGGTTATTCCTAGAGTTAAAGTAGTCCAAACTTCAACCATACAGACGGGCCAAATATATGTGCCCAGTATTAACATATTTTTTGCCATTGGTTGTATTTTCTTGGTGTTATTTTTCAAAAGCTCAAATGCACTCACCAATGCCTATGGTATCGCCATAAACATGGAAATGGTCATTATGGGCTTATTAATAGTGTGTTTGGCTTATCAAAAATGGAAATGGTCATTATTTAAAATCACTTGGGTATTTGGGTCATTCTTTTTTATTGATATGGCCTTTTTAGCTTCTAATATATTTAAAATCCCATTAGGTGGGTGGATGCCATTGGCTTTTTCATTACTGTGTTTAGTCGTCATGTTAACCTGGTACAATGGCATGGCTTTATTACGCCAGATTTATGCTAAAACCATTGCAAAAAATCATGTCGAGATATCTGATACCAATAGTGATTATGCGCCAAAATTAACCCCGCTTGAAGCCGTATTTATCACTGGTAGCTATGACCAAACTGGCGACTGTTTTTTTCATTATTTTGATATCTTGCAAGCTCGTCCCAAGCACTCCATCATAGTGACTGTTCAAGTTCATGCTCATCCTCATATCGCTATCGCCGACCGTTATTCTTTTAACAAAGTACCTATGAACATGTGTCATGTAACCTTGCATTTTGGCTTTATGGACGTTATTGATATTCCTAAGGCATTGAAAGAAGCCAATCAACGTGAACTCCTACCTATTAGCCTTAATCTTGATAAAGTGCTCTATTTTATTGAAAATATCGCCTTGGCTCCTCTGCCAGGTCGAACTGCTGATATGTTTGAGTGGCAAAAGAAGTTCTTCATTTTCATGTTTAAAAATACCGTAGGGACGTTCTCTTCCTTGGAGTTTTTGAAATTACCACAAGATAGAACGGTCACTATAGGAACTTATGCAGAATTATAAAAAATTTAAACTATGGGCTGAAACTAAGTAATTTTAGATCTGGCCCACTAGTTCTTGATAATTCTGGCGTGCTTATGCTAGGTTGTGACTCAAGATTAACCTGGCATGGAGATGAATATGGCTGAAGTTTCTAAGCTATTCTCAGCTAAAATAACAATCAGCATTATGCTTATTATTGCTACTTTAGCTATTGTTTTTGAATACATTTTATTGCTGAAAATTGATGTAACTCTATTGGCATTTTGGGTATGGAGCTCTAAGTATACTAATCTATATCCAATGGCCTTGCTTTTGGTATTGGAAGCATTTACTAATCTATATCTTCCAAATAGTGTTGCTAATATACCAGTCCTGCTGTTTCTAATACCATTATTGCTTTTAAGTTTATTATTATGTCATCCTGAGGCTAAGAAATTATTTGATTGGCTTCAACTAGGCAAATTACATACTGCGGATTGGATTTTGGTAATAACGGGGTCAATTTTATCTGCCGCCGCATTGCTAGCATGGGCTCATTGGTCACATTATTTTGGCGCTGGGTATATCATTATGCGTCAGCTAAACCAATATTCAGCAATTTTGATAATAGCTAGCATTATGGTCTTCGCGTTTATTAATGCTTTAACTGAAGAAGCCATTTACCGAGGAGTAATTCAAACCGGATTGATGAAGCTATTTAACTCAAACTGGTTAATACCGATTATTTTGCAAGCACAAATATTTGCTGCCATTCATTACAAGATGGGATTTCCAAACGGAAAAGTGGGCTTTGCAATGGCATTCTTATATGGCTGCTTTCTAGGTTATCTGCGAGTTAAAACTAAAGGCTTACTCGCATCTAGTTTAATCCATATCAGTTCTGATTGTTGCATAGGGCTAATTTTGTTTCTAGCGGCTCGATACAGTCTCTTAAACTAGGAAAAATACATGCTGATTATCTTTGCAGGCTTACCGGGAACTGGCAAATCAACAATCGCAAAACTACTTGCCAAGAGACTAAGTGCGGTATACATCAGAATTGATAGTATTGAACAAGCTATAAAATCTAGCTTGAATATAAGTGAGGTTGGGCCAAGCGGTTATAATGTCGGTTATAATTTAGCTTTAGATAATATTAGGCTAGGCTTAACGGTAGTGGCGGACTCAGTTAATCCCCTTGAAATTACGAGGCAAGCATGGCGAGAAGTGGCTATGCAAGCGAAAGTTAACTTCTTAGAAGTAGAAATTATATGTTCCGACCAAAATGAGCACCAAAATAGAGTCATGTCCAGAACAGCCGACATTCCATTGCATAAACTTCCAACTTGGCAAGAGGTTTTAGCACGAAATTATGAGCCATGGAACACTGAGCATCTAATAATTGATACAGCAAAATGTTCCGCTCAAACAGCAATTGAATTAATAATAAAAACTATAATTAAAAAATAGTTAACTAACGATAGCTAAAAGTAATTTACAGTGTTTTTATGCAAAACAAGTTTTCATTTCAAGACTTATTGCTATACTTGCTTTAACTGAATTTTAAAATGAAAAGATCACCGTGAAGCGTATTTTTATTAGATTACTGATTTCCTCTATAATTAGCATTTTTGCGGTATCGGCTTATGCTGATTTAACTTCATCGATTGATACTCTTATCAGTAAAAATTCTAGTCGCCATGAAAAAGTTGGGATCTATATTCAAAACCTTGAAACAGGTGATGTTTTGTATCAGCATAATGCAGGCGAGCCTTTTACTCCGGCAAGTACTACTAAAGTATTTACTGCCGCTGTAGCTTATTTAACTTTAGGGCCTGAATATCGATATTCCACAATACTTTCTACCAATGCGCCAATAGCAAAAACTTTAAAAGGTAATATTTATATCCAATTTAGTGGCGACCCTACATTATCAAGCGTCGATCTAAATATGTTAATTCATGAAATGCGTTACCGTGGTGTTAGAAAAATTGAAGGTAACGTAGTACTAGATCAAAGCATATTTAGCGGATCTTATTATGGTGAAGGCTGGACCATTAATGATATTGACAATTGTTATGGAGCACCTATTGCTGGAGCCATAATCAATAGTAATTGCGGTCGACATGGTGTGGTGAAATATCCAAATGAATATGCCAAGGATGTAATAGCAATAGCTTTGAGAGAATCAGGGATCCATTTCACAGGTCAAATCATAGAGGGCCAAACGCCACCAAATACTATTGTTATTTCCACTCATGATTCTAACTCTTTACAGAATATTTTAAGCTATATGCTGAAATTTTCAGACGATGTGTATGCCAATGCTATTTTTAAAACCATTGGTAAAAATATCGCTGACAGTGGTACCTATACTGGCGGGGCGCTTGCAACTAATCAAGTTTTGACGACCCACCTTGGCGATAGCTTCACGCCGCCTAAATTAAAGGATGGCTCAGGTTTATCAACCCTAAATCAAATTGCGCCACAGCAATTGGTAGCATTGTACAATTTTATGTATCATGAGCCTGCTTTAGCTGAGAACTTTAGACATAGCCTTGCGATTTCAGGCCAACATGGCACTTTAATCGGCCGCTTAAATAACAGGCTTTTGGCTGGGCATGTCTATGCTAAAACCGGGACCTTTCACCATGATAACGGAGGGGTCTCTTCTCTAGCAGGTTATCTCATTCTTCCTGGTAAAGACCATCCAGTGATTGGGTTTGCCATTATGATGAATGATATTTCAGGTGATACCGGGCGAGCTGAATATCTGCAGGACCAAATTGTTAAAGTTATTGCAAAAAATATTGAAGCATCATAAAAATTACATTAGCCATGAATTTGAGGCTATTAACAAAGCTGTGGTAATAGCAGTTTTGTTAAGTAATACCGTGTTTTTACGGTATATCTTACTTGCATGAATTGTAATAATTGTTTTGTTAACAAGGAGCGCACTGAAAAGGACTTCTTTAGTTATTAAATTGCATGCCATACATCCTAGCTATATTAAATTAATAATTAATGGCATGATATTTTGATATATGCCTTGAGTAAAATTATCCTGTACAAGTTAATGTGCTTCATAAAAGGCTTAGTTAGATCTTTTTAGAAACTGTTTGCGCCATAAAATATTAGAGGGAATGAAATGTAAGCTATTGTCAAAGTGCAATCTAGCCCTATGGTGGTTTTTATATTTATACTGGATCATAACAAAAGGTGCTAAGGTTTTGTTATGCCAAAAAAAGGAGTACATTATGTTCAATGATAAAAGTAATATACCCTCAATACCAAGCCGTGTTCCTGATGCAGCAGCGTATAATGCTTCTGCCAATGCAACAAACTCTAATCCTATTCAAACTGCAGTTGCACCTCTAGCGCCTTTGCTGCGTATTCCAAGTGATCGCGAAGCAACAACCGAAGCAGATCCAAACAAAAGCAGTGATTCTGGCACTACTGTGCATGGTTCCACTTATATGGCTACAGTATTTGCTCCTACAGGTGATCTAAGCTTAAAGGAAGATAAAGTAGAGTATGATGCTGAGGGATATTTAAAAGCAAATAAAAGCGGGTTCAATCCTGCACAGTAAATAGTTTGATCAAAAAATCTAATGCCATATTACTAAATTTAGTCGAAAGTTTTTCTCCATTTAGTCAGGTAAGTAGACCCTTTAGGTCCAATAACACTTTGTATCAAAACCAGTTCTTTTGGTTGTAATAAATGATTCACCGGCTCTGCTGGATTGATTCTAAAGGCTCCTATTTCTGGCAAAGGGCGTATACATGATGGAAACCTCGCCAAAGTAATATGAGGTAAAAACGCTCGCTCTCGATTAAGCCCAATTGACTGCATTGCATGATCAATTTTTTCAATCAGCTGAGTTAATTGTGAGCTTTTAATTTCATAAGCCAACACATGTGGCCTTGCAGACATAGGCAAATATAAAGGCTTGCTTAATACGAGGTCAAAGCTTTGAAGCTTAGGTAATTGAGCTAACTGCTGGATGATATTTGATTCACGCTCAACGCTTATATTATCGCCATAAAACCACAGCGTGGTATGTAATCGCTCAACACTTTCAAAGCGAAATTGAGGAAATTTAGCTTGCAAAATAGCCATATCATGCTTTAGGTAAGTTAAACTATTTTGGTCAAAAAATAAGGCTAAAAACAGGCGCATGGCAAATGCCTAGTGTAAAAAAATGATAATAACACATCAGTTATAACTAGATTAAGAGATTCACTAATATAACTTATAACTTGAATTTAAAGCTCATTCTCAATAGGATAAATCTTTATCATGTTACTTAAGGTTGAATTATGCCCAAATATCTGTCTTTACCAATTGGAAGAGTATGCCGCCTAGAAGCTGGGGTTACTCCAGAAGAATTTATTGGTTTATATACTGATGATATTTCGGCTTGCAATGCTATAGTAATTTATAGCGGCGATAAAGATAAAGTGCAGCGTGCCTCCATGTTTCATATGGATTCACCTCATTACTATGAGAATTTAGCTAAAGAATACCATGAGCTTATATCTCAAGAGTTAAAGTGGGTTGGCGATAAGGCTAGTGTAACTATAATACGAAGAGCTAGTTCACCATTTTTTGCAGAAGCTTATTATCCAGATTTGAAAAATGGCCGTTTAAAAGTTCACATGCTGCCAGAAGGGCAGTATGCCATTACATTTGATAGAAGCGCTAAAGTGGCAACTTTTCCTCGAGAAGACTTACCTGAAATAGCGACTCACCCAGAAGAATGTTTACTTGACTGCCATTACAAGCTTAATTTTGTGTTTTCATATTTGGCTTCTGTGCCTATGGAATACTCCAGATTGTTATATGATGGCAGCTCATGGCAAGAGCTTGCTAAGCATGACAAATCTTTAATCCCCAAAGCGCAAGATTATTGGAAGGCTTTTAATAGATATCGTAGAAACTCCCCTATTAAAAGTGTATCTGTGGTTTTAGATGTATTTAATGCAAAATATGTCAAAGATATTGGCTTTGCTCAAGGCTCTGATCCTACTACTATGTTTGTCTGGTGCTTCAATGCCATTCGCATGATTTATGGCCATGATTACAAAGCGTTTTTATTGGATGAAGCGCGGATTTTTATGCCCAAAGATATGATAAAGCTTCTTGAGGGCTGCTTAGAAAAGGATGAGTTAGACAAAGTGAAGCGACTCATGCTGCTCAATATCGAAAAAGGTCATCCGGTAATAATGACCAAAGGGGGGATGGGTAAATTATTTATCGAAAACCTATTTAAATATGTCATGAGAATGAAACAGCATCAATTTAAACCTATCACAAAAGAAGCTGCCGCTGGAGCTGGGGCGCCTAGTATGGAAGATGAAGTTAAGGCACCTGAATCACATGGTGTGGCCTCCCATGTATTTAAGGTCGCTAGTTCTTCGAGCAGCGCTAGTGCAGAATTAAAGCCATAGATTAGCTATTGGAATTAGTTTTTAGGCTAGTAAGGCGATTATTTTTGATGGTATCTGCTAAGGTATACTGATTCTGTGTATTTAAAAAGGTCTCATTTGCCTTAAACCTTTCTGAAGCGGCTCAAATGACTCAAATCATTTGACCGCCTCCATTGTCCAAATCTTGTAATATTCTATCAATGCTACAAAAAATGAAATTACCTAACATAGGCATTTTCAATATGTTAGGTATAATCATATTTCGAGTACTAGAATCTAGGACAAGTTTATGCATGCCAAATCAGCCTCCACAATTGACAAGCTCGATGACTTTAACAATACTCCACTGATCTTTGCAGCAAGCAAAGGTAACGTAGAGGCCGTCAGAAAATTACTGGAGGAGGGTGCAAACCCCCGACTAAAAAATAAAGATGGCTGGTCTGCTTTGCATTATGCCGCAGCTAATGGCCATATTGCTGTGATGAAATTATTAATAGCCAAAGATCCAATATGCATAGAAATTGTTGGTCACGAGGGGCGGACACCTTTGCATCGTGCATGTAACTATGGGCGAGTTGATGCCGCTGCTGTTCTTTTAGATCATGGTGCTGACATTGAAGCTTACGATAACAAATATAAAACATCGCTTCATGCCGCCGTTTCAAGAGCTGGAACTGACAATGAAGAAATTATACGATTTCTCATTAGTCGAGGGGCCAAGTTAGAGGCTGCTACTGAATTAGATTGGACCGTTTTGCACAGTGCAGCGCGATATGGCGAGCCGGATATTATAAAGTTATTGATAGAGTTAGGTGCAAATACAGAGGCTAAAAACAATTATGGTGAGACAGCCCTTACTATGATTATTAGAGAACCTAAAATGGACTTGGGACAAAAGCTGCCAATAATTAAAGCGCTACTAGAAAGTAAGGCAAGTGTTAAAGCGCGAGATAATCTCAAACGCATGCCATTACATTTAGCGGCTGCTATGGGTTATTCTGAAGTAGTTAAATTACTACTAAAATATGGTGCTCTTACCTCGGAAGTGGATGAAAAAGGTAAAACTCCATTGCATTATGCCTCAGAGTATGGGCATACGCATATTATCAGTATTTTAAAGATCGAAGACAAACCTGCAATAGCTGGTGCTGGTGCAGGCGCCAGCCTTTGGACTAGGTTCAGGCCTGACTTGGCTAAAGGGGCAGAAAAGACTGGAACTCATGAACCAAGTATGGCTGCAAGTAGATACAAAGAAGCTGATTCTCGTGTTTATACTGCAGCGCCAAGAATGCCTCAAGCAGTTGGAATGAGCTGTTTGCCTGAAAGCGATGGCCTAGATGAGATGATAAAAAAAGACAATGAGCTTGCAGGTTTTAGTCGCGTTGACTCCCCAGAAAGTACAAAGGCAGAAATGGGTGCTACAGTTAAGTCTGTCTCGGAATGCCCCTACGCTGAAAAAATCAAAAGTCTAGAGTCTAGCATAGTATTTTTGCTTGAAAAATATCAAGCGTTAGAAGAAAAGTTTGCAGAATTAGCAAAGGAGCATAGACAACTTAAAGCAGCAGTTGGAATCAGTGAAGAAGGACATCTCCATCGTGGAGCAGCCTCGGCATTTTTGCCAAGTGATAGAAAACCTGCTCTCGCAGAAACTGATTTATGTCCAGCGCCCAAGCGCTAAATCCTGGTATTACTAGTGAAATTAATGATGGGCTTGCACTATTTGGATCACTATAAAATTATTCACTGTTTGGCATCAAGGTGCTGGTAGCTCCGCTGAGGAAACTGCTGCGCCTGCTCCGGCACCTGCGGTGATCCGTGCAGTGGAAAAGCTTCCGCTAGCTGCGGTTGATTGCCTGCGGGTTATTTCTGCGAAAGCTTGATCCACTAATGTTTGTATTTCAGTGCAATAATGTTCCAGCTTAATCTTTTTAATTAGCGGTAAGGTTCTTGCTTGATCTCTATAACTTGCAATAGGGCTTGGAACACGTATTGGATCTATTTCCATAAATGAGCTAAAAGCAGCAATAATAACTGATTCATAACTCTTATCTCTCAACTGCTCACACTGAGCCATGATCATGGGGACTAAAGCCTTGAGTAAAATAAAAAAATCTTCTCTATCAATGCCATATTTTTCAGTAAAATCAAGTTTATCAGCCGCTGAACTTAAGCAGTCAAGCAGTACGTCTCTAATTACAAAAAATAATGCAGTCAAATTTGAGCTAAATGGATGCTCAGGCGAAAAATGAATAGTGGCTCCAGCCTGAAGCAATAATAACATTACTTCAAAATTATTATGCCACTTTTGCCTGTGAGCATTTCTAATATTACGCTCATTTTCCCTTTCCGCCTCATACGGTAATCTATTGATTGTACGAGATATTAGGACTACGGTTGGATCATCCAGCACCCCAGCTACAGCCATAGCAAATACTGAGCATTTAGACCCTAGTGGGTATGCGTGAGTTTTGACACTAGGATCAAGACTATAACAAACTGCATTAACATTAACATGCGCAGAAAGCAAAGCTTGCACTGAGCTAACGGATCCAATATAAGCGGCAATTGCTAAAGGTGTATAGGCTCGATACTTGCTTAATCGGTCAAGAAAAAGGCTTGGATGATGGCCAATATTTTCTCCAGGAGCTTCTAAGTCAGCATGATTAGCAATTAAAGTGCGTAATGCTGGCAAATCATCATTAAGGATGGCTATTTGTGCATCGCTAAGTCTTATGGAAGGAGATCCAGCCGCCATGTTTATTCACCTTTATTTAATAATTTATAGCACGGTAAAATAAAAGAAAGTACAATAAAAGTCTATAGATAACGCAATATTAATTAAGCTGTATTCAAAAGGATCAAAATGAAAATTCCTGTTATCTCGCCCACTGCAATTAAGCCACTCTGCATTAATAGCTTAATGAAAATAGGCTTTTGCTATGTAAAATTGCCGCCAGAGGTTAGTTTTCATTTAGCGGCCAGTATGAAGGTCGCAGGTGATTTTTTTAAACAAGCTAAAGCTGAAAAAGACAAGTTTGCGGTCGATGAAGAAAGAGTAAAGCGTTTTGGCGTATATCATGGTTATGCTAGGCGCATTCAGCAAAATAACTCTTATCCGATTGAACAATTTATTTTAGATCAAGATTATCCACCTATCGGGCCATTTAGCAGGCATACACAAAGCATTCATGCTATTGATAGTATTTTAATGGCAAATATTTTTAAGCCAGTAGTCAGTAGCATTTATTCAACTTTAAAGTTGCCTGAATCTTGTTTAAATGAATCCATCACTAACAATAATCGCTCAATGGTATTTCAACATTTACCTAAAGTAGAGGCTAGTGGGGATACAGTAAGATTTAATGCCCATAAAGATTTTGGAATCGCGACTATAGTCAGTGCCACTGAGCCAGGACTTGAAGTGAAGCATGAAGAGAAGTGGTGGCCCATCGCTCCTAAAAAAGATTATGCAGTGTTAAATTTAGGCAATGCAATTGAGAAAATGACGGATGGCCTGTGTCGATCAGCATGGCATAGGGTAACAAATGTGCCTGGAAGAATATCAACTGTATTTTTTATTAGTCCAGATATGGATCGCCCCGTTAATAATCATATAAGGGGTGAAGAAATTGCCCGTTCTGGTAAGCAGTTTTTTCAAGATCAGTTCGCTCAGCTCTATTGAAACATTATTATAAGGAAAAATATGCCAGCTAATCAACGCGTTAATAATTCCACTGAGTCACTGTTAATTTATAGTGTCAGTGCAGTTTCGGCAATGGTATTTTCATCCTTAGCCGGTGGGCCTAAGCTTTTGGAAGATCAAGCTGGCGAGACAAACCCGTTACTGCTTTATAGCGTAGTCTATAATATATTATGTGGTGGAATTGCTGGGCTTGCGGTAGGGGCTTTTCACACTGCTGAACTTCATGATATTGATTCATTAATCTTATCTGAATATTTACCTGCGTCTTTTAGCGGTAAGCAAAAGATAGTTATGGCTTTAGGTGGAGTTTTGGGCGGCTTACTTGGCGGATATTCTGGGTTTTCCCAATTATCAATAACTCCTGTAATCAAACAGTCTATAGTGTTGCCAAGCACAATTTTCAATGCTTTATCGGGAGCAGCAGTTGGGTCAATTTTTGGAATGGGGCTTACGCTTCTCAGTGATTCTGATGCATCTGCCAGAAGAGCGAGAGCGGCAGCCCCTACTTTTTTAAATGATCATACTGACATTGCCGCAAGACCAGGAGAGACGGGAAGCTCAGTTTCACATCATGGCTAAGTTAATGTGAAATGATGTAATTTGTTATTGAAATCATGGTAAATGTACAATATAATGTACATGTACTTTAAAAGGTGGGCATTCATGAATGTAATATCATACACAGCAGCTAGACAACAACTTGCTAAAACTATGGAAGAAGTATGCCAAAGTCACGATCCAATAATTATAACTCGTGGTAATACAGAACCAGTAGTGATGATTTCGCTTGAGGATTTCAATGCTTTACAAGAAACAGCTTATTTATTAAAAAGTCCCGACAATGCATCACGCTTAGCAGAAGCTATTGATGAAATTGAGGCCATTATTGCTGCCAAGTCAAAAAAGTAACGCATAATGGAAATAATATTCACCGTAAAGGCAAAAGAAGATTTAGCTTATTGGCAAAAAAGCAATAATAAAAAGTTGGCAAGAATAGAAGCATTATTAAAGGATATTCAAAAACATCGCTACATAGGTCTTGGGAAACCTGAGCCCTTAGGTTTTGATAAGTCAGGTTACTGGTCAAGAAGAATTGACCAAGAACATAGGCTGGTTTACAAAATTTATGATAATTGTATTTTTGTCGCTCAATGCCGTTACCATTATTCAAGATAATATAATATTTCTTTTTGATTCAGCCAATAAAACAAAATGCTAGGTGCAGATTATTACCCACATTATTAAATTCTGACAACAGAAAATTAATTATTAGGACAAATAAATGGATGATTTAATAAACTTATACTGGGACTTATTAGATATCGCTAATATTAATGGTGATGAAATTGCTAATATTTTTTCAATTCACCATAGCCAAGAGCCTGCGACGTTTTTTGCGAAGGCCTATAATCAAATCAAATTGGTTATTGAAATACTTGATAATTATAATAGACTGTGGGCAATATCACCACCAGCAACTATGTCAGCCACAACTGTTGAAAATATTAGGCAAGAAAATCGAAAGCGAATTGAAATAGTCACGTCCTTATATTTTATTTCCATAATGTCTTCTCTTGAATATAGTGCGAAAATAAGTGTCATAAAACAATGGCCAGAATTAAAAAATCCCAAGAGAGACTTATATTTTTCTACAATAATAAAAGAATCAAACAGACTTGGGATAATAGATAATGAAAAATTTGATCTTTGGGATGGAGCCATAAAGCTTAGAAATTCTCTTGCTCATAATAATGGTATTTCACGTGAGACAAAAACATATAGCTATCCTGGATTTACGCTATCAGTAAATGAAGGGCGCGCGCCTAAAGTACATTCAATTTTTTTTGGATTACTAACTAAATGGATATTGCAGGAATCTAAGTTATGGTTCATTAAAATCAATCTGTTACATAAAAGCTCATAGTCTAATGGCACTACAATTAATTCACTCTAGTAATTAACCAAACTGATGGAAATACCCAGTAGCAACACTATTATCATTGCTAGCATTTTGTATTTTCAGTCAGTCCAGGCAAAAGATTTATTTCTTGTATTTATATTCAAATGGTATAATTCCCTGAATTTAAGTATAAGTCTTATATTTTAATTAGATGGATGAATCTATGCCAAAAACATCTCATGATAGTCGCGATAATCCAGGAGCAGGTGGTTCAGGAGCGAATGCTTCTGCAAGAAGCATGAAGGCTAATAGCTCAGCAACATATAAAGTAGCGCGGGCGGTGGTTGCTCCAAGTCGTCCTAATCCCATTATGGAACTTATAGAGCTAAAAGAAGATAATACAGGTACCTTATTCATTCATATTGATTCTAAAGCTAGGCCGCCAACTCATTTGAAGAAGGGGCAGGGTCGTCATATCTCAGCTTATGTATTAATGCTTGAGGCTGTATTAGCAAGAATTGAATTGCAGTCACCTGAAGATATTGCTAAATTAATTGATGATATGTTAATGGAATATATTTATGAAGATACAGAAGCTGTGGAAGCTTATCGTACAACTGTTAAAGACATAATTGGTTTGAAAGAGCCGGAAATATTTACCAAGGAAAAAAGGGATCAACTTGATAAGGCATTACAAGCAGCATTAACTTTTTTTAAAGCAGATGCTGTAAAAGAAGTTTTTGAACCATTAACAAAACGACCTCGAATTGAAATATCTTCTACAGAAGGCCATGCCTTATCTGCTTATGAGAAATATAAAGAAAATGTCTTAGCAATTACCGAAGAAGATATTCTACTTGTCAAAAATTTATTGAAGCAGTCAGGTCAATTGGCACATTACTCATCCATCATCAGCGTGGTGATGAGCAATGCACTTAAATTACTTAGTAAAATGGATGAAGTGGCTTTTAAAGCCAAGAAAACAAAAGCACCTAAAAATGAATCAAGTCTTATCATAAAGGCGCTAAAGATCTTGAGAGAAATGCCTCGTAAAGGGCATTTTTCTGATAGAGAGCTTCGAAAAATGGGTAAAGCTATGGCAGATTTTTTTGATTATCCAGCAGCTGAATGTGAAGAGCTTATTGAAAAAAACAAGAAAGCTGCAGCTCACCGCTGTATAAAATTAATTAGGCGCCATATTAAATTTACTTATGATGCCTATCCCAAGATTAGTGCAGCCTTCATTAATTTGAAATCACGCAAAAAATTGTGTGATCCATTAATGACCAAAGTAAGAGTTTATTTTGGTTGGGAAAAAGCTATGGCTTCAACTACAATATTTAAAGATAACATTAGTACATTTAATAGTGTTAATCGACAGTTAAAGATCAGCGCTAAATCTTGCTTGATTGCCCCAAGCGAAAAATTTAAAGCAAAAATACCAGATTATAAGGATATACGTCATATACATGAAGAAAAATTAGCTGGAGCTGTTGCTGGAGGGTCGGCTATGCCCATTTCAGCATCATCGGGTCTAATAAGCGGAAAAAAAAGAAACCGAGGAGCTTTATTACTCGAACCTAAAAATGTTATAAATTAAGGGAGCTATATACCTGACTAGCCGTATGCTATATGATTTAGCGCTCATAATTTAAGCGCTAAATCTTACAGTCAATCTATGATTTTATTCATTTCATCAAATAAATATGGCGCGATAGATATTTGTTTTTGTTTTGCCGCCGCATTTTTGAAAGCGGAGATTGTCGAACACATTTCCATTAATCCTTGGACCCTGCCTATTTGGTGGACTAGAATATTTCTTCCCTCACCTGATAACCATTGATGGAAACGACCACGCCTTTTCCCATCTGATGTAATATTAAGCTCATTCAATCTGCTTTTGACATAACCATGCTCTATAGGGTCGTATATATATTTATTGATAAAGCTTCCATAGTATTGAGGTCTTTTTCTTGATGTTGTTTGTTCATTTCCATATAGTCTATCAAGCTCGATAAAAAATGAATCTGGGAAAGTCAAAATCCATTTCTGCAAGCCTTCTACAATATATTTTGATAGTAATAGACGCAGTGCATCATGTTTTCTATCGTATTGATAGCCTGTTGCTTCATCAACAAGTGCATCTATACCAACTTGGGCTAAAGCAGACAATAGAATTTCCGCTTGAGCCGCCAATTTTTCTTGTGAAGTAACTAAGTCATCATTCCTTCGCGCTGAGAGATATATTTCACACATTTTGGGAAGCAATGTGGCAACATATCCAGTTTTTTCTTTCGCCCCATCTAAATAGCGAACTGGAAGGGTCCTTTCAATAACATCTTGATTTATGTAGGGTTCAAGGTTTTTTGCTGCAAGAAAAGGGGGTAATTTGGTCCCTTCAATTTCCAATCGAGAATTCATCCCTTTTCGCGCTCTACCAAAAGCCTTAAATACAGAAGTTGCTGTAAGAACTCGCATACCATTATCTAAGACAGCACAATCTAACTCTATATCACCGATAGGAAGAGTCCCTTGATATAAAGCTTTTGGTAGTTCAGATTTTGTCAAAACCCCTTTTGACAAAACAACTGTGTTTGCAACATTTTCAAAAGAACCATCAATAGGCTCTATAATTTTCTCTTTTCTAGGCATTTATAAGCTCCTTGTAAGTTAAGCGACAATTTCTCATCTTTCCGATAGTTAAATTTATGAAGTCCATAGTTGAGGATTTGGCAGTGTTATGTCGGAAGGAAAATTCATTTATGTAACGATGTAGATGTTTAAAGCTCATATGATGATAAATACCATAGTAACCACGCTTGAGTAGCGCCCAAAAACTTTCAATACCATTGGTATGAGCTTGCTGATTTACATATTCGCCAACAGAATGTTTAACATATTGGTGATTATACTCAGGTAAGCCTCTATAAGATTTAAAATCATCTGTGTAAACGGTAGAATCAATTAGAATATTTTTACGAATAAAAGCTTTTAGAGTTTTTGCATCTACGCCTTGAATGTGTTTAGCAATCACATTCCCTTGACGTTGCTTTGCTCCTACTACAAAAGCTTTACCAGAGGAGCCACGACCTTGATGTAATTTCTTAGCTGCATGTTTGTTTTTTTCTTTTCCGCCGATAAATGTTTCATCAACTTCAACTTCGCTACTTAAGCCAGAACTGTCATCATTAGATTTAAGCCATGCTTCTCTGATACGCTGTGCCAAAAACCAGGCAGACTTTTGAGTAATGCCCAATTCTTTCGCCATTTGTGTTGAAGGTATGCCTTTGTGTGCAGTGGTCATCATATAAATAGCCATTAACCATTTGTGCAAAGGTAACAATGATTCTGCTAATACTGTTCCTGTTCTTACGCTAAAGTGTTTCCTACAGCCTTTGCAACGATATGGCATAGGTTTTTGATCTTTACATAATGAAATTTCAAGGTTGTTACAATGAGGGCAATTAATTTTGCCATTCCAGCGTTTTTCTTCAAAAAACAAGCGAGCGCTTTCTTCATTAGGAAATTTCTGCATAAATTGATAAAGACTTAAGGTTTCCATATAATTACCAAATTGTTCAATTATGGTAATTTTAACCGCTTACTTTTGGCTAGTCAAATAATTTATAAGATAAATTGGCTAGTCAAGTATATAATTCCCTAAATTAAATATAAATTAGTTTTAAAGGAGCGCTTAAGCATTTCAACATATATATGTTGATGATCAATTAGGAGCTCAGCTTTCGGCCTATGCCAAGCAACAAGGCATTACGCGTAATAAACTAATCCGAGAGGCATTAGAGAAGTACATAGCAAATACTCTTAAGGCTTGGTCGGAAGAAGTGCGTAATTTTCGAGGAATAACTGATTTTCCAGCATTTGAAGCAGGCCGTGAGGAATTTCTGGCTAACCCAGAGGATCCCTTCGCATGAAGTACCTTATAGATGCCTGCACAGCAAGCCATTTTGTAAAATGGGCACCTAACTGTTTCAAAGAACTTGAAGGCTTTTAGCCTTGAGCTTATATGCATTTCAAGCATTTCTGTAATGAAAATCGAATATGGTTTAAAACTAAATTTAGAATGGGCTAAATTAATTAACCCAGTTATTGAAAATCTGCTAGCAAGTATCAATATTTTGCCATTTAGTCAAAAAGATGCATAAGTTGCTGGTAATCTTTGTGCGCATTTAAAAACAATTGGCATACCAATAGGCCCCTATGATTTATTGATTGCTGCCCAAGCATTGCATCATGGACTTATACTTGTTACCCAAAATACTAAAGAATTTGCAAGGGTTCCGACGCTTATACTAGAAGATTGGCTATCCGACTAAATCCTTCCATCATTAGCGTTGTGATGAGCAATGCGCTCAAGTTACTTATCATTAGCCTTTAGAGTAGTAACATTGCTATAAGTAAACTGCACCATATCCACGCATTCTTGATACTTTTGGAAGCTGTTGCTTAGTCTAAAAGTTAATAAAATCAAAGAGCAGGGCAGTTTTCTAACTTAAAAGTATTGCCTGAAGAAAAAGTTAGCTTTTATTGTGTAAGTTTTTAGATTTATACACACATCTCCACTTCCAACTTGATATTTTGATTGAACTAAGTTTTTAAAAACATCCCAAGTTCTATATAGCCAAAACGACATTACAATTCCAGGCCAAGTTGCATAAATTTGCATTGTACCCACATTTAGGGTACAATGCTTTTGTGTAAGATTTTGTCGAGTTGCAGAGGATGGATACACATAATGTAATTCTTTCGAAAACAGCTAAAAATGACCTTAAAAAAGTGCCACGTTATATCGGTGCCAAACTAATAGCCTGGGTTGAATCAGTTGAGCATGACGGCTTACGAGAAACAAGAAAAATTCCTTCTTATCATGATGAACCGCTTAAAGGTAAACGGTCTGGTCAACGTTCTATACGGCTCAGTAAATCATATAGAGCAATATATGAAATGAATAATGATAATAAAATTTTATTTGTTGAGATCATAGAGGTGAATAAGCATGAATACTAACCGAAAGACAATTAATGAAATTAAACAGTTAACGGGGGCTAAGCTTACGCTTGGTAGTTATCTTGCTGCTATACGCCAAGGTGAAGAGTGGTCTCAAACAGAACTTGCAGGCAAACTAGGTGTCTCAAGGCAATTCATATGTGATATAGAACATGGCCGCAGAATATTAAGTCTTAAAATGGCAGAAGATATTGCACGCAAGTTAGAATATTCTCCCAAGCAATTTGTTCGGCTTTGTTTACAAGAAATGGTTGAGAAGCAAGGGTTGCATTATGAAGTTGATATTGTAGAGAGCAAAGTCGCTTAAATGAATTGATACGAAGCATTATAAAAAACATTAGATGCCAGGTATCAACAATAAAGAAAAGCGGCAATATAGCGGCAGTTACAAGGCAACTCGATTGGTATTCTTGGTGATTTTGGCAAGTGTTCTATAACAACAAGCTGTCTACGCTATTTTAAGACAGTATGTCACCTAACTCTACTAAATATAATTGGCATTTTTTGAATGCAATGAAATTCTTGAAAGAATATTTTTTCTTGAAGTTCAACAATGAATATAACAAACTAGCGCATCAAGAATTGTAACACTATATTAATTTTTTAAAGGAATTATGATGCTAATCAATGTCAATGGCGATGGAAACTGTTTTTATTATGCTTTTGTATTGGCAGCCTTATCCAAAGCTTTTGATGATAAAGAAAAATTTGATGTTCTATGTCAAAAACTGTTTAAGGCATCGCCAGATGAAATTGCACAAATCAAAGAGGAATTGCCTCATATTTTAACAGAAAAACCATACTCTTTTTGCCATGATAGATTACTTAAAACTATGGCAGATACACGTTTTCGGCGTGAGTTAGTTGAATTCATTAGAGCACGCCCGCATGAATTTATTGATAATATTGATATCGATCACTTTCCGGATATCAAGAGTTTAGAAGCACATTTGCTTATTCAAGCGTCCAAAAATGCATTTGCCGAAGTGACAGAAATTTATGCAGCTGCAAAGTTTTCTGGAATAAAGATTTTCATACAGCCTAATAATCCTCTCATTGAAAACGTACGTACCTTTAACCCTGATGCGGGCTCTGAGATGGAAGAAATGCACATTGTGCTCAAACACCAGATGATAGGTATTGTTGGCCATTATCTTTGTGATATAGCTGAGGCTGATTTAGTAGCAATGAAGCTCATATCAGAAAGTGCAGCGGCAACAAGAGCGAAAACTTTAGCGGCAATGCCTAAAAAAGCAAATACCCATAAAGCAGCTGCCGTAAATCCAAAGCTTTCGGCGCTACCTAGTTTGAAAAGCTCACTCTCTGTCGATGGCGATGATTCTTCAGATGAAGAAACAACCGCGAAAATCAGCGCTTATAATTCCGAAATAGAATGGGCATTATTGCAAAAAGATCCAAAATATCTAAAGTTAAAAGGCCTTTTGAGTGGTACTGATGCCCAAGTGACAGCTCACATCAAAAAGCTTTTTATAGCATCTATAAATGGTGTATTAAGGCTTTATCGTCCAAGTGTAAATGCACGTTATTATGCAAAAAAACCAAGCTTGGGAGAGTTTTCTATTTCGACAGAGACACGGAAAGAAGATTTTGCAGAATGGCTTAAGGATGCTTTTTTAGAAACAGTTGCACGTATTTTTTATCATGAAACTGATTTTGATGATGTTCCGAATGATTTTAAGTATGCAGCAAGGCCTTTGCTTAATGGGCATGTTGAAGACTTAATTGCGCCGGATCATGGTGAAACATTGCGAGCATTTCTGAAAAAAAACCGTTTGAAGGGTGCTGAGGAACGTCTAGTTGCTTTCTTGATTGCAAAAAAAGATGAAGATAAAAGTTATAAAAAAGAAGTGGATACAATAAAAAAAGCGAAATCAATTATTCAATTCAATACTGCAATTAGAGATTTCCCAATGGAATGCGCTCGGGCTTATTCCTCAGGGAACTACAAAGATCACGCTAAGAATGTAAATACCTTGAAAAGATGGTTGCGCGGTGATGCGGCTGAAACGGGTGCTGAACAGACGCTCTTTTTTGAATTGGATCTTTTTCTTACTTATTTTCTCAGTGCAACGCGAGGGGCTAAAAGAATTTTTTTTGAGAGACAATTGCCTGATGGTTTGGATAAATTAGTTTTGGGGTCAAAAGGTGGGGTTAAGCTATATGTTGCAATGCGCTCACTCTATCGCGTACAAAAACGTCGTCAGCTAGAACTTGAAAATCTCCAGGCTTTATATAGTGGAATAAAAGAAGAAATCTCGAGTCCAGATGAGAAAGATGAGGGTAAAAAAAAGCCAGGTGCTTTTAGTGAGCATGCCATGCATACCTTTGATTTTGGTTTTGGGCCATTGCACAACCACTCTACCGTGTCCTCTAAAAGTTTAGGGTTTAATGAGTATGCTGTATTAGGAGGAGCTTATAAACATCTTGCGGCTCTGATCGAAAAAATTAAAGTGGAATCTAAAAATCTAGTGACCGATGCTGATTTTGCAAAATGGCTTGAAGAAGCATGCAGTGGGCAATTAAAAGCAAAAGATAGCTTGGTTACTTTACATGAAAAGGAATTACCTTTTCTATTGGTAAAAGCGCTAAAAATGAAAGAGCTGATTGGGCATTTGGCCTTTTTATTATTTTTTATCGAGCCGTTTCGCAATCCTGCAGCTTTTATTTTTTCAGAGCAAGCATGCTATTTAGTTAAAAACGCGGGGTTCACTTGGAAAGAGATGTTAACGCATGAAAAAGCAGGAAAACTCGTAAGTGGGGGTCATCATCCCATGACCCATGTCAAAATTATGGAAAGTTCACGCTATATTTTAGATGTTTTTAAAGCTTATTTGCCTTATCCCTATTTTTATGAAGGCGAAGTAGCAAGTACAGAGGTGAGTAAATTTGTAGTAAAAGCGACATTTTTATCGAAATGGTATTCATACGTACAAAAGCATACTTACTTTGGTCAATTGCAGGCAAAGTACGGCAGGCTAAAAAGCATAAGTTTAATAAAGGATGAAATCTTACAACCGGTTGTGAAAGAGTTGGCAATTGCAAGCAAGTTAAGTGATGAACAATTATTACAATTAAAAGCTCGGCTAGAAGCACATGTTGTATTTGAAAATGTGGTAGCACATTATGGTTTAGAGAATACGCTTGACTGGATTGCAGCAGGTTTTTTACCCGTATTATTGCTGCAGTTTGAAAGTGGTGTGGGGGAGGATTTTGACTTACACCAGGCACGAAATTATGGCTTTAGCATCGAGGAAATTTTAACCGTATTTGATAAGAATGATACTGATCTTATTGCACTCATTTCTTGTGAAGATGTTGAAAGCTGGTTAGATGAAATGGAATTTAATTTTAATTCTAGAGTAATTGATTTTATGTATCTTCATCGAGACAAGCTTGGTGTTAATTTTGTAGAAATTTATCAGCGTTTTAAAGACTATGTTGAACAATATGATTCAGAGGAAGAGGAAATGAGTGATAAATCTTATTTTCCTTATAATACTGAGGCTGCAAATCGATTTTTGGAATATCTTAATGATGAGCAAGAAGAGTCATCAGATGATGAAACGGGTTATGAAACTGACAATGACTCAGATGATTCGAATAAATATAGTACTACTAGTACTTGGCGTAATTCTGGCTCAGAAAGTGGTTCTGAGCATGGCTCTGAATACTCATAAGAGGCATACAAAAAAATACTTGCTCTCATCCCTTTGATTCAAGTCTAGTGAAATCAAAGAGCAGGGCAATTTTTCATTTTAACAGTATTGATGCAAAATAATCTATTAAACTGCTTCAATTAGCCTGGTTTACAACCGGCACCTTTTGTTACATTACTGTCACTTATTGTAGATGCGGAAGTAATAAATGATTGCTGCAAGTATGATTGAAGAAATCAAAGTCCGAGCAGATTCAGCAATAAACTTAAAATCTAGGTTATAAAGCATAAGTGCATCTGTGCTACGTAATTATTTAGCAACTATTGCTTTTGCCAAACGAGTGCATAATGCAAAATTCTCATCGATGGTTCATTGCTAATTAAGGAAAATTTCAGTTGTATGCTGTAAATAAGGCTAATGATTACGCATTCAATCAAGTTTTTGCTAAACTATAAAAAACTATTAACTTACGAACTTCATGCACGCATTACCTAATCACTTAAAGCTAGCCATTGAATCCGCCTATACTCCTGCAGGACTTAAACTAACTTCAACTCCTATCTTAGAAAAAGAGAGTCAGGAATATAGCGCTTGTCGGCTTGAAATAAATCATAAAAAAGTAATCTATCGTACTGCTAAAACAACCCCAACAAAAGTTGGCCAATTCATAACCATATGGAAAAGACCAACACCTAGTGCAGAAATTGTACCATTTGATACCAATGATGATATCGACTTCATTGTAATCAGCGTATCTGATGAGAATTCAAATAATTTTGGGCAATTTGTCTTTATTCGTGAAATTTTAATTAGGAAAGGGCTCTTATTTTGCGGTGATAAAAAAGGAAAACTTGCATTTAGAGCATATGGGCCTTGGGTTGAAACAAAAATACGTTTTGCTATACAAGCTCAAAAATGGCAGCTAGATTATTTCTTTGAAATATACCCTGAATTAGATAATCCAAATCGCATCAAAAGTCTTTTTGATGAGAAACTTTAATGAGGGATGCTAATAAAATTTGCAACTTTATGCCAATACCAAATGAATCAATATTATGAAAGTTAGCGCTAAAGTATAGCTTCGCAGAATTAGCGTTTAACCAAACAACTAAGTGCTTTGGCTAGAAAAAAGCTACCAATACCGGTTGCGATTATTAAGCTAGGAATAGATAGGGGTTGTCGAATAGGGGTATATGTAGCCTCATTGTCGCGAAGTTCTATATAGCCAACAGGCTGTGCTTGTATGCCTCCGCCACCACCTTTACCCACAGCCTCGTCTTGTTTCTTACCATAACCACCTCCAAAACCATGGCGAACTTTAGCAATAGGAATAATTGTAATATTGTCTTGAGTAAGAGGCTCACCAAATACTGCTTTGCTATTTGCAGAGCAACCCACCAAATTACCTAAGCGCTCAATAAAAGAAATTTTATTTTCAGTATTTGACACAGGGTTTCCTCCTTAACAAATATATAAGATGACGAATTAAAGCAAAAAGAGTGTGGCGTTTTTTATCTTGAAAGCTTTTACGATGAAAATAAGCTTTCATGTCATGAGTTTAACAACTTTGTGCAACTTAATATTAGATCAAACTACTATCCCGCTTTTATAAACAATACTTAATTCAAACGGGAATAATTATTAATTCAAATATAGTTGTATAAGTTGTTCTGCTTTACTAACAATGCTTGTTTACTTATGCTTGTCTGCAGCAATCTGCTGTTGAGCTATGCTTTGATAACTGGAATCTCACGGCTTTTTTGTACTCTCTGGTTTTTTTTAGGAATTGTCACCCATAGCATCCCTTTCTTAAAAGAAGCTTTTGCTTGGTCAACATCTACTGAATCAGGCAAAGCAATGCTGCGATCATAATTGCCATAGCTGATTTCCCGTATTATATAGTTTTTACCTTTATCTTGTTTGGACGTTGATTTTTCACCTCTAATATTAAGATAGCCATCATGGATGGAAACCTTTACATCTTCTTCCCCCATACCTGGCATCTCAACTTCCACTTTGAAATTATCTTTATCATCTACAAGATCAATGGCAGGTGACAGTTTTAAGTCTTCAAAATGATCAGGCCATGTAGAGGTCTGAAACCAATCATTGATTTGGTTCATAGCTTTATCAATTTCTTGCTGTAATGAATTGGGAATATTTTTTTTCAAATTAGCTAAATTTGACATAGTTTTTCTCCTTTAATGCTGTTCATCACTAATTGTGATAATTCATTATAAGAACTATGTTTATAAATGGCCTTGATTTAAATCAATACAAATGCTTTCATCTAAGAGTTTCAAAACATGTTGCAAAAAGATGGTAGTTTTATTTTAAACCGTTTGCATGGAACTTATTTGATATAAAGTTCAAACCATCCTGGTAGCATATTTAATACAACTTTGACATTTCTGGATTGTAATGCCACACGAAATCCAGCTTGAAGGTTTTGACAAAGGCCTCGGCCATGCCTTTACTCTTAGGGCTTAAACTTGGGGTGGTGCATTTTTCAAACCCGAGGCTTCTGGCGAGGCTAAATGTCATGTTAAAATTATTCAAAATTCTGAATTGAAAATAGTCTTTGATATACTTAAAGAAAATAGTCACTTGCCTATTAATTTTAAATTTTTATTCCATGGCTTTTGCTTCGGTAAAATCAAATACAAATTGGGTAGAAATAACCATCCAAGACCTTCAATTTATGCACCAGGCTATTGAAGATAATGATCCTGCAACGGTAGGTTATGCTACACCCAAATTTACAAAGTGGATAAATCTGGCTACCTAAAAGCACTTAAAATGGCAAAGCAAGTATCTACAGAAGCAGGCTATCTTGCTGTTTTACAGTATTATGCCAATGAGTTTGAGAGTTAGCATATGTATGTTCATCCAGTCGATTATCCCCAAACTTATCAATGGGCTGGCTTCATAATTGCGCTGAGAAACAATCAATATCAAGTCGTTCTCAATGGATTATAGGCTTCTATTATGAAAAAGGCAGTGGCAGAGGATCAAGAGGAGGGGGTAGTCGCACTGTTAAAAAGTGGCGGCGGCAACTGTCTATAATTTGTAGCCTAATTACCTAAGTCTGTACATATTTGATATTCCATGCATAATAACGCGATATGATAGATTTAATAATAATTTCAACTTATTTCGGAAGATGTCGTGTATAGACAAAGTAAACCGTATGTTAATCCCAAAACTGACACCAAAGCACCTAGTCACGGCCCTGGTAGTGCCTTAGCTAGCGATAGGAGCACTTGGCGAAGTGCCGCGAGCCCCTCAGAAAAGCTTGCATCTGATACGCCAAAATCGGCGGACACTCATACGAGTCCCGTCCCTGAGAAGCGCTGGGCTAATTCCAGATTGGGCATGCGCGCTCCTATTGAACTCCCAGCGAGTGCTGGCGCGGGTTCAAGTGATGTCTCTACTCCTGTATTTACCGGTTTGATTGCTGACTATGCGCCACATGCTAGTCTTATTGCTCAGGAAAAAACTCATCAATTTAAACACATTATCAGCACTGCAATTGAGACGGATTTTGCGACGGCCAAGATAGAGGCAGCGGATGCGCTAATCATAGAACTTAAAAGACAGGATGATATTGGCTTGATCGAAACGGTTATCGCCGCTAAAGCTGAGGCAATTGACGCTAGGGTGTTGAACTTACTAGTTGAACAATTAGGCTCAAATTATGCTGAGTTATCAGATTTTATATTAAGCAGTGCCTCTCATTTGCTTGATAATGATATCATTATTACCATGGCAGAAAACTATGAAATAGCGCATGCCTTATTTACTAAAGCCATAGATACGGAATCTGCATCGCCTAAGACTTACATTGCTTATATCAAAGCTGCACTTAAGTTTGAAGAATTTATGGTCGCAGAAACAGTTTATGAAGCCGCTTACTCACAAGTCGAGTTTAGAACGTTAGAATTATTCAATATGCGTTTGAAAATGTTGCTTGCAACTAAACAGTGGAAGCAGATTCGAGATTTATTTGATTCCCCTGAGACACATGGCTATGAGGGAATTAAAGTTAATACTGCTAGCTATGTTCAGCGCATATATTTAGAACAAAAAATAGATGAGTTATCCAAAGAAATAAAGAAAGTTAATATGCACGCATTATACAATTCGGCTGTTAGTGCCGGCATCCATAACCCCACTTTAGATTGCAGATATATGGGGTCATTAGCAAGCTTAGAGGTCAAGGCAGCAGACTTAGCGATTGTCGAAAAAATAATGCGCCATTATGATGAGAAAAGCCGCACTGCTAAGTTATATCAATATGCTAATTATTTGTTGAAAGCACTTGCAAACAATCGCAGTCTTGCGAATCGCGCATTTGAATTGGCCAGCGCTTATTACCTAAAAGCAAAAGAAACAGGATTAATCAATGTTACGCATTATTGTGATTATATTGATTTTTGCCAACATCGCAATGTGCAGCAATATGCGCTTGCCATTGATGCCTTTAAAGATGCCATGAGTCGAGGAGTGAGTCATGATAAGTTGTATCGCAGCTTAATAGCACTTGCTAGAAATTGTAGCAAATTGAAAGAATTAAAGGACGAATCTTTAGCAATGTTAGCAAAAGATGTTTGGCCTGAATTGTGTAAAAGCATGATGATGGCCGCCTGCAATGAAAAAGATGAAGAATTTGCAGATGCAATCTATGCATTAATGAAAGCAAATCCGGCAATGGCGACCGAAGTGACCTATAGTATTTATATTCAAAAAGCCACCTCGTATGATAAGGCATTAGCAGCCTACCAGTGTCAAAAAGATCAAAAATTAAATTACAGTTTATATCGTGCATTGATTATCGCGGCGATTAAGCATCGCCGGTTTTTAGACAGTGTGGAGTTGATGAAAGCTGCTGCCGCATGCAATCAACTGGATGAGTTGGGCTACCAGGCATTTATCGCAGAGGCTGGAAGAGCCGCTAAAATCGAATTCGCGCGAAAGATTTATGATACAGCAATAAGCTCGGCCGGTGTTTGTTTTAGTGAAAACATTCACTTTGCTATGATTGAAGTCTATCACCGCCATGGTCAATTTGATGCGGCCTTAAGCGTATTTATCAGTCATTTTGCTGATATCATCAAGCCGGAACATGAGAGAAATAAAGCGGATGGTATCGATTTTCATGGCTTTAATTATGGCACGGCATATACCGCCAGCCGCTATTTATTCAGTCAGGGTAGGAAGTGGCATATTATTGTTGGAAAAGGTCTGCATTCAAAAACTGTCGATCCCAATGAATCGCCAGTGAGATGCGCTGTTCGTGATTTTATGAAAGCGCAAGCACTAGCTTGTGTGCCAATGTTTGGCAATAACGGTATCTTTATATGTACGAAACCCGCATCTGAGCCACTACTGTCAGTGCCTAGACATGTTTCAGTACATGACGCGGCGCCTACGAGTACTGCCCGAGTATTTTCTTCTTCAGAAAGCGGCAAAGCTAGGGCAGGGGCTGGATCAGATTGTTGCCCCTAAAGCTAAATATGCAGCCCAAGAAATACTAAAGATCAGTAGGCTCGCTGATGCTAAGGTAACCCTCTACAATTGACACATTTTTAATTAGGGGTTGTTGCACTAGTCTGGCTAAGTATTTAATTTTTGAAAAATGCCCAGATACTCGATTTTTGTGATAGCCTTAGATTGCTAGGTTTACCAAGCCTCTTAGAAAGGGGCTCTATAATTTGAAGCTTATTTATTTCAGCATGACTTCTTGAACAAAATTCCTTATGCCCAGCAGAAGCTGTTTGCTTAGGCTGGACATTAAAATTATTTGGCTTATATGGTATTGGTATGTGTTTCTTCTTCTGCGCGTGAGGATGGGCGTTCTCGAAGGCTGGCAAGTGTTGGGCTGCGCAATATAGCAGTAGCTGTTCTTTGTCCAGGAATAGTAGGCAACTCAAGTCCGTCCCTTCTTTCTGTAGTCTCCGCCGCCGTGCGAGTTCGAGGCGACAGCAATTCTTCAGTAGTTTCAGTATTTTGAATTTCTGCTAAGGGGTGTGACCTGCGGTAGAACGATACAGACAAGCTTACGATAATACCTATAGCAACTGCAAAACCTAACCCTACTAATATGCTGAATCCTATATTGGGCCTGAGGGTACTCTCTCTAACCCATTTATGCAAGTCAGTACGGTCACAAGGCGTAATGCCAGTATCACCACAATCAGGATAAGTGTACAAAGTGCGGTAACCATCCATAGGGGTATCATTAATCGCTTTACAATTAGCGGCTGACACTAGTTGGCAAAATTTTTCACTGTCAAATGTGGTTAATAGAGCAGGTGTGGCAAACGCGCTAGTAAAAAAAACTAGCAATCCAGCAAGAAAACCTATGGTTGCTGGGTTATGGGGGGCTTTTTGAGGCATAGTTTTTTCCTTATATTTATTGTGGTAAAAAGTGTTATTTTCGGCAAATATCACTATGATAATATATTGAACACATAGCTGATGTCTATGCAGACATAGATAATGTCAAAGTGGTGTTAGCGAAAGATATTTATGCGATTAGAAGTAAAAACATAATAATCCAGGAGTTTATAAATGAATCTTTTAAATGGTACTTGCAAATGTGCTCTTGTAAAATTTCAAGTTAATGTAAATAAAATTAAAACAATCGTTAATTGTCACTGTAATCAATGTCAAGGAATGAATGGTTCAGCATTTTCAACCTATGCAGCCGTTTTAGACGATGGGTTTACTATGATTTGTGGTAGTGACAAATTAAAATCATATCAAGTGACAACTAACGCTCAAAAATGTTTTTGTACTAATTGCGGAACACCAATTTATAATACCAATCCTAAATATAATGGTCTGAAAATTGTCTATTACGGAACAATACAGGAGTTAAAAGATTTTGCTCCTAAAACTAATTTATATTGTGAATCAAAACTCGATTGGGTTGACCAGTTAAATTCTATTGAGAGCTTCCTTCAAACTAGAACGTAGTGAGAAATTATTTTGCAGCCACAATAGCATCATATTCACTGAGCGCAAACAAAGAATGAGCAATAAAGTGGCCAATGCAAATTGGAATAAGCGTATCATCCAGTAAGCGGTGTTGCAAAGATCTTTGCCTGTTGTAACCATTAGGCCATATCCGCACAGCTTGCCTCAGCATTTATTTCATCAAGCATTGGATTAGGGTGAACTAGTGCTGGATGAGAAGTGCTCGCATGAGTGGTTTTTTTAGCTACCTGGGTTCTTGGCTGAGATAATGGATTTTCATTTAATACGCTAACTGTTCGATAGAGTGGATTGTCACTCGAAGCTCCCGCATAGGCAGAGACTAATTTACTGCTATTGGCTGTATCAAGCTCGGTGGAAAGGCCTGAGGGCGCTTTGTGTAGGACGATTTTTTTAGCACTGCTGGGTTTAGCGGGGGAGTTTAAATAGGCACTTAAGCTGATTCGATCTTCCGGGCTTAAGCTTAGCTGAGCCTGATTTAATGCCCATTTAGTCTGATTTTCAATCCATCTATTTCGACTACAGTAAAGCTGATTGTGGCTGGCCGCCAGTAAATGCCTAAAGCCTAGGCATACTGGGCTAATGCGGCCATCTCGGCCTACCATCGCTTGCGTTCTGATAGCTGAGTTCTCAGTATTGATGATAATATCTAATAATAATGGAATGATGCCATAGCGGAAACGCCAGTCAGTTATTTGACTTGCTTCGCTTTGTAGCTTAGTTAACACGCTGATATCCGTCTTAGCTTTATCAGCCATTAGATTTAATTCCAATAGCTTAACATACCAGGTAGAGGGAATATCAAAGGCCAGTTTTCTTAAGTCTTCCAATAATAGTCCAGGTGAGAGAATATGCGTGGCGCTGGCCTGGCATAATAACTTTAAGGTGCTGGTGTCTGATATGCAGATTAAGGCTTCTCGAGCACTTTCTAATTGATGCAATATTTCAATATCAGTCCGAGTGCTTCGCTTAACACGAGCAATCAATGCATCGATGTTTTTAACATACAACTCTTTAGTTTTTTGAGATAGGTGATGTTTGCGACCAGTATGCTCTGCCAAGATCAATCTGATAAAACCATGTAATAATTTTGCAACTACGAGCGTGGCTTCATTGTCATAATCAGCAATACGAACTTCAAGCACATGACGCTCAAGACTTCTCACTAACTTTTCTACTATTTGCATTTCGAGCAAGGTGGTCATAGGCTGAGGCTTAGGAGTCTGCGCATAATAGAGTCGCAGTTTACGCTCAAACTGTAATAGATTGCTCTCAATGACTGAGAGTGCAATGCCCCTGCTAAGCTGGTCAGCAATGGTTTGCAGCAGGGTGCTGAGCGCTGAAAACTCAATGGCTTCCGCGCCTAGCACCGGCTTTAACTGAGTGTTTTTAGACCACTGCTGAATTTGTAAATTGGTGTATTGAATACGTCGTTGACGCCATACCAACATGGCAGCGATTAACGATAACAGCGCGCCGGCACCTGCAAAAGGAGCAACGGATTTGGCCAGTTCAGTTTTTGAAGTCGATAAATCGATCGTCGGCGGAGTGATGATTGCCAGGTTAAAGCCCACCTTTTGGCTTAAGCCAAAACTATCGGTTGCAAGCACGTTGATCAGATAATTACCCGCTGGGGCATCGACTGGACTTGTGCTAAATGTGCGTAGGCTCGGATAGAAGTTAAGCCAGGATGGTAGCATTGATCCATCGAGCATTTCGGCGGTATAGGTTATGCTATCGCCATCGGCATCGCTGAAGCTTGGTACCGTAAAGCTAAAACTGGATTCCAGCTTACTGACTTGCTGGTCAAAAAACCGGCCATCGGCTTGTGGCGCTGAGTTAATCACCGTGACATTAAAAACTCCTTCTGCTTGACCGCCATAGCCATCATCAACTATCACTAGCAGAGTGACTATTCCGCGGTCAGCACCGCTAGGCGTGCCAGTAAATAATCGCCTGCTGGGGTTAAAGTTAATCCAGCTAGGTAATGAGCCATTGCGTGATTTAGCTGTATACCTTAATGGATCATTATCCACATCTGCAAAATTGTCCAAATCGAGTAAAGCGCTCCAAGGGTTTTTGGCCGATGCAGCACTTGGATTGGGGATAGTATACATCAAGCTTGGCGGATTATTGGGAACAGTCACCGTGAAGTTAAACCCAGCCTGCCCGCCATAGCCATCAGTGGCCATCAAGTTTAAATGATAAGTTCCTTGGTTGCCAGATTTTGGCACTAAGGTGATGACATCCTTGGCCAGGGTCACCCAGCTTTGGGAAACTCCTGAGCTAAAGCCCAGGCTATAAGTTAAGGAATCGGCATCAGCATCATAAAAAGCACTGCTTGGGATGGCAGCACTTAATACTTGGCCGACTGCTACCGTTTGATCATTCAATCCCACAGCGATAGGTGCCGTATTAGGCGTTGATAGCGACAAATCAAATGCAGTCAGCCCACCGCGTCCATCACTCACACTAAAGCGAATGGGGATTGCCTGATGATTGTTGCTAGGGGGAGTGCCGAACAAAGTTTGGCTAGTGGTATTAAACCTTAACCAGTTAGGTTTGATAAACTGCACATTTTCGGTGAGTGTATAAGTAATGGCATCACCATCTGGATCCACATACAAACCAGCAGGGAGCGTGAAGACATAGGGCAAACCGACGGCTGAGGTTTGCAAAGCATTCAACTCGAATTGGCGCAGCGGAATGCCATTAATATCTAATAACACGGTCTGGTTGGCAGCACCGCCATAGGGATCTTTGGCAATAATGGTGATAGGATGAATGCCACGATCCAGCACAGCAGGCAGGCCATAAAAGGTTCTAGACGAGCTGTCATAAGTCAAAAAGCCAGGATAGAACGTCTGATACGAAACACTGTCCCCATCCGGATCTTGATATAAATCGCGTGGGAAGGTGTAGCTAAGAGGGTTGCCCACGGTGGTGACTAAGGGTGGATTTAATAACTGCGTACGCTCGGGAGCACGATTTTGCAGCGTAATATTTAGCATCGCCCAGCCTAAGCCTTGATAAGTATCTCGGCAGGTGATATTCACCAAATAACTTCCTTGATCGCCACTTAAGCTATTAACCGTCAAACGCCCAGTTTGTGGATCCATATTCACAAATGCCGGGGCTGAGTCGCTGCCGATTCGCCCTAGATCAAAGCTAATCGCATCGTTTTCCTGATCAATAAAGCGACTATCAAAAGCAATCACGCCGCGACCAATATTCAAAGGATTGTAAATTGGTCCTCTGTATTGCGGTGCGGTATTGGGCACATTGACGACCAGGGTCACGGTGTCTGATTGAGCACCCGCCACAAAAGACACATCGACTAAATAATTGCCACGAATAGATCCTGTTGGCAGCCCGCTCAAAAGCCCGGCACTACTGTCATAGCTTAACCAACCAGGCATGGCTTGATTGTCGCGGCCAGTCACCTGAGTGACCGTAGCATTGGGATAGAGTAATTCAGTAAAATTAAATTGATAAGGCGCATTATAAGTTGCGGTTTGAAAAGGATTAAGCGAATAACGAAAATAATTAGGCACTGCATAATCATAATGTTGCACACAGAGCTTCAGTTCAATAACCCCGTAAATACTACCAACGTCTGTCCCACCTGGCCCTGAGACAGAGAAGCGCACAGTATAGGCGCCTGGTTCAACGAATAATGGGGTGCCATAAAGGGTTTGCTTAATAAAAGCATATTTCAGCCAAGATGCTGTAGAAAGATCTACGCTAATGCTTGGGGTTTGAACTATGCCAGCAAAGGGTCCATTAGGGTAAAGCTCATAGTGATAGGCATAATTCAAGGCTGCATCCAGCGCATTGTTAATGGGTTTAGCTCTTAAATTCCAAAGTATTATCTCAATGTCATTATAGATATCGATGCTTTGCATTCCAGTAATGTCACTGACAGAAGCTGCAGGTATATTGCCAACAGTTGCCTGCCATGATTGCACTGAGGGTGAGATTGAATCAATTTTAGGATTCAGGTCTTGGAAAATAATATCACTACCTAAAAAAGGAAAGCCTTCATTTTCATCATATTTAAGCAATACATGATCACCATGGCTCCCTTTATTGCCTGACATCACTATACTGCCATCTAAAAGCAAGCCTAGACTACAGCCTGTATTTATACCACCATGGCCATTGACTGTGTTTATAGCCTTAGCCCATATCAAAGTACCGTTCATGGTGAACTGAGCTAATAAAAGATCAGTCCGAGCAGCGCCAGTGACAAGGATATTGCCGTCGGGACGAAGTGCTAAACTAACGCCTGCATTATTTGCATCGATGCCCTTTTCGTACAGCGTTTTGGCCCAAGACAAATCACCACTTGAGCTCAATTGTGCTAATAACAAGCTGTCTGTACCAAAACTAGCTGTATATCCAGCCAGCACAATACTGCCATCAGGACGAAGCGCTAAACTATTGCCTCGGTCGTAATCTACTCCTCCCAGTGTCTTCGCCCATGATAAATCACCATTAGAAGTGAATTTTGCCAGTAACACATCCTCTGCACCCGCACCAAAACTACTGGTATAGCCAGTCAAAATGATGCTGCCATCCAATGTCAATGCTACAGATTTTCCAGATTCAGAACCAGATCCTCCAAGCGTCTTGGCCCAAGATAAAGACCCACTGGACGTAAATTGTGCTAATAATACATCACCATTTCCTGCTCCAAAACTTCCTGTAGATCCCGTCAACACAATACTGCCATCAGGCCAAAGCGCTAGACTATTGCCGTAGTCGTCAGTGGGTCCGCCCAAAGATTTAGCCCAAATTAAGCTGCCATCTGCAGTAAACTTAGCAACCAAAATATCAATAGCGTTTGCACCAACATAGGTATTGCTAGTCAAGGCCATACTTCCATCTGTGCCAATGGCGAGACTGCTGCCGATAACTTGAGGATTTACGCCGGTCAGTGCTTTAACCCAAATAAGAACGCCTGTTGCACTAAACTTCGCCAAGAATATAGCAGCACTTGTTAGTTGAGCTATACCCTGCCCAAGCATCACAATACTGTCATCCGAGCCGACGACAACCCTGTTTTTAGGATAAAAACTGTCTGCGACGCCATCAAATGACAATGCCCAGGACTTATCAGGCAAAATGATACCAGATTCACACGTTTGCAACTGAGTGCTTTGTAAATGCCGCATTCTATAGCTTTCAGTCATATCGGTTACTGCTAACAAATGCGACATATCATGCGTCTCTATTGCCGCATTATGAGTGCTTAAAACCGCATTTAATTCTTTTATCTCAGGATAAAAATCTGTTGTGCTTTCAGCTGAACTGATTGACCACTGCTGAGATAATAACAATCCTGCGCCTAGCATGGCATATTGCTTGGACATTAATGCATAGGAAGCCGTAGATAAAGCACTGCCCAGCCAGGGAGAAAGCGGATAAGGCATGGATAAGTGTTGGAGCTTGATCACCGATGTGACTTCGACCCTACTGCTAAGGCCGGTCACCGCCTCTACGGCAGCTTGAGCTGCTAAGATTTGAGTGCACGCTTTTGCTAAATTAAATGCATAAGCACCTATTTTTTCTGAGAACACATTGGCGTCAGGCAAATAAGGTGATACTTCTGTGACAGCCCATTGCCAGTAACTTGATAGTCGGCTCAACATTGCCCAAGCGCTCTTATGCATTTTTACTGCATAGTAAATATTAATCCTGAAATTAGCAACGTTTGACGGCTTAAGCTTTTTTGCTTTCGCCTTAAGTTGCGTATTGCATTATTTAAAAAACTGATCAAAGGCTTTATATAAATTAATATTCGCCTGTTTGTAATGGTTTGTTGTTGTCAAAATCACCCTTGTTAAACCCTCTAGTAATGTTTTGATCATATTAAGCAGCAACGAAATGCTCGCAGAATGATAGTGCACTGCCAGTCTATCAAGAGCAAGACTTAGGTATAAAAAGAGCCTTAATGTAGAATGGCATAATCATGAACGTTGGGCTATTCTTTGAAGAATAGAATTGGTGAGCTTTATGAAATTAAAAAATAAAATTTCGATAGTAACAGGGGCTTCAGGTGGGATTGGGGCGGCAATTGCTCACGCTTATGCGAAAGAGGGGGCTATTGTCATCGTTGTTAATAAAAATAATCCTCAACGAGGTATACAAGTAGCCAATGAAATTAAACAAAATGGGGGCTTAGCTCAAGCGATTGCTTGTGACGTTAGTAATCGTAATGCAGTTCAGAATCTGGTAGCCGAAGTTATTAAAGAATATGGACGTATTGATATTTTAGTAAATAATGCAGGTACACTTATCTTTAAAAAATTTGAAGACGAAACAGAAGAAGATTGGGACATAAGCTTAAGCGTCAACCTCAAAGGGCCTTTCTTACTTTCGCAAGCTGTTGCACCTCACATGAAAAAGCATCAATACGGAAAAATAATCTTCACTTCATCTCTTGCAGCTATAAGAGGAGTTGCAGGCGCTATTTCTTATTCTGCAAGCAAAGGCGGTGTTTTAGCCATGGCTCGATCCATGGTAGCTGAGTTGGCCCAATATGGGATTAACGTCAATTTAATTTCTCCCGGCTTTACTGCAACACCAATGAACCAAAATTTTAGAACTAACCCCCATTTTATGGAACAAATAAAATATCCACCTTCAGGGATAGCGGTTATGCAGCCAATGGATATTGCAACAGCCGCAGTATTTCTTGCTTCTGACGATGCCAAAATGATACATGGCTTAGATCTCATCGTTGATGGCGGAGCTTCTGCAGTTCAATAATTGAAAGTGATATGTAAAAATGACAGCTGAACATAATGCCATAACGGTTGCAGCTTAGAGGGTAACGTAAGAAATAATTATGCAACACTATTTGAAATTAGCTAAATTGGAATTCAACTAGCGGTTGAGCCTAACCGTTCTATAATTACTAAATTATTCTTCTAGATAAGAGGTTTATCATGATGTTTGGCCAAGAGTTTCAAAAAAAGAAACATTGTATGAAGCATAGTGTCAAAATATTATTAGCGGTATTAGCAGGGTGGTTCACTCATACCGCTTTTGCCGACACTTCTTCTATGTTTAATCCTAAAAATGCAAGCATTGTAGTGCAAGCAGGGGGCTTTGATGCAACGCAAGGTCAGTCGCAAGACATTCCCATTAATGGCTTGATCGGTGACCAATTTACCGTAACCCATACCCATGCCAACAATTTTCTCTTAGGATTGGGCTATTATGTGATGGGGCAGAGTACAAGCAAAGTTAGTATGCTTTACGGCGTGAATGCCTTTTACTTAGCGCCAACTAATGTTCAAGGTGATGTCGTTCAAGAACATCTTTTTAATAACCTCTCTTACCATTATTCACTCACTAATTATCCTGTTTATCTTGCTACTAAAGCTTTAATTAAGGCCAGCAATGCCTACAATATCACACTCGATTTAGGTGTCGGCCCCAATTTTATTGATACAAATGATTTTTACGAGACTTCTCTAGATGGTGGCCAAACAATTCCTGATGCATTTTTTTCCGGTAATACCAGTATCGCTTTGAGTGCCACAGCTGGAGTGGGTATTCAATTTCAACATGTTTTTGGTTCCCACCCTTTAGAAATAGATTATCGCTTTTTTTATTTAGGAAAAGGGGCTTTAAAAACGATTAGTGATCAAGTTCCAGGGGCTTTGAGCACCGGCAATAACTATGCCAATGCGATTACTATTTCAACGACTTTTTAATTCTTATTCATAATATGCAGATTTTAGGTCAAAAGCCTTGAGTAATTTTGAAGTAAAAGAAGCAACAGTTCTGATTATACACTGACTTCGCATTAAAAAGTCAGCCTTGATTTTATTGGGACGTACTTAAAGCAGACAAGCTAACAGCGTCATTTGCAATTATAAATGATGAGGCCGCACAGACTGAATGATCTCCACAAATATGCAAGCTTGAAGAGCTTGCATGTACCATTCCTGGTTTGAGTTCAATTACTTCGCTACTCTTAATATATTGGCCATTGTCGGTAGTAAGTACAAAAGAAACCTGCCAATACTGAGTTTGATCGGTGCGATTAACAATATAATAGCCATGAATGGAGATCATTTCAGCTTGATGATGCCTTTTCTCTGGAATGGTAGCAAAGACAGAATTGTCATTGTGGACACTGGGTTTAATCGGCTCTGGGTTAATGTAGCCTGTAATCTGAGGTGACATGCTTAATTTTGTATTTATCACCCTACCTTGATACTTAGGCTTAGATATGAAAAATAATTTAGTAATCAGATTATTCATTTAATTTCTCAACAATTTCACTTTCTTGTTAATTCATGTATATTTTACTTTGATTCAATGCCAATAAAATCTAAAAGTGCGTGAATTTTTCTCACGATTTAAATTGCAAATATTTTAACCGCAAATGGGCCATTTGATGTGTTAGCTTTTACCTTAATAGTTAAGCAAAAGCACGATTTTCAGTATTTGTAACAGTGGTGCCATAAATTTGACTTTGCCTTACAAATATTTTAGCTTGTGAAACTATAACGAATTCATACTGAAATAGCACAACTTGTACTCCCTATTATAACATTTATTAAAAATCTTACTGGGCGAGGACAAAATGAAACCGCTAAGCAATTAGCCTTAGCCATTACAGAAATAATAGGGCCTCAAGGTGCGGCAAGAGAGGTCGGTGCAAGGCAATTTTTGCTGGGAGGTTTATACGATGAATCTTCTCTTTTAGCTAGAACTAGTATTGCTGCTAGAAGCCGTACAAAACTACTATTTAACATGAGAGAGGCTTAAAAGTGCGGCAAATCGCTAATTCAAAGGCTTAAAGCCAATGGTGATCTCAAGGCTAAAAATTTAGCTTTAGCACTTGCCAAGGCAATGAAAAGCCATGACAGGGTTAGATGTTTGTGAAGAAAAATCAACAATCTGCGAAGACAAAGCTTCAATGGAATAATTCATTATAGTGAATATTGTCTCCATAAAAAGGGTATTATTTCATAGCGCCTAAACTTTCAATTCGTATTCTTGGTAATTTCGGCAAGCGTTGCTTTGACCCAAAGCCAATAAAGTCGAAGAGTGAGGCAGTTTTATCTTCTAAAAAATGTTGTGCGACAGAAAAATGGCTTTTTGTTGCGTAAGTTTTTATGATTTTACGCAACACGTTAAGGCTGAATTTTGCTCATCAAGTTAAAATGGGCCGCAGAGGGCCAAAGAATTTGTATTAAAATAAACTAAAACTGATATGATTAATCTAAAATTTAGACAGGCTTCAAATATGCAGCGGTCGCTCAATTGAATACACATTGGCACATATACAAGAGGGCTTAGGTGTTCGTGTGCTTTTGAAGATAACGAGCCTTACTATAAGAATGTTTTTACGGAAAAATTGGGTATCGACCTGCTAACATTTACTCACATGAATAAAATTTAATTTCACACCAAACGTATAATGGAAAACTTTTAAAGTTATAGATATGAATTAAGAGAGTACTCATGCCTAATAATGCACAATTACGAGAGCGGCTTGTTACAGCTAGTCCCACTGAAGATGACCTATACGACCCACGGCATAATGGGGCTATAGTATTTAATTTACATACGGTAGCACCTTTATTAGGCAGTTATCTTGACGCTGTTGATCGCGCAAAATTCAGACAAACTTGTAAGGGCATTAATAAAAACAGTGCTTTTGCTACTCCCACTTTAATAAGAGATTTTGTAAGGTGTGAAAATGCCGTCGATTTTCTTAACTTGCAAAGAAGCAGTGCCGCTATTTATACAGCAAGTAAAAAATTGCCAGCTGTACTCATTAAAAACCTTCTTTCGGGTTATAGCTTTGATCATATAGATAATATGGTAGTAAGTAATATTCATTGGATGCCATTAGCAGAAGAGGCCTATAAGCATAAAGTGCGTAAGGCTTATTTTAAAGCATTAATAGGAAAGGATCGCAATTACATTACAAAGTGTCATGTTGCTAGTATTTGTCTACTTATTTTTTTAGCATTAAGCACGAGTATTATGGCGCTGGGTTTATCTACCAGTATCGATCCAAGTTTTTCGTATGGTTATACGGCGGCAGGATTGGTAGTTGCAGTTAGTGTTAATATGTGGGCTGCGTATAAAGCGCTTTCACTAACACGTGATTATGTTGATAAGCGGCTTATTGCTTCCTTTGAAACTAGCTCTACACCATGGGGCGCGATGTCGGTTTATAAATTAAATTTGAATCAATTAATTAAAATGCTTATACTCATTGGCTTTGCTGCCATCTTAATGCTTGCTGTAGGCATTGTCACTATGGTGTTGGCTAATTTTAGTAGTACAGGGTGTGCGAGTACCCTTAGCTTAAGCATAATTATGTTAACATTTTTATCCTCAGCACTATTAACTGCAAGTAAATTAGGTTGTTTTAGTTCAATTTATCACGATGTTTTAAATAATTACATTGCGCAAGCTCGAGCTGCGCGTGTAAGCGACTTAAGTTTAGAGAGCTTGGATCGATGTTTTAATCCTTGGCGAGGACCTAGAGATATAGAAGCAGGATTAGCGAGAGAGACGATTGTAGCAGCTCGCTTAGCAATAATATTTGGTGTAAATCCTGAGCGAGTACGTATAGGCACAGAAGCAGAATTAGCTAGGGGGAGATTAGCATTAATTCTTCCTGCTATAGGCAGAGACGATCCAATTGCACCTATAGCGCCTTGATTAGGGTAGCCCTAAAAAAATCAATTCAGCGTTTTGAGGCTAGGGATTAGCAGCAAGTTCATCTTGAGTTTTTAAAGGATTGGGCTGGCATAGAAAGCATTAAAGCGAAAGAGTTCAAATCACCTGAAATACGCAATATGATAATAATTACCTGTTGTTCCCATTCATGGTAATTTCGGCAGGTGTTGCTTTAGAGCAAATCTCGAAAAACAAATGGCATAACGGTTTCGCATCGTAAAAAGTGCTGCGCAATGAAAAAAGGCGGCGTAAGTTTAATATATTAATAAGCCTGGTTAAATCTTGATAAATAAGGTAAATTGCTGCTTATTGCTCAAATAATAGGAAAACTTATGTTAGCCAGAAAGCCTTCAGCATACTATAAAATCCTAGCAGAATTAGATAAAGCCAAACCCAGTTTAGCCCTCATTAAAGAGGAGCTAAAGCACTGTGATGTTAATCAATTAGAAGATAAGCATTCCATTTTAGATCACGCAGTAGCTAAGGGTCATATTCATATTTGTAAAGAAATTATGGGTACCAAGCGAGTAGTTCAAGCAACTTTAACCCGAGCGCTCTATAAATCATTTCATGTACATAATAAAAAAAGAAGCGCAGAGCAATTAGAAATCACTGAGCTATTACTTAAAGCTGGTGCCGAAATGGACGAAGAGGTATTGCCTGGTATTGTATTCTGGGTGCTTTATGATGATTTTGAAGCAGGCTATAAGCTTGCAGAACTGGTGTTACGCTACGGTGCACAAACCAATGTTTATGAAGCAGAGCATGGCTATAACCTTTTGAGCATGGCAATAAATCACTTTTCAGGTAATGTAGAAGGCTCTCGGCGACTCATAGCTCTGTTGTTAAAATACCATATCAATCCAGAAGTGGAGCATACAGGTGACGGTGGCACCACGCCACTTATGGAAGCAAGTTTAAATGTAGCTAAAATGTTAGTTGAGTATGGGGCTGACATCACCATGCCAGATTATGCTGGAAGGACCGTAGTTGATACAAGTACAGGTAGCCTTAAAGCTTATTTAGTAGCGCAATTAAAGGCTTTATACGGGGATAGTGCTATTGTTGTAAAAGAGGATACTGCAAGTAGTAGTCATGAATCAACAAGTAGCAAGGTAAAACTAACTAAACAGCAAACATTAAATCAGGCTTTGTTAAGTGCGGCATATGATGCTGACAATGATAAAATCAAAAAATTGTTAGCAAAAGGCGCAGATATAAATTATGTTGATGAAGTATATGGCACACCACTTCATAGAGCATTAAAAGGTCGCGCTAAAGATGCAAGCATCGCCTTACTCCTTATGAGTGGCGCAAATCCTAATATAGCTAATAAAGACGGTACTACGCCCTTGCATCTGGTAGAACATCCGCTTATCGCCGAATTATTACTTGCACACGGCGCTGATGTCCATGCCGTTAATAATAGAGGTGAATCTGTTTTAGAGCCTAAACTTGATAACTATTACTCTAATGAACGTTTAGATTTAATCAAAATCCTTATCAATCATGGCGCTAATCCTCATTTTTGTAATCAAAAAAATGAAACTCTGCTGCATAAGGCGGCGCTATGGGCTCAGCTTGATGTGATTAAGCTACTATTAGGTATGGGGGTGGATGTCAATGCCCAAGACATTTACGGTAAAACAGCCTTACATCGAGCGGCGCAAAAAGAAGAGTATGATGCTATTGAGAGTTTACTTGAAGCAGGTGCTGATCCCACCTTAGTGTGTAAATTAGGCAAAACTGCCTTAGATTATGCTTATACCAAAAAAGTTAAAGCGTTGCTAGCAAATGCCATAGAGCAATATAAATTAAAAGCAGTGGCAAGTGGCAAAGCAGCTAAATCCGTTGGTGGTGTTAAAGCTGAAACAAGCTCAGCACCCGCTGCAGGCGCTGGCAGCATGCCTGGGCTGGTCGTTGCAGTACCAGTAGTTGCCCCTTTTGAGGTCACATATAAAATTACCAATGCGAATAAACTTCTGAATACTTTAAGCGATTTTATTGCTGTTGGCAGTGAGCAAGGTGTTGCACTCTTAATCAAATATGGACTTATTGCCTATGCGCAGACTGATGAAGTTGAAATGACTTTATATAATGCTATAGAGCATCAGCCTCAAATTGCGCTCATGCTTATTAAAGCGGGCGTTAAAATTGAGTTTGAAAATTGTTCTGCCTTAATTCCAGCAGTTGAGGCTGGTAATGTTGAAATTGTTAAAGCACTTATTGAACGTAAAGTTAATCTTGAAAAGAAAGATAGCTACTTACTTGGCATAAATCCCTTACTCTTGGCAGCAAAAGAACAGCAAGCTGAGATGGTGAAATTATTAATTGCAGCAGGCGCTAAAATCAATGCAGTGGAAAGTAATGGTAATACTGCACTGATATATGCAGCCACTAATGGCAACATAGAGAGTGTGCAGGGACTGATTGCGGCTGGTGCTAAAATTAATCATCACAATAAAGATGGCGTTACTGCATTAATGGGAGCTGCTATAGGAGGTCATACTGAAACTGTATCAGCATTGATAAAAGCAGGTGCAAAAATAGATGCGCAATCTGAAGAAGGCTTTAATGCCATTATGGAGGCTGCTGAATCGGGTCATACTGAAACTGTAGCAGCTTTGATAAGTGCTGGAGCAAAAATAAATGCTCGGAGCAAAAAAGGCTATAGCGCGTTAATGTTAGCAGCAAATGATGGCCATGCTCAAACGGTTGAAGCTTTAATAAAAGCGGGCGCAGAAATAGCGTTTTGTGATAGTGATGGCGATAACGCACTTATGTGTGCAGCTCAAAATAATGACAAAGTTACGCTTAAGCTGTTGCTTGATAATAAAGCAGAATTAGACATCCAAAATAAATCCGGGCAAACAGCTTTAATGCAGGCGGCTTTAGAAGGCTGCGCTAATAATGTCGAAGCCCTAATTGCAGCAGGAGCCAAACTCAATATCCAAGATAAAGAAGGCAATACGGCTTTACATTTGGCAGTAACAAAACGCCAAAAAGAAGTTGTGGAGCTATTATTAGAGGCCCATGCTGATACTAAAATAAAAAACCATAAAGCTAAAACCATAACAGCAATAGCGAAAGGGGCGACTTACAAAAATATCATTGAGTTATTAAAGCGTTATGGCCTTAGCGAGGATGCAACTGCAAGCAGTAGTGCCACTTTATTTGCACCCGTAATCAGCGCCACGCTAGAGCCGACTTTAACTGGTCACAAGCGTCATCGTGATGGTTCAAATATAATACCGCGCTAAAGGCTAGCAAGCCAAAATGCTTAGCTGCAATATTAAACTTAAACCAATAGCAATCATCTTAAGGAAAATTATGTTAAAAAAAGTGGCTTTTACGATGTATCCCGTTAAGGATATGGAGCGTGCACGTAAGTTTTATGAAGAACATCTTCAACTTACTGTTGGGAGCGTTGCAGATCATGGGCAATGGGTAGAATACGATTTGCCTGGAGGTGGATGCTTGGCACTCACAACCCTAGTAGAAAGTATTAAACCCAGTGCAGATGCAGGTGGGAAGATTGCTTTTGAAGTTGACAATTTAGATGATCTAGTTACGCGCCTTAAGCAAGAAGGTGTTGAGTTTAAAGTGGACGTCTTTGCCTCTCCTGTCTGTCGAATGGCCGTTATCTTTGATTCTGAAGGCAATGGCGTTATCTTGCATCAAGTCAACCCGAAGAAAGCGTAGCTAACTGAATTTTAGACAGTTTCACATGCCCATAGATTTTTGAGTACTTTAATTTGAAATTCTATTTTGTTGCATGATTTCTAATGAAAGCACTCTGACTTCGCATAATGTATATTATGTTAAATTGATGATTTCCTTCATATACTAATTTGCACAGCACGCTACCTCCTCTGCAATTGCCTAGTATTTCTACATACAGTTGTTGAGCTTATTAATGCTGCTGCTTCCATATTGCCAGCAGATGTCATTACTCATCAAAACAGCATATATCAATTACTCTCAACTCCTGACCTATTTTGTTTTTATTGACCGTTTCGCGTAAGCCTGTTATTAATTACGAACTTAAAAAGGAGAAAATATGTTAAGTATTAATACAAGAGATGCAGGAAAAGTTGTTGATGAAGCAAGCGATTACAGAAAATTTCGCAGCTATATAGCCTCGGGTGATATCGTGAGCTTAAGACGCGCACTGGCAGAGCCCGGCATGGATATTAATCGCTCTTTTAGATGCGCTCAGTCATCGTCTGAAGTCTTTGCCAACAGCCATGTGTTGGCAATGGGTTCTATCACTTTAGCTTGGAGTGAGTCTTTATTGGATCTTGCAATTGAAGCTAATCGTCTGGATATGGTTCAATTTTTTGTAGAGAGCGGAGTGGATTTAGAAGCAAAATCAAGCCACTTTAAAGCCTCTTCCCTATTCATTGCCATCGCTCATGGTCATGAAGCAATAGCAAATTATTTAATTGATAAAGGGGCTAATGTTAATTATGTCCTGCCTAGGTTAATTAAAGAAATAGGAGTCAATACTTTAGGGACTATGAATGAAGCGTATTGTAATATTAATCCACGTATCTTTAATTTTGTTCCTACCCGTTCTGAAGTTCGACCCGTAGTGTTAGCTGAGAACCTTTCTATATTGCATCTTGCCGCCCAAGTTGGGGTGTCTTCAGGTCTAGTAAGTCGCTTGTTGGATAGAGGCGCTGATACTACCGCGATAGCTTCATATATAGCTAGAACTCCAGCGGAGCACATTTGGCAGAGCTGCTGTACCAGTACTGGCGTAGCTCAGCAAGTACTTGGCTTATTAAGGTTGTGCTTGCCTAATATTCGAGATTTGTTCGCATCTTGTTTTTGTCCTGGCATCCATGCTTGGATGTGCGGCGCCGACCCCATGCCTGTGAATATTGATAAACTTCCCTGGCAGGTCGCACGAGATTTTGGTCATGATGCCATCAAGGATATGCTGCAATTTTCAACCGAGTCAGAAAGCAGCACAGCTATCAGTGGCAGAGCAAAAGATCATGGTTCAGGCGCTGTCGCAATAACGACCTTAAATCCATATAGTCATGCTGTTGCTGGTGCGGGAGCCGGTGCTGGATTGCCTCCTTCACTTAGGGCTGCAGGCACAACTTATCAGACTGGCTACTACGAGCCATCAGTAGGCTAAACCTCAATCTATGCAAAAATAGTATGATGCGTATCTGTGTAAATTTATCTTGATGCGATCATAATTTTAAAATTCCTAAGAGCAACTTATGCCCTTTGCTAACTTGCTCTTAGGTACCTATTTAACATTACGCATGGTGGCGAGCCTATTTTAGCTCAATGGTCTGCCAGCCCCTGCATTTGCTGGTTTATCTGCAGATTCAACTCTATGAAAAGATAGTGTCGTCTATATCAGCTTTGGCTTTGGCTTTGGCTTTGATAGCCTCTCATGATAGAGTTTGCTATTTTATAAAATATTTTGATTCATTAATTAGGATAATCATGGCCAATTTAAAGCATCAAAATACCAAAACTTTAACGATTCGGCCTAATGGTCGTTCCGCCGATTTTATTACGCCAAACTTTATTTATGGCTGTGCTGGTGGCTGCCGTTCAAGTTATTGCTATGTCATGCGCTATAACCCAGAGACGATTTATATTAATGATAATGTTGATCAGATTCTAAATACTATCGAACATCATGCCAAAAGCTTAGTTTTCCCCAAGCCACCTAATCAAACTGATCCAGTTTATTGGACTTATGATATTGGCTGCTCAACTGATGTGGTCTTGCACTGGAAGCATTATGATTGGGTTAAAGTCTTTGAATTTTTTAAATTACACCCCAAAATAAAAGCTACTTTTGCAACGAAATATGTTAACTATAAGCTATTGGATTTTAAGCCAGATGGTAAAATCAGAATAAGATTTAGCCTAATGCCACAAACTATTAGTTCTATTTTAGAGCCAAAAACCTCCCTAATTTTAGATAGAATTCATGCCATTAAAGAGTTTGCAGCTGCCGGCTATGAGGTGCACCTTAACTTTTCACCCATCGTAATGTATTCAGGCTGGATTAATGACTATGATGCATTGTTTGCCTTACTTGAAGAATATATACCAGACTCGTATAAAGCCAATATTCAGGCTGAATGCATTTTTTTAACTCATAATATATGGCAACATGAACGCAATTTAGAAGCTGGTAGAGAGGCCAGTGAAGCCATTATTTGGCAGCCTAAATACCAAGAAGTTAAGCAAAGCCAGTATGGCAGCGAAGCCTTGCGTTATAAATTGCCTCTTAAAGCTAAAGCGATAAAAGCTTGGCAAGCCTGCCATGACGCCATAATTCCATGGAATAAAATAAGATATATATTCTAAAATGGCTTTAATGCCAAGCCCCGATAATTAAGCCATATAAAACAAATTGGCTTATATGATAGCCTGCGTCAACCAGTAATAATTTAATGTTCCTTCCAGCGAACATATAATTGATGCTAAAAGATACAGCAACAAAAAACAGCCCTACTATTAAACCTAATTTAAGACCATTTAGCCAATTATCTGGCCTTAGGAGCCAGTCAAATGCATAAGCCGATAGGATTGCCATTATGAAAAATAAGGCAAATACTCTAGGGCTGTGACTGCCTTTGTTACAATTAGAGACTTTTCGCCCTTCTGCTATTTGCCAAGTTTCTCCAAAAAGTCGAGGGGAATACCATACTCCTCCCAATAGAAATACAGCTATAGCGCTTACCAAAATCGCCCAAATATTAAAACTGTTCATATCAATTCCTTGCTTATTTTTACGATAGTGTTTTAATCTTAATCGAGTTTGGGCATAATAATCAGCAATTTTAATGAATCAAAGGAATTTTTTAATGAGTGAACAACAAAATGCAGCACAAGTAGAATTTACTATCCATAAAATTTTTACTAAAGATGTTTCATTTGAATCCCCTAGCTCGCCTGTTATTTTTAAAGAACAATGGCAGCCAGAAGCCAACGTTGATATTAATACCCACTCAAACCTTATTGAAGAAGACCAGTACGAAGTTACGCTATCTTTAACTGTCACCGTCAAAGTAGACAATAAAACGGCTTTCTTAGTGGAAGTTAAACAGGCAGGAATTTTCGGTATTAAAAATGTTAGTGCTGAACAATTAGGCCATATTCTAGGAGCATTCTGCCCTTCTACATTATTCCCTTATGCTAGAGAGGCTGTGGCAAGTATCGTTGGCCGTGGTGGCTTCCCTCCATTATCTTTGGCGCCAGTTAACTTTGATATACTCTACCAGCAAAGTTTAGCTCAACAGGAAGTGAAGCATTAATTATTTACTTTCCACATCATTGCAGCCAAGATCAAAGAAAATAACAGTATGGGGGTTACGGCTCCCATAAAGGCTGGAATAGGAAATAGTAAACTAAATGAACTAAAGAATTGGTTAGTAATATAAAAGGCAAATCCTGCAAATACGCCCACAACGATTCGTAATCCATTATTAGCCGAACGCAATGGCCCAAATACAAATGGCACGGCTAACAGCATTAATACCACCAAACTTAAAGGCTGAAAGATCCGGTTCCAGAATTGCAGCTTATAGGGTTTTACATCTAAAGCATTGGTTTTACGATATTGGATATAAGAATAAAGCGCAGGCAAAGTCATATCATTTGGATCCATAGTAATAATTTGCAATATGTGTGGCGATATTAAACTTGCCTGAGTAATGCTATCAGATTGGGTTTGGGTAACGAGTGTATCAGTGAGATGAGTATCTGTAACTTTACTTAATGTCCATTGGTTATTGTTAATTTGAGCAGAACCTACCATTTGAATATCATTTAACTGATTATTATCAATGCTAAAATTGATCAAATTCAATAAATTACCACCGGGGCGCGTTTGGCCAATATAAATGAAATGATTGCCGGACTTTAACCATGTGGCGCTTGCTAAGACTAATAAGGCTTGGGGGTTATTTTGTTGATTTTGCTTAAGGTACGCTAAGTGTCGAGTTAAGGGTGATATATAAGTGCTGAGTAAATAAGAAAATATTAATAAAAATGTAGAGGCTAATACTACCCCCCTACTTATTTGTAAAATAGAAACCCCAGATGCTTGCATAGCAATTAACTCACTTTTAGAAGCAAGTGAGCCTAATCCAATTAAAGCCCCTAAAAATGCTGAGACTGGTAACATCAAATAGATATCTGTAGGTAAGCGCAACAGTACAAAAATAATAGCATCCAACATATTATATCCAGGGCCTAGAGAATTGATCTGCACAATAAAAGTAAAGATTAGATCAATACCAATTAGGGCCAACGTTACCCCAAAAATCGCTAGTAAAACTGTGTTAAAAATATAGCCCATTAGCTTCCACATACGATTACCTTTTTCGCTTTACTATTTGGCGTAAGCCGCCTTCAAGTTGAATTAATTTTATAACTGCTATGAGAACAACTAATACTTGTACAGACCATAGCCCATACCAGCCAGGAATTTTACCACTGGCTACTAAAGAGCGGCTAATTGACAATAAATTAAAATAGATAATAAACAAGGTAATGGCATAAAATAATTTTGAATATCTTCCGCTTCTAGGCCGTACATAACTTACGGCAACACCTAAGAGACTCATTACTAGAACGGTTAATGGAAGCATAAACCGCCATTCTAATTCGGCTGTTGCCGCTGGGGATTTAGCATGAAATAGCTGCCAAGTTGTAAATGCAGTCAAGTCATCCCTGGTAAAACTATAAGTAGGTTGTTGGATTTTAGCCGTATATGAACTAAAAGTTACCATCCGATAAGCTAATTGCCCTAGGGTAGAATAATACTCTCTCCCCTGCTTTAAAACGAGATATTGACTTTGGGTGTTAGGGTCCGTTTGCATATAACCATAAGGCGCAAGAATTATTTGTACTGCGCCATTTGGCAATGAGCGATAGATGAACAAATTTTTACTCAAGCTGGTTTTAGGGTCTGTATCACCGATGTAAACGATTTGTTGACCGCCTTGTAAACTAATAAAGCGCCCTGTTTCTACAAGGTTAATATTATTAGCAGTTTTTTGCGAAGTTATTTGAATGAGGCTGTCTTGATGATAGCTCATTTCAGGAATCACATATAAAGATAGTAAGCTGGCGATGCCGAATAACAACAAAGCAGGCTTTAAGGTTATTTTGGTTAACTGCCACCAGCTTAAGCCACATGCCATCATTACCAATAACTCACTGTCAGCAAACATCCTTCCATATACGACGACTATGGATAAAAAATAACTTATGGGCAGCAGGATGCCGATATAACTTGGCAACACAACACCAATAAGGCTAACAACGGTGCTAAAAGTCATAGCCCCACCGGCTGCCATGGAAAGATAACGCACAAACATTACACTGACCATAATGACTAATAAAATCATCATTATGGCAAGCATCATATGAAACACTTCTCGAGTTAAATATTTTAGTAAAATCACCGCTGTTCACTCTCAATAGGGAACTTTGCCTTATTCTAGCCGGATTCATTCGCTTTAACAAAGAATTGTGTTAATGTTATTTGAGATTTGATTAGATTGAGTATGCAATGAAAATGAAAGTAATATATTTGGGGCTTTCATGCTTAAGTATGTTTCTTAGCCCTGTTTATGCAAAAGCAATACCACCTAGTAAAATGGATCCAGCTTCGATTGTTAATGCTAGCATTAAAAAAATAATGGAAAAGGATCATATACCTGGGGTTGCCGTTAATCTGTATGTTAATGGTCAGGCTTATTCTTATTATTATGGCTATCGAGACCTAACGCATAAGTTAAAAGTCAATGATAAAACCTTATTTGAAATCGGCTCGATAACTAATCTATTTACTAGCTTGCTACTTGCCGTGGAAATAAATCAAAATAATATGAAACTAACTGACTCCTTGGGCCTGTATTTGCCCTCACTAAAAGGGTCACAAGTCCCAGCAGCTAATATTACGCTTGAACAACTTGCTACCCATACTTCCGGCCTACCACTAGATTCGCCTTTGCCACAAACTGATTTATTTAATATTAATACGGTGGCAAGCTTGCATCAATTTCTATGGAATTGGAAACCAAATTGCCCTATCGGTAGTCAATGGCAATATTCTAACTTTGGCATGGGCTTATTGGGCATGAGCATTGAAGATAAAGTAGGCTGGCCATACAAAGAATTACTCAATAAATATATTTTTAAGCCTTTGAAAATTAACGATGCGACAATTGACCAGTCTGATTGGCGATACAATTACGCCCAGGGTTATTTCGATGGCAAGGCTGTAAAGCACTGGAAAATGCCTATGTTTCCTGCTGCAAGCGCTATTGAAGCCTCACCTCGCGATATGCAGAATTTTCTAGCTGCTGCCATTCAGTTGCCGGGCACCCCAGAAGTCTTGGTGACTGCAATGAAGCTAACTCAGACTCCATATGTACAAACAAGCCTATTTCAACAAGGCCTTGGATGGATGATTTATCCATTTACTCCACAAACCCCGAAATTTAATCAGCAGCCAAGTCAACAAAATCTAGGCCCAGTTCCTGCAAGCCAAATAAATACAGGCCAAGCTAGATATAATGGGGACTTACTCATGCAAAAAGACGGTGCAACTAACGGATTTAAGTCCTATATTGCTGTATTACCCAATGCTAAAACTGGGATTGTAATTTTAGCCAACAGCTATTTGAATAATAACGATGTTGAAAATGCTGGGCGCAGTATATTAGCCCAACTTACTCATTCTTAATTAGGGAGCACTATGCCAATTACCTTAGAGCAAAAATTACCCATCAAGTTTTCCTTAACTGATATGGAACTTAGTAATAAAAAAGTAGATTGCCTAGTTTTAGGGGTGGCTCAGGCCAGTAAATTTGATTTCTCTGGAGTAAAGCTAAGTAAAGCTAGCCTAAATTTTATAATGAACCATATAAATCTTGCCCATTTTGAAGGTAAATTGGGTCAAACTTTAATGCTGTTTCAAGTGCCGGGTATAACAACTGCTCGAATTTTATTGGTGGGCTCAGGTAAAGCTGATGAACTCAATGAGGCAAATTTTAAATCTTTATTCAGTCATACTATCAAAGCACTTAGCTCTCATAAAATTCAATCAGTATTATGCAATCTTAATCAGCTTAAGATTATCAATCGTGAAATGAATTGGGCCTTAAGGTTCTCTATTGAAGCTATGTGTAACGAGGTGTATGAATTCAGCTATTTTAAAAATAACCCCCAAAAGCATAAACTTAAAGAAGTCCAGTTTGTAGTATCGGCTAAAGATAAACCTAAGCTGGCTCAAACTTTAGATGAGTCCAAAGTTATTGCTGAAACGCTTCAATTCGTTAAAGATTTAGGCAATATGCCTGCTAATATTTGCACTCCATCCTTTATGGCAAAACAAGCTTTGAGCACTAAATCCCTTTCTAAAAAAGTAAAAGTGGAAATTTTTGATCGCGAAAAACTGCAAGAAATCGGTGCCAATGCTATCTTAGCCGTTGCCCAAGGAAGCTCAGAGCCTTGCCAGTTTATCGTTATGCACTATAAAGGCGGGAAAAAAAATGAGGCTCCTACTGTTTTGATAGGTAAAGGGGTCTGTTTTGATTCTGGCGGCCTATGCATCAAGGGCCGAGATGGCATGAATCTTATGAAGATGGATATGTGTGGTGCTGCAACGGTAATGGGAGTATTTACTGCCGCTGTTAAGCTTGAGCTTGCAGTCAATTTGATTGCGGTTATGCCATGTGTTGAAAACATGCCTGATGGCAAAGCTTATCGCCCAGGAGATATAATTAAAAGCTTGTCAGGTAAAACCATTGAAGTCTTAGATACTGATGCCGAAGGACGTTTAATTTTATGTGATGCTCTTACCTACTGTGAGCGTTTTAAGCCCGAAGTGGTAATTGATGTCGCGACATTAACTGGCGCCATAATTGTAGCCCTTGGGCAGCATTTTACTGGGCTATTTAGTAACAATGATCAGTTAGTTAAATCCTTAATAGATGCTGGTAAACAAAGTAATGATCAGGCATGGCATATGCCTATAAGTGATGAATTCCAAAAACAAATTGATAGCAAAATTGCAGATGTGGCCAACATAGGAGGCCCCTATGGTGGCAGTGTCACAGCAGCTTGTTTCTTGGCAAGATTTGCCGAAAAATTCACCTGGGCCCATTTAGATATAGCCGGCACATCGATGTCTAAAGATGGGGCTAAAGGCCGTCCTGTTTCATTATTATTACAATTTTTATTAAATAAAACATATTAATTTGCTGCAAACCTATTGATTAAAAAATGACGCTAGATTTTTTTTCAGTAATCGATACAATAGCAGCAATTTACTTAACAAGTTTTTAAATTAACAATCGTTAATTTTTATAATTAATTATTATTTAAAAACACTTTAAGGCTAAGGTGATTGCGTGTTTGATAAAATTTCAGCAAAAATTTATTTTGCTTGTCCGCAAGAGGAAAAAGCTACATTTGCTTCATCACACTGTTTAATTGCTATAAGTACTGTAGGCCAGCCAAAAAGTGATGGAGATAAGCTGACAGCAATTTTAAAGAAAGTCAATGAACGCTTTGCACAATGCACTATTCTTCTTGGCGATAGCTTGCATAGACATACTTATAAGATTTATGAAGGTAATTCAGTAAGTGACGAAGTTATTTATAAAAAATCTTTAGAAATAGGTGATCAATGGATTGAACGCAATATAAAAGCTATTGATTCCTTGACTATTCCACATAAGATCCACAGATGGAATGAATGGCTCAAGCATCCTAATTTTCCAGCTATGAAAAATTTAATAGATGAATTTTATGAAAAAAATCCACATTATCGCTTAGCTATATTTGAAAGTGTTCAAGAGTATATTTTAAGGCTTGACCGTAATGTTGGAAATGTTAATTGTCCTCATGCCTTTAAACATAGTGCAGAATATTTAAAAGAAGAATGTACCGTTATGCAGTTAATGGCTAGTGAAGGCTTTAATTTTGTGCTTTATCCAGGCAGAAGCCCAAAAGCAATGCAACTTACTTATGAGTACTTTATTAGGCCCTATTACCCAAATAGTATGAAATGGATTGAATACAAAGTAGAGGTAAGGCATAAACCAGAGGAAAAGCCGCAAGCTCTATTGGAACTCCCCTAGATTTTTTATAATATTTCTGCTATGCATATTGAGAGTTCGATTTTATTTTAAGCGTGGACATGGCTAAAAAAACACCAAATGAGTTTCAAGCTTTATGGTCAAAGTTTCAAAGCTTAATCGATATTTTGCCTGGGATAGTTTATTGTCGAGCAATTAATGGCGAATATATTGATTGCAATGAAGCCCAAGCTCATGCTTTTGGTTTCAAATCAAAGGATGAAATTATAGGTAAAACGCCTACGCAATTAGGTCTTAAAAAATCTGGTGGGCTTGAAGTAACCGATAATTTGGTTATGCAAACTGGTATTCCAGTTACAGTTGAAGATATTTATGAAAATAAAAAAATCTATCTTTCAAAGAAAAAACCTTTAACCAATGATAAAGGTGAGGTAATCGGTATCTTAAGCGTTTCTTTTGATATTACAGAAAGAAAGCTCCAAGAGCATAAGCTTAAACAAGAGCAAACTAGTACACAACTAACTTTAGATACCATACTAATTAATTTACCTGGGCATGTCTTTTGGCTTAATAAGGAAGGTACTATATTAGGCTGTAATAAATTACAGGCCCAATCTTTAGGTCGTGACAAACCTGAAGATATTATAGGTAAGACCGTATTTGAACTGGCGCCCCCAGAAGAAGCGGAAAAATTATTCCTAGCCAATCAAAAAGTTATAATGACTGGCGAGCCTTTAGAAATTGAAGAAGAGTTATCAATTAGCAGCAAGACAAAAGCAATTTTCTTTTCTCAAAAAGTCCCTATCAGAGATGATCAGGGTAATATTGTTGGCTTACTAGGAATTGCTTTAGATATTACGAGTAAAAAACGAGCAGCTGAGCTTGAAAAAGCGAGAGTCGTGTCAGAAGAGAAAGCTCAGACTATGAAAATGTTGGCGGCATCTATAGCCCATGAGCTTAGGACCCCTCTTGCTTCGATTAGTGCCTTAACTTCTGCCGTTAAGTTCTTTTTGCCCATTTTGGTTGAGGCCTATGAAATCGCTGAAAAGCATGAATTAGTTGAACCGCAAATCAATTCGACTCAAATTGAATCATTACAAGCATTACCAGATGATTTTAATCAGATTATTCATTCTGCAAATACATTCATTAATATGCTTTTGGCAAAAGTGAACCTTGAGAATGCAAAACCCACTCATATTACCACTCTATCGATAGTCTGTTGCGTAGAAAAGGCCTTAAAGCAATATCCATTTAGCATAGGCGGCCGAGAATTAGTTAAATGGGACAAAACTAATGATTTTCAGTTTAAAGGCGATGAGCTGTTAACTATTTATGTCTTATTCAATTTATTAAAAAATGCCATCTATCATGTTACCGATGCCGGGAAAGGTGAAATCCAGATCTGGTTAGAACATGGCGAAGAGTTTAATGAGCTGCATTTTAAAGATACAGGCAAAGGTATTCCAGCGGATATTTTACAGAAAATATTTGAACAGTTTTATAGCAATACTCGACATGGAACTGGCGTGGGACTAGCGTTTTGCAAAATGGTTATAAATACTTTTAATGGTAAAATTAACTGTATTTCTGTTGAAGGAGAATACGCACACTTTATTCTTTCCTTTCCAGTCATTAAGGAAAACAATGAAAATTAACGCTATAATTGCAATAGCCATACTAAAAAAGCAAAGGTTTTAACATGCCAAAAAAACAAATCCCCTACTGCTTTCATCCTAGCACTATCATATTTGTGGATGATGATATCCATTTTTTAAAATCGCTTTCACTGCAATTAAGCACCCATTCCGCCTGCCAACCCTTTCAAAACCCCTTTGAAGCACTTGAATACTTAAGAAAGTATAAAAATACCCCATTCACAGATCGCTGTATTATTCCTAATGTACATGCAGACAATGATGAGCCAGAAATAAAAATTGATTTAAAACAAACTTATAAAGAAATTTTTAATCCAACTCGATTTGCAGAAGTAACCATCGCTTTAGTTGACTACTCTATGCCAGGAATGAATGGCATAGAATTTTGTCGCCAAATTAAGAATCGCGACATAAAAAAAATTATGCTAACTGGCGAAGCTGACCATAACATTGCTGTACAAGCTTTTAATGAAGGGATAATTGATCGTTTTATCATGAAGGGTTCACCCGATATGATAAAAGAGGTAAATAGAGCCATTTATGAAATGCAATTAGACTATTATTTGAATCTTTCAACATTGCTTACCATAGCCCTTGAAAATAACCATGCAAGCCCACCTTCTTTCTTAAATGACCCCGATTTTGGTGGATTGTTTTATCAAATAATTGAGGATAATAAAATCACTGAATTTTACTTGCTTGAAAACGCAGGAAACTTCTTATTAGTAGATTCAAAAGGTAAAATTAATTGGTTAGTGGTATGCGATGAAGAGCAAATGAAAAACTTTTACGAATTTGCTAAAAATGAGCATGATCAAGAACCAGTAGAAGACTCTGCAAATATAGTGAAATCCATTGCTAAACGTGAAAAAATCCCATTTTTTTTCCTAGAACGGAACTATGATATCCCAGTTTATGAATGGGAGCCGTATCTGCATTCAGCTACTGAAATATCTACCCAGACTCGCAAATATTATTATGCTCTAATCAAAGGCCAATCCGTTTATCCTATTAATAATCAACAAATTGTGCCATTTTCGCAATTTGCTAAAGTGCCAAAGAATTAACCGATTAGCTCTTTTCACTCCAGCCTAACCCCGTTACAATATCTGCCAAACTAAAATTTTGTCAGGTCTTGTCATGGAAAAAACCTATTCGCCCAAGGATATTGAAGGCTCTCTTTATAAAAAATGGGAGCAAGCTGGATATTTCGCGCCAAAAGGCAATGGCTTGCCTTTTTCGATAATGTTACCTCCGCCTAATGTCACGGGAAGCCTGCATATGGGGCATGGCTTCCAGCAAACTTTGATGGATATATTAATTCGCTATCATCGCATGCAAGGCGACAATACACTGTGGCAGCCAGGAACAGACCATGCCGGGATAGCAACTCAAATGGTCGTTGAGAACCAACTTCATGCAAAAGGACAGTCTCGATATGATGTGGGCCGGGAGGCTTTTGTAGAAAAAGTATGGGACTGGAAGGCAGAGTCAGGTGGCAACATTACTCGCCAAATGCGCCGCCTAGGGACTTCCCCCGATTGGGACCGTGAACGTTTTACTATGGATGAAGGTTTATCCAAAGCCGTAAAACAAGCTTTCATCACTTTATATGAAGATGGCTTGATCTATAGAGGCAAGCGTTTAGTTAACTGGGATCCAGTTATGCTAACGGCAGTTTCTGACCTGGAAGCCAATCCAGTTGAAGAGCAAGGTTCATTATGGCATATCCGCTATCCACTAGAGAGTAGCAAAGATTATCTTATTGTTGCTACCACCAGGCCTGAAACCATGCTTGGAGATGTAGCAGTTGCAGTTCACCCTGAAGATGAGCGCTATAAACATCTTATAGGTAAAATGGTTGCCCTACCCTTGTCTCAGCGACTTATTCCTATTATCGCCGATGAATATGTTGATAAAGAGTTTGGTACTGGCTGTGTAAAAATTACCCCTGCTCATGACTTTAATGATTATGAAATTGGCAAACGGCATAAATTACCTTTAATTAATATTTTCACTGAAGCTGCCCACATTAATGAAAATGGACCCAAAGAATATCAAGGACTAGAACGTTTTGCTGCACGCAAAAAAATCGTGGCAGATTTAGAAGCTTTAGGCCTACTAGAAAAGATTCAGCCCCACACTTTAAAAGTACCTCGCAATGAACGTGGTAATGCAGTACTTGAGCCCTATTTAATGGATCAGTGGTATGTTGCGACTAAAGACTTAGCCCAGCCTGCTATAAAGGCCGTGGAGTCTGGAGCCGTGAAATTTGTTCCAGAAAACTGGAGTAACACCTATTTTGAATGGATGCACAATATTCAGGACTGGTGTATTAGCCGCCAATTATGGTGGGGGCATCGTATACCTGCTTGGTATGACAAAGACAAAAATATTTACGTGGGCGAAGATGAAACATCAGTTCGTCAAAAGCATAATATTCCGGATAATATTGAGTTATTTCAAGATGAAGACGTGTTAGACACTTGGTTTTCATCTGCACTTTGGCCATTTTCCACTTTAGGCTGGCCAGAGCAAACCCAAGAACTCAAAACCTTCTATCCTACCTCGGTACTCATTACTGGATTTGACATTATCTTCTTTTGGGTAGCCCGGATGATGATGTTTGGACTGTATTTCATAAAAGATGTGCCTTTCCGTGAAATTTATATCACTGGCTTAATTCGCGACTCAGAAGGCCAAAAGATGTCTAAAACCAAGGGGAATGTTTTAGATCCTATTGATTTGGTTGATGGCATTGATTTGGAGAGTTTAATTGCTAAGCGCACCTATGGCATGATGCAACCTAAACTCGCTGAAAAAATTACTCAGACTACTAAAAAACAGTTCCCAGAAGGAATTCCGGCTTTTGGTACCGATGCCCTACGCTTTACTTTTTGTGCCTTGGCTTCCACCAGTCGAGATATTAATTTTGATATCCAGCGCATGGAAGGCTATCGTAATTTCTGTAACAAATTATGGAATGCAGCGCGATTTGTACTGATGAACCTAGAAGGCTATAGAATCGAAGCACCAGCTAATATCAAACTAGGCTTATCTGAGCGTTGGGTTTGGACTAAACTGCAACAAGCCGTTAATGAAGTCCACCAGCACCTAGTTAACTATCGCTTTGATTTAATGGCTCAAACCATCTATGACTTTGTTTGGAACCAGTATTGTGACTGGTACCTTGAGCTTGCCAAAGTTACATTAAATAACGAGAGCTATTCTGAAGCTGAAAAAGCCGGTACACGTTATACCTTGGCCAATGCTTTGGAAATTATATTACGCTTGGCCCATCCCATTATCCCGTTTATTACTGAAAGTATCTGGCAATCAGTTGCTCCAGTTCTAGGAGTCCATACAGATAGCATTATGCTACAAAGCTATCCTAAAGCGGATACCCATTTTGATGATGAACAAGCTTTGCAAGATATGGCAGGAATTCAACAGATGATTACCGCCATCAGAACATTACGCTCAGAAAACAATATTGCGCCAAGCAAACCTGTGCCATTGATTATTCAAGGCATTTCAGCTCAAACTCACTCTGCTATTGAAAGCTACCTGCCTATTATCAATCAATTGGCCAGAGTCGAAGGCATTGAATTTAAAGAAAAAGCAGCTAGTGTTCCCGCTTCTGCTACAGCCCTCGTGGATGACATGCAATTACATATTCCATTGGCAGGCCTTATAGATATGCAGGCAGAAATTGATCGCTTAAGCAAAGAAGTAGAAAAATATAACCAAGAAATCATTCGCTTTGAAGCTAAATTAAGCAATCCTCAGTTTGCGGGCAAAGCCCCTGCCCTAGTAGTGGAAAAAGAACGAGAAAAATTGCAGGCTGCTAGAGAGGCTCAGGCTTTATTGAGCTCACGATTGAATGAACTCAAATTATCCACTTAAGTTTATATGAGTACAGCAAGAACCAGTTCCTCGTCTTCCTGATAAGCGCAGCATTCATTAGGATTAGGCCAGCCCCTCGTCTTCCTGATAATGCATCGCATTCATCAGAATTAGGCCAGCTCTTCGTCTTCCTGATAAGCGCAGCATTCATCAGGATTAGGCCAGCCCCTCGTCTTCCTGATAATGCATCGCATTCATCAGGATTAGGCCAGCCCCTCGTCTTCCTGATAATGCATCGCATTCATCAGGATCTAGCTGTGCTTATTTTTACTGAGTTATCTCAAAGCAATGATGAATATTAGGCCGCCTCACAAAATCTGGTGAAATAGTGGCTTTGCTGATATCAACTATTTTAAAGGCATCTAATGCCTCATGATCCAACTTAAAGGACCGCAAGTTATTGGAAAAATACAATTTGCCATTGGGTTTTAGTAGCTTTATTGCTAATTCAATTAACCTCACATGATCACGCTGCACATCTAATGTTCCTTCCATCCGCTTGGAGTTAGAAAAGCTTGGTGGATCAAGGAAAATCACATCAAATTTCTGCACTTCTTGCTCTAACCATTGCAGGCAGTCGGCTTGAATAAATTCATGCTTGCTAACTGGAATGGCATTGAGGACAAAATTACGTTTACCCCAGTCCAAATACGTATGCGACATATCCACGCTAGTTACTTTCTTGGCGCCAGCTAACGCGGCATGTACACTAGCACTACAGGTATAAGCAAATAAATTGAGCAATGTTTTGCCATTTGAGGCTTCAGCCACTTTTTGCCGCATAATTCTATGATCAAGAAACAGGCCTGTATCCAAATAATCGCTAAAATTTACCCAAAATATAGCCGGATCTTCATGTACCTGAAAAAACTCCTGTTTAGCATCAAGCTTTTCGTATTGATTTTCACCCTTTTGTCGCTGTCTTTGTTTGATGTAAATATGTTCCCACATGGCTTGGGTAAAAGCTTGGGTAGCTGCCATTATTTCCACTAAATGCTGATGCGCAACTTTAGGATCGATATCTTTGCCTGCTTGATATTCTTGGATATGAATATAGTGCTCATAGATATCAATAGCAGCTGAGTATTCAGGAATATCAGCATCATACAAGCGATAGCACTGTATATTATCGCGCTTACGCCAGCTTCTAAGATGTTTTTCATTCTTAATTAAGCGGTTCAATAAACCTTTCACCTGCTCAGATAAACCCTGTTCTTGCAAGGCTTTAGCTTGGCGAATAAATTTATCGGGGTGAGACTCTTCACGTTTAAAGCTGTCTTCTTTAACTTCAAACTTAAGCAATTCACATGGCAATAAGCCATTAAAAAATTTATAAATTTTGCTTGGGCGCATGCCAATCGATTTAACAGATTCTGGGTTGCCAGTAAAAATCGCTACCCGCCAATAGCCATAGTGAATTTTAAGATTTTGACCAAACTCGCGAAATAGTTGATTGAGCTCGCCCTGGGTTAACTCCAAGCGCTCACCATAAGGCGGGTTGCAAATGATTAAACCTGAATCTACGACTGCTGGCTCAAGCTTGGTCGCATCTTCTTTTTCCACTCGGATATAGTTAAATAATCCGGCTTTTTTGATATTAGACTCTGCTTTGCTGATAGCGTGAGGGTGATTATCTGAGCCATAGATAATGGCTTTAGGCGATTCTAAGGCTTTGTTGGCCCTACTCTTAGCGTCTTCGAGTAATTCTTGCCATATGCTCTTGCGATGTTGGCGCCAACCTAAAAAGCCAAAATAGTCTCGGTTTAAGCCTGGGGCAATATCGTACGCCATTAAAGCCGCTTCGATTAATAAAGTGCCGGTTCCACACATTGGGTCAAATAAAACAGGCTCAGGCTTTTTCAACTCTTCTAACCAGCCCGCACGAATTAATACCGCCGCGGCTAAGGTTTCTTTTAAAGGCGCCTTACCGGACTCTAAGCGGTACCCTCTTCTATGCAAGCTTTCACCCGATAAATCAAGATTTAAGCTAAATTCATCACCTTTTACATAGGCATGCAACACAATATCAGGCTTATCAGCATGAATACTGGGGCGACGGCCAAGCTTATCGCGGATTTGATCGACTATCGCATCCTTAATACGTTGGGCAATAAAATGCGGGTGATTAATAGTGCTGTGCTTACCATCAACATCGATGCGAAACGAACCATCTGAGGCCATATGCTCAAGCCAATCTAATTTCATCACTTCCCGATAAAGCTCGTCACCATCTTTTGCCTTAAAATTAAGAAGCGGTAAGTAAATGTTATTGGCTAAACGAGACCACAAGCAGGCTTTATAGGCAAGTTTAATATCACCTTCAAAATACACGCCGGCTCGCGTTTCCCGAGTCGATTCTGCACCTAAAGCTTTTAGCTCTTCTAATAGCAGGCCTTCTATGCCTTTGGCCGTGGAAGCAAAAAATGTAGACATATGCAAATTCCCTAAAAAAATTAGGGCTATTTTACTATGATACCGGACTAAAGGATATGAAATAAAGCTACCCTATTAATACTTGCTATCATTGAATGTAAAGCTGGCTTTCTAGCCATTTTGTAATCAAAAGACTGGATCCTGATGAACGCTGCGCATTATCAGGAAGACGAATGCAGTGCTCTTAGCCTCGAGATGAGCGGATTGTCTTTGACTAAGTTGCCATTACTGATCATTCTGTGATTGAAAGCAAATCACCCCTTGCAGCATACCCATTACTCATCATTCTTTGATCGCGAAGCAAGCCACACCCACCACTAGTCATTCTTTGATCGCGAAGCAAGCCACACCCACCACTAGTCATTCTGTGAATGCGAAGCATGCCACAGAATCTAGGCCTTCTTTTAGTTATAAATCTTTTTAATCAAGCCTCAATGATTGGACTATTTCGTCACTCTGTTTTTTTCAAGGCGCTTACTTATTTTGACTAACTAGTAATAAAACTCTACAATACCGCCCTTTTGAAGAGTAATACGCCATGTCAGAACTTAGCAAAATCGGTAAAAAATTAGCCCACTATACTAGCAAAGCCATTGCCGAGTTTAAGCTAATTGAAAAAGGTGACAGGGTTATGGTGTGCCTATCAGGCGGCAAAGACTCCTTTACCATGCTTTGTATGCTGGATTTTTTACGCCAAAAATACCACTACAGTTTTGAAATTTTTGCTTTCACCTTAGACCAAGCTCAGCCTGGCTGGAATGATACAGCCATGAGAGCGTGGCTTGAGGCTCGCAAAATCCCCTATGAGATTATGCGTAAAGATACTTATTCCATAGTTAAAGAAAAAATCCCCGAAGGCCAGACCTATTGCTCGCTCTGCTCAAGATTACGACGTGGCAACATTTACACCTATGCAGAAAAACATGGCTTTAATAAAGTTGCCTTGGGCCATCATCGAGATGACTTAATCCGCACCTTGTTAATGTCTATATTATATAATGGACAAATCAAATCTATGCCGCCTAAGCTATTGAGCGACAATAAAAAACATGTGGTAATAAGACCGCTAAGTTATTGCCAAGAAGCAGACATAATTGAATTTGCTAAAGAACAGCAATTTCCTATTATTCCTTGTAATTTATGTGGCTCGCAAGAAAACCTTTCTCGAGTTAGGGTGAAAAAATTAATTGATCAGTTAGCTTCTGAAAACCCTAAAATCCCAAGCAATATTTTGCACGCCTTAAGTAGTGTTAGCCCAAGCCAATTGATGGATAGCTCATTATGGGATTTTAAAAACTTACGCGCTGAAAATGCTAAAGAAAGCGAATCTGAAGAGGAATTTCCTCTGCTATTTAATGACGCAGATGAGCCTGAGGTAGACTAGCTTTCTTCAAATGGCAGCTTAGCGATAACAGCACGGCGTTTTATCAAGACCAAAGCTAAGCCGGCGACACATAAGCTGCAACCAATCAACACATGCAAGGTAATTTTATCGCCAGTTAAAATATCGGCAAAAATAACCGCCACAATAGGAACTAATAATCCAAATGGCATAACTTTGTTTACAGGATGTTTTTGCAGCATTTTGAACCAAATAGAGTAACACACGATATTTGAAATTATCGCCATGTAAAACAAAGACACGTAGGCTTTGAAACCTGCATGCAACAGTGTGTGATAGGCATTGGGCTCAAATATCATAGATAATATTAATAGTTGCGGTGCCGCGACTAATCCCATCACCCCGTTTAGCATTAATGGATTCAAATTGCCTATTTTTTTAGCGTAGATGTTTCCCACCGCCCAAAAAAATGCGGCTAGTATTAGATATACAATAGGCTTGATTGCCGCGGATTGATCTGGCATGCCGATCGTTATAATCACCCCAAACATGGCAATACTTATTCCAACAAAAACTTTAGGCCCCAAAGTTTCCTTAAAGATAAAGGCTGAAATAACGGCGGCAATAGGTACTTGTAATTGCATAATTATAGAAGCTTCTCCAGCTGGAACTCCGGCAGCGCCGATAAAAAACAACGAAAAATATATAGTACCCATAACTACAGCTAGTTTAATTAGTGGCCACCATAAGTGTTTAGGAGTTTTAATAATCCAGGGTAGCAAAACCAGACTCACAATTACAAATCTCAAAAACATAGCAAAAAGCGGATAAAAAGCAGCCACGCCGACTTTAATGGCAATGTAATTTATGCCCCATAGAATGGCGGCAAGCGTACATAAAAAAACATCTAAAACTGGCATATCAAATAATCACCTTGTCTTTAAGAGCCTTGAAGTATATCACGAGAAACGCACTACAGTAGCTAATTTTGCGCAAACTCACTCACTTTCATGAGCATTTTAAGATAGGCATAAAAAACCTGTATTTATTACCTATTTATAAGAATAAAAGTGCATGCATAAACAAATTTTAAAATAATAGGTTTAACATACCTGTCTTATTTACCTTTTTATGCTATGCTATTGAAATTGGAACAGATCGGTAATCACTATGAGTAAAATCAATAAGAGCCAGTACGCTATTTTGGGATGGCTTAGTAAAGGCGGCATGTCAGGCTATGACTTGAAACAAAAATTTGCCAAGGTTTCGCCATTTCATTGGTCTGAAAGTAATGCGCAAATCTATCCTATTCTGAAGAAATTAGAACAAGAAGGTTTAGTCAGCTCAAGATTAGATGCAGCAAGTGGCGCAAGAAATCGCCGCATTTATGTAATTACTTCCGAAGGATTAGAAAAATTAGAAACCTGGTTGGCTCAACCAATTGAACCGGCCCAGTATCGAGAAGAAATTCTACTTAAACTCACCATGGCAGAACATGCGGGCAAAGATCTAACTCTTCATCATGTTCAAGAATATTACGCTCAAATCTTGCAGCAACTCAAAACTTTGGATTCTATTTCTGAGTACATAAAGAAAGAACATGCCGGCAAGGATGATCAAAAATACCTCGAAGCTACGTATCAATTTGCCAAACTGAATCTTGAAGCAAAACAACAATGGTGCCAGGAGACCTTAAAGCTTTTGCAATAACTATCATATTCACCCGGCTTTAAGTTTATGCTAAAGTAAGCCACTTTAATTTTACCAATAACATGAGATGACCATGTCTGTAGATGAATCCACTGTAATTAATATCGCCAAACTCGCTCACCTAGAGATTAGCCCACAAGAAATCCCAAAATATGCTAAGGATTTGAGTAAAATTTTGGAAGTAGTGCAAACCATGGACCAAATAGATACCCAAGGCATAGAACCCATGAGTCACTCACTCTTGCAAGACTCTGAGCTAAGAGCTGACGCTGTGACTGAAGTTAATAATCGAGATGGGTTGCAACAATCAGCCCCAGCGATTGCTGCTGGGCTCTACCTCGTGCCACAAGTTATTGAGTAAGCAAGGAATTATATGAAATACGCCACTATTGCTACGCTTAAAGCGGATTTAGCTGCCAAAAAAATATCAAGCCAAGAGTTAACCTCGCATTATCTTCAAAGGATTAAAAAGCTAAACCCTACTTTGAATACGTTTATTAGCATTACTGAAGAGTTTGCCATTAACCAAGCTAAACAAGCGGATGCAATGATAGCTGCCGGTAAAATTAGCCACCTAACTGGCATTCCTTTGGTGCAAAAAGATATCTTTTGCACTAAGGGTATAAAGACTACCTGCGCATCGAAAATGCTAGATAACTTTATCTCACCTTATGATGCCCATGTGATTGAAAAGTTTCACCATGATGGCGCCATTATGTTAGGCAAAGTTAATATGGACGAATTTGCCATGGGCTCCTCTAATGAGACCAGCTTTTATGGCGCGGTAAAGAATCCATGGAACTTAAATTATATACCTGGCGGGTCTTCTGGCGGGTCAGCAGCTGCAGTTGCTGCAGGCCTTGCTCCTGGCGCCACGGGAACCGATACTGGCGGCTCAATTCGTCAACCAGCTGCAATGTGTGGTTTGACCGGCATTAAGCCAACTTACGGTAGAGTTTCACGTTATGGAATGATTGCATATGCCTCAAGCCTAGATCAAGGCGGCCCTATGGCACATACTGCCGAGGACTGCGCCCTCATGCTCAATGTTATGGCAGGCCATGATTCACGCGATTCCACTTCGGTAAAGCAAGCTGTGCCTGATTATACTGCTACTTTACATGACAGCATCAAAGGCTTAACTATTGGGGTACCTAAAGAATATTTTGCTGAAGGCTTAGATCCACAAGTGGCTAAAGTGGTACAAGACGCGATTAAAGAATTTGAGCGCCTAGGCGCCAACATTAAATCAATTAGCTTGCCACACAATCATTTATCTATCGGCGCTTACTATGTTATTGCCCCAGCAGAAGCTTCCTCAAATTTAGCGCGCTATGATGGCGTACGCTATGGTTATCGTTGCGATAACCCTAAAGATTTGCAAGATTTGTATCGTCGCTCACGTGGCGAAGGTTTTGGCCCAGAAGTAAAACGTCGAATTATGATGGGAACTTATGCATTGTCCTCAGGTTATTACGATGCCTATTACAGCAAAGCCCAAAAGATCCGTCGCATACTAAGCCAGGACTTCCAAAATGCATTTGCCGAAGTTGACGTTATTATGGGCCCAACTTCTCCAACTGTAGCATTTAAGATTGGTGAAAAATCTCAAGATCCAGTAAGCATGTACTTATCAGATATTTATACCTTAGCTGTAAATTTAGCTGGTTTACCAGGCATGTCGATTCCGGCTGGATTTGTAAATGGCTTACCCGTTGGCTTACAACTGATCGGCAACTTATTCCAAGAGGCTAAATTATTAAATATTGCCCATCAGTATCAGCAAGCGACAGATTGGCATACTCAACATCCAGATTTGGAGGAATTAGCATGAACTGGGATGTCGTAATTGGCCTTGAGGTACATACTCAACTCGCCACTAAAAGCAAAATATTTTCCGGCGCCGCCACTGAATATGGTGCAGAGCCCAATACTCAAGCCTGTGCTGTGGACTTGGCCATGCCAGGGACCTTGCCAGTATTAAATAAACAAGCTGTCGCTATGGCGATTAAATTTGGCTTAGCTGTTGATGCAGTGGTTAATCATCGCTCAGAGTTTGCGCGCAAAAACTATTTCTATCCAGATTTACCTAAAGGTTACCAAATTAGCCAATATGAACACCCTATTGTCGGTAAAGGCCATTTGGATATTCAATTAGAAGATGGCAGCATAAAGCGTGTGGGGATTACTAGGGCCCATTTAGAAGAAGATGCGGGCAAATCCATGCACGAAGACTTTGGTGGCATGACGGCTATTGATTTAAACAGAGCCAGCACCCCTCTTCTTGAAATTGTATCAGAGCCCGATATGCGCTCAGCCAAAGAGGCGGTAGCTTATCTTAAAACCTTGCACTCTTTAGTTCGATATTTAGAAATTTCAGATGGCAATATGCAAGAAGGCTCTTTTAGATGCGATGTAAATATTTCATTACGCCCACAAGGTCAGGAAAAATTTGGTACTCGCGCCGAAATTAAAAATGTTAACTCATTTCGATTTGTAGAGCGCGCCATTGAATATGAAATTGAACGTCAAGCCAACATCTTAGAAGCCGGCGGCACTATTGTGCAAGAGACCCGATTATTTGATTCTGCTAAAGGTGAAACTCGTTCACTGCGCTCCAAAGTAAATGCCCATGATTATCGCTATTTTCCCGATCCAGATTTACTACCCTTAGTAATTGATAATGCATGGATTGAAGATTTACGCCAAACTTTACCAGAGCTGCCTAAAGCGAAAGCAAAGCGTTTTCAATCTGAACATGGCTTAAGTACTTATGATGCCCAAGTTTTGGTGTCAAATAAAGATTTGGCTGATTACTTTGAAACCGTGGTAAGCCTAACCAAGCAGCCTAAGCTTTCAACCAACTGGGTTATGGGCGATTTTTCAGCCTTTCTTAATAGGGATAATTTAGCAGTCAATGAAAGCCCCGTATCGGCTGAAGCTCTAGCTGAACTCCTTAACCGTATAATTGACAATACTATTTCAGGACGCATTGCCAAAGAAGTTTTTGAGGCAATGTGGGCTAAAGAAGGTAGCGCAAATAGCATTATTGATAAAAAAGGCTTGAGACAAATTTCGGATTCAAGCGCACTTGAAAAGGCTATTGACGAAGTCATGTCAGCCAATCCAGAGCAACTCGCTGACTATCGCGCAGGCAAAGATAAGTTATTTGGCTTTTTTGTCGGCCAAGTGATGAAAGCTACGGGGGGTAAAGCCAACCCGGCTCAAGTGAATGATTTGTTGCTTAAAAAATTACGAGCTTAAACTAGCCATAGTATTAACCACCTAACGATAGCTATGCCTTTAGCTAATTAGCTAAGGGCATAGCAAGCAATAGGCATAAGCGATTAACTATCTATCTGTTAAACTAAGTGACAATGTAACGACTTATTGTTACGCATAAATTGCAGCCATGGTTCTCGCTTCTTAAAAGCAACAAAAAATACCCCAAGATCATAAAAACTCTTACCTCCATCGCTGCGCAGCATTTCATGAGTATCTTTACAGGTGGCATTTAGTGCGGCGATGGACTTATAATCATTTGACTCAAATTTATCTTCTTCCTTCGAAACTAAAAATGAAAGAACTAAAAGATTGACTTGAAGGGGCACTTTACTTAAAAGACTAGGTTCTTCTTCACTTACTGCAGGCCCGCCTGCTCCTGCTCTGGCTTCACTTGATGCTAACATTTCTTCTGCCCTCCATGCACTTATTAAATTCCATACCATAAGCTTACGCTTACAGTAGTTTTATTATACTTAAGAATAATTAAAAATGAAGCTAAACAAAAGGAGGCACTTGGCCCCCTTGATATTTAATTAAACATGAGTATTAATCCTACCCACTATGTGTTTCCGACTCTCAGCTTGAGCCTTAGCCGCATTATAAAATTTTGCACCTTCATTAGGTACATAGATAATTTTACTTGTTTCTGTAGGCGCTTCTTCGACATGTAGCATACTAGCTGAGCCTGAACCACCGCTTCCTGCGGCTACAGCCGGGGAATCCGCTCTAGTACCGGCTTCTGCTTCTGCTATTTTAGCTTCGACATGATAACCATGAAACACATCATGCCAAGTCTTACTTGTAGCATTGAGTGCAGCAATAGATCTCAAACCGCTTAATATTTGAATAAATCCTTTAACATCATCTCTATCTCTATCAGGCTTAACTAAATAAGAAGCAATATTAGCTAAAAGGCTTGGTGTGAGTCCATTCATTTAAATCTCCTTGGTTTTAAGTTACAACTCCATAATATAGATAAAACCTTAAGAGAATATTAACACTCTCTATAAAGGATTTATCAATTCAAATTATTAAAATGCAGCCAAAGCCTATAAAAGCAAAATAGGGAAATAATTCCCTATTTTTAATTAAACGTGTAAGCCCTTTGGGGTATCTTTGCAAGATGGGGTTCCCGCCTCTTTTGAGTTAGAAGCCTTTGTAGCAAACACGGTAGAGCTAGATTCCACTGGCTTAACTGTCAACTCTGAGGCAACTGCATCTTTACCAAGACCTGCTGCAACTGCTTCAGGCTCAGGCTTGGTAATAGCCGCTGCGGCTGTAGCCAGCGCTGCTGCCGCAGGCTTATAGCTACTAGAAGTTGCTTCATTACGTGGATTTCCTATACACATATCCATTCCTTATATTTAATTAATTATTTTAAATTTAATGCATCGGCAGCTTGATTGAGCTCAATGACCACATTAATAGAAACTTCCAAGTTAGCTTTTTCTTTATCCGTTAAAGCCACTTCGATCACTTCCTCAACACCTTTAGCCCCTATTTTAGCAGGCACCCCGACAAATAATGGCTCTTTCACCCCATATTGACCTGGCTTGAGTTTAGCTGCCACTGGCAAAATAGCTTTTTTATCAAATAGATAGGATTCGGCCATTTCAATAGCTGAGGTTGCAGGTGCATAATAAGCTGAGCCTGTTTTCAATAAGTTAACAATTTCGCCGCCACCTTTACGAGTACGATCGACAATTTCATCTAGTCTTTGCTGGCTAATCTTGCCTTTTTTCACTAAGGCATCAAGAGTTTCGCCGGCGATATTACTCATGCCTGTTAATGGCACCATGGAGTCGCCATGACCACCCATTACATAAGCCATCACTTGTTTTACCGATACATTAAATTCCCAAGCCAAAAAAGTTCTAAAGCGAGCGGAATCCAATACCCCTGCCATACCGACAATTTTATGATCAGGAATACCTGAAAAATCTTGCAATAAACGCACCATAATATCGAGTGGATTTGTTATACAGATTACAAAAGCATTTGGACAGTATTGTTTAATACCTTCACCTACCGATTTCATTACTTTAGCATTAATCGATAATAAATCATCTCGGCTCATACCTGGTTTTCTAGCCACCCCTGCGGTAACAATGACCACGTCAGCATTAGCAATGTCTTTGTAATCATTAGTGCCTTTAATTACAGCATCAAAGCCTTCGATAGGTCCACATTGAGCTAAATCCAGAGCTTTTCCTTGCGGAATTCCCTCTGCGATATCAAATAACACCACATCGCCTAAATTCTTTAATACAGCCAAATGCGCTAATGTTCCACCAATATTACCCGCGCCAACTAAGGCGATTTTCTTTCTTGCCATGGATTGATTTCCTTTTAGTTAAATTTTACTCATCTTAGGGTAATGCGCTGGATAAGGCAATCCTGCAACTTCGGCTTTTATCGCAGCTTCTGCGACAGCTGGGGCTACTCTATCACGCAATCTAGGATCTACAGGCTTTGGAATAATGTAATCTGGGCCATATGAAAGCTCCTGAGTACCTGGATAAGCTGCTAATACTTCAGCTGGAACAGGTTCTTTAGCTAGTTGCTGAATAGCATGGACTGCGGCAACACACATTGAAGTGGTAATCACTCGGGCACGAACATCTAAAGCTCCCCTGAAAATGTATGGGAAGCATAACACGTTATTCACTTGATTAGGCATATCAGAGCGACCAGTGGCGATAATGGCATCAGAGCGAACTGCCCGAATTAAATCAGGATGTATTTCTGGGTTAGGGTTTGATAATGCAAAAATGATAGGTTTAGGCGCCATAGATTTTACTTGCTCTGAGGTGACTAAATTAGGACCTGATACTCCAATCAGGACATCCGCCCCATCCATAACATCAGATAAAGTTCTCTTATCGGTATGGCGGGCAAAAGCAAACTTATATGGCCCCAAACCATGACGGTCCATATGAATAACACCTTCACGATCGACCATGTAAATATTTTGTTGCTCAGCCCCTAATTTTAACAATAGCTGCATGGTAGCGATACCAGCTGCTCCTGCGCCAATACACACCATTTTGGCAGTTTCGATTTTTTTACCCTGCATCTCTAAGGCGTTTAATAAACCTGCGGCAACGATGATAGCCGTCCCATGTTGATCATCATGAAAAACCGGAATATTGAGTCGTTGCTTTAGCTCATATTCAATTTGAAAACACTCTGGGGCTTTAATATCTTCTAAATTAATACCGCCAAATGTTGGGGCTATGTTAGCAACAGTCGTTACAAAGGTTGCGGTATCTTGGCAATCCACTTCAATATCAAATACATCAATGTTCGCAAAACGCTTAAATAATACTCCTTTACCTTCCATGACAGGTTTACTAGCTAAAGCGCCTAAATTACCCAAACCCAAAATAGCGGTACCATTAGTGATAACCGCAACTAGGTTACCCTTGTTGGTATAAGCATAAGCATCATTTGGATCTTTTGCAATTTCAAGCACTGGCTCAGCTACGCCTGGGCTATAGGCTAGCGATAGGTCCTGTTGAGTAGCTGTGGGCTTAGTAATGCTTACTGCCAATTTTCCTGGAACTGGAAAACGATGGTAATCAAGGGCCTGTTGTTTCAATGAGTTTTTATCGGTCATATAATTAAATTCCTTGTATGAGTCTGCAGTGAATTTAGCAACCTGTTATTACAATGTAAAGCTTTATACCAAAATGCACGTCAATAGCTTCAAATTAAACCCTTGTTTTACCTATATAAATGAAATTATAAATGTGATCAAAATTTGTAGATTGCTTTCTAATATAACTCATGCTTATAATCGTCTGAACTAGCGGTAGATTTAACCTTATTAAAACCATAATAATAAAACGTTTGGAGGTTGCTATGTCTAGATACACCACTTTAATCCGTGAAATATTTGACAATATTCCACGTACCTATAAAGGACTAAATCGGGAAGGCGAACACATCGTCCAACTGACTCAAAACAACAGCCCAATTTATGCAACCCTTGAAAGATTGCCTTATCCCGAATTAATAAAACTTGCGCGCGACCTCAAAATTGCCGAGCAATTTGTATCTGAAGAAGTAGTGTAGACAAAGCCTTTGCTATGGCTTTGTCTAAGCTTTAAGCTTATCTTCAATCCATGATTTGACAGAAGCTATAGCTATTCCAATATTTTCAGGCTGGCTACCGCCAGCTTGAGCCATATCAGCCCTCCCGCCGCCTTTCCCACCGACTTGTTGGGCCACAAAATTGACCAACTCACCCGCTTTAAAAGTTTGGGTTAAATTATCTGTCACCCCAGTAATAACAAATACCTTATTGTCTTGAACAGTTGCTAACACAATAATAGCTTTTTGTAATTTAGCTTTTAATTCATCCATCAGTTTAGGCAAAGCTTTAGTATCTACGGCATCAATCTTGCAAGCTAATACCTTAAAATCCTGCACTGATTCAGCCTGGGATGCTAAATCCGCACCCGCCGATAGCATTAGTTTAGCCTTAATGCTTTCAAGTTCTTTTTCAAGGCTACGCTGCTTATCAAGCATTTGAGTAATTTTAGCCATAAGCCCTTCTGGCTTACTCTGTAAAGCCCCTGCCAAATTTGAAACATTTAACACAAACTCTTGCACATAATTTAATGCGGCTTGCCCTGTAACAGCTTCAATCCTACGAATTCCTGCGGCAACACCAGCCTCAGAAATAATTTTGAATAAACCAATTTGCCCCGTGGAATGGACATGAGTACCGCCACAAAGTTCAATGGAGAAATCACCCATTTTAAGTACTCTAACCTCATGGCCATATTTTTCGCCAAATAAAGCCATAGCACCCATTTTTTTAGCTTGCTCTGGATCAGTAATAATGGTTTCTACTGACAAATTAGCACGAATTTTAGCATTAACGAGATCTTCTATGGCTTTGATTTGTTCCGCACCCATCACTGCAAAGTGAGAAAAATCAAATCGCAAACGCTCAGGTGACACTAAAGAGCCTTTTTGCTCAACATGGGTACCTAATAGCTGGCGCAAAGCCTGATGCAATAAATGTGTGGCCGAATGATTTAAGGCAGTGCTTTCTCTAGCTTCTTGACTTACTTTCGCCTCAACTAGCATTCCAACTCTAAGCTCACCTGAAATAAGCTCACCTTGATGCAAGAAAGCGTGCTGAACTTTTTGAGTATCATGAACCTGAAATGTTCCACCAGAAAAACTTAAAGTACCTTTATCACCAATTTGACCGCCAGATTGTGCGTAAAATGGAGAAGTATTTAGCACTATTGCCGCAGTTTCTTTGGCTTCAAGTGATTTAACTTCTTTGCCATCTTTTAAAATAGCCACCACTTCTGCGGTTTCAATCAAATGTTCGTAGCCTACAAAATGTGTCTCACACTCAAGCTTTAAGGCTTCATTATAATCGACATTAAAAGTACTAGAAGATCGTGCTCTTTGTCTTTGTTGCTCCATGCAGGCCTCAAATCCTTGCATGTCTACTACAAGCTCACGCTCTCTGGCAATATCTGCGGTTAAATCCACTGGAAAGCCATAGGTATCGTAAAGTTTAAACGCCGTTTCCCCAGTAATTACTTTGCCTTTCAAATTGGTTAAGTCTTGCTCTAAAATTTTTAGGCCCTGATCTAAAGTTCGTTTAAATTGCAGCTCTTCTTCGTTGAGAACTCGCTCAATATTTACTTGCTCACGCATTAACTCGGGGTAAGCTTCCCCCATAATCTCAACTAAGGGACGCACTAGTTTATAAAAAAACGTGTCCGTTATACCCAACTTATTACCATGCCTTACTGCACGTCGGATAATACGTCGCAACACATATCCCCTGCCCTCATTGCTTGGAATGACTCCATCTGAAATTAAAAAGCTGGTTGATCGAATATGGTCAGCAATGACTCGCATTGACTTATGACTCAAATCCTTGATATCGGCTAATTCAGCAATGGCCTTAATAATGTGTTGAAAGGTATCGATGTCATAATTATCGTGCACACCTTGTAAAATAGCCGCAATACGTTCCAAGCCCATGCCAGTATCGACAGAGGGTTTAGGTAGCGGCAGTAATTCGCCATTGGCTTGGCGATTGAATTGCATAAACACCAAGTTCCAAATTTCAATATAACGGTCCCCATCTTCATCTGCAGAGCCTGGTGGGCCACCAGCGATTTCAGGACCATGATCATAAAAAATTTCAGTACAAGGTCCACAAGGTCCAGTGTCTCCCATGGCCCAGAAGTTGTCTTTAGCTCCAATTCTTGAAAAACGCTTTGGATCCGCACCGATTTCATTGAGCCAAATAGCTTCTGCCTCTTTATCTTCTTCAAATACTGTAATCCAAAGCTTTTCTTTGGGTAACTTTACTACTTCGGTTAAAAATTCCCAGGCAAATCGTATGGCATCACGCTTAAAGTAATCACCAAAACTGAAATTCCCCATCATTTCAAAAAAAGTATGATGGCGAGCGGTATAACCGACATTTTCTAAATCATTATGCTTCCCACCTGCTCTAACGCATTTTTGAATAGTAGTGGCTCGACTGTAGTCTCGTTTGTCTTGGCCTAGAAATACATCCTTAAATTGCACCATACCAGCATTAGTAAACAACAAAGTAGGATCATTATGAGGAACAAGCGAGCTTGAATTAACATCCGTATGCTGTTTGCTAGCGAAAAAATCAGTAAATTTTTGGCGTAAAGTTTGGCTATTCATATTTGCCCTATAATGAAAGGAAAACTAACCCCACACTGTAATCGATTTTAACCAAAGATTAAAGCGTATTTAGCTTATTTGCATTGCGATCCAGCAAATAACTCGCTACCATTTCGCCTCGAATATCGATGGAGAAGACAGAAATGAGTAAGGATACTTTCACTATTAAATTTACTGCTTGTTTAGGCTTGGCGTGTTTGGGATTAGCCGCAGGTTTAAGCTATGCTGCCGCTAATGAAGCCTCAAAACCCGCTCCTACTTCTTTAATTTTGGCACTTTATGCCGCTGGAGCTGGAATTGCTGGCATGGTTGGATTGGCGAGTGAAGCCACCGCAGCGTATCTTTTTTGGCAACCTAATGCTCGAAACCAGGCTGAAATTGAAATGTTTCATTTCTTCAAAATTGGCAAAGCAGTGAATAGTGCTGGTGTTGAATTAGATGATGAAGAAATTGCATTTATCACAGAGGATTTGGAAGACGCAATACGAGGATCTCATTGCCCATCAGAATAGTTAGTCTCTGAATAGCTTATAACAGACTTAATAAGCTCATACGAAAACCCATGCGAAAATAGATAGCGACTGCGCTTTAACTTTTCATTTGAATTCGTTATGGGCTTATTGGCATATTTCTTTTTATATAAACTCACTGCAATTTCTTGCCAATCAATTTCAAGCCTATCATGCACCTCACGCACTAAATCTGAATCTAGATTATGCTGTGCTAGCTCTTGTTTTATTCGAAGCCAACCATAACCTGAAGCCGCTTTATGACGAATACAAACTTCAATATAGCGCTCGTCTGACTGCAAATTCTTAGCTGATAATTCCTCTATAGCTTGCTGTATGGCTGCTAGAGCATGAGGAAATTTTAGTAATAACTTTTGGGTTAGCTCATGCTTGCTATGTTCACGGCGTGCGAGATATTCAATAGCCTTTGCTTTGATTTCACTTAGCTCATTCATATTAAGATTGAGTACCGCCCACGGTTAATCCATTAATTCTTAAGGTAGGCTGCCCCACTCCAACTGGCACACTTTGGCCTTCTTTGCCACATACGCCAACGCCTCGATCTAAATTCAAATCATTACCCACCATGCTAACGTGCTTTAAAGCCGTTGGGCCATCTCCAATTAAGGTGGCGCCTTTAACTGGCTTGGTTATTTTGCCGTTTTCAATTAGGTAAGCTTCATTAGTGACAAATACAAATTTCCCCGTGGTAATATCGACTTGGCCACCACCAAAATTCACGGCATATAGGCCTTTTTTGACCGATGCAATAATTTCTTGTGGCTCATGCTTACCTGGTAACATATAAGTATTGGTCATTCGTGGCATAGGAATATGGGCATAAGATTCACGCCTACCATTACCGGTTGAATTCACCCCCATCAATCGAGCATTGAGTTTATCCATCATATAATTTTTAAGGACGCCATTTTCTATCAGTACAGTTTGCTGGGTCTGTGTCCCTTCATCATCAATATTTAATGAACCACGCAGTCCTCCCATAGTTCCATCATCCACTATGGTACATAGATCAGAGGCTACTTGTTTACCCATCAACTGAGAAAAGGATGAGGTTTGTTTGCGATTAAAATCGCCTTCTAAGCCATGACCTATGGCCTCATGCAACAACACGCCTGGCCAGCCACTTCCAAGCACTACATCCATGGTTCCCGCAGGGGCATCAGTGGCCTCAAGATTAATTAAAGCTAAGCGAACAGCTTCATTCACATAAGTCTTCCAATTATCATTTTCGATAAAGACTTGGTAATCGCTTCGCCCGCCACCGCCTGAAAAACCCTGTTCACGCTTGCCATTATCTTCAACTATTACCGTTACATTCAATCGTACCAAGGGCCTTACATCTGCGCTCAAGGTCCCATCTGATGCGGCAATCAAAATAACTTCATAACTGCCCGAAATACTAGCCATAACTTGCTTAACACGTGGGTCTAATTTACGGGCCTCTTTGTCGGCAGCTTGCAAAAGTGCTACCTTATCAGCCTGAGACAAACCTGAAAGCGGGTCTATTGATGCATACAGTGGCGTAAATTGATGCAAAGGTTTGTCACCTAAGCTAATATTTTGTTTACCGTCTGCAATTCCACAGGCTGTAGTGGCGGCTTGTTTTAAAGCTTCAGGGGTGATGACATCAGAATAGGCAAATCCAGTTTTTTCACCTCGAATCGCTCGAATGCCAATGCCTCGATGAATATGAAAGTTAGCTTCTTTTACTATGCCATCTTCTAAAGCCCAAGCTTCAGATTGTTGAAACTGCAAATATACATCAGCATAATCAAGCTGTTTTTGCATCATAGAATGCAAAGTCTGCTTAATTGCATTTATGTCTAGACCGCTATCATGAAGTAAAGTTTGAACAGCTATGTTGAAATTGTGTTGCACGTATAATTCCCTTAATCGATTGGAAATTCAGCTCGTAGAAAATGCAAGCGCTCTAAGTCCACATCTACCACAGTATACCCTATTCCCATCTCATGAAATCCTAAAACCCTTCCCCAAGGCCCAATAACCATGGTCTGACCAAAAGTTTGCCGATGATTATCATGCATGCCTTGTTGATTAGCTCCAAGCAAGTAACATTGATTTTCAATCGCACGCGCTTTTAATAAAGGGCGCCAATGTAATTTACCCATAACCGCTGGAAAAGCAGATGGTACTGCGATTAATTCCGCCCCTTTATCACGCAATTCTCTAAATAATTTTGGAAACCTCAAATCATAAGAAACAGCCAGACCTAAACGACCAGCGGGGGTTTGAATAACCACAGTTTCATCGCCAGGCATTAGATGCTCCGACTCTTGATAATGTTCAAGCCCACCTAAATCCGCATTGAGTAAATGCGTTTTATTATAGCAAGCAACTTGCTCGCCCTGGTCATTCCAGACTATACAACTTGAATATACTTTGGTTTCATCGGGGCTAGCTATCGGTATAGTTCCTGCGACTATCCACACTCCCAATTCTTTTGCTTGAGAGGTAATAAAATCTTGAATACGGCCATAACCCATTTGTTCTTTAATGAGCAAAATATCAGCTTCATTACTACCAATAAATGCAAAGTTTTCGGGTAAAACTAATAAATTAGCACCAGCTTCGACAGCGCGTGTCATTAAAAACTGAGCAGTCAATAAATTGGTGCCAACAGCTGAAACTGAACTCATCTGAACTGCAGCAACTTTTGCCATAATATTTCCCTTATGATGCACTAGTTACGGTTGGTTTATCCCAGGCTCCTGTTACACGATACACAATTCCCCTATCTTTAAGCAAGGTATTGCTAATCACTTTATCTGCAACCCAAGTAGCAGCCCCAGCTATAGGCCCACCAATCAAAGTTGCCGCTAAGGCCAGACTACCACCAACTTGAGGAATAACGGTTACTGTTTGGTCTAAGGTTTGTTCAGCTAAATTAACTTGTCCCATTAAAATAAGATCTAAGGAGGGACCAGTCAACCTGAAATCTTGGGTCGAGGCGATGCTATTATGAATGACATAATCCCCTTTTAAGCTATCAAATGCTAGTCCTTTATTGGTTACATCACTAAAGTTAAAAGATAGATGCTTCAACAAAGAATCTAAACTAAAGAGCCCTAGCAGCTTGATTAAACCAGGATTAAGTTTGGAAAGGGAGCCGTTTTTAAGATTGAAGCTTACATTGCCTTCAATACTCGGTAATTTAGGCTGATTAACTAAGCCTTGCCATGAAAGCTGAAAGTCAATTGGCCCGCTACCATTTTGCATAAAATCGGGATAACCAAAACTCGTTAAAGCATTGCCCCAATTTTTACCATCAAGATTACCTGCCATACTAACAGCATCAACATCTCCGTGACCCACAATTTGGCCTTGAATTAATGCTGTAATATCTGCGTTGTTGATCTGCAGTTGTTTTATATTTATTCCACTTGGCAAGGGCTGCATGTCAAGATTAACGGTTCCAATTAGTTGCTGCCCCCAAGTGAATTGCTTGATTGAGACAGCCAAGCCCGGCAGTTTAGCTAAATTTTTACCTGTGAACTGAGAATTAGCAGAACTTGGTTTTTGTTCTGTAGCCTCTTTTGCTAGCGTCAAATGACTAAACTGTGCCTTATAGACAGGTTTAGCCCAGTTTTGTGGCAAATCAATAAACCCTTGGGCTTGCTCTCCTGCCACGCCAACCTGCCATATATTATCGGTATATTTCATGCTAATTGTTAAATCATTAAACAGCCGCCCATAAACATTTAAGTAACCCACATTCAAACTTATTTTATTAAACCAAGCTAGATCTAATGGCGTAGCTGTTGCTGCATCCAGAGTTTTTGAAGTGGCTTTATTAGGTAAGGCGAGTTTTAGGGCATCGACCCATTGCTCAATGGAAAGATAGGCCAAATTACCATTTATCAATATGCCTGGGGTTTTAGGTAAAGTTACAATATGCGTTTTAGGATTAACAGTGATGATACCATTGGTAAGACCAAATGATTTGCCGTTTGAAGTCCATAGCATTTGTCCTGCCAACCAATTCCCTAAATGGAAAGTGACTGGTACTGTGTTCTTTTTATTGATTCCAACTGCAGTAATTTTAAGCTCTAATGGAGTATTAGCTCCTTTATTAAAGGGCGGCGGCAAATTAATTGAAATCCCAGTTAAATTAGAAGCGAAGTCAAAGATGAGTTTTTTAGTAGAGGCTGATATTTTAAAGTTAAAGGGTGCATTTCCCGATGCAAGCTTCCACCATTTAATTCGATTTGGTGGGGCAAGTTGATCGATTGCCGCTAAATTTAAAATACCTTTAAGGTCGATATTTTGTGAAACTGTACCATTTCGAGTAGTGGTATTCATTATAATTTGCAGCGGGTCGCCAAAAAAGTTAGCACTCAAACCATTACTATGCAATGCCGTTGGAGAAAAGCTAAAACTCCCCTGAATATTATTAACTATCCATGGTGCATGCCCTACAATCAATTGATTATTAGAAAAATTCACCTTACCACTGACTTCTATATGAGCTTTAGTCTGTTTAATTGGAATAAGTATTTTAACATGGCCAGATAACGCACCATTAAGAATAAGCGTATTTAATACTGGAGCAATATTTTGCGCTAATGGCGTATTAATGAAGTAATTTCTAATATTAAGCCCAGAGGTATGAACATCACTTTCAATAGCTAATTGTTTAGGTAAAGGCCCGCCTAGGTGGTGCAAGCTTAAAGTCATATTACGTAGAGTGGTACCCAAGCTAGTGCCCTGCTTGCCAACTACAGTAAAATTTGGGCCATTGAATTTTATGCTCGCATCAATGCCTGTTATAGCCGGCCAATTTAGCCAGGGCTCTATACTAACATTCTGAGCATTTGCTAGGATTTCAAACTTACCTTGGTTACTGGCGTACGGCAAGTCATGCAAGTTTCCTGACCAAACCCACCCTCCCTGTAAGTTAGGAACGAGTGTAAAGGCATGTTGCAGCCAAGCACTTAAGTTTTCTGATATACCATGAGTAGGAATATAATTTGCTATTATTTGCTCAGCATTTTGCCCTGTGAATCCAGCTAAAAACCGAATATGCGGATTACTATAATCTTGGTTTGTGAAAAATAACTTGCCCTGGCCTGCAAGATTTAGCCAATTATTTTTTAATCCCAGTGAATGAATATACACCAACCATTTTTTATCTTGCTGTTGCCAACTAAGAACTAGGCTTAAATGAGATGCTGGCCAGCCTTTAGCAAACCATAGGTTAGGGCTTAAGGTAAACTGGTCTCCTCCGAGTTCAACATCACCTTGATTTGGAGTGATATGAAAATTCACTTGTAAACCGCTAAAACCTGGAACTTGGTTCCATGAATTGATAGCAAGATTTTGTAAAGAGCCTTCTAAATTATAAGAAATAAGCTTATTGCCTTGAGTGGTCCATTGGGCATCGGTATTGACCAACTGACCTTGAGGAGCTAATTGCTCCAATGCTTCTAAAAAATGCACAGGCGCTTTTTTCCAAAACTCGAGCAAACTGCTCAACATTTCTAAGTCAACGGAAGTGCATTGTACGCTCCATTCTTGACTATCTGCTTGAGGAGTGTAACTAATAAACAAGTGATTATTATCACTTGATTGCTTACTTCCATTAGGTAAATATTCTTGCATAAGTAATTGCCAGCCTTGATTGGCTTGGCGTTGCCATAAGAGATTTTCATCAAAATGCGCTATATTTACCCCTTGTTTAGCATCTGAGAGTTGAATATTGCTGAGATCAAATACTAAATGTAGTCTTTGTAAGGTGTTTTCTGACCACTGGCCCCAACTTTGAATTCGGCCACCAGCACTTACCAAATTAAGTTGATACACAGCATAATGTTTAAATAATGGCGAGAAATCTTCACTTTGTACATCAGTATAAAATAAAACATTTAAGCTAGATGGCTTAGCTAAATTGCCATTGATCTCTGCCTTAAGCGATATCTGATTTTGCATGCTACCCAGCATATCGACATTAGTGGCTAGCTGATAGTGAGTGCTATCAATCCGATGCCAGCTAAATTCCACATTGTTGAAAGTAAGCTGACTATTATCTTGCCGAGTTATGTAAATTTTTGACTGAGTAAGCTTAATCCATTCTTGATTTTGCAACCATGGCCACACTTTTTCCCATGAAAAGCTGTTACCTTGGTGCCCAACAAAACCAACCAATGAAATACTTCCGTCTGGATTTTGAGTTAAATTAACTTGTAAGCCTTGCAAAATGATAGCATGTGCAACTGGGCGCATTTTCAAAATAGATTGCAAAATATTTACATTCACTTCTACTTGATCTAGTGAAATAGCTGGAGCATTTTTTTGGCTATCATCTGAGCTAATTTGAATATTTTTTAATATAACTGTGGGATAAAAACTACGCCAGGTAACTTTTACTGCTTGAAAATCGACATTTGCATTAAAAGTTTGGTCGACCCAGCTTTGTAATTGACCATTTTTACTGCCCTCATAAGCTAGAGAGGCCACTACCCCAAATGCAAAAACCGCTAAAAACATAATAGCAGCAAGCGATGCCGCTAACCATATGCTTAGTTTTTTTACTATTTGACTCGTAGTTAATGCCATCAGCAGGGCCTATTAAATTAATACAATATCATACTGCTCACGAACGTAGCTTGTTTCCACCTTTAATCGTATAGGGCGACCCAATGAAGTCTCTAACTCTCCTAAGGTCTGGGATTCTTCATCCATCATCCAGTCAATGACCCAATCCGAAGCTAAAATTAAAAATCCTTGTGCTGCGTCATAAAATTTTGATTCGCGCAGAATTTCTCTAAAAATTTCATAGCTTACAGTTTGTGCAGTTTTAACGCTGCCGCGTCCTTCACATTCAGGACAAATTTCGCATAATTGTTGAGCCAAACTTTCTTGAGTACGCTTACGGGTCATTTGCACTAAGCCTAATTCAGATAAAGTGCTTATGCTAGTTTTTGCATGATCACGAGCCAAGACTTTTTCTAAAGCGGAGAGAACTTGCTGCTTATGCTCATCATCCGTCATATCAATAAAATCCAAGATGATAATACCACCCAAATTTCTTAGCCTTAGCTGCCTACCTATAACCTGAACGGCCTCTAAATTAGTTTTGAATATGGTTTCTTCTAAATTAAGGGTCCCCACATATCCGCCTGTGTTGACGTCTATAGTCGTCATAGCTTCGGTTTGATCTATGACTAAATACCCACCTGATTTTAGGGGAACTTTACGTTTTAACGCTTTTTGTAATTCACTTTCAACGCCATACATATCAAATATAGGCATTTCTCCAGCAAAAAACTCCAATTTATCCGCGACGCCCGGAACAAATTCTTGTACGAATTCTAAAAGACTTTCATAAACTGATAATGAATCCACCCTCACCTTTTCTACGGTATGGTTAACCATATCGCGCATGGCTCTTTTTACTAGAGGTAAATCTTCATGAATGATACTTGGGGCAGGAGCTTGATCAGCTTTTTCTTTAATGGATTGCCAAAGCTTTTCTAAAAACACCATATCATGGGTTAAAGCCTCATTGGAAATACCTTCAGCTACGGTACGAATGATATAGCCTCGCGGTGCCTCAGTATTTAATATTTGGGCCATTAAAGTTTGCAATCGATTGCGCTCATCTTCATTTTCTAAACGCATGGATACGCCAATATGATGCAGATCTGGCATATAGACCAAATAACGTGAAGCTACTGATAAGTGCGTGGTTAACCTTGCGCCTTTCGTGCCTAATGGGTCTTTTACTACCTGTACCAAAAGTTCCTGACCTTCACTAAGCCAATTTCTTACATCGGCTTCTGAAGAGTTAAAATCGATGACTGTTTCTTCATCTTTACGAAATGGCATTACATCAGATACATGTAAAAAGCCCGCTCGATCCAAACCCATATCGACAAAAGCGGCTTGCATGCCTGGCAATACCCGCACTACTTTGCCTTTATAAACATTACCCACAAGGCCTCTTAGATTAGCACGCTCCAGGTGGACCTCTTGTAACAAGCCATTCTCAATAATGGCTACTCGGGTCTCACGCGGCGAACTATTGACCAAGATCTCGGTTTTAATTGAATGCATCATAGCCTACAATACCTAATAATTTTATTCTTAAGTATTGTAAGCTAAAGTTGGCAGGTTTACAGCTATTTATTGATCATTGCTAGGTTTATAGCGGCCAACCTGCTCTTCCAATTGGCGAGCCACTTTAACTGGGCTCGTGCTTATCAAGTTTGCTGACCCAAAAGTGATTGCAGTTCGGTCTCGCCCTCTTTTTTCACCCACGCTGCCTTTTACATAGCCAGATGAGATAGGTTTTTTAGCCTTAGGTTCGAACAAAATCTCAGTCAATCTATCTGCCCCAATTAATACTTTCATTCCAGCTCTTGCTTTGGCAGCCATGGCTTTGGGAGCGGCTAACTCCTCGCGTCTATCTTCAAAATTTTCTGAGAATTCAACTGGATCAAGGCTTGGAACAGCATTTACTATTGAGCCCACTGAGCTGCTAGTAGAGCTTGTATTTGAGGCAGGGGAAACTGGCGCTTTAACCTTAGAGCTTCCTGCGGACATCGCTGAAGTTTCTGTTAAACTTATGCCTAATGGCCTAAACCCATCCATATCGACTTCAGCTTCTAAGTCTAGTCCTACAACATCGCCTGCGCCAAACTTTAATCCTGAGAAAGCATCAGCCAAACTATCTAATGATGTTTCACTTGAAATACTAGTGTATTTGCCGAGCATGATACGTCCTTGTTTTATTGAATCAGACCTTCATTATGACAATGCAACCTTAAGAAAATATTAAGAAATTAATTATATAGATGAAATTTTAGCTAAAATAAAATCAAGGACTTCAATTATATCCTGATCCGTGGTGTATCTTCCTATTGAAAATCGCACCGAACTTTCAGCGTTATCAGCCGATAAACCTAAGGCTTTTAATACATGCGAAGGTTCTGGCAGATTAGAATCGCATGCTGCACCTGATGCTACAGCCATTTTAGCTTGCAAAAGGCTATTTATCAGCTCACCATTGATTCCATTAAAGCTAACGTTGAGTATATGGGGTACGCAATTTTCCCCATTGCCATTGATACTCACGCCAGAAATCTTTTCTAATCCTAGTCGAAGCTGAGACTTGAATTTTTGGATTTTTGCCTGCTCTTCAGCAAAATACTGATTAGCTAAACGATAGGCTTCAGCCATACCGACAATTTGATGGGTTGGCAGAGTCCCAGACCGTAGCTGATACTCATGCCCTCCTCCATGCAGTTGTGCCTGCAGTTTAATTTTAGGGCGCCTGATATAAAGAACTCCCACGCCTTTTGGACCATAGCACTTATGAGCTGACAAGGACATTGCATCGATTTTACAGGCCTTAACGTCAACTTTTACTTTACCAATGGATTGGGCCGCATCCGAATGAAAAATTATATTATGCTTATGCGCCAGCTCACCTATTGCCTCCAGGTCCTGGACTACGCCGATTTCATTATTTACATGCATAATTGAAATGATGATGGTATCAGGCCGTATGGCTGACTTTAACTCCTCAAGGTCAATCAAACCATTGCTTTGAACAGGTAAATAGCTAACTAAAAAACCCTGGCTTTCTAAAAACTTACAGGGCTCTAGCACAGATTTATGTTCAGTCTGACAGGTTATAATATGTCGGCCTTTATCTTGATAAGCATAAGCCAAGCCCTTAATTGCTAAGTTATTAGCTTCTGTCGCGCCGGAGGTAAAGATAATGCCGCTTGGAGCTGCATTAATACTTTCGGCAATACTATGGCGGGCTTGATCAATGGCATTAGCCGCCGCCGAGCCATAATAGTGCAAAGAAGCTGCATTACCAAAATTCCCATTTATCTCTAGGCATTCCTGCATTTTTTTAATGACTAGAGGATCAGCTGGAGTAGTAGCCGCATAATCCAGATAAATGGGCCTAGTCATATTAATGACCTTGAGAGGCTAGAATTTTGCTGACTTCTTCAGGCGAAAAAGCCCATTCTTGCTCAGATTCCGGGTTTAGCAATAAGGTTTCACCCTCAGTTAATGCTAAAAAGTCTAATCCATATAGGCATAAATATTGCTCATCTTCACCCACAACCTCAGTCATCGCATCTAAAGAGGTAAAAAATGGCACAAAGCTATGACCATTTTCATTTTCCCAGTGCATGATGCTGACTTCTGTATCGTGATTACAGCTATCGCCGTGTTCATGATGGTGCGGGTGCTCACCCCCCACCAAATGCCCTAGGCAATACACTTCAGATTGTAATAATTCTTTAATAAAATCAGGAGAATTTTGAGGGTCGGTTAATGCAGATTCAAGTTGTTGTTCAAGTTGGTTCATAGTCATAAAGCCCTAGCGGTTAAAGTGCTACCAGCATATCGAAAATCAACTGGTATGTCACTTGTTAACTCAGGGTTATTCAGCTATTGTCGCAGCTTAAATTTTCCTTATTGAATGCTCAGCTAGATTGACAGCATTTTCATTTATCAAGGTCGACAGTTGCTTCAGTCGCGTATTCGCTATTTAAAATGTCTAATAGTGGCGTGGCAAGGCTATGATGACTTCCTACACCACAACCTGCTCCTGTTAAGGCTTCAGCTGGGGCAAAATCTACAACTTCATTAGGTATTGTAATCCCATTTAAAACTTGCAGTGGTGTAAGCCTGCCATGAGCAATATGAGCTTGGACAAAGCTATTTTCAAAAGCCAGCCTAACATCATTCGTTATACTTAGCACTTGCACTGCAGTTAGCAGTCCACTGGCAATATAATCTCTAATATTTTGATATTCAAATGCCCAGCTTGCGTCCACAGTCATGTCTAAAACCTGTTGCATAGTCAGCTGACTACTAGCAACATAATCCCTTACATATTTATTTCCAAAAGCTATATGGGCTCCCGCCTGAATGCCTAAAACCTGCTCAATAGTTAACTTACCACCCGCAATATAATCTCTGATATAAGAATTTTCAAATGCATGAGTAGCTCCCCAGCTAATGCCTAAAACTTGCTTTATGGTTAGCTGACTACTGGTAATATAAGCTCGTATATACTTATTTTTAAAAGCATTGCTAGCTCCTGTCTTAAAACATAAAACTTGCTCCAAAGTTAACTGAGTACTAACAATATAGGCTTGTATATGGTGAGACTTTAATGCTTTTCTTTGAGGTCTTGAAAAAATTGAAGCTGGATTGGCTAAGCTTGCAGCAATCGAATTTAAAATGGTTTGCTGTGCTGGCGTAATTTCACCTCGTAATATTTTTGAAACAGGGTCATCATATCTTCCTGCTAGCACTTCTTCGAATACAAAATCTTTACCTTTCGCATCACATAAATGCCATTCTGGTTTGCGATATTCAGGGTGCTGGCCAAATTTAATAATATTTTCTCTGGCTTGTATGACAGGATCAGGATGAGTAACTGTATCAGTTAATAAAAATCCACCTAATAGCTCGCCAACTAAAAGCATGTTAGCTTTATTCGTTTGAGCAAAACTAACAAGCGATTTAATATCGATTTGATGGGTTTTATAATTAATAAAACGAGAACATATTCTTTCTTTATAAGTAAAAGTTAAATTTGCTAGTTCAAGAATTCCATGCATAGTAAATCCATTTTTATCAATATTTGCTAATAGAGATTATGAGTATAAAGCTAATGCCATAAGCTTTTAAATCGCAGCACATCGATTATGATGAAATCGATAATAAAATTGAACCTAATACTAAGGAATGAGGCCTTATTCATTAGTTTAGTTAATAAATTAGAACCCTTTATTTTTTACTATTGAATGCTGCAGCTGGATTCACAGCATTTGCTTTCTGTAGGATCTCTAGCCACTTCAAGTCTAATCCTTTCACTACTTGCAGCGTCTAATAGTGGTGTACTAAGGCTATGATAATTTGCAGACCCACTGCCGCCTCCACCGGATAATACTTCAACAGGTGCAGCATCTATAACTATACGCTCAGGTACTGTTACTCCATTTAAAACTTGCGCTGGTGTTAGCTCGCCGCGAGTAAAACGAGCCCTGATTTGCTCATTGTTAAAAGCCTCCTTTGCTTCCCAGCTACTACCTAAAACTTGCTGTATAGTTAGCTGATTACTGGCAATATAAGCCCTAACATGCTCATTTTTAAAAGCCTCCATTGCATGCCAGCTAATACCTAAAACTTGCTGTATAGTTAGCTGATTACTGGCAATATAAGCTCTAACATGCTCATTGTTAAAAGCCTCCTTTGCTTGCCAGCTAATACCTAAAACTTGCGCTGGTGTTAGCTCGCCGCGAGTAAAACGAGCCCTGATTTGCTCATTGTTAAAAGCCTCCTTTGCTTCCCAGCCAATACCTAAAACTTGCTGTATAGTTAGCTGATTACTGGCAATATAAGCTCTAACATGCTCATTGTTAAAAGCCTCCTTTGCTTCCCAGCTACTACCTAAAACTTGCTGTATAGTTAGCTGATTACTGGCAATATAAGCCCTAACATGCTCATTTTTAAAAGCCTCCATTGCATGCCAGCTAATACCTAAAACTTGCTGCATAGTTAACTGATTACTGGCAATATAAGCCCTGACATGCTCATTTTTAAAAGCCTCCATTGCATGCCAGCTAATACCTAAAACTTGCTGTATAGTTAGCTGATTACTGGCAATATAAGCCCTAACATGCTCATTTTTAAAAGCCTCCATTGCATCCCGGCAAATACCTAAAACTTGCTGTATAGTTAACTGACCACTCGCAATATAAGCTTGTATATAACGCGACTCTAATACTTCTCTTTGCAACGATGTGAAAACCGAGGCTGGATTCGTTAATATTTCAGCGATTCTATTCAAAATTGTTTGTTGCTCTGGGGTAACCTCACCTAGTAATATTTTTGAGACCGGATCATTGAATCTTCCAGCTATAACTTCATCATAGACGTAATTTTTACCAATCCGATCACTTAGCAACCACTCTGGCTTGCGATACTCGGGATGCTTAATAAAGTTTGAAATATTTTCTCGGGCTTGAAGGAATGGATTAGGATGAGAAGCAGTACTAGTTAATAAGAAATGGCTTAATACCTCACTTACCGTGATTAAATTAGTTTTGCTAGTTTGCGCAAATTTAACCAGTGATTTACTATCAATTTGTTTGGTTTCTTCATTAATAAAAGCAGATAAAATTTTAGTTTTAGGTGCAGATGCAAAGTCTGACAAATAATCATGTCCGCCTAGCATATTAATTCCTTGTTAAAGGTTAATTACAGATTAATTATAAAGATCAATCATTAAGGTTTTATTAACAGCCATGTTCTTTCAAAAGAGAGTAAAACATATCATTGATTAAGCTGAGCGCTTAAAAGTGATGATATTTAGTTGATGGGGCTAATTCATTTATTAACAAATAGCCCCCATATTTTATCTATTGAATGCTGCAGCTAGATTCACAGCATTTACTTTCTTCAGGATCTTAAATACTTCAAGTCTAACTCTTTCGCCCATTTCCGTATCTAATAATGGTATGCTAAGACTATAATAATCCGCAGCCTCACCACCTTTGCCCGATAATTTCAGCAGAGGCAGAGCCAGAGACTATATGATCAGGTTCTGTAGGGGCTTCAAGGCGCATCCTTTTGTTACTCCCAGTGGCTAATAGTGGTGTGCTAAGGCTATGATAATCCGCAGCCCCACTACTTGCTTCGCCTGATAATATTTCAGCAGGGGCAGAACCTAAAAGCCTAGGAGCAGGTGCTGTTATTCCATTCAAAACTTGCTCTGGCGTTAGCTCACCCAAACTAAGGTAAAGCCTGACCTGAGTATTATCAAAAGCCTCTACTGCATTTCTACTAATACCTAAAACTTGTTCAAATCTTAGCTGACTACTGACTATATATCTCCTGACAAGATCATTTTCCAAGGCAGAGCTAGCTTGCCGGCTAATACTTAAAACTTGCTCAATAGTTAACAACCCACTAGTTACATAACCCCTTACAAGCCTATTTTCAAAAGCAGACAAAGCATAATAGCTAATACTTAAAACTTGCTCAATAGTTAACAACCCACTAGCAATATAGCCCCTAACATGCTCTTCTTTGAGCGCAAATATTGCTGCAGATGGCTTAATAGCTAAAACTTGCTCAATAGATAACTGACCACTAGCTATATAAGCCCTGATATGCTCACTTCTAAAAGCCATTATTGTATCAAAACTAATTCTTAAAACTTGCTCAATAGTAAGCTGACCATTGGCAATATACGCCCTAATACCTTCTTGCTTGAAAGCCAGATGTGCATCAACACTCATTATAAGAGATTGCTCTAGAGTTAACTGACCACTAGCTATATAAGCTTGTATAGAACGAGACTCTAACGTTTGTCTTTGTATCCCTACAAAAACAGAGGCTGGATTCGCTAATATTGCAGCAATCGAATTCAAAATTGTTTGTTGCTCTGGTGTAATCTCACCTCGTAATATTTTTGACACAGAATCACTGAATCTTCCCGCTATCACTTCTTTGTAGGCATACCCTTTACCGATTCGATCACTTAATAACCACTTTGGTATGCGATACTCGGGATGCTTAATAAAGTTTGAAATATTTTCTCGGGCTTGCGAAAGTGGATCAGGATGAGAAGCGGAATCAATTAATAAAAATCGACCCAGTACCCCTCCAACCATGATTAAATTGGCTTTACTGGTTTGAGCAAATTTAATTAGAGATTTAGTATCAATTTGTTTGGTTTTTTCATTAATAAAAGCGGATAAAATTTTAGTTTTAGGTGCAGCTGTAAAGCCTGATAAATAATCATATCCGCCCAGCATATTCATTCCTTTTAAAGGTTTGTCACAAATTAATTAAAGATAAATTATTAAAGCTTATTAAAAGTCTTAATCTTTCAAAAGAAAGCATAATTTACCATTAAATTTTGCTGAAAGCTTAAATTGTTGTTATTTAATTAACAGGACCTAATTCGTTGATTTAGTTAATAAACAGGCCCCATATTTTCATTGAATGCTGCAGCAAGATTCACTGCATTATTTTTTTTCAAGCTCCGTAGTTGCTTCAAGCCTTTCCCTACTAATACTTGCTGATAATAATGGTGATGTACTCAGACTATGATAATCCGCGGCCCCACTGCCTCCTCCTAATAATGCCTCAGTATGGGCAGAACCTAAAACACTATGATCTCCATTTAAAACTTGCACTGGCGTTAGCTCACTGCTGGCAATAAGAGCTCTTATATCTTTATTTTCAAAAGCTAGCCTATTGTGTTGGGTTATACTTAATACCTGCTCACAAGTTAACTTGCCACTGGCAATATAAGCCCTAATATGTTCATTCTCAAAAGCCAGCCTTGAATCCAAACTAATACTTAAAAGTTGCTCAATTCTTAACTGACCACTGGCAATATAGCCCCTGACATGTTCATTTTCAAAAGCTATTCTGAAATTCCAGCTAGCTTCTATAACCTGTTTAATAGTTAACTGGCCACCAGCAATATAAACTCTAATAAATTCATTTTTTAATGCCGCTCTAGCCTCACTAGTTATATTTAAAACTTGTTCTAGAGATATCTGACCACTAGTTAAATAAACCCTGAAGTGCTCATCCACAAAAGCTAATTTAGCTTCCCACCCCATACGGTGAACTTGCTCAATAGTTAATTGACCACTAGCTATATATGCCCTGGCAAGCACATTTTCAAAAATCGCTTTTATTTCCCACCTCATACTGTGAGCTTGCTTTATAGTTAATTGTCCACTAGCAATATAAGCTTTGATAAACCGTGATTCTAACACTGGTTTTTGCATAAATGAGAAAACAGAGGCTGGACTCGCTAATATTTCAGCGATTCTATTCAAAATTGTTTGTTGCTCTGGCGTAACCTCACCTCGTAATATTTTTGAAATGGGATCATCATATCTTTCCGCGACCACTTCTTTGAATACATGATTTTTACCAAATTGATCGCTTAACAGCCACTCAGGTTTGCGATATTCTGGATGTTTTATAAAATTTGAAATATTTTCTCGAGCTTGCATAACGGAATCAGCATGAGAAATGGGATTCGTTAATAAAAAACTACCTAATACCTCACCAACCATGATTAAATTGGTTTTACTAGTTTGAGCAAATTTAACCAAAGATTTAGTATCAATTTGTTTGGTTGTTTCATTAATAAAACCTAACAAAGCTAGTTCATTAGTATCAGATATCGTTACTGAAAAATCATCGCGCTCGCCCAGCATGCTCATTCCTTTGATTAGTGGCCTTCAGATTAATTATAAAGATGAATCATTAAGGTTTTATTAACAGCCATGTTCTTTCAAAAGAGAGCAAAATATGCCATTGATTAAGCTGAGTGCTTAAAAGTGATGTTATTCAATTGATGGGCCTAATTGATTAATCTAGTTAACAAATAGGCCCCATATTTTTCATTGAATACTGCAGCTAGATTCACAGCATTTACTTTCTTGAAGATCTCTAGCCACATCAAGCCTAACTCTTTCACTACTTGTAGCGGCTAATAGTGGCGTGCTAAGGCTATGATAACTCGCAGCTCCGCTGCCTCCATTTGATAATACTTCAGCAGGGGCAGCACCTCTAACCCTATGGCTAGGCACTGTTTCTCCATTTAAAACTTGCATTGGTGTTAGCTCACCGCGAGTAATACGATCCCTGATATGTTCATTTTCAAAAGCACATAATGCATCTGTGCTAATACCTAAAACTTGCTTAATAGTTAACTGACCACTAGCAAGATAACTTCTGACATATTCATATCTAAACGCACACGCTGCCACAAAAGTTATATTTAAAACTTGCTCAATAGTTAACAACCGACTGGCAATATAAGCCCTTACATGCTCATTTTCGAATGCCCAATATGCATTAGTATCCAAACTTAAAGCTTGATCAACAGTTAACTGACCCCTGGCAAGGTAGTCTCTGACATAAACACTTTTGAGGTTATCTAATGCATCAATACCAACACCTAGAACTTGTTCAACATTAACTATACCACTAGTGATATAGCCTCTGGCATGCACATATTTGAGTTTATTCAATGCATCAAAGTTAAGACCTAAAACTTGCTCAATAGTAATTTTACCACTAGCTATATAAGACCTGATGAACCCAGCATCAAAAGCCACTATTGCACTCCTTCTAATGCTTAAAACCCGCTCAATAGTGAGCTGATTACTAGCTATATAAGCCCTGATATAGCCAGTCTCAAAAGCTTTTAATACGTCATAATCAATTCTAAAAGCTTCAGCTAGAGTTAATTGACCACTAGCAATATATGCTTGTATATAAGGAGAATCTATTACATCTTTTTCAGGCCCTACAAAAATAGAACGCGCCAATTCAGTAATCTCATTTAAAATAGTTTGCTGCCTAGCTGTAATCTCACCTCGTAATATTTTTGAAACAGGGTCACTGAATCTTTCTGCTAAAACTTCATCAAACACATAATTTTTACAAATTTGATTACTAAATAACCACTTCGGATTATGATCAATATTTAAAATCTGTTCAATATTTAACTGACGGCTCACTATATAAGCCCTAAAATGTATATTTCCTAAGGCTTGTTTTGCATTCCAACTCATACTACAAACTTGCTTTAGCGTTAACAGACCGCTAGCAATATAAGCTTGTATATAACGCGACTCTAATACTTCTCTTTGCAACGGTGTGAAAACCGAGGCTGGATTCGCTAATATTTCCGCGATTCTATTCAAAATTGTTTGTTGCTCTGGGGTAACCTCACCTAGTAATATTTTTGAGACCGGATCATTGAATCTTCCAGCTATAACTTCATCATAGACGTAATTTTTACCAATCCGATCACTTAGCAACCACTCTGGCTTGCGATACTCGGGATGCTTAATAAAGTTTGAAATATTTTCTCGGGCTTGAAGGAATGGATTAGGATGAGAAGCAGTACTAGTTAATAAGAAATGGCTTAATACCTCACTTACCGTGATTAAATTAGTTTTGCTAGTTTGCGCAAATTTAACCAGAGATTTGGTATCAATTTGCTTAGTTTCTTCATTAATAAAAGCGGATAAAATTTTAGATTTAGATACAGCTACAAAGTCTGATAAATAATCATGTCCGCCCAGCATGTTCATTCCTTTAATGATTGATTACAAATTAATTATAAAGATAAATTATTAAGGTTTTATTAATAGGCATATTCTTTCAAAAAAAGCAGAATATAGCATGAATTAAGCCAAGAGCTTAAAATTGTTGACATTTAATTAACAGGGCCAAATTCATTGATTCAGTTAACAAATAGCCCCCATATTTTATCTATTGAATGCTGCAGCTAGATTCACAGCATTTACTTTCTTCAGGATCTCTAGCTACTTCAAGTCTAACGCTTCTGCTACTTATTGCTCCTAATAGAGGTGTGCTAAGACTATAATAATCCGCGGCCCCGCTGCCTCCATTTGATACTTCTTCTGCAGGCGCAGGACCTCTAGCTACTCCAAGCCTAACTCTTTCGCTGCTTGCATATGATAATGGTGGCGTGCTAAGACCATCATAATTTATTGCCATTCTACCCATTATAACTTGCGCTGGTGTTAGCACATCAGTTTTGTAAAATGGTCTTACCATATCCCATTCAGCAGCTAAAACTTGTTCAACTGTAAATTGACCACTGGCAATATAACCCCTGATCCTGCTATCTTTAAAACATATTAGTGCACACGTGCTAATATTTAAAACCTGCTCAATAGTAAGCTGGCCTATATCTATATAAGGCCTTATATGCGCATTTTGGAATGCTATTAGAGCATCTTCATTCATACTTAATGCTTGACCAACAGTTAACTGGCGACTGGCAATATACCTCCTAACATGCTCATCTTCGATGTTACCTAATCTAATAAACTCACTACCTAAAACTTGCTCAATAGTTAACTGCCCCCTGGTAATGTAGCCACAGACATAATCATTCGACAAAACTGCTAATGCATCAATAGAACTAATGCTTAAAACCTGCCCAATAGTAAGCTGACTGCTAGCTAAATAAGCCCTGATATACGCATTATTAAAAGCTAATCTTAAATCCCATCTCGTGCTATAAACTTGCTCTATAGTTAACTGACCACTAGCAATATAAGCTTGTATATAACGCGATTCTAATACTTCTCTTTGTATCCCTATAAAAACAGAGGCTGGATTCGCTAATATTTCCGCAATTCCATTTAAAATGGTTTGTTGCTCAGCTGTAATCTCACCTCGTAATATTTTTGAAACCGGGTCATTAAATTTATCTGCAAAAACTTGTTTAAACACATGATTTTTACCAAATCGATCGCTTGGTAGCCACTCTGGTTTACGATAGGCAAGATTTCGGCAAAACAGGATAATATTTTCTCGAGCTTGCATGACTGGATCTGGATGAGAAGCGAAATCAGTTAATAAAAATCGACCTAGTACCTCACCCACCATGATTAAATTAGCCTTACTGGTTTGGGCAAATTTAACTAGAGATTGGGTATCAATTTGTTTGGTTTTTTCATTGATAAAAGTGGATAACATTTTAGTTTTAGGTGCATCTTCTAAGTCTGATAAATAATCATGTCTGCCCAGCATAGTCATTCCTTTAATTGGTTGATTACAAATTAATTATAAAGATAAATTATTAAGGTTTTATTAAGGAAATTTATTTAGTTTTTTTAAAATAGCGGTACAAATGCCTCTTAAGATATTCGTCTCATTGTGGCTTAACTTAGCGCGTTGAAATAAGCGTCTTAAACGTGTCATAAGGTGCCTTGGGTTATCAGGATTTAGAAACTGAATAGCAACTAAAACTTGTTCTAAATGCTGGTAAAACCCTTCTACTTCATTGGCATCTGCTAATGGCTCTTCTGGGCTGCGCTCAGGCTTAAATTCAAGCAGGCTTGATCGAAGCTCATAACACATCACTTGTACAGCTTGAGCAAGGTTTAATGAACAATAATCAGGATTACTCGGGATGCTAATATGATAATGGCACTTTTCAAGCTGCTCATTGGTCATGCCAGTGCGTTCGGTTCCAAATAAAATGGCTACTTTAGTTTGATTTTGTAAAGCTTCTTGCACGATTGGCACCATTTCCTTTGGGCTAAGTAATGGCCAATCAACTAAGCGTTTACGACCACTGGTGCCCAATATAAGCTGGCATCCTTGCAAAGCGGATTCAATAGAATCCACCACCCTTGCATGGTGCAAGATATCTTCAGCGCCAGCTGCCATTGCAATAGCAAGCTCAGAAGGAAAGTCCTTGGGAGCAACCAACACTAATTCTGCAAATCCCATATTTTTCATGGCTCGAGCAGTCGCACCGATATTGCCTGAATGCGAGGTTTCTAATAACACAATGCGAATTTTTTCTAACATTTGCTAATCAACCCTGTAAAATTGTCGGAAATATTGTATCATATAGCCCTTGAAATTCGTTCTTTATAAAAAAAGGGTATAACATGCATTCGATGGTCAATATCGCAGTTCGCGCTGCGAGAAAGGCCGGCGACGTAATTACACGCTCGCTGGATAAAATGGGCTCACTTAATATTACTGAAAAAGGCCCAAATGACTTTGTTACCGAAGTAGACAAGGCCGCAGAAGAAGCCATTTTATACACCATTAGCAAAGCTTATCCAGACCACAGTTTCTTAACGGAAGAAAGTGGTGAAATTATCAATAAAGATGTTGATTCAGTTTGGATTATTGACCCTTTAGATGGCACCACTAATTTCATTCACGGTTTACCACAATATTGCGTATCTATTGCCTTTCAGCAAAATGGCGTTATTGAACATGGGGTGATATATCATCCTCTCACTCAAGACCTATTTACTGCAAGCCGCGGTCAAGGTGCCCAGCTTAATGGTAAACGAATTCGCGTCTCCAAACATGCTAAATTAGAAGGTGCACTGGTCTGCGCTAACTTACCTAGAGACTCCCAATATCTCGAGCAATATTGCCACAGCATGACGCAATTGCATGATAAAGTTGCAGGAATTCGTAAAACAGGCTCAACTGCCCTAGATTTAGCCTATTTATCAGCAGGTTACATTGATGCATTCTGGACCACTTCACTTCAACCTTGGGATATGGCAGCAGGATCGCTACTGATTCGTGAGGCAGGCGGCATGATAACTGACTTAGATGGCGGCGTTGATTATATGGATAAACGCAACCTTGTTGCTGCCAACCCTAAACTCTTGAAATCTGTACTACAATTGATACGAGAGTAACCTATTAAAGCCCAATCTAAATGAACTTACATTCTTATAAAGCCTATACCGATTACGATCAGTACTGCAAACAGGCTTTTATGGTAAGTTTTCGGGACTATATCGCATTTGCACGTCATCATATCGAGACCGTTCGCAAAGAGGCCCATCTTCCGGCTGAGTCTCTGGCTATCGAGATGAATACTCCATTTGAATACCGCCCTGAAAATTTTGATGGCAAACACGCCGTGCTATTAATACACGGTTTTATTGCCAGTCCCTATGTGATGCAAGCCCTAGGCAAATACTTTGTAGAAAAAGGTTTTTTAGTTCGGGCCATTGTTTTACCGGGCCATGGTTGCTCACCCGGGGAGCTTTTGAATGCCAAGCTTACTCACTGGCAAAAAGCGGTAGATTATGGAATGAAAGGCTTACTGAATGACGCCGAAAACGTGCATATTTGCGGATTTTCGCTTGGTGGAACATTAGCAGATCTAGCTAGCTATCGTTATCATGTCAAAAGTCTAATTAAAATCGCGCCGGCCTATGGCATAAGTAGATTATCAGTATTTTTACCCACTTTAACGCATATGCATGTTTCTCGCTTACTACCATTTTTACAATGGAGTTCAGTATCACTTGAAGACAATTTAGCGGCTTATACTGCGTTTCCACTTCATGGCGCTGCGCAAGTATATTTAGCTATTCGAGCCCTGCGTCAATTATTGCAAGAAAAGGGCCTAAGCCCTCCTTCTTTTATAGCCGCCAGCCAAGAAGATGCCACGGTTAAAACTGCTGCTACCCTTAAGGCATTTCAAAATGATGCCCATGCAACTAGTCGGATGCGGCTTTATAGCAGTAAAATCATTGTGACAAATGATCCAAGAGTAGAAATGATAGATAGTAGGAAATTGGGGCCTAATATTTTGGATATTTCACATGTTGCCATGCCGATAGCGCCTGATGATAGCTACTACGGCAAGCAAGGGATTTTTAATGGGCAAGACCAATCAAAATATCACTTTGGCGAACTTAACCATAAAAACATACTGCATCGCCCATTTAAGCGCCTTACCTATAACCCTGACTTCAATAATATGCTGGCCCAAATTGATTCTTTTTTAGACTTAATATGATTGCCATAAAAAAGCCCCCTTTCGGAGGCTTAAACATTCATTCAAGCAATTAGTAATCGCGTTTAGAACGACCACCAAGTACTCCACCAAATGCGGCGGCAAAGCCTCCTAGCAATAGGATAGCAAAACCTGCTATTGCAACGGTGCCCATTACATTACCTGCTTGTTCAGTAGTTTCAGCGGCTTTTTGTTGAGCTTGTAGATATAGTTGTTGCCATTTTTCAATTTTTTGATTAGCTTGATCTTGGCTTAAGTTAGTATATTTAGCTATAACTTTAGCTAGTTGTTGCTGAGTTTGTTGTTGCGATTGTTGGCTATCAGCATTTAAGTAAGCACCAAGGGCTTGGCTGAATTCTTGATTAGCCTCAGCAACGGTTGCCCCATTCTTTTTAATGTTGCTAGCAGCCTGATCTATCAATTGTTGCGCCTGATCATTAATTTGACTGACTGCATTACTCATGGAATTGTTAGCCATTTGCGCCATAGGAGCTGCTTGAGCTGCCGCTTGGCCTGCGGCACTGAGCCCATTGCCAATCAGATCAGCAGTACCACTGAGCACCATACCAACCGTGCTTCCCACAAACATTAGCCCCAATAAAGTAGCTAAACTCCAGGTGGTTAACGCGTTGAGAATACTATCAGTTCGATTGCTAATGTTAGATAGACGGACGGTCGCCCAGCCACCAATAAACATAGCAAAAGCACCGCTTATAGTCCACCATACAATTGAACCGACAGTGATAGTGGTCAAAGTGTTTGGATCTAACTCAAGGTTTGTTAAGCCAATACCAAGGCCAAACATATTAAGTAAAGCCCCAACGGATGCCGCCAAGAAAACCCCTGCAAAAATTGCATTCCAGCGGACCCGGCTTGTTAGTGATACATTAGTGGAAGTATTACCATTCATCGTACTCTCCTTTATGGTTAACCAAACATTAAAAAATAACAATAAAGTGCTTATAGATGTGAAGCTTAGATCAAAGCAAATAGAACTAGTTATTACGGTAAGCAATTAAGGCCATGAAGTCAACGGCAACATCCTAATGATGGATAAAAACATAATATAAACTGAAAATTGCCATGCCTATTAAGATTAAACCACCTAAAGTGTTTAGCCATTTTATAATGGAAGCAGGTAATTTATGACGAGTGACATGCAAAATTCCATTTAAGGCTAACTCCCAAATAGCCGTGCCTATTAATACCCCAGTTGCCATCCATGCTAAGCCATAATGAGCGCTTTTTGCCAATAAAGCAATTTGGCTACTAATAGAAGTCCAAAATATAATGGTAAAAGGGCTACTCATGGTAAGCATATAACTATCAGCAAAATGTCGCCAAAGCTTGGTGCTATAAGGCATAGTAATAGCAGATTTGGGCGGGGTCGCTGTTAACGCCCTTACCCCAAACCACAGCAATAAAACCGCGCCAACACACCCAACTACTTTAACGACAATAGGATGCGCCAATATAGCAAGCACCCCCAAAGAAAACATCATCATATAGGTAGCATCAACAGCACAAGCCCCCATACCAAAAGCTAAGCCGAACTTAGTGCCATAAGTTAAATTTCGGCGGACGATTTCTAAATTAATTGGGCCAAATGGGATGGCAACGCCCCAGCCTATCATTATTCCGTACCATATCAAATGCATATATTACTTCACTTTTTAAGTCTATCTTTGTTGCACTTCGCTTGCACTTACAAATATATATAATCTGGATTCTGATGCCTGCTTTGCAGTATCAGAATGACAAGAGTACCATTTTAGCAACGCCAGACAGTACCAGAATAACGATTTAATGAAATGTCGTCATCCTGATAATGCGTAGCATTCGTCAGGATCTATAATCATTAGCAGTACAATCAATTTTCGGTTCTCATTTATTTAATATAAACTGCTGGCGCTTTGTGTTTGTACTCACAAAAATACATAAACCTGGATTCTGATGCCTGCTAAGCAGTATCAGAATGACAAGAGTACCATTTTAGCAACGCCAGACAGTACCAGAATAACGATTTTTGAAATGTCGTCATCCTGATAATGCGTAGCATTCGTCAGGATCTATGCTCTTCTCAGAACTCATAGCATTTGTGAATTTACATATGCTCTTTTGCGACTTTATAAATTCCAGGAATATTGCGTAAATACTCATGATAATCCAAACCAAAACCAAACACATATTCGTTAGCCACTGCTAATCCAGTAAAATCGGCTTTAGCTAAAGCCCCAGGCTGGCGAGCTTCGGTTTTGTCTAGCAATACTGCGGTGTAGACCTTTTTCGCCTGCCGGCCTTCACAGTACTCAATAATAGCCGATAAGGTTAAGCCACCATCCAAAATATCATCTACCACTACAACAACCCTGCCTTCAAGATCAATTGATGGCTCATGCTTCCAATGCACGCTGGCACCACCCGTAGTTTCGCCGGTATAGCGTGTAGCATGAACATAATCCATTTGCATCGGGAAATTCAGCCGTAAAGCCAACTCACTAGTAGTAATAAGACCACCGTTCATAACGGTTAGCATGACGGGATTTTGATCCTTAAGCTCAGCTTCCATAGTATGTGCCATGGTGTCTATAGCTTGCATGACTTCTTGTTTGCTAAAAAGGCAGGTAGCAGAACGATATACTAAGTTAATATAGTCTGGAGTGATATTTTTCATTTTTATTCCTTTAGATAAGTCTTGATTTGATTCTGCAAGTCTTGCCAGCGCGGTTCTTTAGCTAGTGTTTGCCAAGTATAAGATACTTTAATATTAGGCTCGAGAATTTCATTAGATAGGCACAGCCTAGTTTCAGTTAAATTCGTAAGAACTTTTATGACGGAATCAGGCTCATTACAAAGCAATACTCTATCGCAACCCGCCTCTATTGCAGCTTTAACTGTTGCCACAATATCACCGTATTGTTTAGCGGCCATCATACCCAAATCATCACTAAAAATGATTCCTTTAAAGCCTAACTGCTGGCGTAAAATTTGTTGCAACCATACTTTTGAAAAGCCAGCTGGGTGACCATCCACTTCAGGATAGATCACATGGGCCGCCATCAAGGCGCTAATACCAAGATTAGTAAGCTTTGCAAATGGGATTAAATCATTAGCCTCAATATCTGCCAAAGTACGGGGATCTGTAGCAGATTCCATATGAGTATCATTTACTACAGAGCCATGCCCTGGATAATGCTTGCCAACTGCTTTCATACCAGCTAGCCCCATACCATTAACATAAGCCTGGGCTAATATCGCCACAACTTTAGGGTCATGGTGAAAGCCACGGTTACCAATCACCCTACTTTGACCATTATCGATATCCAACACCGGGGCAAAGCTTAAATCTATGCCACATGAGCGTAATTCCATAGCCATAAGCTCGCCAGCAATTTTTGCAAATTGTATGCCATGGCTTGGGTCTTTATCGTAAACCTGACCTATTTGTCCGGCAGCTGGCAATAAGCTTAAAGGCGCGCGAAATCTTTGAACTCTGCCCCCTTCTTGATCTACTGTCACTAAAAGTTGAGGACTGCGTAATGCATGTATACTTTTAGTTAGCTCTAAAAGCTGCTCTGGGCTTTGGTAATTGCGGCTAAACAAAATTACACCACTAATTAAGGGGTGCCTTAATATGTCTTTTTCAGTTTGTGTTAGCACTAGGCCTGATATACCTACTACTAGAGGCCCTTTTAAAGCCATATTAATTCCTTTTTATTACTGTCTAATAAATAAGTGGGACTATGAATGTGCTGGTGCCTGAGCAGAGTCGAGTAGCAATTGCAGCGCCGCTGCCCTGTCTTGATTACCTGCTTGCTTGGCTAAAGCAATATCCAACTGCATAGAGGCTACCGTGGGCTTAGCGATATTGTTATATTGATTTAGGTTGCTTTGAGCTTGTTGGTACTGCCCAGCCTGAAATTGTAATTGTGCTAACTGCAAATAAGACAGTGCTAGTGTAGGGTCTTGATTGATGGCTTGCTGAAAATATTGCATAGCCTGCGTGTTATCCGGGACTTTTAATGCGCATAAAGCGGCATTCTGATAAGCCACACCAGTATTAGTAAAACTAGGCTGAGCAATGGCTTTCAAGAAGTAGTTAATACCATTTTGATAATCTTTAGTATTGCAAAGGAAAATACCATAACCATTTAGTACTTTAGGATCATTTGGAGCTAATTGTAAGGCCTGTAGATATTCAGTCTGGGCTTTCTTGGTATCACCCACAGTTTGTAAATAATAGCCCATGGTATAATGAGCTGATGGTAAATTTGGTGCAAGCTTAATTGCTTCAAGCAATTTAGCTTTAGCTTCTGGCAACTGTTTAGCTTGCAAGTAATTTAGCGCCAGTTGGACGTCTGCTTGAGCCGCTTGAATGTTTTGTTGTTGCATTGTGGCATTTTTAGGCATAGAACTACAGGCTATCAATGAGCCTGCAACTCCAGTTAAGGCCACCCACCGAAGAAGCTTATTCATTTGTTAATCCTTTTTAATCCCAATTGATTCTTTATATTTATTAAATTTTGCCTGGCGTGAGGTACGGTCTTGGACCTGCCCAACCAACTGACCACAAGCCGCATCAATATCATCACCACGTGTCTTACGAATAGTAGTCACTAAACCAGCTTTTTCAAGTACGGATTTAAATCGATGAATGCGATTATTGCTAGAACGCTCATATTTCGTGCCAGGAAAGGGATTGAAGGGAATCAAATTAAATTTACAAGGCAAATCTTTTACCAGCTCCACTAGTTCTTCTGCGTGGTGAGGAAAATCATTTACTTCTTGCAGCATCACGTATTCGAAGGTGATATTTTTATGTGGGTCTTTAACCACATAATTTTTGCAGGCATCAAGCAACTGAGACAATGGGAATTTACGATTGATTGGAACCAACTCATTGCGTAAATCATCATTTGGCGCATGCAAGGATACTGCTAAAGATACATCGGTTCGTTTAGCCATTTCATACATTTCAGGAACTAAACCTGAGGTACTCAAAGTCACTCGACGCTTGGACATGCCATAAGCATGATCATCCATCATCAAGTCCATTGCACTCATTACGCTATCAAAATTTGATAAAGGCTCACCCATTCCCATCATGACCACATTAGTCACTCGACGATCATGCGCCCCATTCTGTTTTGATAACTGCCTCACTGCCAGCCAGACTTGGCCAATGATTTCTGAAGTCTTTAAATTGCGATTAAAGCCCTGAGTACCGGTCGAACAAAAGCTACAAGTCATCATGCAGCCGACTTGGGATGAAACACATAAGGTGCCACGATTGGCCTCAGGAATATAAACTGTTTCAATAGCGTTGCCATCTGGCATGCGCATGAGCCACTTATGAGTTCCATCATTCGATGGCTTATTGAGAATCATTTCTGGCACACGGATTTCACAGACTTCTGAAAGTTTTTGACGCAATGATTTACTGATATCCGTCATTAATTCAAAGTCAGTCACACCACGTTGGTGCAGCCATTGCAGCATTTGATATGCACGAAATGGCTTCTCACCAAACGAAGCAAAAAAATCGACCATAGCTTTACGGTCTAAATCCATCAAATTGATTTTTTTGCCAGTTTCCATGTTTTATCTAACGCAGATTTCGCTACCCGCGAAGAAAAATGCAATTTCTTGAGCAGCAGTTTCAGGAGCATCAGAACCATGAACAGCATTGGCATCAATGCTATCTGCAAAGTCAGCACGAATTGTGCCAGGTTCAGCTTTCTTAGGATCAGTAGCACCCATTAATTCGCGATTTTTAACAATAGCATTTTCGCCTTCCAACACCATTACCATTACGGGGCCAGATTTCATGAAGTTTACTAAGTCTTTGAAGAAAGGACGAGCTTTATGAACGGCATAAAACTCACCGGCAGTTTTCTCAGACAATTGCATCATTCTTGCTGCAATTACCTGCAAGCCTGCTTTTTCAAATCTACTAACAATTTGACCTACAACATTTTTTGCTACAGCATCAGGTTTAATAATCGATAAAGTACGTTCAATAGCCATATTATTCTACTCCATTACTCGCTTAAAAGTGGGGCGTAGTATAACAAAACGTTATATTAAAATAAAATGAATTAAGCAAAATTTTGGCATATTCTAGATAGTTACACTATTTAACAGACACGCTTGCCACATACCAATAAACCGCCCAAAAATGGCAAAATCCAGCGGCTAAAACGAATAAGTGCCAAATACTATGGGCAAATGGCACGGTTTCCATCATAAAAAACAGCACGCCAAAGGTATACAATAACCCTCCTGCTAAGAGCCATAATAAAGCTTCCACTGGCAAGGCATCTGTAATAGGCACAATGGCGACGACTATAATCCACCCCATAGCCACATAGGTTAGAACTGATAAAATTTCAAGCTTATCTACCGCTACAAGCTTGAAGAATGTCCCAACCACAGCCAGCCCTAACACCACTCCAAATAATGACCAACCCCAAGCCCCTTGCAGGGTAATTAAAGTAAAAGGCGTATAACTGCCGGCAATTAACCAATAAATAGAAATATGATCAAGCATACGAAAACGCTTTCGCAACAAGCTATTAACGGTCAAATGATATAAAGTGGATGAAAAATAAGTAAAGATAAGGCTCGCACCAAAAATACTACATGCGACGATCGTCCTGGCTGTTCCATGCTCAGCTGATCGCATAACTAATAAGATTAACGCGGCGACAGACAGCAATAAGCCTACAAAATGAGTTAAACCATTGCAAATTTCTTCATATCGGTACCATTGATGCGTACAGTTTTCGTGCACGTGGTTACATCTAGCAAATAGTTTCATAAGGGCATTTCCTAAGCAAATTCTTCATCATGAGATTGCAAGCTAAGATGTTGTCCAACTAAATTACGAATATTCATTACACCTCTATCAAATATAAAGTACTGGCCTTTAATGCCAAGTAATTGCGCTTTAAATTTGCCTTGCTCATCAAATTCTGCTGTTTTGATTGTAATTGGGTAGCGTAACACAGGATAGTGAAACTCATATACTTTCATATCATTTATAAAGTTAATAGCCCCTTCGCCCAACTGTTCAGAGAGTTGCGCTAATTTAGGCTTGAGAGTATTTATCAAACTATCACGACTGCTTAGCATATCCAGCTGTTCAGGCTGACCTTGCAGCATTTTACGCCAATTAGTTTTATCCGCCACTGCAGTTTTAAATATAACTTCAACCAAGCCTGAAACATAACGGTCTTTGACTTTCAGAATTGGAATGGCATAAGCCGCACCCTGATCGATCCATCTCGTTGGTATATTGGTGCCACGAGTAATGCCAACTTTTAGAGACGATGCATTGGCCAAATAAATATAATGGGCCTGAAAACAATGTTGCTCACCCCAGGCAGGTTCTCGACAAGTTCCGTGCCTAAAGTGACATAACTCTGGTTTGACTATACAAATATCGCATTGCGCTAAAGTCTGGGTACAAGGGAAACAAAATCCTTGCTGATAGCTTTTTTTAATAGCTCGATTACAGGCTATACAATGAATGGTTCCATTAAGGTGTAAGCTGATGGTTTTACCTATTAACTCATTGAGCAAAACCTCTTCGCCTTCAAATTGCAAGGTGTAGCTTACCTGGCCATTTTCATCGGCTTTGCCATGCATTCTTTTTAATTGACCGGCTATTTGCATTAAGTATTCACCATGGTGAGTCGCATTGATAGATCAATAGCTTGAATATTTTTAGTTAAGGCACCCACAGATATATAATCTACCCCGGTGGCAGCAAATTCATGAATAGTCTGTAAATTGACATTTCCAGAAACCTCAAGCTTCACTCGATGGGCATTTAGAGCCACAGCTTGCTGCATATTCTTTAAATCAAAATTGTCCAACATCACAATATCCGCTTGAGCTAGAATCGCCTCCTCTAGCTGAATAAGGTTTTCCACCTCAACTTCAACCGGTTTATCTGCAGCTATTGCTCTGGCTCTATTGATGGCAGCAGTAATGGAACCTGCAGCGGCGATATGATTTTCTTTGATTAGAAACGCATCATATAATCCCATGCGATGGTTTTTTCCGCCCCCACAGGTCACGGCATATTTTTGTGCCAACCTAAAACCTGGAATAGTTTTACGGGTATCGAGTAATGTAGTGCTGGTGCCTGTAAGTTTTTCCACATAGCGATGCACCATGGTAGCCGTACCAGACAGCATCTGCAAAAAATTTAAAGCACTGCGCTCTGCAGTGAGCAAGCTACGCGCCTTGCCTTCAACTTCAAATAATACTTGATTAGCTTGTGCTTGTTCAGACTCTTTCACTTTCCAGTTAATATTGACACTGGGGTCGACTTGTCTAAACACTTCATCCACCCATGCTTGGCCACAAACAATCATGGTCTCACGAGTGATAACTTTAGCAATGGCATAGGTGTTGGCATCGATTAACTGAGCGGTAATATCCTCAGGCCCAATATCTTCTTCGAGCGCGGCCTTGACCATATTAGCAATGACTGAATGAGGGACCATGTTTTATCACTTATTGGTAAAGTTAACCATTCGTTCCAGTGGAATTAAGGCTTTTAATCGAATTTCTTCAGGAACAAAAATTTCATTAGTTTGTGACTCTAATGACTCTGCTAGATTTTTCAAATCATTCATGGCCATCCAAGGACAATGGGCACAGCTTTTACAAGTAGCGCTGGTTCCGCCAGTGGGGGCTTCAATAAAAGTTTTTTCAGGGGAAGCCTGCTGCATTTTATAAAAGATACCTTTATCAGTTGCCACAATAAAAGTAGTATTTGCTAAAGTCTGGCTGGCTTTTAATAGCTGCGAGGTTGAGCCCACAGCATCCGCTAAGGCCACCACTTCTTCTGGTGACTCAGGGTGGACTAACACAGCGGCATCAGGAAATTGTTTTTTCAATTCTTTGATGGCATTAGCTTTAAACTCTTCATGAACAATACATGAGCCTTGCCAGAGCACCATATCTGCCCCAGTTTTATTCTTGATATAATTACCCAAATACCGATCAGGCGCCCATAGGATTTTTTTGCCTTCAGCCTGTAAATGCTCAATTACCTCTACTGCTATACTTGAGGTGACGACCCAATCCGCCATGGCTTTAATCGCGGCTGAGGTATTAGCATAAACCACTATCGTACGGTCCGGATATTTATCACAAAATGCTTTAAATTCTTCTGGCTGACAGCTTAAATCTAATGAGCAATTTGCCTCTAAAGTAGGCATTAAGACTTTCTTATCTGGGCTTAATATTTTTGCGGTTTCACCCATAAACTTAACCCCAGCTACCATAAGAGTTTGAGCTGGGTGTCTGGCACCAAACCGTGCCATTTCTAAAGAGTCGGCAATGATACCGCCAGTATCTTCTGCTAATTTTTGAATTTCGGCATCGACATAGTAGTGCGCGATTAATACCGCATTTTTTTCAATTAATAATCGCTTAATTTTTTCACGATAGAATTCCACTTGCTCTAGGCTTAAAGGCGCATGCTCTTTTGGCCAGCAACTGTCCACACGATTTTGATAGGTTTCAGTTAACATTTCACACCATTCGTCAATTTGATTATACCGTAAGCTTCAGCTAAACAATTTACTGGTCACATCCGCATCACTTGTAATATTAAATTAACGATCAAATAGATTTCATCATCCCTTGCAAAGCCGCACGAATTAGCTGATCACTTGAAGTATATTCTTCTGCCAGCTGACTTATCGCTTTACTTGCCTCAGCAGGCTTATACCCCAAAGAAACTAAAGCACTTATAGCATCATGCTCTGCTTGCTTGACTGGGTCCAATGCCGTCAATTTTACTGCTTCTGAAGCCAATTGACCAGCACTTGTCGACCATTCCCAATCTGCCAGGCGGTCACGCATTTCAATTAATAGCCTTTCAGCTGTCTTTTTGCCAATCCCAGGGACCTTAACTAGCATGACTGAATCGCCGCTGATTATACATTGAGCGAAGGTATCTGCTTCCATGCCAGATAAAATACTTAAGGCTGATTTGGCCCCAATGCCATTTACTTTAATAAGCTCTCTGAATAAACGTCTATCTCGTTGATTGATAAACCCATACAATTGTTGAGCGTCTTCTCTGACCACAAAATGGGTATATAGCTTTATTTTTTCACCCATTGGCGGCAAGTGGTATAAAGTGGTCATAGGAACTTCGACCTCATAGCCTACGCCATTTACATCAATCAATAAAGTATTGAGATGTTTTTCAATCAGGATCCCTTGGATACTGCCTATCATCTTAAGCGCCCTCTTACGGTTTTCTTAGCGTCCCCAAGAGAAAGCAAGCTTTGACTGGTATGATAATGGCATAACGCAATGGCCAAAGCATCTGCTGCATCCGCTTGAGGAGATTGACTTAAGTTTAGCAGCGTTTTAACCATTTGCTGAACTTGAGTTTTATCAGCCGCTCCATAACCTACTACAGCTTGTTTAACTTGCCTTGCTGAGTACTCAGCCACAGTAAGGTCATGGGATGCCATGGTAACGATGGCCACCCCTCTGGCCTGACCTAATTTAAGCGCTGAATCTGCACTATGATACATAAAAATTTGTTCAATAGCGGCCTCAGTGGGTCGGAACTGTTCGATAATGGTGTTGATACCATCATAAATCTCACGCAGCCTTAAAGCCACGGTGTCTGCTTTTATCCGGATACAGCCGCTAGTGACATAGTGGCATTTCTTGCCAATCTGCTCAATAACACCAAATCCGGTGATTCGTGACCCAGGATCTATACCCAATATGATGGACATTAGACCCCAAGCCCGTTTAATCCAAGCACCAAATCCTTAGCGAGTTCATATAAACGCGGATGGGATAGTTCAAACTCTTCAATTTTATTAATTTTTACTGCGCCTAACACCTTGTCTTGCTCAGCTTGACTAAGCCCAGATAATTCTTGCTTGAGCTCAGTCAGCAAATGCATTAATTCCTGCTTCTTACTCTCAGTCAATTCAGGACTTGATTGGAATATCAATTCAATTTTCTGCAAAGTTTTATCTAACACAAGCCGCTCCTTAATCTAATTGGGCCATAATTTCTGGCGAGATACTGGCATTAGTATAGACCTTTTGCACATCATCGAGCTCTTCCATCATATCAATTAATTTTAAAATTTTAGCGGCGCCCTCTAAATCTTGTTCCATTTCAGTAGAGGCAGTCATGGTAACTTCAGCATGATCAGGCTTTAAGCCTTTAGCGATCAAGGCATCATTAACGACGCCAAATTGCTCTGGAGTAGTGATGACGTCAAAAGACCCATCATCATTGCTAGCAATATCATCAGCCCCAGCTTCAAGTGCCGCTTCCATTAATTTATCTTCATTAACCCCAGAGGCATAGCTCAAAATCCCCTGTTTGGTAAATAAATAGGCCACAGACCCATCCGTACCTAGATTGCCTCCACATTTACTAAAGGCATGACGGACTTCACTGACTGTGCGAACTTTATTATCAGTAATACATTCAACCATGACAGCCACGCCACCCGCACCATATCCTTCATAGCGAATTTCTTCTACTTGAGAGCCTTCGTCTCCTCCAACTCCACGCTTAATGGCGCGATCAATGGTGTCTCGAGTCATGTTAGCATCTAATGCATCATGAATAGCCGCGCGCAAACGTGGATTATTAGCCACTTCGGCCCCACCCGTTCTGGCTGCAATAGTAATCTCACGAATCAATCTGGTAAAAATCTTGCCTTTCTTGGCGTCTTGGGCAGCTTTTCTATGCTTAATATTGGCCCATTTACTATGCCCCGCCATACCTATACTCCTATATTTTTTGGTAATTCAACAATACTTGTGTGTTCTTTATTGTATTCAAATGGAGATTGCTCCAAAATCAATGCTCTTGGCTCCCCCATATATAAATGAGCTAAACCAGGTTTAATCACTAACCAATCAGCTTTTTTTAAATTTAAACATTTCACTTGATTAGCTTGTTCAGGAAACCAGATATATACTTTTGCATTACCTTCAATGACATAAATATATTCCTCTTTAACTTTATGACAATGGCCGCCTCTTGGCTTATTTGCTAATAGCTCAAATACCATTACAGTCCGACTCGCTTCAGGTAAATTTAAAAATGCCGTCTCGCCTTTTTCATTCTGGATAAAACCCAGCTGCCGCCCTTCCATTTGAGGCGGGACCTCTGCCAAATTCACTTTTACAAAATAATCTTCCAGCTTTAGCATTTTAAGCCTTCACTGGTTTAGCAATTTTTATGCCAAGCTCTCGAACTTGAGCATCTTCTAACATAGTAGGGGCCTGTGTCATTAAGCAAGATGCGGTTTGAGTTTTAGGGAAGGCAATCACATCACGAATGTTATTAGTGCCTGTCATCAACATCACTAATCGGTCTAGACCAAAGGCCAATCCGCCATGAGGTGGCGCGCCAAATTGTAAAGCTTGTAATAAAAAGCCAAATTTGGCTTCAGCTTGCTCTTTATTAATCCCAAGCAAATTAAAAACAGCCTGCTGCATTTCTTGGTCATGAATACGGATAGATCCCCCGCCCACTTCATAACCATTCAATACGATATCATAAGCATGTGCGTTGACATTTTCTGGGTCATTTAACTCGTCTAAACTTTGAATATTAGGCTGAGTAAAAGGATGGTGTCTTGCGGCCCAACGAGGCTCGCCTTTTTCAAACATAGGGAAATCCGTAACCCACAATGGCGCCCACTCGCTGGTAAACAAATTCAGATCATGGCCTAACTTGCTACGCAATGCGCCAATAGAAGCATCTACCACATCACGATGGCCCGCACCAAAAAATATAATATCACCATTGACTGCTTCAACTGCTTGTAAAATTTTAAAGACCAAAGCTTCATCCAAGAATTTTAGAATGGGAGATTGCAAGCCTGCTAATCCTTGCGTGAGATCATTAACTTTAATATAAGCTAAACCCTTGGCACCGTAATTGCCAACAAATACCCCATAATCATCCAGCATTTTGCGAGTGAGCTTTTCAGCACCCTGAGGCAGCTTTAATGCTACAACCCTGCCATATTTATCTTTAGCCGCATCGCTAAACACTTGGAACCCACAGTCTTTGACTAATGGAGCTAAATCGACGAAATGTAATGGGATACGTAAATCAGGCTTATCACTGCCATATAAACGCATAACCTCGCTATAGGTCATACGAGGAAAATCAAGGAATTGAATATTTAATACAGAAGAGAATAAGTGCTTCATCAAGCCTTCAGTCATATTCATTATCCATTCGCGATCAATGAATGAAGCCTCTATATCAATTTGAGTAAACTCAGGCTGGCGGTCTGCGCGCAGGTCTTCATCTCTAAAGCATCTGACTATTTGATAGTAACGATCGAACCCTGAGACCATTAGCAATTGTTTAAAAATTTGCGGGGATTGTGGCAAAGCATAAAAACAACCATTATGAACTCGGCTCGGTACTAAAAAGTTACGTGCCCCCTCTGGAGTCACATTGTTTAACTCAGGAGTTTCAATATCCAAAAATCCATGCTCATCAAGATAACGGCGCGTTTCTTGTTTGATTTTATTTCTAATAATTAAACGTTCTTGCATTTCAGAGCGACGTAAATCTAAATAACGATATTTTAACCGTACTTCTTCGGTTACTTTTTGAAACTCATCCATCTGAAAAGGAATAGGCTCAGAGGTATTTAAAATGACCAGATGGCTTCCGACCACTTCAATTTTACCTGAGCGTAAATTGGCGTTAGATTGATTATCGGGTCGTAGGCGAACCTCGCCTTTTACTTGGATAACAAATTCATTACGCAAGGTCTCGGCTTTGGTAAAAATAGCTTGATTTTCAGGCTCAAATACAACTTGCAGTAAACCTTCACGGTCCCTCACATCAAGGAATATCACGCCACCATGGTCACGACGACGATGGACCCAGCCACAAATTTCTACATTTTGGCCAATCAAGCTTTCGGTAATTTCACCACAATAATGCGTACGATTTTTCAAAACTTTCCCCAGCATAAATATTTAATGTAATTTCGCACGACATTATAGCGGCTTGGCAAGCTTACTAACAAGTGTTAATCAGCAATCGTTTGTGTATAATGAGCTGCTTAATTTTTGTGAGGACCCTTGATTGTGAATAAAGGTAGAACATACAGCAAGCTTGGCTATTTCATTGTAGCCCTTGGCGCTATTTTTTATTGTTATGAATATTTTCTCAGGATCATGCCAAGCGTAATGAAACCTGAGCTTATGTCGACATTTAATATCAACGCCACCTTATTTGGCACTTTAAGCGCTTTTTACTTTTACGCTTATACCCCTATGCAAACCATAGTGGGAGTGATGGTTGACCGTTATAAGATTCGAAACACCCTATGTTTTGCCGTATTATGTTGCGTTATTGGTACCGTATTAATGGCTAGAACGGATAGTTATACTATTGCTGCTACTGGCCGGTTCCTTCAGGGCTTAGGGTCTGCTTTTGCCTTTGTAGGCGCTCTAAAACTTACCACTCTATGGCTGCCTGAAAAGAAATTTGCCTTTTATTCAGGTTTTACCAATATGCTTGGCTTCTTGGGCGCGGCCTTTGGCGATTATTTTCTTGCCAATATCATTAGCCCTTCAAATTGGCGACATGTACTGCTTATATTCTGCATAATTGGCTTAGTTTTAGTCGTGATTTTTTGGCTTTCTCTACGCTCAGAATCTAGTAAAACAAATATACATCCAGAAACCAACCTTAGCTTTGCTCAAGCTTTAAATTATCTGAAGCTAATCAGCAAAAACCCCTATGCCTGGGCTGCAGGAATCATGGCCTATTTGCTATATTTACCTACTGATGTCTTTGCAGGGCTTTGGGGCATTCCATACCTGCAAGTTTTGCATGGATATTCTAAAACTCAGGCTGGCTTGGCTAGCTCCATGATATTTTTAGGTTGGGCAATTGGCGCACCTATTCAGGGCTGGATCTCAGACCACTTTTCTAATCGATTGCGAGTCATTTCAGTAGGCGCTCTTATGTCAGCTATATTAGCTTGCATCACCTTGTATGTGAGTGATATTAGCTTCCCACTGTTATGTGCTTTGTTCATTTTATTTGGTATTTTTTCTAGTGTTGAAATTTTAACCTTTGCCATGGCGCGTGATATTGCCAGCCCACAAACTGCTGGTATGGCTATTGCTTTTGTTAATACTCTTTGTATGATGGGCGGCTTGATATTCCAACGCGAAGTAGGTTCATTACTCGATAAAAGTTGGTCTGGGAAAATGCTAGATGGCCTACCTTATTATTCAGTCCAAGAATATCAACACGCATTGTTAATTATTCCCATTAGTTTATTTTTAGCTTTTATTTTGGCCCTAATAACTAAAGAGAAAAAGTAAACTGGCATGAAATTAAATAGCACTGGCGTCAAATAAATTATCTACTGGCATATTAAGCGTTTTAACTTGCTGCTCGTTAACGCTAACTAATATTTTACGCAAATTAGATTGCCAGAGCTCAACTTCCTCTCGATGGTCTGAGCTTATATTATCAGGTATGAAATAACCGACTTTATGATAAAACTCATATAAGCTCATAGCATGGAGGTCAGCACTTAAAATAAAGTCATCTTTTACTGTCATATGGATTATTTTAGCATCTAATAATGTATCTATAACTCCTTGAAGCTCTTCTGTCCTACAATGCGGCTCTTCTTTAAGTAATTGGGTCATGGATAATGACTGCCCCTTGATAAACGCTTTTCGTAAATGGCCAAGCACTCTAAATGCCAATAAAAATGGCGGGATTTGTTTTGCATATAAACGCTGCCCCTGACCTAATCTAAGTCCATTAACTACTAGTGATCCCACTAAAAAAATTAGCCAGGACACGTAAATCCAAATTAGGAATAAGGGGATGGTTGCTAAGGTGCCATAAATTAATTGGTAGGTAGGGAAATGTACTACATAGAAGCTGAAACCTTGTTTGGCTATCTCAAAAATTGCGGCCGCAAATACTGCGCCTAACAATGCATGGGAAACTTTAACTTCACAACGAGGGACCGCAAAATACAAAAAGCCAAAACCCACTACCGTACAAATGAACGGCAATGGGGCTAACCATTGAAAGTGGCTCAGATCTACTTTCAGAAAATGCGAAGAAGCTAAATATGAACTTATTGCTAGACTTAAGCCTAACAAAATCGGCCCAATAGTAAGCATGGCCCAATATAATAACAAAGAGGCTGTGAGTTTCCTTGGTGAGCGCAAATGCCATATGTCATTAATATTGCCTTCGATAGTTATCATCATCATGATGGCTGTAACAAATAAAAAGGCGAACCCAATAACGGGTAAATGCGAAGCTTGATCACCAAAACTGGCTACATATTTTTGTACCACTTCGCCCGTATGAGGCACAAAATTATTGAATATAAAATTTTGTACCCGCTCAGAGATGTTTTCAAAAAATGGCAGCATGCTTAATGCAGAGAACACTACCACCATCAGTGGAACCAAGGCCAATAGCGTGGTATAGGTTAATGAGGATGCTCGCAGTATGCATCTATTTTCAATAAATTGAATTCCTATCCAATGCCAAAATGCTAGAAACTGTGTAAAATGATGACGAATATTTTGTATTTCTTTCATTAACAACCCCGGGGGAATAAATGAGTGACTATATTTTAATTCTATACTATAGCCGTGATGGTTCCACAAAAAAATTAGCTCATGAGATTGCTCGTGGAGTAGAAAAAGCTGGAATGCAGGCTAAACTTCGCACCGTACCTGCCATTGCTCCTGTAACTGAAGTTGCCGAGCCTAACGTACCTAAAGATGGCGATTTGTATGTGACCAAAGAAGATTTAAAACAATGCGCCGGTATTGCGCTTGGTAGCCCTACTCGGTTTGGCAATATGGCAGCCCCAATGAAATATTTTTGGGATACCACTACTGATTTATGGTTTTCTGGCGCATTAATTAATAAACCAGCCGGGGTATTTACCTCCACCGCCTCTATGCATGGCGGCCAAGAAGCGACTTTACTTAGCATGATGATTCCATTGATGCATCATGGCGCATTGATGGTTGGAATACCCTATAGTGAAGCGGCATTATCTGAAACCCTTAGCGGCGGCACACCTTATGGCGCATCTCATGTCAGTGGCAGCAAACATGAGCGCAGCATAAGTGAAGATGAAAAGACATTAGCTCAAGCATTAGGCCTACGCTTAGCAACTTTAGCTAAAAAATTAAATTGAGATAATTGAATGTTATCCTGGCAATATATAAGTCAGGATAATATTTTTATGCTTAGCCGCCTTGCCAGAATGAAACCTATTTCAAAATTTGCCCAACTAATGGAATAACCTTATGCAACTTATTCTTGCCTCCTCTTCTAAGTCCAGGTTTCAAATCTTAAGTAAACTGCAAGTGCCGTTTGCACAAGCCATCCCAGACATTGACGAATCTGTTTTTCCACATGAAAACCCTGTGGAGCATGTCTTGCGTTTAGCCGTATCTAAAGCTAAAAAAGTGGCGGATTCGCATCAAAATGCTTTGGTAATTGGGGCGGATTCTGTGGCAATATTGAATAATGAAATCGTGAGCAAACCAGATTCCTATGAGGATGCTATTAGACAATTACGCCACGCTAGTGGCAATTGTATTTATTTTCATACCGGCTTGGCTTTAGTGAATAGTATTACGGGCAACATTCAAAGCACGGTTGAAACCATAAAGGTCCACTTTAAAACTTTATCTGATCACATCATCAAGTCTTATTTAGAAAAGGATCAGCCATTTGACTGCGCCGGCAGTATTAAAGCCGAGGGCCTTGGTATTGCTCTAATTGAAAAATTTGAATGTGAGGACCCAAACTCATTGATAGGCCTTCCATTAATCAAACTGATAAACATGCTCGAAGCCCAAGGTTTTTCTGTTTTATAAATTATTTTTTGGCATAGTATTACAGCAGAATTCGCTTTATTATCCTGGTCATTCAACGTCACACCAAGGAATTACTATGCCAACTTCAGAACATAAATTTATTGTGATTTCAAGCAATGATAGGGCTTATGATCGCCTTATCAGCCGAATCAAAGGCCCCCGTCCACTTTATGACTTTACTGAGACCTTAAGAACCGATCATGAGACTATTAGCTATAAAGCCGGTGAAAAAGATATTACAGCGCTATTGTGGCGTTCAGCCGAGAGCAAATTTTCAAAAGCTGCCAGCGAATATAGCAAACGTTGCAATGCCGTTGTTTTATTAGCAGACCTTAATGATCCTAAAACGCTTGAAGCGGCTATTGCAAGTTGGAAAGAAATAACCACAGTAGCCCACTCTAAAATTTTTGTTATACCCACTGTCAATCCTTCTGAAGCTTCTATGTCAGTTGAGGCATTAGCTGACCTACTACCAAAAGATTTTACTATATGCCCTATTGTATCCACTAAGTCTGAAGCAACAGTCACGCTGATCCGTGCTGAAACTTTAATCAGCATAAGCTCGATTATATTATCTTATGAAGCTGAGAAAGAGGCTGCATTAGCACCAACTTCAGCTCAAATGCTATATAACCTTCGAGCACAATCAGCACAAATGGCTCGAACTTTTTTTGATGCCGGTATAGTGCTTGATAGAGCATCGTCAGAAAGCTCAGTTAGCCCTGAACCTGCTGGTTTATAAGTTTTTCATAACTACTCTCAAACTCTCTATAAGCTGTAATGATAGGAGAGTTTGATCTCGTCAAACCACCCTTCGATAAACTCATGGCGACCGGTAGTTAACAAATGAAAGTCATCCTGTGATTGCGCCAGCAAGCCACAGGGTCCATGTGAGCCTAGCGCATTGCCATTTATTTATATATAAATCACTCAAAGAAAATACATTGCTGCATTAATTGAAAATAGCGCAAAATCAAGCTATCGCAATGAGTTTAATGATGATAAATTATATGCCACAAAGTAACTCATCATTAGGATTATTATGCCAGGCATTTTCCACAAATTTACTCTTATCCCCAGCACAGAATTATCGTATAAACACTTTATCGCTAAGTTAAACGGCAAAATGCTTGAAGAGCTAGGGCCTATTAATCCAGCAGTAAACATGACGACCCAAAAATATGGCGTTAATGGCTTTGATATCACCAGCTTATTTTTTTATTACCCCACACTATTTGATGCAAAGGTTTCTCCTGCATTCGATGCAAGATTTTTTGGGGCCATGGATGCGGCTATTTTTATTGTCGATTTAACGGATGCCTCTAGTCTTGATAAAATTGCGGCTCAATTTAGTGCATCGACCTTTGCTCCAGGCTTTAAAGTTTTTATCATGTTGTTTGATGACTCTATCGAATCAGACCTCAGCACAGATATAGCCAAATCCAAGTTACCTGAACACTTCATTGTTTGCCCTGGCATCCTAACTCCTCAAGAAGCTGGCAAAGAGACGCAAGATTTTACTGCCATTCAATTTATCAGCGCGATTGTAGAAGCTCTAAAGGCCGAAAGCATGTCAGCATTAGCACCATTTGATGACTCGAGAGCGCTTGCAAAAGCCGTTAGCACCAAAGCAAGTAAAGAAAATAAATATGCAGCACCAGCACCTTTTGCTAAAAGCCATATGAAGCCTGTGCTAGGCGCTCGCTCTTCAAATGTTAGCTCAACTGAATTAGGCAAAGTGACTAAGCTAAGCATAACTCGCCCTACCGCCGCAGGAGCAGGATCCACATTAGAAAGATAAGCTATTTCTAGGCCATGTAAGAAGCCCAGGTATTAGCTATTAAGCTCTCTATAATCAGCATCCGTATGAGACCTAGCAAATGGATTTAAACATGAAAAGGTCCTACACAGACAATCAAAAAAACTCGTAGCTTGAGGACAAGGAGCCGCATCAGGAACGACCCTTACTCTGGATCTACTAGGCCCAGTCATCAACCTTGTTTGAGCTAAATTGTGCGGACGAGAGATGGCTTTTATCTTCCTTGTTCTAGCAACAAGAATATGTCGCCGTCTCTGCCAAGCGGACGCCAGCTGTAGCTCATCTCCTTTAGGATGGGTAACATCCGCTATCCCATATTTTGTCATTGTTACATAATGAACAATCCCATCAAAGACGGCCTTAATGGAATCAAGGTTACTGTGATCCATTAATTTCCTAGGCATCAATACCTTGGCATCATGATAAGTTTTATTTATTTTATAACGGATAGCGTCAACCAATAAGGTCCCATTTGGAATAGTTTCTCGATAACTATTAGGCAAAATTATCAATGGAATTTTTCTTTCTGCTGCAAACTTAATGTAATCATCAATCCATTGATATGTATCATCAAGCTTATGAACATTTCTATAATCAGGGATTATCACAAGCACGTCTGTATCTTTAGTATCATGTTCTAATAAAACCCACTTAGTATAATCTGGAATTGACCAAAATTTGATCCCACACAAATGTGGACCTAACATGCGAATTGCAGTCTGGAAGTCGACCCCCATTATATAATCAGTATGCGTATATAAAGGTTGTAAAACTCCGCTTACATAGCTTCTTACAGTCGCATCAGAGCTACGTTCTTGAATTACACAAATTTTTGCACTAATACTTGCTCTTGCACTGCTCATCATAGCAATAGCTCCAGATATTCATTAAAGGCTAAAAATACTTTTTTAAATTATTTTATGCCCCACATTTCTTGGTAGTGTGAAATAGCAGAGATTAACTGCTTATCAGGGCTATTTACTGTTAGGTATTCAATCAGGGTTTGTAAATTAATCAGACTTATCACAGGAATATTAAATTCTTGCTCTATTTCCTGTACCGCCGATAATTGACCTTGACCTCTTTCTTGTCTATCCAAAGCGATCACTAAACCCGCGGGCTGCACTTTACATTGCTTAAATAATTGCATGGTTTCTCGAAACGCAGTGCCTGCCGTAATGACATCATCCACGATTAATACCTTGCCTTGTAATGCTGCGCCCACAATATTGCCACCTTCACCATGAGCCTTGGCTTCTTTACGGTTGAAACTATAGGGGTAATTTTTATGATGCTTATCAGCCAGAGCAATGGCTAATGAACTGACTAACGGAATGCCTTTATAAGCCGGGCCAAATATTTGATCAAAGTGAACCTTTGAATCGATTATGGCCTGAGCATACCACTGGCCCATTTTTGCTAAGGCCTCACCGGAATTAAATAATCCAGCATTGAAAAAATACGGGCTAGTGCGCCCAGACTTTAAAATAAATTCGCCAAATTTTATCACATTGTACTTGAGAGCAAATTCAATAAATTCCTGCTGATAAGATTTCATTTTTATGCATACAGCCTTATAAAGTTTTTTACATTTTAAATTAATTTTAGGTTAAATCCTATTGTTTATAAAATGGCACAAGCTTATCCACAGTTTCTGTGGATAAAGCTGTTAACTACCTTATTGCTCCAGGCCTTGCGAGCCGTCAAGGAAAAAAGAAAATTTATTTAAAGATAATTGTCTTTACAATTTATCAACCACAATGCGATGTGGTTTTTATCGTCATATCTGCTGAAATTAGTCATCAAATTATCAAGCACTTTTAGAACTCTTAAGGCAGATAAATTTACTCAATTTAGAGATTCTGATGCCTGCTTCGCATTATCAGAATGACAGCGTTTAAAGCAAGAGGCGTCATCCTGATAATCCGTAGCATTCGTCAGGATCTATAACCATTGACAGTGCCGTTATTCTGAAATAGCGATAGCAAGCCACAGGATCCAGAATATTACAGCCATAAAAAAAGCGGCCGAAGCCGCTTCAACAAAATAAAAAAATTTAAGGTTATTTCCAACCGGTAATTTCTTTGACGCCCTTACCAATATCAGCAGGCGACTGAACAGTGTGAACACCCGCAGCTTCTAATGCTTTAAATTTCTCAGCGGCAGTACCTTTACCACCTGAAATAATGGCACCAGCATGGCCCATACGTTTACCAGCAGGTGCAGTAACTCCAGCGATATAGGATACTACAGGCTTGGTTACATACTGCTTGATATATTCAGCCGCTTCTTCTTCCGCAGAGCCACCAATTTCACCCACCATCACAATAGCTTCGGTTTGTGGATCATTTTGGAATAATTGTAAAATATCGATAAAGTTGCTGCCTGGAATAGGGTCCCCACCGATACCAACACAAGAGCTTTGACCATAACCAAGAGCAGTGGTTTGATGCACAGCTTCATAAGTTAAAGTACCGGATCGAGATACAATCCCTACTCTACCTGGCTTATGAATGTAACCTGGCATAATACCGATTTTGCATTCACCTGGAGTAATCACGCCAGGGCAGTTTGGCCCGATTAAACGTGACTTGGTATTCTCGATATAACGCTTAACATCAAGCATATCCAATACTGGAATACCTTCAGTAATGCAGATAATCAATTCAATACCAGCATCAGCTGCTTCTAAAATAGAATCTTTGCAGTATGGAGCGGGAACATAAATAACAGAGGCATTAGCACCGGTTTTTTTAACCGCGTCATGCACCGTGTTAAATACTGGCAAGCCTAAGTGCTCTTGGCCACCTTTACCTGGAGTAACTCCTCCTACCATTTTTGTACCATAAGCAATTGCTTGCTCTGAGTGGAAGGTCCCTTGCTTACCGGTAAAACCCTGGCAAATTACTTTGGTGTCTTTATTAATTAAAATACTCATTTGTCCTTACCCCGCCTTTACCGCTGCAACAATCTTTTTCGCCGCTTCAGTGAAATCGCCTACCGCAATGATATTCATTCCACTTTCAGCCAATTTTTGTAAACCTAAGTCTCTGTTAGTTCCTTCTAACCGAACTACTACAGGGATGGTAATGCCTACTTCTTTAACCGCATCGATAATACCTTCTGCAATCATGTCACAGCGAACAATTCCGCCGAAAATATTAACAAAAATGCCTTTAACATTACTGTCAGATAAAATTAATTTAAATGCAGCCGTTACACGCTCTTTCGTTGCGCCACCACCAACATCTAAGAAGTTAGCAGGTTGGCCTCCATGTAATTTAATGATGTCCATCGTTGCCATAGCAAGACCTGCACCATTTACCATACAACCAATATTACCCTCTAGTGCAACATAGTTAATGCCCCATTTCAAAGCTTCTGATTCACGCTCATCTTCTTGAGACATGTCACGCATGGCTTCTAATTTTGGATGGCGATACATAGCGTTGTCATCTAAATTAATTTTAGCGTCTAAGCAATGCAAATTACCTTGAGTAGTAATAACTAAAGGGTTGATTTCAAGCAATGCTAAATCATTTTCTTGGAACATTTTCGCCAAACCTAAAAAGATTTTGGTGAATTGTTTAATTTGTTCGTCATTAAGGCCTAATTTAAAACCAATTTCACGCGCTTGATAAGGTTGTGCTCCAACTAATGGATCGACAATCGCTTTTAAAATTTTCTCTGGAGTTTTATGGGCTACTTCTTCGATTTCCACTCCACCTTCAGTGGATGCCATAAAGACAATGCGTCGGGTCACGCGGTCTACCACTGCCCCTAAATATAATTCTTTATCAATATCAGTACAGCTTTCAATTAAGATTTTGCTAACAGGCTGACCTTTGGCATCGGTTTGAAAAGTTACCAATCGAGTGCCCATCATTTTTTCTACAAAGGCTTTGATTTCTTCTTTAGTTTTAACAAGCTTCACACCACCTGCTTTACCACGGCCACCGGCATGGACTTGGGCTTTTACTACCCACATATTTCCGCCAATTTTATCGGCTGCCTCTAGCGCTTCCTCCACTGTTGTTACAGCAAAACCCTTGGATACTGGCAAACCGTATTCTGCAAATAACTGCTTGCCTTGATACTCATGTAGATTCATGTATTAACTTCCTTCTTATGAAAAAACTGGCTGACTTTATCACATCTATTGAGTCATTGTCATTCTGACAGTGCATAGCATTACTCATAACTTTGCACTGAACTGGATCCTGTGGCCGGCTATGCAGCCCCAAAATGACGACTTTATTTAAACATTGAGCAGCATTCTTGCTGGGTCCTCAATCATCTCTTTAATTGCTTTTAAGAAACTTACCGACTCACGACCGTCGATAATACGATGATCATAAGACAGCGCGAGATACATAATAGGACGAATCACTATTTGACCATTCACGACTACGGCTCTCTCAACGATATTGTGCATTCCTAAAATAGCACTTTGTGGTTGGTTAATAATTGGAGTCGATAACATTGAGCCAAATACGCCGCCATTAGTCACGGTGAATGTGCCGCCCTGCATTTCATCGATAGATAATTTTCCATCTTTAGCTTTAATTCCATAATCTTTAATGGCTTTTTCTATATCAGCCAGACTCATTTGCTCCACATTGCGTACAACGGGCACAACTAAACCACGAGGAGAAGATACCGCCACGCCAACATCATAGTAACCATGATACACAATGTCATTGCCATCGATGGAAGCATTAACCGCTGGAAATTTCTTTAAGGCCTCGACAGTAGCTTTTAAGAAGAAAGACATAAAACCTAATTTCACACCATGCTCTTTTTCAAATGCATCTTTGTATTGAGCACGTAAATCCATCACCGCCTTCATATCCACTTCATTAAAGGTGGTTAAGATTGCCGCAGTGGACTGCACTTCGACCAATCGTTTAGCAATGGTGGCACGTAAACGTGACATAGGAACTCGTTGCTCTACTCGAGCCCCAGTTGATAACAGTGGTGCTGCACATGAGGGATTTGCTACTGGGCTTTGAATATGTTTTTCTACATCTTGCTTGGTTAAACGGCCATCTTTGCCTGTGCCTTGAATATCTTGAGCTTTAAGATCATGTTCAGCTAGAGCTCGACGCGCTGAAGGCCCAGCTTCTTGAGTAGCTGGCACAGCTTGAGCTTGTGGAGCTGGTGCTGAAGGTGTTGCGCTAGCAGCAGGTTTGGCAGAGGCTGCGGCCCCCGCATTGATCATACCAATTACCTCTTGACTGGTGACTGTATCACCTTCTTTTTTCATCATGTTAGCTAATACACCGGTTGCGGTAGCCGGGACTTCCATCACCACCTTATCGGTTTCAATTTCTACCAAGGTTTCGCCCTCAGTAACGCTGTCACCTACTGCTTTGTGCCAGGTGGCAATGGTGCCTTCAGAAATCGACTCAGGGAACGCAGGGACTTTTACTTCAGTTGCCATTTCAATTTTCCTTAATTAGTCTTTAAAGCTTGATTAATAATTTTTTTCTGTTGTTCTTGATACAGCGATGGATAACCCGCGGCTGTCGTTCCCATGGCTTCGCGGCTAATACAGCTTAAGTTAGGGACTAATTTACCAATATCATCCCGTAATTTACCCCAAGCACCTTGGTTATAAGGCTCTTCTTGGCACCAGATAAATTCTTTGGCATTTTTGTATTGCGCTAATAGGGCTTTTAGGTCATCACTCGGGAATGGATACATTTGTTCAATTCTTACCAAGGCAATATTATCAATCTTCGCCTCACGACGCGCAGCCAATAAATCATAATAGACTTTGCCTGCACAAAGTATCACTCGACTAACTTGGTCTTTTTTAATCGCATCGACCTCATCAATTACATTGGAAAATTGGCCATTGGCTAACTCATCTAAAGTAGAGGTCACCAAAGGATGACGCAATAAACTTTTTGGTGACATAATCACTAAAGGTTTACGATAAGCTCTTAAAACTTGACGACGCAGTAAATGATAAATTTGCGCAGGAGTGGATGGCACACAGACTTGAATATTATCATTGGCACAAGACTGCAAAAACCGCTCCAAGCGAGCTGAACTATGCTCTGGCCCCGCCCCTTCTTGAGCATGAGGCAACAACAAAGTCAGTCCTGATAGTTTGCCCCACTTTTCTTCAGCGGAGACGATAAATTGGTCCACTACGACTTGAGCACCATTGAAGAAATCGCCATATTGAGCCTCCCAAATTGTTAAGGTATTGGGAGCAATCCAGCTATAACCATAATCAAAAGCCATTACGGCTTCTTCAGATAATAGCGAATCAATTACGGTATAAGTCGCTTGGTTTTCAGCGACATTGTTTAAAGGAATATAAACCGTATCATTATTTTGGTCATGTAACACCGAATGACGATGCGAGAAGGTACCACGTCCGCAATCCTCTCCTGACAAACGAACTGGATGCCCCGCCTTAACTAAAGTTGCGTAAGCTAATGTTTCTGCATAGCCCCAGTTGAGTGGCATTTCACCCGCTGTCATTTTGGCACGATCTGCATAAACCTTAGCAACTTGCGGCTGTAGCGCAAAGCCTGCTGGAACCTTATCCAGTTGCTTCGCTAGATTGACCAACTCATTTTTATCCATTTTGGACTCATACTTTACAGTCCAAGATTGTTTCAAAAATGGCTGCCAGCCTTCGTTATGATCTTTAACTGTTGCTAGCTCAACCAATGGTTGGTCCGTATCCAAAGAAGCTCGATAAGACTTGCTCATTTGCTCGAGCTGCTCTTGAGTTACTACGTTTTCAGCAATCAATTTATCAGCATAGAGTTTAAATGTAGGCAAAGTTTTCTTAATCACTTGATACATTAAAGGTGAAGTTGCCGTTGGGTCATCCGCTTCGTTATGACCATAACGTCTAAACCCAACTAAATCGATAAAAATATCTTTATTAAAGCTCATACGATAATCCAGCGCCAAGTCTGCCACCATTAATACCGCTTCTGGATCGTTGGCGTTAACATGCAATGCTGGACACTCAAACATTTTTACTATGTCTGTACAATATGGCGTACTTCTAGCTTCATCGGCTTTAGCCAAAGTAAAGCCCACTTGGTTATTGATAACGATATGAATAGAACCACCATTACCATAGCCTGGAGTTTCGGACATATTCATAATTTCCATATTCACGCCTTGACCTGCTACGGCGGCGTCACCATGAATCTGAATTGCAAAGGCGGAATTTTTGTCATTATCTAATGCCTCTTGATAGGCATGGATACTTCCCTCACTCACTGGCGTGATAATTTCCAAATGCGAAGGGTTAAATGGCATCACTAAATGTAGGGGGCCGCCTGAGGTTTTAACATCTACTGAATAACCTAAGTGATATTTCACATCTCCTGCGAGTAAATTTGGGTCAGGCTTGCCATCAAACTCGGTCAATACTTTAGGCATTGGCATACCCATGACATTTACCAATGCATTTAATCGGCCGCGATGTGCCATGGCCATTATAACTTTTTTAACGCTATGTTTACCGGCATTATCAACTAAGGCATTAACAAGTGGAATGAAACTATCGTTTCCTTCTAAAGAAAATCGAATTTTACCCGGATAGCGAGTAGTAAAGAATTTCTCTAATACATCAGCGGCGACTAAGCGTTGAAGCAACCATCTTTTGCGATCTGCATTTAAAGAGAAACTGGAATTTTCAATTCGATTTTGCCACCATTTTCTTTCTTCAAGCTTGCGAATATGCATGTATTCAAAGCCAGTGCTGCTGCAATATAATTGATTCAAACGCTCCACAATGGCCTGTAAGGTCTGTGGCTTGCCGCCATTCCAATCAATAAAGGAAAAACTATCATTTAAATTAGCAGTCAATCCATAGGTATTTAAATCAAGCTCAGGTAAGGCTGGAACTGGCATAAGATTTAATGGATCAATTTTGGCTTTACGATGCCCCAAAGCTCGATAAGCTTCAATCAATTGGTATACCGCAACCGCTTTATCAGCATTACCAGAAGTATTTACTCCGACGTTCGCCATAGGATGCTTGGCCAACTCAATGAACTGTTGGCGAATTTCAGAATGTAGCGCTTCAGGATGATTCACCATTTTGGCAAAATATTGCTTCCATGATGGATCCACACTATTTGGATCATGCAAATAGGATTCGTAAATGGCTTCTAAATAGTCGCTATTGCCACCAAAAAGTTGAGAGCTTTCCCATTGTTGATCCATGCTCTCGTTACTTGTCTTCATGAAATTTCCTACCTATTATTTAGACTGCTTTTTTCAACATTGAGGAGCGTAGCTTACCGATTGCTTTAGCAGGGTTTAAGCCTTTAGGGCAAACATTCACGCAATTCATAATGGTGCGACAGCGAAATAGACTAAATGGATCTTCTAAATCAGTTAAGCGCTGATCTGTGGCTTTGTCACGTGAATCCACTACAAAACGATAAGCCTGCAATAGGCCTGCAGGGCCTATAAACTTATCAGGGTTCCACCAGAAAGATGGGCATGAACTGGTACAGCATGCACATAAAATACACTCATATAAACCATCAAGCTTAGCGCGGTCTTCTGGAGACTGTAGGAATTCTTTGGCAGGCAATGGCTTATCTTGATCGGGCTGTAAATAGGGTTTAACTCGTTCATAGTTTTTATAAAACTGATTCATGTCTACAATCAAATCACGGATTACTGGCAGTCCTGGCAAAGGTCTCAAAACCACTGGTTCTTGTAATGAATGAACTGAAGTCAAACATGCCAAGCGGTTTTTACCATTGATATTAATACCATCTGAGCCACAGACCCCTTCTCCACAAGAGCGTCGAATCCCCACGCTTGGGTCCATTTCTTTAATTTTTTCAATGGCGCCTAATACCATCATGCTTGAGTCTTTTGGTACTTCTACTTCAAAAGTTTGCATGTAAGGTTTTTCATCAGTAGCTGGATTATATCTATAAACCTCGAATCGCATAATTGGGTCCTCTTAATAAACTCGTTCTTTAACCGGGAATGGCTCTACTTTAGTTGGCTGCATATTCACAGCTCGAGTGCTCATACGGTTATCTTGTTCGAAATATAAGGTATGTTTTAGCCAGTTCACGTTATCGTGATCAGGGAAATCTTCACGACTATGCGAACCACGGGTTTCAGTTCTAAACAAGGCAGAAGCCGCCGTAGCCACTGCAACGGACATTAGGTTATCCAACTCTAAAGCTTCAATTCTCATGGTGTTAAAAATTTGGCTATGGTCTGGCAATGCTGCATGCTTGAGACGCTCTTGTAAGACTTTAAGTTTCTCAAAGCCTTCTTCCATGAATTCACCTTTACGAAACACTCCAAAATCACGTTGCATAATGGCTTTCATCGACGCGCGAATTTCAAACATATTTTCGCCAGTTTTAGCATTATTCCAACGATTTAGCCGTACTAAAGATTGATCCACGTGATCATCTGTAACAAAACTTTCTCCCAGATGAGAAAGATTTTCAGCGATGTGAATACCTGCCGCTCGTCCAAATACCACGAGGTCAAGCAAGGAGTTGCTGCCTAGACGGTTAGCGCCATGCACTGAAACGCTAGCGCATTCGCCAATAGCATACAAGCCAGGGATAATTTGATCTTGGCCTAGTGCATTTTGGGTAAGCACCTGACCATGGATGTTTGTTGGCATTCCGCCCATCATATAATGACAGGTTGGCACCACTGGAATAGGTTCTTTAATAGGATCAACATGAGCAAAGGTTTTTGCTAGCTCACGAATCCCTGGTAAACGCTCATTAATTATTTTTTCGCCTAAGTGGGTTAAGTCAAGTAAAACGCAGTCAACTCCATTGCGTTTAACGCCACGGCCTTCTCTGATCTCAACGGTACTGGCCCTTGAAACCACATCACGAGAAGCCAAATCTTTAGCATTAGGTGCATAACGCTCCATAAAGCGTTCACCGTCTTTATTACGCAATACCCCGCCTTCACCGCGGCAACCTTCTGTAACAAGCACACCAGCGCCTGCAATACCGGTTGGGTGGAATTGCCAAAATTCAATGTCCTGCACTGGAATACCAGCGCGCAAGGCCATACCAATTCCATCGCCGGTGTTAATATATGCATTGGTAGTGGATTCAAAAATGCGCCCCGCCCCACCGGTTGCCAATACTGTGGCTTTGGCTCGGAAAAATGCGACTTCACCGGTCTCGATATGAATTGCGGTAATACCGGCAATTCCGTCATCGGTTTTGACTAAATCCAGCGCATACCATTCAGTGAAAAATTCAGTTTTATGTTTAATATTGGCTTGATATAAAGTATGCAATAAAGCATGACCAGTCCTATCGGCGGCCGCACATGTACGCTGTGCGGGCTTGCTCACATCATATTCACGAGACATGCCACCAAAAGCACGTTGATAAATTCTGCCATCTTCTTGACGTGAAAAAGGCATACCCATATGCTCGAGTTCATAAACCGCTTGCGGCGCAACCTCACACATGTATTCGATACAGTCCTGGTCCCCTAAATAATCTGAGCCTTTAACCGTATCATACATATGCCAGCGCCAGTCATCTGCATGGGCGTTTCCTAATGAGGCCGCCATTCCGCCTTGAGCAGAAACGGTATGTGATCGAGTAGGAAATACTTTAGAAATTACCGCAACTTTTTGATTAGCCTGGGCTAATTGGATCGCGGCACGTAAACCTGCCCCACCTGCTCCTACTATAATTGCATCAAATTCATATCGTGAAATGGCCATTTATTAGCTCCATAAAATACTGATGCACCATACGATGCATGCAAAGAACGCCATGATAATGATTACTTGAGCCGTACCACGTATAAGGCGACAGGTCACATAATCGGTTAATATTGTCCAAACCCCCACCCAAGCGTGGGCAACTAAACTCAGCAAAGCAAGCAATGTGAATACTCGCATTACATTGTTGTGAAATAAACTAAACCATTGAGCATAGGTCAATGGATCGTGGCCCAAAATAAAGCCTACAATAAACAAACCATATATGGCTAAAATTCCAGCTGAAATACGCTGGATGAACCAATCTTTTAATCCATTGCGAGTTAGTGCAGTGATGCTACTTACCATAGCCAGACTCCTAAACTTAGAATAATGACTGCTGAAACCGTGAATACTACAACGCTACTCCAATATGAGCCCCTGATGGTTTCCATGACACCAAAATCCATAAATAAATGCTTGATGCCAGCTAATAAGTGATAAACCAAGGCGGAGAGCAGAAGCCAAATCAGAAATTTAATCTCATGCGAGGCGAAAGAAGATCGCAAGCTAATAAAACTGGTTTCACTCTTTAATGAATGGTCTAATAGCCAGACCATAAAAGGAATCAATAAAAACAAAATTATACCGGATATTCTATGCAAAATGGATACAATAGCATTCATAGACATCCAGTATTTCGAAATAGATTTTAAGTCAACATTTCTCGATTGTAAGGACATTATTATCACCTTTTATCATATCAAATCGCAGATAGTCTATCATAATAAATTACACACTCCATAGGGGCGAATGAAAATAGATTATTTCCGTTTTGGATATAAATAATTTACTAGCATAATGCCTTGCAGCGCTCATAAGCACTCTCTATAATGCCCCAAGAACATAATTATTTTCAGGGGATTATAATGAGCCAAAAAATTGCCAAATTGACGATTGATGGGAGTGAGAAAACCTTTGAGCTTCCGATCTATTCTGGCACTCTAGGCCCTGATGTTATTGATGTAAGTAAATTGGCAGCAAATGGGATTTTTACTTTCGACCCTGGATTTATGTCTACAGCCTCATGTAAATCAGCCATTACATTTATTGATGGCGACAATGGAATACTCTTGCATCGAGGTTACAGGATCCAAGATTTAGCTGAACAAGCGAACTATTTGGAAGTTTGCTATTTACTATTAAATGGCGAATTGCCCAATGCTAGCCAAAAAGCTGAGTTTGAAGCGAGCATCCGTTATCACACCATGCTTCACGAACAAGTCGTTAATTTCTTCAGAGGATTTAGGCGCGACGCTCATCCTATGGCCATTATGATTGGGGTCGTAGGAGCTTTATCTGCATTTTATCATGACAAACTTGATATCCATGATGAAAGTAGCCGCCAACTGACTGCACATCGCTTAATTTCTAAAATGCCAACTATTGCCGCCATGTGTTACAAACACACTATCGGTCAGCCATTTATGTTCCCAAATAATGAAATGAGCTATGCTGAAAACTTCTTATATATGATGTTTAGCACTCCTTGTGAAAAGTATAAGCCAAACCCCGTATTTGTCCGCGCCATGGACATTATATTTACGTTGCATGCTGATCACGAACAAAATGCTTCTACCTCAACAGTACGCCTAGCAGGCTCCACAGGGGCCGATCCGTTTGCCTGTATTTCAGCCGGTATTTCTGCACTATGGGGCCCAGCTCATGGCGGCGCCAACGAAGCTTGTCTGCGAATGCTGCAAGAAATTGGCAAGCCTGAAAACATTCCCCACTATTTAGCCCGCGCCAAAGATAAAAATGACTCTTTCCGTTTAATGGGCTTTGGTCACCGAGTGTATAAAAACTTTGACCCTCGCGCCAAAGTTATGCGCCAAACCTGCGAGCAAGTTTTAAAAGAATTAGGCCAAGCTAATAATCCTATTTTTGAAGTGGCCATGCAGTTGCAAGACATTGCAAGTAAAGACCCGTATTTTATTGAGAAAAAACTCTACCCTAACGTAGACTTCTATTCCGGCATTATCTTAAATGCGATAGGCATTCCTTCAGATATGTTTACCGTGATATTTGCTCTGGCCCGAACAGTGGGATGGATTTCACAATGGAATGAAATGCTAGCAGATCCAAATTCAAAACTATGTCGACCACGTCAGCTTTATGTGGGAGAGACGGAGCGAGATATCGCCCCATTGAATAAACGCTAAAATCAAAGAGCCAGTAGAAGAGCGTGAAAACGCTTTCTAATGAAATAGCAGCCCCATGAATTGATGGGATTATTTTTTGTCAAATGCAGTTTACACTGATCCTGATGAAGGCTTTGCCTTATGAGGATGACCCACCACTGTCATTTTGTGATGGCTGAGCAAGCACAGAACTCAGATTTTACACACTTTAAACATGGCGCCTTTTATTTTCTAGCTATATTGATTACTTTACAGACCTGCTCGGCACCCTCTAATATTCTTGGTCCATCACGGGCGATTAGGGCCGAATTAATATTGACCACGAGGTGGTTTTTCACCGCGCCCACTTGGCTCCATTGGTTCCAACTGGATGGCACAAATGGGGAATAACCAATAATGACCTGAGGGTTGCTAGCAATAACTTGCTCCATGGAAACCATGCCGGAATAAGTTTTCATATGGCCAAAAATATTCCGTCCACCGCACAAGCCAATAATTTGGCCTGAAATACTATGATTCCCCACAGTGTATAATGGGCTATTGGATACCTGCATAAATACTTTAGGCTGAATTTTTGCAGAACCATATTCATTCTGCAACTGCTTATATTTAGTCATAAAGCGCTGGGCTTCATATTGAGCACGTGTGAAATTGCCGGTTAGCTTCCCTAGATTTAGCATCTCATTAGCAATATCTACAATGCTAGCATTATTGACTACATAGACCGGAATATTGAATCTCTTTAATGCGGCCAATTGAGGCACCACACCACTTGGCCCCCATGCTATAACTAAATCGGGTTTCAATGCTAATATGGCTTCTACATTCACATTTTGAAAGCCGCCCACTTGTGGCAATTTTGCAGCCGCGAGCGGATAATCACTATCCACACTGACACCAACAACTTGCTTGCCTGACCCTATGGCATATAAGGCCTCAGTAATGCCAGGAGACAGGCTCACTATGCGCTGGGCTGGCTTTTCAAGGCTAATCATTTGGCTGATATCATCTTTAACTGAGATACTCGCATAACTAGTAGCAAAACTTACTATCCCCATTGCTAGAACAATCAATTTAGATCGCATGGCTTAGCATTCCTTTATATTTTTTCCAGTCAAAATAGGGCCCTGGATCGGTTTTACGATCTGGCGCAATATCGCTATGCCCGGTAATTCTATCCAAGCTAATGTCTGGAAAATTATGCCTAATGATATGAGTGATCTCTACCAGAGCCGAATATTGGGCTTGAGTAAATTCTTCAAAGTCAGTTCCTTCAAGCTCTATACCAATTGAAAAATCATTACAGTTTTCTCGCCCATTGAAGCTCGACTGCCCTGCATGCCAGGCGCGATCATTAACTGATACAAACTGGATAATTTCTCCAGTGCGTCTGATAAGAAAATGTGCAGAAACCTTTAAATGTTTAATGGTTTCAAAATAGGGGTCTTTGCTGCTATCTAATTTACCTTGGAAAAAATCCTCAATATCAGAGCTACCGTATTTAGTAGGCGGCAAACTAATATTATGAATTACCAATAAATCAATTTTGGACCCATCTGGTCTGGCATTACAGTGAGGCGAGACGCAATGCTTTACGCCACCAACCCAGCCATTATTATCAAGTGAAATTTGCATAAAACTCCCCAATTAATTTCTGGATTATGGTCTGTGAAAATTAGAACTGCAACTTGAATTAAACAAATTCCATTGTAAACTTCATTCATTATCATATCAGGAACTATTTCATGGCAAAACTGCATTTCTATTACTCGGCTATGAACGCTGGAAAGTCCACCGTGTTATTACAGTCTAACTATAACTATCGCGAACGTGGCATGAATACCTTATTGCTTACTCCAAAAATTGACAATCGCTTTGGCGCTAAAAAAATTGCCTCACGCATTGGCCTTGAGGCTGACGCAATAAGCTTTGATGCTAACAGTGATTTATTCGACATTGCTAAGCAGCTACATCATAAGGAACCTATTCACTGTGTTTTAGTCGATGAAGCACAATTTTTGACCCGGGATCAAGTATATCAATTGACCGAGATAGTCGATCAACTCGACATTCCTGTTTTGGCTTATGGCTTACGTACGGATTTTAAGAGCGAACCCTTTGAAGGCAGCAAATACCTGCTGGCCTGGTCAGAATCCTTATCTGAGATCAAAACAATTTGTCATTGTGGGCGTAAAGCTACCCACGTTTTAAGGTTAGATGAGAATGGCAAGCCGATCGCAGAAGGTGCACAAATTGCTATTGGCGGTAATGACAAATATGTTTCCGTATGTCGCCAACATTATAAACTCAAACACATTACTTAAATTAGAGTGACTATGACAGACCATCACCATCATAAACATATAGATTCTCATCACAATCATCATGATCACCACCATGCAATCCCTGAACAATTCAATAAAGCTTTTCTAATTTCTATCGCCGCCAATTTAAGCCTAACCATTATACAAATTGTTTATGCCTATATGGCTAACTCCACAAGCTTATTGGCAGATGGGGGCCATAATTTAGGTGATGTATTAAGCTTGGTGTTAGCTTGGTTAGCCAGCTTAATGTTAAAAAAGCGTGCTAGTCGCAACTTTAGTTATGGCTTTAAAAAAATGACCATTTGGGCCTCGTTGATCAATGCCTTAATTTTGGTATTTGCCTGCGCCATTATTCTTGATGAATCTATTAATCACCTGCTTTCCCCAGAGCCTGTTATATCGATTTATGTTATGGTTATTGCTTTACTTGGCATATTCGTTAATGGTGGGACTGCCCTTTTATTTGCCAAAGGTCAACATGACCTGAATATCAAAAGCGCCTTTTTACATCTCGCTTATGATGCTCTGCTTTCCTTGGGAGTATTTATTGCAGGCTTATTAATTTACTTGTTTGGCTGGAACTGGATTGACCCCATTGTCGGATTAGCAATTGGCATCATCATTATGTGGGGTAGCATTAAGCTTTTAAAGCAATCCGTTGGCTTAACCATGGATGCCGTACCTTATAATGTTAATCTTGAAGAAGTACGTGAATATTTAGCTGCACTGCCCGGAGTAACTGAAGTCCATGACTTACATGTCTGGAGTTTAAGTACCCGTGAGAATGCCCTTACGGCACATCTTATTATGCCAAATCAGCCCTGCAGCGATGAAAGGCGCAAAGTTATCAATCATGAACTCAAAGAAAAATTTTTTATTCACCACACCACTATCCAAATAGAACAAGGTGCAGGAGCATTAGACTGTGAACATCATACATGCTAAACGAGTTGGCTTTCTTGCCACAGGATCAGAAATTACTTCAGGTGAAATTTTAAATACCAACAGCCAAAAAATGGCCCAAATTTTATTAGAGCATGGCGTAGAAATTGGCGAGCATGTTGTGGTCGATGATCAAGAAGATAATATCGCTATAGGCCTTAATTTTTTATTTCAACACCATGACGCTGTGATTATAAGCGGGGGCCTTGGCCCTACTTCTGATGATAGGACCCGATTTGCCATTAGCCAATTTGCTAAGCAAGAATTGATATTTGTCGAAGCGAGCTGGCAGCGCATAGTAGACCGATTGAGTAAGCGCAACATACCCATTCCTGAAAATAATCGTCAACAAGCATGGTTTCCACAAAATGCGGTAGTTTTCCCCAATGTAAATGGAACGGCGGATGGCTGTTATTTGCCTTGCCAAGATAAGCTGCTTTTTATGCTGCCAGGGCCACCAAGGGAGTGTTTGCCGCTGTTTAAAGAATATGTATTGCCTATTCTTGAAACCCATCAGTTTTACACCACGCGCAAACTTTACCGCTGGCGTTTAATGGGCGTATCTGAATCCGCTATTGCGCAAGAGTTAGAAATCGTTGGCATGCCCTATCATTTAGAATTTGCTTATCGCGCAGCCTACCCTTATATCGACATCAAACTCATGCTAGACAATACCTTTCAGCTTGAGACCATTATAAGTGCTATTACAGCTGTAGTTCAGCCCTATTTAATTACCATTGAAAATGCCGCTATCTCAGAAATTCTAAAAGCTAAAATAGCCGAATCTAATATTCACCTAAGCATATGTGATAAAGCTAGCAAAGGTTTAATCCCCGCTCAATTGAGTACAGCTTATACTTGGCAAAAGATAGGCAAAGTTGAGGATATAGTTGAAGACTATTGCGTTTTGATTAGCGGATTAGAGTCTTACTGGCAGCCAGAAACTACAGCCACCAGTACTGAAATCCATCTAGAGCTAAGACATAATGGAATAGTTAACAAAAGCTCAAGAACTATTTACTTGAGAGGCCAAGAAACCATGGAGTATGCCCTAGAGTATACCTGCCATGAAATATATAAAGCCTGGTTTGAAATTAATTAACTTTCAGGTGAGATTGCAGAGCTTTCATCACCAGCTATACCAGGCGCTTTGTAGAATGCCGTCAATGTTTTAGTAAGATGCTCTTTATAATTCGCTTTGGTTTTATTAGAAGCCTTAGATACTAGATCATCCATCTGGTGGCTAGGGTTAGATTTGGTAAATTCTTCTAATTCTTGTTGCTGAAGTTTTCTTGCCAGAGCTTCATCACGTTGAACCTGCTCTTCTTTGCTAACAACTTTAGGCTTATCATTGTCAAAATATACAACACCACCTATTATCTTAGCAGCTTCATGCAAAGAAGATAATTCATCTTGAGCCAGCTTACTAAAATATTCCTGCATTTCATTATGAATATTAAAATCACCTGTTACGATAACTTCGCCTTCATTAACCGCAAGGCTTTTTTCTTGCTTAAGCAATAATTCATATTGATTTTGCAGAACATCAGATAGCGCAAGGACAGCTTTATCCTCACCATCGCGGGTAAAGTTAACGGTATAGGGTTGTTCATTTACCATATCGGCAAGGGTTTGTATGCTATTAGCACCGCAATTAATGCCATTTAATTGTTGGTTGGTAAAAGCCCAGTTAAAATCTAACTTAGCTTCAAAAACTTTACTGAATGTTTTGTGCAATTGAGCCTGATAACTACTAGGTTGAATTGGGTCGTTAATATGAACTTCCACTTTATCTGCATCAAATCGAATAAAATAGGGAATATAGTGGTTATTACCCACATTCATTAAACCCATTATTTTGAAATTTGGGTTACGGCGCTGTTCAGCAGTTAATTTTTCAACTCTTGTACGCAAACCAGCCGCCAAACCCGTATCAGATTCATTATCAGCTAAGGTTGGCATTAACGCCACATCAGGCAGTGAAGCAAAATTCAGAACTAGCAAAGTATCTACAACAACATCAGAGTACTGATATTGTTTAAACTTCTCAAATGTCATTCCATTCATATTCAAGCTCCATTTATATAGTTTTATTATACATATTTCTATATAAATATCAACTAATTAAAAGCAATAATCAAAAAACTAAGTCTTTGATTTACAAACACTTCTTCGGGCAGCAGGGAATTTTTTTTATTATTAGAAAGTCTGTTTTGCCACAAACCAGATGCAGCAATAATCGCATAAGTATAAAAGCAATGCAATTATATCACAGCATATATTTCAAATTATTCTGCAAGCATACAAGCTTGTGGCAAAGACCTTAAATCACTCAGCCACAAAACTTTAAGGTTTACGCTTGAAATTTGCTGGCTGAAAACTTTAGTATTTAAGTGTTTTGCTGAAACTAGCCACCAGCAATCCACCTTGTTAACACCACGAGCATGTAAATATGGCACAATGATATTTTTTGCCACCTGCTCAGCATAACGATTGGAAGTATTGATTTGTTTTACTATTACCTGTGGTCCCTTTATATAAATTGATACCTCACCATTTGGCACATTAAGCCTATGCCAGTTACTAGAATTAGCCTTAAATGGCACATGCAACCCATACATTAAAGGCAATAATAGTATGATAGCCACATATCTACCTGGAACAGTTTTTGGCGCAAGCATCCAGGCTGCGGCAATGCTTGCAATAATAACACAAGCCAAATTAGGCTGCGGCAAATAGACCCCCCACCAGGTTTGGTTAGCAAAATAGCTTAAAATCCACCATAAGCCAGAGATAAGATAGCTAGTAAAATGCAGCATGATATTGCCTAAGCCCGGAGTTATAAATATTAACAACGTACCAAATACAGCTCCGGGGATAATTAAAAACACCATTAAAGGGATGGCAATAATATTAGTAATCAAACTGACTAATGAAATTTGGTTAAAGCAATAAACCGATACTGGAAGTATACCCCAAAAGATTACCCACTGCGGGTAAATCCAGCCATGAAATAAAGATCGTTTTCCTATCCGGCTGCTAGAGCAAAACAATAAAAACCATACCGCAATAAATGATAACCAAAATCCAGCCTCGTAAATACTTAGTGGGTCCCACATCACCACTAAACAAAATGCCACAGCCCAAGCTTGAAATGAAGTGATATGGCGCTCATATAACCTGGCTATTCCGATTATCACGATAGTGAGGCAAGCCCTTTGAGTCGGCACGGTAAACCCCGCTAAAAGGCTATACATTGAAGCAAATAACAAACCCATAACAATAGCCGCTTTTTGGGCAGGAACTTTTAAGGCCAGCCCTGGAATGATAGGCCACAACCATCGCACTAATTTGTAAATAAAGCCCGCCAATAAGGCAATATGAAGCCCAGAAATTACCACAAAATAGCTGGTACCACTTTTGACTAGCACTTGCCACTCTTTTAAAGACAAGCCAGATTTATCACCAAATACCAAAGCCACTATTACAGCTTGATTTGCCATACCATAAGTGGCACGAAGCAACCGCGCTCTAACCTTAAAACGCCAATAATCAATTCTTTGACCAGCGTCAATTCGGCCAAGCTTATGATAAAAATATTTTGGCAATACATAGCCTTTTGCTATCACCCCTTGCCGCTGCAAAAATTCACCATAATCAAACTCGCCAAGATTGTTATAGTAGGCAATGGGCTTAAGCTTAATCAGTAATCGCCATTGATCCTTGGGCTGTATAGAAGGCGAGCTACCATACCAATCGAGTAACAATTTACCCTGAGTGGTCGCAAATAAAAAACGTTTTTTATGATATGCCTTGAGGCTAGGTAAGCCTTGCACAACCCCTGTTACCCAAAATGCATGTTTATATAAGCTTGGATTGAGTGGCTTAGCCCAACTAGCTTTAAAAACCGAGCTTGCATGCCATACCAGCAACGCTATAATCAATGCAGTAAATATAATTGAAACGGTCCTCATTGATCATATTATGAACAAATTTATCGCAAATTGGAAGAAAAACCATCCACTTCCAACTATGGAAGAGCTCCAAAACACCAAAAGCCTTAAGTGGAGCAAGCGCTATTTGGCAAAGCCTTATTTATGGCACTTTCATAAAAGCAATGTCGCCAACTCTGCATTTATTGGCTTATTTGTTTCCTGCCTACCTATGCCCTTTCAAATGCTAGTAGCCTGTATTTTTTCCATATTATTTCGCGCCAACATTCCTATTGCTATGGCACTTACCTGGGTAAGCAATCCACTGACTATGGCTTTTTTCATTTACTCTCAGTATAAAATCGGTCAATTTATCTTAGATCGACAATCGGCTGTACTAGAAAGCTTAAGCATAAATTACTTACTAGATAACTGGCACCTATTTTGGCAAAACTTATTACTCGGAAGTATTACAATGGGTGTTATACTAGGAATCATCGGCTGGTTAATTGTCCAGGTTTTTTGGAAGTCCATCGCCAAGCCGCATCGCATTAAACAATATGATAAGCACTAAAACCTTATGTATCAAAACCATACTCTTGATGGCGAATATATTTTTAGCGTAAGCGAGCTTAACCTCGCCGTACGAGATATGCTGGAAAAAAACTTCTCCCAAGTTTTTGTCAGTGGTGAGATTTCAAATCTATCACAACCTGCTTCAGGCCACATTTACTTCACATTAAAAGACCATAACGGTCAGATTAAATGCGCCCTATTTCGCGGCAAGCAGCGCTTAATGCGGTTTAATCCGCAAAATGGCCAGCATGTCACTGTCCTTGCCACAGTAAGCTTGTACCCTGAACGCGGCGATTATCAATTGATCGTCGAACATGTACAATTAGCAGGCGAGGGTTTATTACAACAGCGCTATGAAGCCCTAAAGCAAAAGCTAGCGGAAGCCGGATTGTTTGACCCCACTCATAAACAGCCCCTGCCGAGTTTTCCGAAAAAAATTGGTCTCATTACTTCTAAAACTGGCGCAGCTTTACAAGATATCTTATCAGTATTGAAAAGACGTTGCCCCATTATTCCCCTAGTGGTGTATTCCTGCCAAGTTCAAGGAGAAATGGCCCCGGCGCAAATTATTAGCGCCATTGAATTGGCCAATGAGAACCCTATTTGTGATGTGTTAGTTTTAGCCAGAGGTGGTGGCTCGATTGAAGATTTATGGGCGTTTAACAACGAACAATTAGCTTATACGATATTTAATAGCAAACTTCCTATTATCAGCGCGGTGGGCCATGAAATTGATTACACTATTGCAGACTTCGTTGCGGATGTTCGCGCACCCACTCCAAGCGCTGCCGCTGAAATTGTCAGCCCAAACCAAGAAGAATTAACTGCCCAGCTAATTCGAATGCAATCTCGGCTAGCTGAACTTTTACAAACTAAATTATTTCACGCTAGACAGCACTTAACTCAGCTCAACAAAAGGCTCACTCATCCCAAACAAAAGCTTTATCAACGCATGCAAAAATTAGATGATTTATCCGCACGCTTGCAAAAAATTATTCACAATGTTATAGAAAGGCGAAATTATGACCTAAAGTGGATAAATTCCCGCCTCAAACAGCAGCACCCAGGCAGTCAAATTAACTCGCTTAATAATAAAATTTCCACTTCCAATCATCGATTAAAACAACTGATTCAACTAATAATTAAAAATAAACGTGATATTTTTTATGCTCATGCGGAAAAACTGCACACCCTTAGTCCGCTAGCGACTTTGAGGCGTGGTTATGCAATTGCGCAAAATGAAAATAAATCGATTATTTCTTCATCAAGACAAGTTAAAGTTGGTGATAAAATAAGTCTCATTCTGGCTGAAGGCAAACTCAGCTGCAAAGTTGAAAACATTGATTCTGAGTAATAATTAATCAAAGGGTTTAATGAGAGCATTTTATTTACTTTGCGGCTTTATTCACCATGTTATCCACAGGCTTTTTCACAAATTCTGTGGGTAAGTTGCCAAGCTTGATTGCTTTGGGCGCAATTTACCTTATACTCACGAAAAATTCTATGGAAATGCACTATGAAAGCCTCCCTTCTTCTACAACTCATTGATAATTACAATCGTGATAAAGGTTTTTTTCGCCATTTGTTTTGGGATGCCCCGCAAATCTATTTACTTAACTCATACTTAGAAACCATTACTAAAACAGCTAAAGCCGACAAAGATATAAGCATTCATGAACTTGAAATGTATGCCCATTTAAAGAGGATGTCCTTGGATTTATCACCAGCCTATTTATCCTGTGGCAGAGAAAGCACTAAAGTATTCAATGCCTGGCTTGAGCATGACAAACCTGGATCCACTGGAAGCAGCACCGATAGAAAAAAACCTACCGAAAATATTGCTCGGCATGGTGTTGTTACGAGCCGCTTACGAACTTACGACGCTTCCCCTTCTGCAAGAATTAAGCTACCCAATACCGCAGGCTCACCCGATAGCGTATTACCTTTAGCCGCTTCAAGTTTGGAACCCGCTCTAGCATTACCTTTCTCGCGCTCGCTTTCTACCAGATCGCCTAGAGGGAAAACTCCCCTGATAAACCCTAAAGCACCTAGTTAGTAAAATTAGCGCTATCCGATTAATAATTTTTTCAAGCGCTGCTCTGAAACGGGCACCGCGGTTTTTAACTCCTGAGCAAATAGTGAAACTCGAAGTTCTTGTATAAGCCAGTTAAAATTTTCAGCATCAAGTTTTTGCTTTTTGATAGCATTGACTGAAGCATAGGCTTTTGTCAAATCCTGGATCACTATCATAGACTGACGGTCTTTTTCGGGGTTTAGCCTTAATTTTTGTAAACGTTTAGATATAGCCTGGATATAAATGGCTAGGCGCTTAAACCATTGGTCTGGAGTCTCTTGCATAAAATCTGGATAGACGAGCAAGTTTAATTGCTTATGCATATCTTCAAAATGTGCTGAAAAGGCAGGAAGTGGGCGCGACAATTCTTTTACTAAATCTTTATAGGCATTAGCAATGCTACCAAGTTGCTGTAAAAGTTTTTGACCTTCTGAATACAGATGCCCACGCTGGCTTAAGGCTGCTATATAAGTGGCCTGAGTACGAATTAACCCCTCACTCAAAAACACTCTATCAAAAACTTTAGCAACAAAATCACTAATTAACTCTTGCTTAGGAATGACTGTAGCAAACTGAATGCAGATAGAATTTAATAGCTGTAAGGATTTGAGTTCTTTCAGTTCTTTTTTGCATTGCAACATAAATAACATGCGCAAACCCTTGTAACTTAGGCGTTCAGCCTCAATTTGATTGGGAACTGCCTGAATACCCACGCTATTCTCTTCGGCGATTATCGCCAGATAGGACAAAGCCTCTAACTTACCTTGCCTTATCGTCACGCTTTCCGGTAAGTCGCCAAAACTCCAATCGATTAGCCCAGTTTGTTCATAATCACTATGTAAAGTCGCCGCAGTTTCCTGCATTTCACCTGCCAAAAATTGCTTTAAGGTTTTTAAATCTCGACCTTGCCTCACTATCTGATTATCGTTATCTATAATCTGAATATTTATGAGTAAATGCGGGGGCAACTCAACCTCATACCAAATTTCTTCTGGCACAGTCACGCCCGTCATGCGCTTTAATTCCTGGCTTAAGGCAAAGAATAAAGATTCTGATTGGTTTTTTTCCAGTAACCGTTCCAAACAAGCTTCTGCAAAATTGGGGGCGGGCACAAAATTTCGCCGTATGGATTTAGGCAAACCACGAATAAGCTCAGTCAGCTTTTCTTTTAATAAACCTGGCACTAGCCACTGACAGGCTTCTTCTGGTAGCTGATTCAAAACCGAAAGTGGCACCTTAAGTGTCACCCCATCCTCAATATGATCTGGCTCAAATCGATACGCCAAAGGTAATTTAATCTGGGCAATTTGCATAATATCTGGAAATTGCTGGGTCTTTATTAAATGAGCTTGATCGGTGACTACATCTTGCTCTGATAGAAATAAGCCTAGCTGCTGTTCAATATTTAAGGTTTTGACCCACTTGTCAAATTCAATGCCATTAACCACCTGTTTTGGCACTCGTTCATCATAAAATTCAAACAGCTGATGCTCATTCACAACTATGCCACGACGTCGGCCTTTATGCTCAAGCTCTTCGGCTTCTTCCAACAGCTGTCGATTATTGATTATAAACTTTGCAGTGGATTTGAACTCGCCCATGACTAAAGCATGACGAATAAATAATTCTCGTGATAATTTCGGGTCAATGCGGGCATAATTTACTTTGCGCTTGGTCACGATTTCAAGACCATATAAGGTCACCTTTTCAAAAGCCACCGCTTGCGATCGATCTTTTTCCCAGTGCGGCTCGGAGTAACTGCGCTTTAATAAGTGATTAGGGGCGAGTTTCTCTACCCAATCCGATTCAATTTTTGCCACCGTTAGGGCATAAATTTGAGTGGTTTCAATAAAACTTGCACACATTAACCACTTAGGCTTGCGCTTTGCTTGCTTTGAGCCTGGAAAGATCTGGAACTTGATATTACGAGGGCCAAGGTAGGTCCTTTCCTCCAACCATTGCCCAAGCAAGCTTAAGGAACCCGTTAATAAAGCTTGATGAATGCGCTGAGAATCATTGGCACTGAATTCATACCACTCTTCTTTATATTCCTTGATCGGCACTTGCCATTTTAGACTTTGACAAGTTTCCAGCAATTGTCGATAAACCTCGGTCCACTCTCGCATTCTAATTTGGGATAAAAAATGCGCCTTGCAATATGACTTCATTTTATTTTTAGATTGAGCTTGCTGAGCATGATGATAATGGTCCCACAAATTCACCAGGCTGAAAAAATCTGAGGCCGCATGCTGATAAATTTGCTGGGCCTGATCTGCTTGCTGTTGATACTCTTTTGGCCTTTCCCTAGGGTCTTGTACACTTAAGCCACTGACAATAATTAAAACTTCCCGTAAACAATGAAGTTTTGCTGCTGCAATTATCATGCGAGATAGTCTAGGATCAATGGAGAACCTTGCCATCATACGGCCAATTGGCGTGATGGCATCGGTATAATCAATGGCACCAAGCTCAAGTAAAAGTTTATATCCATCATTAATAAATCGAGAGTCAGGCGGATTAATAAAGGGAAACTCTTCAATTTTACCTAGCCTAAATACTGCCATTTGCAGAATGATGGCCGCCAGATTGGTCCGTAAAATTTCAGGCTCGGTATAGGCAGATCGTGACGCAAAATCAGTTTCACTATAAAGTCGAATACATACTCCTGGAGCGATCCGTCCACAGCGCCCCGCCCGCTGATTAGCACTGGCTTGAGAAATGGCTTCTATAGGTAAGCGCTGGACTTTATTTTTGTAATTATAGCGACTCAACCTGGCATAGCCTGTGTCTATTACATAGTGAATTCTAGGCACAGTAATGGAAGTTTCAGCCACATTGGTACTTAAAATCACTCTGCGCTTAGGGCCAGGATGAAAGGCTTTTTGTTGCTCTGCCATCGTTAACCTGGCATATAGAGGCAGCACTTCATAATGAACTTGATATTTACGTAAAGCCTCGGCTGTTTCATGAATTTCTCGCTCAGTACTTAAAAATACCAAAATATCGCCATTGCCTTCTTGGCTTAATTCATCCACCGCCTTAATAATACCTTGAACCTGATCAAGCTCTTCTTCATCAGCAAGTGGACGATAGCGGGTTTCAACCGGAAAAGTTCGTCCAGAGACTTCTACGATAGGGGCGTTATTAAAATGCTGTGAAAACTTAATATGATCGATGGTAGCAGAGGTAATAATAACTTTAAGCTCAGGACGCTGAGGCAATAATTGCTTTAAGTAACCCAATAAAAAATCGATATTTAAACTGCGTTCGTGGGCCTCATCAATGATTAATACATCGTATTGACGCAATAGCCTGTCCTGTTGAATTTCGGCCAGTAAAATCCCATCTGTCATGACTTTGATTTTGGTTTGATCATTAAATTGATCATGGAAGCGAACCTGATAACCAACAATGCTACCTAGTTCAACCTGTAGCTCTTCCGCGACTCTTGCGGCCACGTTTCTAGCGGCTAGACGCCTTGGTTGAGTATGACCAATTTTACCTTGCTTAGCCAAATCTAAATGCAGGCAAATTTTAGGTAACTGCGTGGATTTACCCGAACCGGTTTCCCCAGCTACAATCAAGACTTGATGCACTGCTAAAAGCTTTGAGATCTCATCAAGCTTTTGCGTTATTGGCAATGATTCGGGAAACTGGATAGCCATTGGTTTTACTCACGTTAAAATGCCCCATAATAGCCTTTTTACTCTCTATTGAAGCGAATGACTTAGCATCAAATTTTGGTATTTCTCATGCTTTTAAGGCGTTTACTCATACCCTAATTGTCGAAGCATTCTTTCATCATCGGCCCAGTTTTCACGGACTTTCACCCATAGTTGGAGATGAATTTTTTGCTCAAACATTTTTTGCATATCAAGGCGAGCTTCGGTGCCAATTTCTTTTAATTTTTGGCCTTTAGCGCCGATAATAATCGCTTTTTGGCTATCACGCTGCACATAGATAGTGGCCGCGATATCATAGATGCCTCCTTGTTCTTTGAATAAATCAATCTCTACGGTCAGAACATAAGGCAACTCTTGACCTAATGAGCGCATTAATTTTTCACGAATAATTTCAGCAGCTAAAAAGCGTTCGGACCGGTCGGTAATCTGATCTTCAGGATAAATAAAATCTTGTTTAGGTAAATATTGTGCCAGGGTCTTTTCTAAAGCGTCTACCTGTTTTTCCTGCTTGGCAGAAATAGGCACAATCTGGGCAAAATTCATCTTTTTAGCGTAAGACTCTATAAGCGGCAAAAGCTCAGCCTTATCTTTAATGGTATCAACTTTATTTATGGCTAAAATTACCGGGCATTCAGCATGCTTCAAGCGTTCGACAATCCAATCCTCTTCCGGTGTCCATTTAGGCTCGATAATAAACACGATGACATCCACGTCATGAATTATGCCAGATGCGGCACGATTCATATAACGGTTGAGGGCTTTTTCTTGGTTACGATGCATTCCTGGAGTATCAACATAAATAGCCTGGGCCCCATTCTCTGTCTTAATGCCTAAAATTTGATGGCGAGTAGTTTGAGGCTTTTTACAGGTAATAGAGAGCTTTTGGCCTAAAATGGTATTTAGTAAAGTAGATTTCCCTACATTAGGTCTTCCGATAATTCCGATATATCCGCAATGAGTTTGAGTCACAATAGCTATCCATCTTATTAAAGTCTGATTATAGAAACCTAAGGCCTAAGCCACAATCCATTCTTACTAGCTTACTTTATCCTGGAGTATGGGTATCAGGAAGCAAAGACTCGATTGCAGGGTTATATTGAGCATCTTGGTATGCTTGTTGGAATGGTCTTGGCGTAGCAAAAGATTGATTATACCACTCTTCACCTGCCCGGCTCAAAGCAAACAAAATAGCACCCGCGATGCTAAAGCTGAGCGCAATATGTTTAGGGTCGCCACTGCCATCAACATACAGTGTAAGGCCAGATGACATTCCTGCCACCCCGATATATTGAATGAACCTTGTGGTAAATAACCAGGGATTACATTTAGGGATTCGACATTTAATCCTATCAGCCGTAGCTGGGGGCATAGATGGCAATTCTGAAAACATGTAGCCTCCTCTTATCACATCATAATGTTAGGTATTGAGTTTATGGGATTATTATACTTAGCCCACATTTCCAATCAGGTCAATTACCGCCCTAGCTGAATCTTGTTCAGCTTGACGACGATTTGAGCCTTGAGCTTCAGCAGATAATTCCAAATCTTTGATATTACATCGTACTGTAAAAACTTGATTATGATCTGGGCCCTCAGTCTTTACCAACTCGTAGACAGGCAAATGCAAACCCTTGGCTTGTAAATATTCCTGCAGTCGACTTTTTGAATCGCGTAAGCTATCTGCTAAGGAGAGATTTTGGATCCGACTTTTAAACCAGGACAATACTACGGCTCGTGCAGTGATGAAATCACTGTCCAAATAGATAGCACCAATGATGGCTTCGATGGCATCTTCTAAGATCGAATTACGCCGGAATCCGCCGCTTTTAAGCTCCCCTGAACCCAACCTCAAGTAATCACCCAAATTGAATTCTATAGCCATAGCCGACAGGGTTTCGCCTTTAACTAGACTTGACCTTAACCGACTAAGCTCACCCTCTTTGGCTTCAGGAAATTTTTGATATAAAGCCTCGGCAATACTCAAGCTTAATACCGCATCGCCCAAAAACTCTAAACGCTCATTATGCGGCCCATCAACGCTGCGATGGCTTAGAGCTAAATAGAGCAGCTCAAGCTTGGTAAATTCATAACCAAGTTTTTGGCTTAAACCACTGAGCGCTACTTTTTCATTCGGTTTCATATCGACATCACTTAAGGCATTTTCTTACCAATGCGGCCCCATCTTACGTTATGCTCTAGACTGTTCCAGCTAAACACAATCCTATAAGCCTTACCTTCGATGGTATTATAAGGTGCAAACCCCCAAAAACGGCTGTCATCACTATTGTCTCGGTTATCGCCCATCATAAAGTATTCCCCGGGAGGAACCACCAAGTCGGTAAAATTAGCCGACGCTATGCCAGGAGTATTATAGATATCATGCCAATGACCATTAATATTTTCTTGATAATGGTCCACTGCGGTGTAGCCTAATGGCGCATTATTAGGCTCAATAGTCCGACCTATGTATTTACGTGGCACAGGTTTACCATTGATAAATAATTGCTTGTTAATATAGCTAATGTGGTCCCCAGGTATGCCTACCACGGTTTTAATTAAATCAATTTGTGGGTTTACTGGATCTTCAAACACCATAATATCGCCAGCTTGAGGCTTTGTGACTGCAAAAACTTCCTTATTGAATAAGGGTAAACGTACTCCATAGATAAATTTATTCACTAAAAAATAATCGCCGAGCTGAATCGTTGGCAACATTGAGCCTGAAGGAACTTCAAACAACTCGACTACAAAGCCTCGTAAACAAAACACAAATAACAGCACTGGAAATAATGACCTAGCATAATCTGCAAATACCGGCCCTTTAGTCAGCTCTTGCCTATCATGTTTCGATAGCGTTTCAAAACCCGGTGTTTTTGAGACCAGCTGGTAACGGGATTTTGCAAAAAATAGTTTATCAACCAACGTAATCACGCCTGAAGCAATGACTGCAACCCATAGCAATAATTCAAAATAAAATCCCATACTGATCCTTAATCTTTTCCGACCTTCAAAATAGCCAAGAACGCTTCTTGTGGCAATTCAACACTACCCACTTGTTTCATCCGCTTTTTGCCGGCCTTTTGCTTTTCTAATAACTTTTTCTTACGAGTAATATCCCCGCCATAGCATTTAGCCAATACGTTTTTACGCATGGCTTTCACTGTGGAGCGTGCAATAATATGCGCTCCAATCGCAGCTTGAATAGCCACATCAAACATTTGGCGCGGAATAAGCTCTTGCAGCTTCTCAGCCAATTCTCGGCCGCGAGTCTGGGCTTGTTCTTTATGCACTATAGTGGCTAATGCATCAACTTGCTCGCCATTAATTAAAATATCTAGCCGCACCACAGGAGCCATCTGATAACGTTTAAAAGCATAATCCAAAGAAGCATAGCCACGGCTAGTGGATTTCAAGCGGTCAAAAAAGTCTAGCACTACTTCAGACATCGGTAATTCATATTCCAATGAAACCTGCTTGCCCTTATACTGCATATTAATTTGCACACCACGCTTTTCGATACAAAGCTTAATCACATTACCCAGATACTCTTGTGGCACCAAAATATTGGCTTGCACGATAGGCTCACGAATTTCTTCAATAATCCCAGGATCTGGTAAACGCGAGGGGTTATCAACATAAACTACTTTTTCATCTCGCAATAGCACTTCATACACTACGGTTGGCGATGAGGTAATTAAATTTAAATCATACTCGCGCTCTAATCGCTCTTGGATAATTTCCATATGCAGCATGCCCAAAAAGCCGCAACGAAAGCCAAAGCCTAAAGCCGTGGAATTTTCAGGCTCAAAAAATAAAGAGGCATCATTAAGACTTAATTTATTCAAGGCTTCGCGAAATGCCTCATACTGATCGGATTCGACTGGAAATAAACCTGCATAGACTTGCGGTTGAACTTTTTTGAATCCCGCTAGAGCTTTATCAGCCGCAGGCTTTACATGGGTCAATGTATCCCCCACTGGCGCACCGTGAATATCTTTAATATTGGCTACCACAAAACCAACTTCACCCGCGCTTAGTGATTCTCGCTCTAAGCGCTTAGGCGTAAATACCCCAACGGTATCCACTAAATGTGATTGACCGGTGGACATGACTAAAATTTTATCATTTTTACGTAAAGTGCCGTTTTTAATCCGCACCAATGACACCACACCTAAATAGCTATCAAACCATGAGTCAATAATTAAGGCTTGCAATGGTGCCGCAGGGTCACCTTCTGGGGCCGGAATTTTAGCGACAATCTCTTCTAATACGTCTTGAACACCTAAGCCCGTTTTAGCACTACAGCGTACGGCATCTGTGGCTTCAATTCCGATAATGTCTTCAATTTCTTCAGCAACTCGCTCTGGCTCGGCTTGTGGCAAATCAATTTTATTTAATACCGGAACTACTTCTAGGCCCTGCTCTATCGCGGTATAGCAATTGGCAACGGTTTGCGCCTCAACTCCTTGGCCAGCATCCACCACTAGCAGCGCACCTTCACATGCCGCTAAAGAGCGAGACACTTCATAGGAAAAATCCACGTGCCCTGGAGTATCAATAAAATTAAGCTTATAAGTTTGACCATCTTTAGCCTTATAATCCAACGATACACTTTGAGCCTTTATGGTAATGCCTCGCTCACGCTCTATATCCATAGAATCTAGCACTTGCGCGCTCATCTCTCGGTCCGACAAGCCCCCGCAGTATTGAATAAAACGGTCAGATAAGGTGGATTTACCATGATCAATGTGAGCAATAACGGAAAAATTACGAATGTTTTTCATGTAAGGTCTTTAGGCAATAAATGTAAATTTGGCTAAGTGTACTTTATAATACGGGCTTTTACTATATTACTGCGGTTAAAATAGTGGCTGAATTATTTTAAGCCTTTAAGCAGACCTTAAGGTATATTGAGTACAGTCTATAAAAACCTAGTAGAGAGAGATAATAATGTTCCTTATTCGCCCAATAGTCGAAGGCGCCATCGATAACTCCAATCACATTACTAACTTATTAGACCACTTAAACTTAATCAAAATCAAAAGTGCAGCTAATGATTTGTCTATAGCAATGCAAACCTTACAAGAGCTAAATGAAATGGATGCCTACCTTATAGCAAAATTATCTGAAGAAGCCTATAAAAATAAAGCTACATTTGTCCAAGGGGTAATCGCTTTGCAATTTAAAAAAGACTATCCCGCAGCCATAGTTGCTTTTGAAACAGGTCTTGCCCACAATCTTCCTGAATCTATAAATGCTCGAGCTTATATGTATGCTGAAGGTCATGGCGACCCTGTTAATTACCCTGAGGCCATTCGTTTATACGAACAAGCCATTGCTTTGGGTCATAGCCTTGCTATGTGTAACCGAGCTTATATGCATTATCAAGGTCATGGCGGCTCTGTTAATTATCCTGAGGCCATACGTTTATTCGAGCAAGCCATTGCTTTGGGTAATAGTAATGCCATGTGTAACCGAGCTGCAATGCATCAACAAGGTCTAGGTGGTCCGGTTAATTATCCTGAGGCCATACGTTTATTTGAACAAGCCTTTGCTTTGGGTAATAGTAATGCCATGTGTAACCGAGCTGCAATGCATCAACAAGGTCTAGGTGGTCCTGTTAATTACCCTGAGGCCATTCGTTTATACGAACAAGCCATTGCTTTGGGTAATAGTAATGCCATGTGTAACCGAGCTGCAATGCATCAACAAGGTCTAGGTGGTCCTGTTAATTATCCTGAGGCCATACGTTTATTTGAACAAGCCTTTGCTTTGGG